>OASZ01001428.1_pt1 | contig 9426 bp, 11 predicted proteins | sample 1501241 | NCBI WGS metagenome assembly OASZ01 (sample SAMEA2579926, study PRJEB22360) | human gut metagenome | biome: human gut; feature: human-associated habitat; material: faeces | place: Denmark | collected 2008/2010 | reverse complement strand
TTTTCGAAATAACTATACCATTCACTTGTCTGTGAATCCGATTGCACATGTTTAAAAGCCTCGGCGTAGCCCAGGCAAAGAACAGGAATAAGAAAGAAGGAATAGAAATGACGGATCAGGAATATATGCTTCGGGCTATTCAACTGGCCAAAAAAGGAGAAGGCTGGACGAATCCCAATCCTATGGTAGGGGCAGTGATCGTAAAAGACGGAAAGATCATCGGGGAAGGCTATCATAAAAAGTATGGAGAACTTCACGCGGAACGTAATGCAATTGCTTCTCTTACAGAATCAGCAGAAGGTGCGGTGATTTATGTCACGTTGGAGCCTTGCTGTCATCATGGTAAAACACCTCCATGTACGGAAGCGATCATTGAACAGAAGATCAGAAAAGTGGTGATCGGTTCCAGAGATCCGAATCCGAAAGTGGCAGGAAAAGGTGTACAGATGTTAAGGGAAGCCGGTGTAACAGTAGTTGAAGATTTTATGAGAGAAGAATGTGATCAGCTGAACCCGGTGTTTTTCCATTATATTACTACGAAGACTCCTTATGTGGTAATGAAGTATGCCATGACACTGGATGGGAAGATCGCAACGAAAACAGGAGCATCAAAATGGATCACCGGAGAATCTGCACGAAAAGAAGTACAGCATATGCGGCATCAGTACATGGGAATCATGGCTGGTATTGGAACTGTGCTTGCAGATGATCCGATGTTAAACGTCCGGGTAGAAGGCTGGAAAAGTCCTGTCAGGATTGTGTGTGACAGTAAGCTCAGGATCCCGCCGGGCAGTCAGATTGTAAAAAGTGCGGAAAAGTACCGGACGATCGTGGCTTATGCAGAACAGAAAAATGCAAAAGAGAAAATAAAAATATTACATACCATGGGAGTTGAAACCATTTACTGTCCCGACGAAAAGAATCAGATAGACCTTAAGAAGCTGATGGCAGATCTTGGAAACAGAGGCATTGACAGCATCCTCCTGGAGGGAGGAGGTACGTTAAATGACAGTGCACTGCGAGCTGGAATTGTAAAGGAAGTACAGGCTTTTGTGGCACCAAAGCTGTTTGGCGGTGTGGCTGGGAAGACACCGGTAGAGGGTATTGGAGTTGAACTGCCGTCTGAAGCAGTGGAACTGAAATATACAGATATCTGCCAGATCGGTGAGGATATCCGGATAAAATGTCAGGTGTGTGATAAAAAACAGGAGGAATCATGTTTACAGGAATCGTAGAAGAGAAAGGAAAAGTCCGTTATATACAGCTGACAGGGGAATCAGGGATCCTGGCAGTGAAAGCCCGGAAAGTCCTGGAAGGGACAAGGATCGGTGACAGTATCGCTGTGAATGGTGTGTGTCTGACAGTTACGTCGATTCAGCCGGACGGATTTACTGCCGATGTGATGGCAGAGACGATCAGAAGAAGCAGTCTTGGCAGCTGCAAGGCCGGAAGCCAGGTAAACCTGGAACGTGCAATGGCTGCAGACGGCAGGTTCGGGGGACACATAGTAAGCGGCCATATTGATGGGACTGGCGTGATACGTTCCATGCTCCGGGAAGAAAATGCCATCTGGGTATCAATTGAGACATCGCCACAGATTTTGCATCTGATCGTGGAAAAAGGATCCGTCTGTATTGATGGGATCAGCCTGACAGTTGCAAGGGTTGATGAAGTTGGTTTTCAGGTGTCGGTCATTCCACATACAGGAGAAGAAACCACTCTTTTGGAAAAGGTGCCGGGGGATCTGGTTAATCTGGAAAATGATGTGATCGGAAAATACGTAGAAAAACTGCTTGGCATCAGAAAAAACGAAGAAGAGAAAAAAGAATCCGGAATTACGATGGAGTTTCTTGAAGAATTCGGGTTTTAGAACAGGAGGATATACACTATGTCACAAAATTATCAGTACAACACAATTGAAGAAGCACTTAGGGATCTTAAGGAAGGAAAAATAGTTCTGGTCACAGATGATCCGGACAGAGAAAATGAGGGAGATCTGATATGTGCGGCAGAGTTTGCGACCAGGGAAAATATTAATTTCATGGCGACCTATGCAAAGGGTCTTATCTGTACACCGATGAGTGCAGAAATTGCGGCGAGATTGAACTTTCCGCCGATGGTTGCGGAGAACACGGACAATCACAGTACAGCATTTACCGTGGCAGTAGATCACGCAGATACAACCACAGGTATCTCTGCGGAAGAGCGCTCCTATACTATCATGAAGTGTGTGGATGATCAGTCAAAACCGGAGGATTTCAGAAGACCGGGACATGTGTTTCCGCTTATTTCCAGAAAAGGCGGGGTTTTGGTACGAAATGGCCATACAGAGGCAACAACAGATCTTATGAGACTTGCCGGACTGAAAGAATGCGGCGTGTGCTGTGAAGTTATGAAAGAAGATGGAACTATGATGCGTACATCACAGCTATGGGAAATGGCAAAAGAGCATAACCTTACATTTATTACGATCCGTGATCTGCAGGATTATATAAGAATACATGAAAAGCATGTAAAGGAGGAAGCCGTTGCAAACCTCCCAACGCAGTACGGTGATTTTAAAATGTATGGTTATATCAATGATATTACAGGAGAGCATCATCTGGCACTGGTAAAAGGTGATCTGGGAGATGGTGAGGATGTGCTTTGCCGGGTACATTCGGAGTGTCTGACAGGGGATGCATTCGGATCGCTCAGATGTGACTGTGGCCTGCAGCTGCAGACAGCGATGCGCCAGGTAGAAGCAGAAGGCCGAGGAATCATTCTGTATATGAGACAAGAAGGCCGAGGAATCGGACTGATCAATAAGATCAAAGCATATGCGCTTCAGGAGCAGGGATACGATACTGTGGAGGCTAATGTGAAGTTAGGGTTTGCACCGGATCTCAGAGAGTACTGGGTCGGGGCACAGATACTGTCAGACCTTGGTGTGAAATCATTAAGATTACTGACAAATAATCCGGATAAAGTCTATGGACTTGGCGAATTCGGACTGAAGATCAATGAGAGAGTACCTCTGGAGATTCCGGCACAAAAGTATGACCGTAAGTATATGAAGACGAAGCAGGAAAAGATGGGTCATATTTTTAAAGAAATAAATTTATAAAAAACAGCAAATATCAGGAGAAAGAAAAAATGAGACAGATCAATTTAGTAGAAGGAAAAGTAGTAGCACCGGAGGGAATGAAGGTTGGTATCGTGGCAGCGAGATTCAATGAAATTATTGTGAATAAATTATTGGGAGGGGCAGTCGACGGACTGGTAAGACATGGAGTAGAAGAAGAGAACATTACTGCAGCATGGGTACCGGGAGCATTTGAGATTCCGCTTACAGCACAGAAGATGGCACAGTCAGGAAAATATGATGCAATTATCTGCGTTGGAGCTGTCATCCGTGGAGATACTTCACATTATGATCTGGTGTGTAATGAATCTGCCAAGGGAATCGCACAGGTTGAACTTGCAACAGGAATCCCGGTTTTATTCGGAGTGATCACGACTGAAAATATCGAGCAGGCTATTGCGCGTGCAGGAAGCAAAGCGGGAAATAAAGGCTATGATTGTGCATTATCTGCGATTGAGATGGTCAATCTGATGAAGCAGCTCTAAAAGACAGGAAAATAAATGATGACAAAAACGATCATATTCGATTATGATGGAACGATCCATCATACCCTTGGAATCTATGAACCGGCATTTCGTGAAACCTATCAGTGGCTGACAGAACAGAAGGTTACCGAAGAACGGGAGATAGGCTCGGTGGAAATTGCCGGCTGGCTGGGACTTAACAGTAAGGAGATGTGGAATACATTTTTGCCGGAACTGGATCAGAGCTATAAAGAGCAGGCAAGCAGGATGGTAGGAGATCTGATGGTAAGACAGATCAGGAAACATAAGGCGGTGTGGTATCCGGGAGCAGAGGAGATGCTAACAGCTTTGAAGAACCGGGGATATCACCTTGTGATCTTAAGTAACTGTAAAGCTTCATATCGTGAGGCACACTGGAAGGAATTTGGGATGGAACGATGGTTTGATCGTTTTTATGACTGTGAATCATACAGATTCCGTCCAAAGACAGAAATTGTGCAGGAAATCATCCGGGAATATAGTGGCCCTTATCTGGTAGTCGGAGATAGGAGACAGGATCTGGAATGTGCCAGGTCCTGCAAAAGCCCTTTTATAGGATGCCTGTATGGATATGGTGAGAAAGGGGAACTGAATGGGGCTGATTATTATGCAGAACATATAGAGGATATACTGCAGATGGTGATATGATTTTTGCAATATAAAAATCTGAAGGAAAAAAGTTAAAAATAAGTACTTCTGTAAAATAAAAGGATATAGAAAATTTGCAACAACTTGTTGCAAATTCTGAGGCGGGGATGATTTTAGGATAGTCATAGTGATAGAGGTAATCCACTTTCCTAACCCCATCTGTACAGTAAAGTTCTCAAGTCCAGTTGTACAAAGCGCTACTGCACGGGGAACCAGATGGAATGCATCTCCACTTCCTAAAAGAACTGCCATAATTCCAAACATGGTAAACTGTCGGTTTCCTTTGCCTTTGCGGATCATTTATAGATTTTACTGTGGAAGATTTTGCATAAAGTGTTTTCCGTGCTTGTGTGTACCATTATCTGATATCAAAGCAGTACAGGGTGATTCCGGTCATGCTCAGGTCAATATGGTTACGGATGTGTACTCTCATATTCTGGATGATGACAGAAGGAAAAATGCAGAACTTTTTGAAGAAGCATTTTATGAGAAAAAGAATCTGGATCCACAGATGCATGTACAGCAGGAAAATAATAATGCACCTGTTGCTGATGAAGTCGATCCGGAACTTCTGGCAAAAGTGTTGGCAAATCCAGAGATGCGGGCATTGCTCAATTCACTGGCGAAGACGATGAAGTAATGAAAAATAGTGTAATTTTAGTGAAAAAACGATTCGCAACGACATAAGAAATAAGTATCGGAATAATAATACAAATAAAGCTTCAAATGAATCAATAAGTGAATCTTTAAATTCAGATGAAGCAGTAATAATAGCTATGATTAAAACGAATACACAAATAAGTCAAAAAGAAATGGTTACTGGAAAGTTCTATAAATTTGCCAGTCAAAAACGCATGGACAAACCGTCTCGTATGCGTTATATTATTTATAGACAAGAAGATATCTTGTGCTTTCGATAGGAAGTTTAATTGAATACTGTTTACCATGATCGAACGTACGAAGCATGGTGGTCATATAACAGATGTCGATGGTAATATCAAGGCATTCCCCGATTATTAGCTGGAGCAAACAACCAGCTAACTTTCAGAGCTTTACAGAGCTTGACAGAGGGAGTATTCAGAATAACTCGAATTGAATCGGAAACAGTTTTATATAGTGTCCCACTTGGGTTTACCTTACCTCAGATTGACAGAGAGTGACAATAGGTTGGAGCTCTCCTAAGCGGAACGTCGCAGGTTCGATTCCTGTCGGGGACGCCACAAACAACGCTGAAAGCCTTGATTTTTCTAGGTTTTCAGCTTTCTTTATTTATGGCTTTTTATCTCTGCTGAAAAGAAACATTTCTTTTTTGATTTTTTAATATTCGATTATTTATTAAGACTTATGAGGAAGTAGGCTTGCTAACACTTTTTTATTTTTGATGAAAAATCGCTGGATTTTTAAAAATTTGCTAACACTTTTGAAAAATTACTTTTTGAGTGTTTGCTTTAAAAGATGTTCTTTCATCTCTGGCGATAGGGATTTTAGCAATCCCAACAATGCCATATCACTGTCCGTCAAGCCTGTATCACCCTGTACGGATTTTACATCACCATTTGTCATTTTGAGTTTGTACCCTGTACTTAAATGACGTAAGCTGTGGAAAACAACAATTTCATAATCGTTTTTCTCGCATAGCTTTTGAAACTCATTCTCGGTGTTATCGGCTCTGCGTCTTAGCGTCTGGCTCTCTTACAATGGTTACTATTTGATTCTTTACATTGATTAGACTTTCTTTCCTGCATTTAGGACAATATAATGGAAAGTTTATCAATTTTGTATCTTTTCTTATTTTTGTTCGTGTTTTATTTCCACAAACAGGACACATTATCCATTGTTGGCTTATCATAATTTTCTCCTTATTTAACCTGCTTTTTCAGATAGAAATTTTTGTTTTGTCACATCTAATTCCTTATGTAAATGTAATGCCATAAATATTGTAATAATCGCAGAAAGTACATCTGCAATCGGTTGTACATAGAGAATACCGTTTATCCCCCAAAACATAGGAAGTATCAAAATAACTGGTACAAAGCAGATACTGTAATTTAGTAATACACATAAACACCTGGACTTTTTAATAGGCACATGTTAAAATTATAGTGTTATATAAGACTCTTTTCTTGAAAATGCCTGGATTTTTTTATGGATTTATGCTATACTCCACCTGAATTTTCAAGACGCTATTTGTTATAATTATTACCATCATAAATAATAAGGATGTGAAAAAATGCCTACATTTATTGATTTATTTGCTGGGGCAGGAGGATTCAGTGAAGGTTTCCTACAAGTAGAATATGATTCTAAATATTATGATTTTCTCCTTCTGACATTAATACAACTTGTGAAGTTACACATAGAATGAGATATAATCATCAACTTGGTTTGTCTACAGAATTTCTTACAAAAGATATAACTGATCCAGACTTTTTAGAGGTGTTGAAAAGCAAAATAAAACAGAGTTATGGAGATAAACCAATTGATATTGTTGTGGGAGGACCACCCTGTCAATCATTTTCATTAGCAGGTGTTCGTAAAAAGAACGATAAGAAAGATGATTTATTTTCTTATTATTTAAAGGTAATCTCAATGATTAAACCTAAATACTTTGTAATGGAAAATGTTTATGGAATTCTCACTAAGTATGAAGGAAAGATTAAAGAACGTATTATAAGAGAAATTAACAGTATTATAGATACAGATTCATTAACTGAATATCTGGAAATCGGGAAAAAATATGCTAAGAGATTAGATAGAGAACACATGAGAGAGGCTGATTATATCTTTAGAAAGCTGGAGATTGTTCTTTCAAAAGAGAAGATTCAACTTGATAAAAGTAATCTATACTTAGAAATAATAGAAAAATTGGATCACAGTGAATTTTCTATTGAGCAAAGAGAGTTTATTCAAAATTCTACACTTGAAAAAAAGAATGATATTGATATTCCAGAATTGGACTTATCTGATCAATTTGTGAGTGCATTTAGGAATAATAAAGTTATTTCAGAAGAAGAAAGGAATATTGTTCGACAGGCTCTTAATCTCATTAAACGGCAGTATATTATAGAAAATTTAAATAAAGGTGTAAAAAAAGAAATAAATGTTTGTCATCTTGATAGAAGCGAATATAAAGAAGAGTTCGACCAGATTACAGATTGGCTTAAAGATGAGAACATTTTAGAAAAATTTTATCAAGCTTGTGGGAATATTATTTATAAATACTGTGCTGAGACATATGTAGAAAGAGATGAAAAGGGAGAGGATGATTCTTTTGATAGATATATATTAGAAGTTGCAGCTAAGAATAAATGTGTCGATATTACTCTGGCATTAAGAGACGCAATCAATATTTTGTATGAACCAGTAATGGATACAATTTACAGATTAAATAAGCTTGTTGAAAAGAAGCTGTCAACTGAAGAAAAAACAAATTTTGAAGCATTAGCTGAGGAAGTGCGATTGTATCATATTAAAAGTGAAATAGTATTGAATGCATCTGATTATGGAGTGCCTCAAAACAGACAGCGTGTAATTTTTATTGGGTGTCGTAAAGATCAGAAACTAATTACTTCTATTCCTCCAACAGTAACAGAAGATGAAAAAGTTACTACTTCTGAGGCATTAGATGATCTATTATTTATTGAGAACAACGACACTCGAACCGACTATGATTACAGGATGTATGAACAAGCCATTGCAGATAAACCCAAAAGAACCATACTAGGGAAAATTAATTGTGATGGCTCTAAGAAAACATACATTGAATGGGCAAGAGAAGGACGATTAAATCCAAAACGATTTCCTAATATTAAAAAACCTACTTATACGGCAGCTAATGATATGACAGAAGTTCAACAAAAAGGATTAACAGATATGATACTTCCGAACCATCAGACATCTAATCAGAATAATATGGTTAAGAAAAGATATGCATTTATGAGAAAGTATGGAAGCTATCAAGCTGCTAAGGCACATGATCCTAACAATGAAATTCTTAATACAAATAAAAGAAATTATAATGTGTTAGATGCAAAATCTCAATCTTCTACAATTATGACCATTGGAGATGATTATTGTCACTATGGAGATGATCGCTCACTTACTGTAAGAGAAATGGCAAGACTCCAGTCATTTGATGATAGTTTTGTTTTTCAAGGAAAACGTACAACAGGTGGTGACAAAAGAAAACTTGAAACACCACAATTTACACAAGTTGGAAATGCTGTTCCACCTCTTATGGCACATGCAATAGCATTGGAAATATTAAAAAATATCCAATAATATGAAAGACCACACTTGCCGGTGTGGTCTTTTTGCTAGAAAAAATCAAAATATGCAGCATCAGTTGTGTATGTATTATTCTCAATAAGTCTCTGAATATGCTCTACACAATGGCCTTCCTCGAAACCAGATTGAAGATTTGTATTTAATAATTCATGAATAGGATTTATGGTATTATACTTTGGAAGTCCCCAATAATACCCACCTCTTATTAATTTTCCCCTTTTTACTGGGAGCCTATCTTCTGAAAAAGATTTGTAGAATTCTTCTCTCTTTTTCGCTGCTTTTTCAGGATCTTCCTCATAATCTCCATTATTTTGTGTTGGAACAGTCACGAAAGAATATGAGAAATTCTTTAACCTTGGCAATGTATAAAGGCCTGATCCAAATTTAATATTTGAACCAGTTGGTAATGTAATCCCATCTCGAGAAAGATAATAAATTAAGCTCCAAAGCATAGGTGCCTGAATGCTGTCATTCCAATTGGTTTTACATTGTAAAACATGAGCTTCAAAGTCTTTAAAATAATAGGTTGCTAAATAATTTGTTAATCGCTCAATTCGTGTTTCTTCTTTTCGAATTCTTCTACTATAAATACATGCTAATTCTTCTGGTAAATTATCATCATTAGGATGTTGTTGCTTTAATGTTGCAATAGATTTATCCCCGGTAAATAATTCATTATCGGGGAAGGTTACGGCTAATAAATCTACTTCTGAAGCGGAATCCATTCCGTTAAAAGACATAGCTTTATGGAGTGAATCGATATTAGAAGGGCCAATAAATACCACTGTTCTTGAATTACACAGGCAAAGGTTAAGATAATATGTCACCAGACGCTCCCAGAGATATCCACCAGAACTTACCTCA
>OASZ01001418.1_pt1 | contig 9519 bp, 9 predicted proteins | sample 1501241 | NCBI WGS metagenome assembly OASZ01 (sample SAMEA2579926, study PRJEB22360) | human gut metagenome | biome: human gut; feature: human-associated habitat; material: faeces | place: Denmark | collected 2008/2010 | reverse complement strand
CCTGGCCCAGGGCGGCAATCCCGGGATAGGAGGCCAGTATTGCCGCCGAGCATAATATCGCTGCAATCCGTCTCATATTTTCCTCCAATAAAATCATCTGCTACTAATTGTATGGGAGTGGACAGACAGCTTATGCCCGCAAAACCTTGATTTTTACCGCAAAAAAATGCAGCAGGCCGTGATTGTCTCCCGGCTCCTGCTGCATATACCCCTTTATCTTCTTACCTTATTATATTTATACTTCCTTCAGGGCCTGTCTTAAGTCCTCTGCCATCTTCTCGTACTCAGCGTCTGTGAGCATGGTCCTTCCGCTGTTCATCTCAAAGGTGCCGCCCCATTCTTCACCGCCTTTATATTTGGGGACAATGTGGAAATGCAGGTGATGTCCTGTATCGCCGTAAGCGCCGTAGTTTACCTTGTCCGGCTGGAATACCTTATGTACGGCGCGGGCCACCTGGGCTACCTCTGCAAAGAAATCATTCCTCTCCTCGTCGGTCAGGTCAATGAGCTCGCTGACATGCTTCCTATGCGCCAGAACAACCCTTCCCTTCTTGCTCTGCTCCTTAAATACATAGAGAAAGCCTGTCTTCATCTCACACACAGGATAACCGAACTTAGCCACCAGTTCGCCCTGCATACAATATGCGCAATTAGGATCCTTTACCATATCTTCCATGTTCCTGTTCTCCTTTATGTTTATTCATACCAACTTAAACATACCACGGAACAAGTTGAATTTCAATTCCAATATTTGTTTTTTCTTTCATAGTACCCACTTCATGGAATCTATGCTATAATAGGTAGGCAAGTACCAGTTACAGGAGAAATTTTATGAGCAGAGCAGATTTCAGACGCCGGCAGTCCCGCAGGCGCAGGCAGAAGCTTGCACGGATGTCACGGCATCTTCCTACATTTATTTTATTATTAGCAATCACTGTACTGGTAGGGGGCGGCATTTTCGCCCTCTACCGGTTTGTTTTAGCGAAACAGCCGGACGGAACGGTCCAGGTCATAGCCTCATCAGGGAACGGCTCCCCTAATCCGGACGGGGGCAGCAATTCCGACCGCTATCCCGACAGCGGTTCCGGCCCCGCTTCCGGCGGCGACTCATCAAACCAGCCTTTTGCCGAAGTTCCCCAGGACGACATTTCCCGGCTCATAGCCCAGGCTGACCGTATCGCCATGGGGTATGATTATGATAAGGCGGCAGAGCTTATCAACTCCAGCGGCCTGGACCTTAAGGACTCCCGCATGAAGGAGGCGCTGGCACGGTATGAATCACAGAAGGCCGCCCTGGTTCCAGCCGATATGAACGCTGTCACCCACATTTTCTTCCACTCCCTTATCATGGATACCTCCAAGGCCTTTGACGGGGACTCGGACAGCGCCAACTATAATTCCGTCATGACCACCAAGGATGAATTTCTTAAGATACTGGAGGATATGTACCAGAAGGGCTATGTGCTGGTCCGCATCCACGATGTGGCCTATGAGGAACCTGATGAAAATGGAAACGTGCGTTTTGTAAAGGGAAGCGTCATGCTCCCGGAGGGAAAGAAGCCTTTTGTCATGTCCCAGGACGATGTCTGCTACTATCCCTACATGGACGGGGACGGGTTTGCCAAACGGGTCGTGATTGGCGAGGACGGAAAGCCCACCTGTGAGATGGTCATGGACGACGGTACCACCTCCACGGGTTCCTATGATTTGATTCCGCTTTTGGAGGATTTTATACAGGAACACCCTGACTTTTCCTACAAAGGGGCAAGGGCCATTATCGCGTTTACCGGCTATGAAGGCATACTGGGGTACAGAACCGCCTCCTCTTACCAGGACAGCCCCACCTATGAGGCTGACCGTGAGCAGGCAGCCAGAGTGGCCCAGTGTCTGAAGGATAACGGCTGGGGGGTGGCGTCCCCCACCCGGGGGCCCCTAGGGCTGGGAGCTGGCATCCCACAGCTGGGGCCATCTCCACCTGGGGGTGGCGGATGATCCGGAGGCCGGATTTGCCATTGACGAGGAACGGTTCCGGGCTGATACGGACAAATGGGAGGCTGAGGTGGAATCCCTCATCGGGCCCACTGATATCATCCTTTATCCTTACGGCAACGACATTGCAGACTGGCGCCCCTACCATCAGGACAATCCCCGCTTTCCAAGGGATTCCGCTATTTCTGCAATGTGGATGCCAGCAAGCCCTACTGGACGCAGATGGGAACAAACTACTTCCGCATGGCCAGAAGGAACCTGGACGGCTACCGGCTGTATGAGGACCTCATCCAGACAGATCCGTCCAAGAAACGACTGACTGATCTGTTTGACGCAGCCCAGGTATTTGATTCGGCCAGACCCACGCCAGTAAGCTGGAGTTACCAGAAGTAGGGAGGGGGGCACGCTCATATTGTTATCATGCAGGCTTCCTGCCGCTATCATGCGGCAGGGGCCTGTTTTCTTTTTCCTGCTCCGGGCGAACGGTTTCCCGTTGTCTACATATAATAAATCAAGGAATTGATTTCTAATTGAAAGGAGCTTCTTCATGATTCCCAAACTGGAAGTAAACGGGGTCAGCTATTCCTACCATTCGTTAGATGGTGAGACGCTGGCCCTTGACCATATATCATTTGATGTGTCACCCGGGGAATTCCTGGCTATCGTGGGACCTTCCGGATGCGGCAAGTCCACCCTTCTGTCCATGCTGTGCGGACTGACAAAGCCTGAGGGCGGCACCATCACCATAGACGGCGTCCCCCTGACCAAATCTCCTTCTGCCATTGGATACATGCTGCAGAAGGATCATTTATTTGAATGGAGAAATATTTTCTCCAATATATCCCTTGGCCTTGAAATTCAAAAGCGGTTGGACGAACCTGCCAGGCAGGAACTGCTGGAAATGATGGCAGCCTACGGTCTGGCAGGCTTTGAATATGCCAAACCTTCGGAGCTGTCCGGCGGTATGCGCCAGAGAGCGGCCCTTATACGGACCCTGGCCCTTAAGCCGGACCTTCTTCTCCTGGACGAACCATTTTCAGCCCTGGATTACCAGACCCGGCTGTCTGTGTGCGACGACATCAGCTCCATCATCCGTCAGACGCACAAAACCGCCATACTGGTGACCCACGACCTGTCTGAGGCCATCAGCGTGGCTGACCGCATACTGATCCTGTCCCCCCGTCCCGGCCGTGTCAGGAAAATTCTGTCCATTGATTTTCCTAAAATGTGCACCCGCTCCCTGGACCGCAGGAACTGCCCGGAATTTTCCACTTACTTTAATATGGTATGGAAGGAGCTGAAGACTTATGAATAGAGATAAACAGCCTGTATCAGCCTGCAATATGTCCGTGGCCCAGCAGGAATATGTGGCCCGTGAAATACGGCGCCACCGCCAGGTGACCATATGCCGCGTCATGCTGCTGGTCCTTCTCCTGGCTCTGTGGGAGCTGGCGGCCGACATGCACTGGATTGACAGCTTTATTTTCAGCTCCCCTGTGATGATTGCCAAATGCCTGGTTTCCATGGCAAAGGACGGAAGCCTGTTCCTCCACACAGGGGTCACCCTTATGGAAACCCTTATCAGCTTTGCCGTTTGCACCATCTTCGGCCTGGCATGCGCCCTGCTTCTGTGGTCCAGCAAAAGCGTGGCCCAGGTGCTGGAGCCCTTTCTTGTCCTGTTAAACAGCCTCCCTAAATCCGCCCTGGCCCCCCTTTTGATTGTTTGGCTGGGCAATAACATGCGGACCATTGTGGTGGCTGCCGTGTCCGTGGCTGTATTTGGATCCATTCTAACCTTATACACCGGATTTTCCCAGATGGATACGGAGCAAATCAAGTTGATTTATTCCCTGGGAGGCGGAAGGAAGGATGTGCTCTTAAAGGTTCTGCTGCCCGGTTCCCTGCCCCTGGTCATCAGCAATATGAAAGTAAACATCGGGCTGTGTCTGGTGGGTGTGATTATAGGCGAATTCCTGAGCGCAAAAGCAGGCCTGGGATATCTGATCACCTATGGCTCCCAGACCTTTGCCATGACCATGGTGGTGACCTCCATTGTGATCCTCTGCATTGTGTCAGGGGTGCTGTACCAGATTATCGCCTATGCGGAGCTGAAGATTAAAAAGAGACAGTGAGTTAAAACTGTCTCTGGCCTGACAATATAAGGGACAGGAGGAATGACAAACCCTCCTGTCCCTTATATCCTGATTTTATCACAGGCACACTATCCTTTGTTCCAAACAGCCTATCCAGCGTTCTCTGCTGCAAACTGGCTGTTATACAGGGCTGCATAGTAACCGCCCTTTGCCAAAAGCTCCCTGTGGTTTCCCACTTCCTTGATATCCCCATGTTCCATGTACACAATCAGTTCCGCATCCTTTATCGTGGATAAGCGGTGGGCGATGACAAAGCTGGTCCGGCCCTCCATCAGTTTATTCATGGCCTTCTGGATTGCCACCTCGGTTCTTGTATCCACGGATGAGGTTGCCTCGTCCAGAATCAGGATTTCCGGGTCTGACAGGAAGGCCCTGGCAATGGTCAGGAGCTGGCGCTGGCCCTGGGCGATATTGGAAGCCCCCTCATGAAGCTCCATGTCGTAGCCTCCCGGCATAGACATGATGAATCCATTGGCGTGGGCTGCCCTGGCAGCGTCTGTCACCTCCTGGTCAGTGGCATCCAGCCTTCCGTAGCGGATGTTCTCTTTTATGGTACCTGCGAACAGCCATGTATCCTGCAGCACCATGCCTATCATGGAGCGCAGGGCCTCCCGTTTCATATCCCGCACATCCACGCCGTCAATGGTAATGCTCCCTCCGTTTACATCGTAAAAACGCAGAATCAGATTGACCAGCGTTGTCTTTCCAGCTCCGGTGGGTCCCACAATGGCAATCTTGTCGCCTGCGTGTACATGCAGGTCCAAATCATGAATCAGGGTCCGATCCTCTGTGTAACCGAACCGCACATGGCTGAAATCCACATTTCCTTCCCGGCTTTCGGGGAATTGCGGCTTCTCTGCTTCCGGCACCTCCTCCTCGGCATCCAGGAACTCAAATACCCTTTGGGCCGCAGCCATGGTGGCCTGCATGATGTTGGCAATGTTGGATACCTGGTTGATGGGCTGGGAGAACTGGCGCAGATACTGGATAAAGGACTGTATCATACCGATGCTCAGCCTGCCGTTGATGCAGAGCCATCCGCTGACAACCGCCACCCCCACATAACCGATGTTGGTCAGTGCCTGTGTTAAGGGCATGATGATGCTGGAAGAAAACTGCGCTCTCCAGCCATTGTTGTAGAGACGGTTGTTTATGTCCTCAAAATTCCCGATGACGTCCTCCTCCTTTCCGAAGGCGGCAATCACGTTCTGTCCGTTGTACATCTCCTCCACATACCCGGTAAGATCCCCCAGCGCGGACTGCTGCCCCTGGAAATACCGCTGGGAATGTTTTACCACCTTCATGCTCACCAGGCCGCAAACCGGGATAACACAAATGCCGATCAGTGTCAGCACCGGGCTGACCACCAGCATCATTACGAATATAAATACCATGGTACAGACGGCTGTGATAACCTGGCTGATGCTCTGCTGAAGGGAGGTATCTATGGTGTCCACATCATTGGTGACGCGGCTCAGCACATCTCCGAATGTATTGCTGTCAAAATAGGCCAGAGGCAGACGGCGGATTTTCTTGTCTACTGCCATGCGCAGATCATGCATTGTGCGCTCCGCCACTCCTGCCACAATGTACTGGCCGGAATAGTTGAACAGAAAGGCCAGTACATACACACAGCCCAATTGTATCAGAACAGTGATGAACGTTCTAAATCCCTGGAGGACCCCGGCGCTGTCCACGGCCACGGCCACCAGCGCATCCATGGCCCTGCCAAGGGTATATGGCCCCTGGGTGGTAAACACGGCTCCCATCACAAGGCAGGCCACCATGAGAATGATTCTGATTCGGTATGGTTTCATAAAACGGAACAGACGGCCCATGGTGCCCTTGGTATTGATTTTCTTATCTGCTGCCCTCACATTCATTTGCTTCATGCACTCATCTCCTCCTCTGACAACTGGCTCCGGACGATTTCCTGGTAGGTGCCGCAGGTATTTAAAAGCTCCCTGTGGGTACCAATTCCCATGACCTTCCCTTCATCCATCACTATAATCCGGTCCGCATTCATGATAGTGCTGACACGCTGTGCTACGATTACCACAGTGGCATTCCCCGTCTCTTTGGACAATGCCTGGCGCAGAGCGGAATCCGTTTTGAAATCCAGGGCGGAAAAACTGTCGTCAAACACATATATCTCCGGCTTCCTGACAATGGCCCTGGCAATTGCCAGGCGCTGCCTCTGACCGCCTGAGACATTGCTTCCGCCCTGGGAAATGGATGAGTCAAATCCGTCCGGTTTATCTTCGATGAAATCCGTGGATTGTGCAATGGCGGCCGCTTCCTTCACCCGCTCATCGCTGGCCGAATCATCCCCAAAACGGATATTTTCCATGATGGTGCCCTTAAACAGCAGGGCTTTCTGGGGCACATAACCGATTTTCCGGCGCAGGGTCCTCCTGTCATAATCCTTTACATTGACTCCGTCCACCAGGACCTCGCCCTCCTGGACATCATAAAAGCGGGGAATCAATCCCACCAGCGCCGTCTTTCCGCTTCCTGTACTTCCGATGATAGCCGTGGTCTCTCCCGGCTTAGCCTCAAAGCTGACATGGCTGACAGCGGGCTCTTTTGCCCCCGGAAAATAGAAGCTTACATCGCGGAAGGTGAGATATCCCCTCTGCCCGTCTGACAGCTTGGGAACCGCCGGATCCCCGATGGAATTTTCAGTATCCAGCACCTCACATATACGGTCCGCTGAAGCAGCACATCTGGGATACATGACGAAAATCATGGAAAGCATGGTGACAGACATCATGATCTGCATGACATACTGGATGATTGCCAGGATATCTCCCGGCATCACAGGCTCCGTGCCGATTCCCTGGCCCGCGCGCCAGAGAAGCCCCACCACGGTCAGGTTTAATATCAGTATCAGGGACGGTCCCAACAGCGACATGGCATGCATCATTTTCATGGCATTGTTCATCAGGTCCTTGTTGGCGCCGTCAAACCGCTTTTCTTCGTAATCCTCTGTCCCAAATGCCCGGATAACCCGGATGCCGGAAAGCTTTTCCCGCATAATCAGGTTGATTCGGTCAATTCTTGTCTGCATCTTTCTGGAAAGCGGCATGGCTCTCCTGCCAATCAGGCTGATAATCAGCACCATCACCGGCATGGACACCACAAGTATGCTTGACATTTTCGGATTTTTGCTGTAAGCCAGCATGATGCCCACCACGCACATGATAGGCGCTGTCAGAATAACGCGCAGAAACATGACCATGAAATTCTGTACCTGGGTAATGTCGTTGTTGGTGCGCGTAATCAAAGACGCGGTTGAAAATGTGTCAATCTCCGCCTGGGAGAAATATTCCACCTTTGTAAAAATCCTGCTCCTCACATTCCGTCCTAAACCCAACGCGATTCTGGAGGCAAAAAAGCCTGTGGTAATATTACATACCATTCCCAGAATAGCGATTCCCAGCATAATAACGCCGGTGTGAAGAATGTAATTCATATCCTTATCCGCGATTCCCCTGTTGATAATATCTGACAGATAGGTGGGAAGCCCCAGCGTGGCTCCTACTCCACTGACCAGCACGCATAGAAGTTCCGGCCGGAACGCGTTCAGCTCCGCAAATATTTTTTTCATGTTGTGCCTCCTTGTTCTTGCAAAATAAAAACATCCGGAAAAGCTGTTCAGCTCTGCAAATACTTTTCCAGACATTTTAACCCTTTTAAAATAGTCTCCAAATCTTCTTTGCTCATAGTATCCTTCTCAGAATGACTGCCCATCTGCTCTATCATGCCCTGCACCAACGACCGCCCTTTTTCCGTAAGGGCCACATTTATAAAACGGGCGTCTTTGTCATTCTTTACCATTGTAATATGACCAGCCCGTTCCAGACGCCGGCAGAACATGGAGCAGTTTCCTTTTGTAACATGGAGACTCCTGCTCAGCTGAGTCAGGTTTACCTGTCCGTCCGCCAGAAAGAGATGGTTGAGCACCCTTCCCTGTTCCGGGGTAATGCCGAAGGGCCTGCACTTTTCCTCCACACATTCCCGGACTAGCCAGTTCACCTTGCGAAGCTCCTGAAACCACTGGTCCTTAAAATTAATAAACGCCATAAGGAACCTTCCTCCCGATTCTCTTAATTTTTGTACTTCCCCAGATAGTTTACATATAAACTATTATAGGATATCATTACAGCCGTTAAAAATAAAGAGCATTTTTATTAAATAAATATAAAAATTCAATAAATTGACGGGACTTACCTTACATTTTTTGAAGTTGACTGCATAATTATTCTCCCGGCAGAGAAACATTTTAGAGGAAAAAATTCAAGAGGAAACTCCAAAAAAATTTCAGGCCGCCGATACCTCTCATCAAGATATCAGCGGCCTGTTTTCCGGCTCTTATTCCATCTGTTTTGTTATCTGTTTTTTTATCTGCTTTATTATCTGTTTTGTTATATGTTTTGTTATCTGTTTTACTATTTACTTTATTATCTGCTTCACGGTCTGCTTTGCTTGTCTGTTCTGTTATTTTTTCTGCCTGCATCACACTTTGATCCGCTCCGCAACCTCATTTCCGATTGCAAGGCGCATATTGTTCATTCCGATTATCATGCTGTCCCTTCCGTGCTGGAACACATTGATGGTACTTCCCTCCCTGATGTCATGCTGATGCATAAACTCCATGACCTGGGGATTGCCGAACATCCATTTAATCGTACAGACAGCTCCTGCCTTAACCTCTGATAATGACTGCATAACCACACCTCCGTTGCCTTTTCGTTCATACCCGGTATGAGCAGGGGGTCCCTTTTTCATGCCGGCCCTTCTGTTTAATTATATTGTAAACATCCTTAAGGCTGTTAGTCAACGGCAATGTGGGTTAGGCATTTTTAATCTTTTTTATTTTTTGATGTTTAGTCCTCCGGGTCCGTAAATCCCATCAGCCTGCACACGATGAAGCCGGCTGCATAGGATGCGAACAGACCTACGAAATACAGCGGGAATCTGGTGGTAATGAACGCCAGGGGGATTCCTGACAGCTCAGGAACCTTGGCCGCCACCTTCATCACAGCCATAATACTTCCTCCGATTCCTCCTCCGATACAGGAAGCTATAAACGGCTTTCCAAGGGGAATGGTACAGCCCCACATCAGAGGTTCCCCTATGCCCAGCATACCCACGGGAAGCGCATTCTTAATGGTCTTTTTCAGTCTCTGGTTCTTTGTCTTTAAATATACGTAAAACGCAGCTCCCACCTGTCCCGCTCCGGCCATACAGGTAACAGGCAGCAGATAGGTGACGCCGAAATCCGCTATAAGCTGGGTGTTGACTGCTATCAGCCCATGGTGCATTCCCGTCATTACCAGAGGCAGATAGATGGCTGAGGCCAGACCGGCCAGCA
>OASZ01001412.1_pt1 | contig 9539 bp, 10 predicted proteins | sample 1501241 | NCBI WGS metagenome assembly OASZ01 (sample SAMEA2579926, study PRJEB22360) | human gut metagenome | biome: human gut; feature: human-associated habitat; material: faeces | place: Denmark | collected 2008/2010 | reverse complement strand
GTAGCCAAGCCGGGACGGGATAAACGCTGAAGGCATCTAAGCGTGAAGCCCCCCTCAAGATGAGATATCCCATCGCAAGAGTAAGACCCCTTGAAGACGACGAGGTAGATAGGGCAGAGGTGGAAGCATGGCAACATGTGCAGCTGACTGTTACTAATCGGTCGAGGGCTTAACCAAAAGGTTGGGTTAAGGATAGGATAGAGGAAGCGATTCCTTATGATTTAAACGGATGAAATTTCAATATGTGGTTTTGAAGGTATATGTAATGGAAATCTGGGCAAGATAACCGGTAGGGAGCCTTGTTCAGAGAGCCAGACATTCCCCTTTATTCCTCGATAGCTCAGTCGGTAGAGCACGCGGCTGTTAACCGCGCTGTCGTAGGTTCAAGTCCTACTCGGGGAGTTTTTTTGTATCATAAAATTTAATACTTAAGAGGCCCCATGGTCAAGCGGTTAAGACATCGCCCTTTCACGGCGGTAACACGAGTTCGAATCTCGTTGGGGTCACTCTGGCGACGTAGCCAAGTGGTAAGGCACGGGTCTGCAACACCCTTATCACCGGTCCGAATCCGGTCGTCGCCTCTATTAAGAACCATCAAGTGATGGTTCTTTTTATATGCATGAATATATATCGAATATAAGTTACCATATTAAAAGGGAGAAAGAGAATTATGCTGAGGAGTAAGTGGAAAAAATGGCTGCTGCGCGCTGTGGGATGCCTGGCGGCGCTGGCACTGATTATAGTGACAGGAGGTGCGGTTTTGTTTAGAAACGAGTTGAAAACACTGGATTCTTTGAAGAAGATAGATGATAATGTCCTGTATACAATGAAATACGAGGGTGATTATGGCTTTGACGATTTTTTAAAGGTTGGGGCGTCTACAGATGGTGAATTAGTCAGATTTGTGACAGAGCGTCTTTTAAAAGGAATACCTCTGGAATTCTCTATCCCTGATTTAGGATGTTCAACATTCAGCGCACAGACAGAGGATGGAGATCAGATTTTTGGCCGGAATTTTGATTTGACATATTCCCCTGCGTTATTTGTCGAGACAGAGCCGGAAAACGGATACCGTTCTCTGTCCACAGTCAATCTGGCATTTCTGGGTTTTGGAGAAGATAAACTTCCTGAAACCTTTAAAGAGAAGATAATCACATTGGCAGCGCCCTATGCCCCTTTGGACGGAATTAATGAAAAGGGGCTGACGGTGGCAGTTCTGCGTATTGGCGACGAGCCGACAAACCAGGATACGGGAAAAGTCGATATCACGACCACCACGGCTATCAGGCTCATGCTGGATAAAGCGGCCGATGTGGAGGAGGCTTTGGCTTTACTGGAGCAGTATGATATGCATTCTTCAGCGGGCAGCTGTTATCATTTTCAGATATCGGATGCCCGTGGAAAGAGTGTGGTGGTTGAATATGTTGACAACGAATATGAAGTGATACCGGCTAAAAACAATTATCAGATGGTCACTAATTTTTTATTATCTGATAAAAAATATAATTTTGGAAGTGGTCAGGATCGGTATGAGATTCTGAAAAATACGCTGGATGAATGTAAGGGTGTCCTGAAGGATGAGCAGGCTGCCATGGACCTTCTCAAGGCGGCTTCAAGTGACTGGCATGTGTCGGAGACAACGGGACGACTCAACGCCACACAATGGTCGATTATTTATAATAATACGGACTTAACTGCCAGTGTGATTACAGGACGTCAATATGCCAAGCCTGCCCATGAATTCAGCTTAGTGGGAGAAATACGGGAGGAATAAATGGCTGAGACATTTAGAACATCTGAAATTGCTGCTCTGATTGGCGTACATCCTAATACGGTGAGATTGTATGAAGAACTTGAATTGATACCAAAACCGGAGCGACTGCCGAATGGATACCGTGTTTTTACGGACTTCCATCTGCAGCAGCTTCGTCTGGTCAGACTGGCTTTTGAAATCGAAGTACTACAAAACGGCCTGAGAAAGAAAATGATCCGGATGGTCAAGACTGCGGCGGAACGTGATTTTGACAGTGCCATCACGCTGATACGGGAATATCTGGCTCAGATAGATCAGGAACGCCACGGAGCGGAAGAGGCAATCCGTATTACGAGACAGATTTTATCAGGCGCCGGACAAAGCGATGCTTTTTTACCTTATCTGAGAAGGCGTGAAGTATCGGAAGCCCTGGACATTTCTATGGACGCGCTCCGCAATTGGGAGATGAACGGCCTGCTTTCTGTTAAGCGGAAAGCAAATGGATATAGAATCTATACGGGTGAGGATTTACAGCGCCTGAAAATAATACGTGCCCTCCGATGTGCAAATTATTCGTTAGAAGCAATTTTAAGAATGCTGGGAGAACTTTCACAGGATCCGGAGGCGGATATCCGGAAAGCACTTGATACGCCTTCCCGGGATGATACGATTATCAGCGTATGCGACAAATTAATCTCTTCACTGAACGCGGCGCATAAGAATGCGGTTTTGATAGAGAATATGCTGACCGACATGAAACAGAGATTTTAAAACCCTCCACTATACCACCAATGTTTTGATTGGTGGTATTCTTTTTGTGAAGTAAGGAGGAAATGATATGAAGGACGTAATTAAAGTACAAAAACTGTCGAAGTCATATGGCGGAAAGACAGCCGTAGCAGAAGTATCCCTGACAGTGTCCGGGGGAATGGTCTTTGGACTTCTTGGAGCAAACGGAGCCGGAAAGAGTACCGCACTTGAGTGTATTCTCGGCATAAAGAAACCGGACAGCGGAGAGATCTCCATCTTGGGACTGAATCCGTTTACGCAGAGAAAACAGATATTTGAAAAAACAGGCGTTCAATTTCAGGAAGCTCATTACCAGGATAAAATTACGGTTGAGGAGCTTTGCGAGACCACGGCCTCACTCTATCGGAATCCGGCCGATTATCCGGAACTGCTGAGACGCTTTGGGATTAAGGACAAGCTAAAGAGCGCGGTCAGTGAGCTGTCGGGAGGGCAGCGTCAGAGACTGTTCATCGTACTGGCGCTCATTCCTGATCCGGAGGTTGTTTTTTTAGATGAGCTGACGACAGGGCTGGATGTTAAAGCCCGCCGTGAGGTCTGGAAAATTCTTGAAGAGTTAAAAAATAAGGGGCTGACAATTTTTCTCACCTCACATTTTATGGATGAGGTGGAAGTCCTCTGCGATCAGATCTGCATATTAAAAAAAGGAAAAGCCGTATTTTACGGCACGGTTTCTGAGGCAATCAGGCAGAGTCCATATGAGAAGCTGGAGGATGCATACCTTTGGTTTGCAGGAGAGGAGGGAGAAACTAATGAAGACTTTTAGGGTGATGTTGAAGACGGAGCTGAAGCTGTCGCTGAGAGGCATGGATATGCTGATATTTGCCATTATTATGCCGTTGGTAGTTTTGCTGATAATAGGCATGATTTTTGGCGGTAAGCCCGCATTCGTAGGAGCGGAATATACGTTTTTGGATCAGTCTTTTGGTGCGCTTGCCACGATATCGATATGTGCAGGAGGAGTGATGGGACTGCCGTTGGTGGTATCAGATTACCGGGGCAGGAAGATATTAAAACGGTTCCGGGCGACACCGGTCAGTCCCGCCATGATTTTAATAGTGCAGGTGGCTATCTACACGTTGTATTCGGCCATATCGCTGATACTTTTATATCTTACTGCCAACATGTTTTTTGGATTTCAGATGCGCGGAAGCTTTGTACATTTTTTAGGAGGATATATCCTGGTTATCTTTTCTATGTTTAGTCTGGGAATGATGGTCGGGGGAATAGCGCCGGATACAAAGTCAGCCGGAGTTATTGCCAGCCTGCTTTATTTTCCGATGCTTATCTTCTCAGGAGCAACTCTTCCTTATGAAATAATGCCGCCGGCCTTTCAGACGGTTGCCAACGTTCTTCCGCTTACACAGGGGATAAAAATTCTCAAAGCGGCCTGTCTTGGCCTGCCCCCTGAAAATGCTGCCGTGCCGGCATTAATTATGGCGGCTCTGGCAGTTATCTGTGTCACAGTCTCATTTTTGTTTTTTAAGTGGGAGTAAAAGCAATCAGGCGGCACACAAAATTTATGCAGTATGACTGGAAACGTAAAACACCTGAAAATCTAATTGTAATTGGAATAAAAATTTAACAGTAAATGGCAGGAACGCCCGGCGTGCCTGCCATCTTTTTTTAAAAACTGATTATAAAATGTTAAAAAACTCTTTTTTTACTTATAATATAATGTATGATATAATAACATAGATGATTTCTATTTAATACGGCAAGGAGGAAACATGAATTTACAGTTTAAGACAGTTAATATAGACAATCTGGAAGAATTACTTCCCTTTTATAATTTGCGGCATAACAGAACGTGTGACAGCGTATTTTTGGAGAGCTTTATATGGAAAGAGTACTATCATGTCAGATATGCAATCTGGGAGGGGAAAGCGCTTCTATGGCTGATGGAGAGCGGAGGCAAGTGCTTTTCTGCAATGCCGCTGTGCCGGGAGGAGGATCTTCCGGGGGCGTTCAAAGCGATTGAGACATATTTTAACGAGGAATTGGGGTACCCGCTGGTGATTAATCTGGCGGATGAGTTTGCAGTGAAATATCTGAATCTGCCGGAGGACAAGTATCTGGTGGAAGAACAGGTGGATTCCAAGGATTATCTCTATGACGGCAACGCGATGCGGACGCTGGCCGGCAAGAAGCTGCATAAGAAAAAGAACCGGGTTAATGCATTTAAACGGGAATATGAGGGACGTTATGATTACCGCCGCCTCTGCTGTTCCGACAGCCATGAAGTGTGGGAATTCCTCGATAAATGGAGATTACAGAAGGGTGACGATGTGGAGGAGCATCTGGATTATGAAGTCCGGGGTATACATGACATTCTTAAAAACTGTTCTTCCCTCTATGTCCGTATGGGCGGCGTGTTTATTGACGGGCAGCTTGAGGCTTTTACAATCGGAAGCTATAACCCGATAGAGAATATGGCGGTCATCCATATCGAGAAAGCAAATCCCGAGATTAACGGGTTATACCAGTTCATCAACCAGCAGTTCCTGATTGAAGAATTTGCTGATGTGGAATGGGTCAACAGGGAGGACGATATGGGCCTGGAGGGGCTTAGGAAGGCTAAAGCTTCTTATTATCCGGCCGACTATGCGAGAAAATATCTTGTTGAGCAGTTGCTGGACGGAAAGAAAGGCTACCGTTGGGCTGAGCAGATTGGCAATACAATTTCCGGCAGCAAAATCGAGTATCTGTCCGACAATGAAAAGCAGGAGACAAAACGTCTCTGGCATTCCTGTTTTCCGGAGGATACGGACAAGTTCATTGAATATTACTATTCGGAAAAGACAAAAGACAACAGAATCCTGGTTAAGAAAGACAGCGGCCTGATTGTTTCGATGACTCAGCTCAATCCGTACCGTGTCAGTATGAAGGATAAAGAGATTGATACATTCTATGTTGTGGGTGTGGCAACAGATGCCGGCCGACGCCGTGAAGGGCATTTCAGAGACGTATTTCTGCAGATGATGCAGGATATGAATGAGGAGAAGGTTCCGTTCCTTTTCCTGATGCCGGCTGATGCCAATATCTATCTGCCGCTTGATTTCGCCTACATGTGCGAACTTCCGCTCATGGAGCTGACCCGGGAGGCGAAGGAACGGCTGACTGCGGTCGTATGCCATGACAATGAGGAAGACTGCCAAAAAGCGGCCGAGTTTATGGAACAATGGCTTTCGGCTCGTTTTGACATGTATTGCCTCCGCGACGGAGCCTACGTGAGCCGTCTTTTGAAAGAACTGGATTCTGAGAACGGGATTATGGAATTTCTTTACGACGGGGATAACCTGGCAGGTCTTAAGGCAAGCTGGGGAGACGGCCGCAAGATCCAGCGTCTTCTTTATACAGATGAAACCAATGTCGGCGTGACCGGAAGGAAACCGATGATTATGGCACGTCTGACCTGCACGGAAACATTTCTGTCATTGTTTACCCTCTGTGAGCCGGGAGAAGAATTACAGCTTAAGATACGGATTGAAGACGGGCTGATGGAGGCGGTGAAGGGGAATTATGTCTGGACTGTTTCGGCGGAAAGCTCGTCGGCTGTTAAGACGGCAGAAACATGGGACGCGGACGATAGGGATGTTTTGACTGCGGCACCGGGTGAACTGATACGATGGCTCTGCGGATACGAAAGGCCTGAGGAAATCTGGCCGGGGATTTCGAAAGAGAAGGCCGGGCGTCTGGAGCTGATAGACACGGTCAATAACGTATTCATAGACGAAATAGTATAGAAGCTGAAAGTCTTTGGGCTGCATCAGGGAAAGGGGAGAATTCGGAATGGATGAAACGGCAGCTTTACAAAAATGGATTGAAGAGAGCAGCAATATTGTGTTTTTTGGCGGAGCCGGAGTGTCGACAGAGAGCGGCATCCCAGATTTCCGAAGTACGGACGGCCTTTATAACCAGCAGTATGATTATCCTCCGGAGACGATTATAAGCCATTCTTTCTATGTAAAAAAGCCGAAGGAATTTTACCGGTTTTATAAAAATAAGATGCTGTTTCCGGAGGCAAAGCCGAACCGGGCCCATATGGCTCTTGCCAAACTGGAGAGAGAAGGAAAGGTCAAAGCCGTGGTGACCCAGAACATTGACGGCCTCCACCAGGCGGCGGGCAGCAGAGAGGTGCTTGAGCTGCACGGCTCGGTACACCGTAATTACTGTACCAGGTGCGGCAGATTCTACAGCCTTGATGATATCTTAAAAGCGGATGGAGTGCCGGTCTGTGACTGCGGCGGTGTGATAAAGCCGGATGTGGTTCTCTATGAGGAAGGATTGGATCAGGATGTTATTCAGCGTTCGGTCGAATATATCAGCAGGGCGGATGTTTTAATCATCGGGGGGACATCCCTCACCGTTTATCCGGCCGCCGGACTGATTGATTACTATCGCGGCTCCAAGCTGGTTTTGATTAATAAATCGGTTACCTCCAGGGACGGCCAGGCAGATCTTGTGATTTGTGACAGTATCGGCAAGGTTTTGGGTGATGCGGCGGGGCTGGATCAATGACGTCCTTGAAATAACGGATTAAAATAAAATTTGTCAGAGGGAGACTTTTGAATGATATATGAAGTAGGAGATGTCGTGAAACTGAAAAAACCGCATCCCTGCGGCAGTTATGAGTGGGAGATACTGCGCATTGGTGCGGATTTCCGCCTGAAATGCATGGGCTGCGGCCATCAGGTCATGATGGCCAGAACCCTGGTGGAAAAGAGTGCGAGAGGACTTAAAAAGAAGGAAGCATAAGCCATGGGCTGTTATATCAGTTGTGTAAACTGGTATAACAGCCCTTTTGCTGCTTTGGGGACTGGTTCAGAAGGCTATTTGAGGGGCTTCTTTTACATAAGCTTATGTCCGGCCAGTTCTCCGGCAATATCAAGAGCATCTTTCGCAGAAACATTTTCATGGACGATGGCTCTCAGGCCTTTGATAACGGCGGGCGGGTGGGGGGGGGGGCCGGTATTTGGCATAAAGAATTGCGTCCGTATGTAATGCCTGCGGCTCCGGCAACCATTCCCTGCTGTGTCATTTCAAAGCATTCCAGAAGAGTTTCGCATTTTGGCCCTCCTGAAATCACTACTTTGGCGGGAGAGCCTATCTCAACAATTTTGGCAAAGCTGTCCGGATCGCCCGTCCAGAAGCTTTTAATGATATCTACCCCAAGTTCCAGGGAGACTCTCACTGCATATCCGACATTCTTTATGCCGTACCGTTCACTGTCGTCAAGTAAGCAGCCGCTTGGATAGCTGTGTGTAACGGTCGGGATGCCATACTGTCCCGCCGCCTTAATAAAAGCAGCGGCCCGTTCAATTTCCCGATCTTCCTCTTTGCTGCAAAGTGTCAGGCCCACCGCTATGGCATCCGCTCCCAGAGTGACGGCCTCCTCCACGGTGGCAATTGCCGTTTCTTCAGGAGAACGGTATCGGGTGGCATTCGTGCATTTTAAGACGAGAGCAGTTCTGCCGGCGAACAGATCGGTATAGTGCATGGCAATTCCCTTGTGGATGGTTAATGAGTCCGGCCCTCCCTCCATAATCTGTCCCAGAGTCCTCTCCATATTCTCTATTCCTTCCACGGGTCCCAGTCCTAAACCGTGATTGACGGCAACCATAACTGCTTTCCCGTCATTTCCAAAAATTCTGTTTATCCGTGTGGTTTTCCCCACACCTGAAAAAGTAGTCAGCATATTAAATTTGTTCTCCTTTCTCGATTGATTTCCAGCCGTCCCAGGATTCAATCCGGCCGGAAATCCATGCCTGCATATAGCTGTCTAAAAGAACAAGATCCGGCATGGAGTCGGAACAGCTTTTCCCGGATATAGTGATTGACGCGGCGGCGGCCGCATATTTTAGTGCCTCATCAATCGGATGTCCATTCATCAGCTTGGCAATAAATGTACCACAGAAAGAGTCACCGGCCCCCAGCGTCTTATAAACGCGCGCCGGCATCACAGGGCCGTGGAACTGCCTGCCGTCCGAAGTAAAGACGTTTGCGCCGTTCTCGCCGTGCTTGATACATACAAGGGAGGCGCGGTGATTCAGATAAGCTTCTGCGGAGAGGCGGTCATCGTCATTACCTGGATGTGTGAGTGACTCCAGTATATCAAACTCTTCTCGTGTGGAAATGATGATATCGGCATATTTAGCTGCCTGATGATAATAAAGGGAGGTCTCCTCCAAGCTGTTCCATCCGTCTTTCCTGTAGTCGGGATCAAAGATAATCCGGACGCCGCTTGCCTGCGCGTATTCCATGGCAAGAAGCACCGCCTCCCTGGCCGGGCTTCTGCAGAGAGAAGCGCCGGATATAAGCAGCGCTTTAAACTGGGAAATGAATGCTTTATCTATATCCTTCATGTCCAGGTACAGATCCGCCGGATCCTGACGGTAAAAAAAGTAGCTGACCCTGCCGCGCTCCGGCTGTTCCGCAATGGCAAGACTCTGTCTCTTCTCGCCGCTTTCCTCCATCGTCAGGTGGGAGGTGTCTACCCCCACCGAGTTAAGATAATATTTTACATAAGCACCCAGGGGATCCCGGGAAATCTTTCCGATAAAGGCGGTATCAAGCCCCATCTTAGCGGCCTGAACAGCAGTGTTGGCAGGAGATCCCCCAACGTGCTTTGTAAAAGAGATTACTTTTTCCATCGGCGCGAATTGCTGGGGGTACAGATCTACCCCGGAGCGGCCCAGGGCTGCCAAACCGCGGGATTTTGACGGATTAAAGTTTAGTTGTTTAAACATTTTATTCCTCCTGCTATTATAAAAATATGTTTATCATCATATGGATGCAATCCGGTCTATGAGCCAATTAAAAGATTCGGCAGTCCAACCGTGATGGCAGGGAAGACGATTATGAGAATCAGGCAGAGTATCAGTGTTCCCACTATATAAAGAATATCCGGGAATGTTTCATCAATCTGGATGCCCAGAATCCGGCAGGCAGTGAACAGACAGACCGCCAGGGGCGGGGT
>OASZ01001397.1_pt1 | contig 9667 bp, 9 predicted proteins | sample 1501241 | NCBI WGS metagenome assembly OASZ01 (sample SAMEA2579926, study PRJEB22360) | human gut metagenome | biome: human gut; feature: human-associated habitat; material: faeces | place: Denmark | collected 2008/2010 | reverse complement strand
TTTGGCGGATAGAGCTATACTAGAAAAGCTTAGAAGGGGGAACATTTGTGATGAAAAGAAATACAACATTTTACAAAGAATTTTTTATGTTATATGTAGCGCTTGTATTACAGAATGTGGTAACGTTAAGCGTCAATCTGGCAGACAATATTATGCTGGGATCTTACAGTGAAACTGCGCTTGCCGGAGTGACCGCGGCAAATCAGATCCAGTTTGTTTATCAGCAGCTTTTGGGAGCGCTGGGAGAAGGTATGGTGATTTTGGGAAGCCAGTACTGGGGCAAGGGGCAGACAGGACCGATGAAGAAAATTGCGGCGATGATGATGCAGCATGGATTGGCTGTGATGGCGGTGTTATTTTTGGTGATCAGCCTGTTTCCGAAGTGGGCAATCGGCTTATTTACAACGGATGCTTCGATCATTTCAGAAGGCGCAGCTTATCTCGGAGTTATCCGGTTTACCTATCTGTTTTTCGCGATAACACAAATGCTTTTGGCGATGCTGCGCAGTATGCAAGTTGTGAGGATTGCGTTGTATTTGTCGGCAATGGCATTTTTTGTAAATTGCGGAATTAACTACATGCTGATCTTCGGAAATTTCGGAGCGCCGGAGATGGGAACGGTCGGAGCGGCAGTTGGAACATTGACTGCGCGGATTTTAGAAACAATAGTCTTGATCGTTTACATTGTGAAAACAGAAAGGAATCTTCGGATGAAAGTAAAAGATTTCTTCTGCTTCGATAAAATGCTCTGGAAAGATTATATTAAAGTGACGGTTCCGATTTTATTGACCAGTGGACTATGGGGAATCAATACGGCAATGCAGACGGCGATCCTCGGACATATGACGGCAGCGGCAATCGCAGCAAATTCTGCGGCATCGAATTTGTTTTTACTTGTAAAATCCACGGCGGTGGGCGCTTCTTCCGCAGCGGGAGTTTTGATCGGAAAAGCCATCGGATATGGAGATATGGAACGGGTAAAAGAATATGCGAAGCGACTTCAGAAACTGTTCTTGGGAATCGGTATCTGTTCCGGAATTTTATTGTTCTTCCTACGGATTCCGGTGCTGTCATTGTACGATCTGCAGCCGGAAACGCAGGCGATGGCAAATACATTTTTGATCATTTTGAGTGTGGTGGATATAGGAATGTCCTACCAGATGCCGACCAACACCGGGATCATCCGCGGCGGTGGAGATGCGATGTTTGTCGTGAAAATGGATCTGATCAGTATTTGGCTGATCGTACTTCCGCTTTCTTTCTTTATGGCATTTGTGGTGAAAGCATCTCCGACAGTTGTGGTGTGCTGTTTGAATGCAGATCAGTTGTTTAAGTGTATTCCGGCATTTTTGCGGTGTAATTCATGGAAATGGATCCATCGATTGACGAGAGAGGGGTAGGAAGATTACATATTTTTCCGGTACCCCTCGGGTGTTATTCCCACTTCTTTTTTAAAAGTCTTTCCAAAATAACTTGGACTTTCAAAACCACATATTTTTCCGATTTCTAATACTTTTTTTTCGGGATGCAATGTAAGCAGATGGCGGGCATGACCAATGCGGATCTCCGTGAGATACTGCATGATCGTGATCCCCATCTTTTTTTTGAACTGCGCGGACATATAGTCAGGAGACAGATTGACGATATGGGCGAGTTCTTCCAGTGTGACAGGTTTTGCAAAATTTCGCTCCAGATAAGAGGTCAGTGTATCGATCAATTCATTTCTTTCGGCATATTCGGCGGCCTGATTGCGGGTGATGCCGCGAGAAATGTCAAGCAGAAAGCCGTAACATTCTGTTGAGAGTTCAAGGGCATTTCGACAATCATGGTCGTTGTACAATGAAATAAGTTTTTTAATGTGATTGACAAATAATTCTCCGCTCTTGAATGAGTAAGCGCCGGAAGAATACATTTGCAGTGTTTTTAATAATTCATTACAAAGCGAGCCGTCAAAACCGAAGATATGCAGCATCTTCGGTGATAGGCTGATAAGAGTGCGGATCATCCGGATAGATCAGAAAGCCTTGATTCGGACGGATGAAAAAACGCTGTCGGTTCAGAATCAGTTCCCCCTGCCCCTGTACACAATAAAACCATTGAAAATAAGGGACGCCGTCAGGGCGTTTAACAGGCGGCTGTAAATGGCTGACGCCGAAAAGCCGCAAGGCGATCGGAAGTGATTCTGTGAGATCGGTAGAGTGAAATGGGTAGATCATAAGTCATATATCCTTTGCAAATAGTGTCAATCAAAGTAAATCCAAATCGATCAGGTAAGCATTCCGAGATAATTCATGATCATCAGAGAGAGATTAAGGTTCATAAATTCTTCTCCGTCCGAAAGGGTGCATCCTGTAATTTCACGAATCTTACCAAGACGATAGAGCAGCGTATTTTTATGGACGTGCAGATTTTCCGCAACGAGGGAAGACTGCCCGGGGTGGATCAAATATTCTTTTAGTGTCGTGATCAATTCTGTTTCTCGTTTTTGATCATATAAATAAAGTTTCATTAATCCGGGATGAATTAAAAAGCGGATCTCGGAGTCTTCTTTTTCAAATGTTTCCAACATACGATAAACATAATAATCACTGTAATAACAGAGTGCGTCCGGAACATTGAGTCGGTTGGCGATCCGAACAGAGTCAACAGCCTGACGATAAAAGCGGGCGGTATCTTCCAGATATTGAAAAAAGTTACTGATCCCGGCTTTCAAATGATTTGCCGAGAGGTATTCTTCCAATCGTGCAAGTTCATATTTGTTCAAATTTTGATCCATATCCTGTGTGATCAAAAGGACGATCGTCTCTTCGAAGATGACATAAATACTTTCCGGCAGGAGTTGTTTTACTCGCTCCAATATGATCTCTTGCCGGAGGGAAGGAAGTCCGACGCCGGCAGGCGGAATGGCAATAATATAAAAAGTTTCTTTCAAACGGACGCCGAGCTGTTCCAAACGCTGGCGGATATTATTGACATTGGAGTTGTGAAGTAAATCCGCAAGAAAGTAGGAATACATCATGCCTTTGTTGCGCGTATATGCCGAGTCTTTCTGTAATTCCAGAGAAACAAGATTGGAAAATCGATGGAAAAAATCCGAATCGTAATCGTGAAATTTTTGTTCGGATTCCAACATCATAATGTGTGCGACTTCGATGCCTTGGATCTTGACCGCATCGACGAGCATTCCTTTGCCGACTAAGTCGTTGACATAATAGTAGGCAGTGTCTAAACGGCGGACTTTTTCATCAAGACGGTTGGCTCGGATAGACGCGATCCCGGAAGCGCTGATGTAACCGCTTTGGCTTTCTTCCTGGAAAAATTCACTGTCCGGTACCAGTCCTTCGGGAATGGAAAGATATTTATTTTGGAGGTCTACAACGTAGATCGGGTTGCCGAAAATATGGGTGGCGGTATCGATCAGATATTGCAGTCCATTACCGGAAAATAAAGCATTGACGAGCAGATGCATACCGACGGTGATCTGCTGCAATTCCGTAAGATGTTCCATTGTCAGATTGAATAATTTTTCCCGGGAAATCTTATTGCCAAAGTAGAGAAGGGAAAAAGAACCATCTTGATATGGAGAAAAATCGATTGGCTCTCCACAACAAAATAGGGTAAAACAATCGGAAATGGAAGGCTCGGGAAGAGTGTCCGGTGTTGTCAGATACAAAGTCGATGGTTCAAAGACAGACTGATCTTTTTCCAATATCCGTATAGAAAGCAGATCCTGCGACTGATCCTGCCATCCGAAGAGTTGTGGGGAGCATCCGTTTTCCTTTAATTTATCTAATAAAATATGTAATTCCATAGCAAACTCCTGTATTGTGCAGACACACAAAAAAACAAATAACAATGTGGTGTTTCTCGGACAATAATCCAATGATTCTGATGCTTATATTATATATAATGAGCGTACAAAGGTAAAGTACAAAAAGAAAGGAAGAAAAAAATGAACCGTACAACATTAGGGAAGTATCAGAGAAGTGTTTCAATTATCGGTGTCGGCTGTACTCCGTTTATGTATACCGTAGACAATCCGGAGACAAACGGACTGACAGAAGGAGAACTGTTTGGTTATGCAGCGCTGAAGGCAATGGAAGATGCAGGCGTAAATCCGCAGGATGTAGATTTCTATTTTCATGGACAGGCAAGCCCGTTAAATGGCTCTAACTATTTGACTCCAAACATTCAGATCGGAAACTGGTTTGGAATGAAAGGAAAAGGTTCTATCCATCATTCAGAGGCATGCTGTACCGGTTATCTTGCGATCGAGCAGGCAGTGAATGCAGTTGCGTCCGGAAAATATAACTGTGTTCTGACAGGATGTGTAGAGTTCGGTGACAGTATTCCGGCTCCGGCTACAAGTGTGGAAGCGCCGAAGCATCCGTATAAACGTGAAAAAATGACAATGGATAAATTCCTTGCAACAACCTCCTGGCTTTATGACCGTGCTTACGCAAGAAGTCTGATGGCTCCGATGGAATTGATCTATGATGATGCGGCTGAAGATTATGTGCGTACTCGTGGAATTACAGCACAGCAGATGGACGATACATTAAACTGGATGGCGATCAATAACCGTCGTAATGCGGCAAAAAATCCACTGGCGTTGGAGAGAACCGAATTTGAAGACATTGCAAAAGAAAAAGGATTTGACAATGTAATGGATTACATGAGATCTCCTTACAATCCGAAGATGGGGGATTTCCTGCGTATGGAAGGTGTTGAACGGAAATGTGACGGTGCGGCAGCAGCAATCGTATGTGCGACAGAAATGATCCCGGAGATCGCAAAGAATCTGAAACACAGACCGATCGAAGTACTTGGAGTAGGAAGCGCGGCATGTGAGTCCACAACACCACATTTCGAACTTCGTGCAACAGAAGAAGCAGTACGTCAGGTTTATGAGATGACAGGGGTACAGCCGGAAGAGCTGGATTTGTTCTTTGCAAATGACTTTATCATCACTTCTCATCTTTGCGCGGCAGAGATTGCAGGATACCTTCCGTATGGAGAAGGATGGAAATATATCTGCGAAGGTCGTACGGCATATGACGGAGATAAACCAATCAATACAAACGGCGGAAGAACTTCTTTCGGTCACGCACATGCAGCGTCCGGTATGGCAGATGTGTATGAAGCATGTATGCAGATGCGTGGAGAATGTGGCGAGCGTCAGGTGAAAAAACTGCCAAAGACAACAATGCTTCGTGGATACGGCGGAGCTCAGAACGTAGCAGCAGTACTTCTTCGTACGATTGAGGAATAGGAGGACGAATACGATGAGCGTTAAATTGGAAAAAGTAGTAGAAAAATTTTACGAAGGTCTGGAAGAAGGAAAATTCCTTGGACGTAAATGTACCGAATGTGGAGCAGTGGAATTTCCACCGGTTTATGCATGTAACACATGCGGATGTATGGATATGGAATGGGTAGAGATCAGCGGAAAAGCGGTTATGAAATCAATCGTTATGCCGGCTGCATTGTCTTCCAAACCGGAATACAGTCAGATGGGACAAATCGCATATGGAGAAGTACAGATTGAAGAAGGCGCAAGTTTCAATGCGGTTGTAAAAGGAATCAATAAGAAAAAAAGAAAAGAATTGTTGGATAAACTTCCGGTACCGGTACATGCAGAGATTTTCCAGAGAGACGGATACAAAACCGTTGTATTTGCACTGGATGAAGAATAAGAAGAAAAAAGGAGAGTAAGATCATGGATAGAAAAGAATTAGAAGCAAAAATTATTGAATTGGTAGCAATGTCTTATAACAAAGATGAGAGCGAATTGAGCATTGATACAAAATTTAAAGAAGAACTGGGCGGAGCATCTCTTTTGATGGTAGGTCTTGTTTCTGAGATTGAAAATGAATTGGACGTATTGATCCAGCTTCAGGTTGCAGCAGCATGTGAGACGATCGGAGAACTGGTTGACAAAGTTGAGGAGCAGATGTAAATGAGTATTTTAGATCAGATTTACGAGAAAGCAAAGCTGAATCCACAGCGTGTTGCCTTTCCGGAAGCCGATAACGAAAAGATGATGCAGGCTGCCTATGAGACAGGAAAAGACGGCTATATCATCCCGATCCTTGTCGGGGATGCAGAGGCATTGAAAGCGTTGAGCGAGGAACGTGGATACGACAGTTCTGTATTCCGCTTTGTGGATATTCAGGATGAAGAATATAAAAATAAATTAATCGGTATGTATGTAGCGCAGCCGGGAAGATTTTTGAAAGAAAAAGCGCTTGCACGTCGTATGCAGGATCCTCTTTATTATGCGATGGTCATGCAGGCAGTAGAAGAGGCAGAAGTTACATTTGCCGGAATCAATAATACAACAGGTGACGGTCTTCTGGCAGGGCAGATGATCATTGGTATGCAGCCGGGGATCAGCACGATTTCCAGTATCGGACTTTGTGATATTCCGGGATTTGAAGGCAGTGAGGGAAGCCTGCTTGCAGTAGGAGACAGTGCGGTATGTACGAATCCGAATGCGGAACAACTGGCAAGCATTGCGATTTCCGCATGTGATACGGTCAAGGCATTGCTTGACTGGGAGCCACGCTGTGCAATGGTAAGCTATTCTACATTAGGAAGCGGTCAGGGGGAATTGATCGATAAGGTAGTAGAAGCAGTGAAGATCGCACAGGAACAGCGTCCGGATCTGGCAATCGATGGAGAATTTCAGTTTGATGCAGCGATTTCTCCGGCAGTTGCAGAAAAGAAAGTAACACGGAAAAGCAAAGTTGCGGGAAAAGCCAATGTTGTGATCTGGCCGGATCTGAATGTGGGAAATGTAGGCGTAAAATTAATCCAGCAGTTTGGACATGCCAATGCGTATGGCCCGATGCTTCAGGGATTCAACAAAGTCGTTTGTGACTGTTCCAGAGGGGCTCCGGTTTCCGAAATTAAAGGAAATATTGTGATCAGCGCAGTCCGTGCAGCAGGAATGCGTTAAGGAAGGAAGGAAAAGGTAAGATGAAGAATTATAAAGTGTTGACACTCAATCCGGGTTCTACATCAACAAAAATCGCATTGTTTGAAGGGGAAGAGTGTTTATATTCGAAAAACGTATCCCATGATGCGGGAGAACTGGAAAAGTTCGCTTCCCTTAGTGAGCAGCTTCCGTATCGTCGTGATATGATCTTATCGTTGTTAAAAGAGGCAAATGTATCTTTGGAAGATGTCGATGTATTTGTAGGACGCGGCGGCGGTCTTCTGGCAATGGAAGGCGGTACATATGAAGTGACAGATCTGATGTTGGATCATGCAAAAAATTGTGCCAACGGCGTCATCCATCCGGCAAGTCTCGGACCGCAGCTTGCAAGAGAATTTGCGGAGCAGTACGGCGCAAAAGCGATGGTTGTCAATCCACCGGATGTAGACGAATTGCAGGATCTTGCACGAATGACCGGAATCAAAGGCGTAAACCGTGTGATCCACCTTCATGCATTGAATTTGAAAGAAACGGCGATCCGTCACAGTAAAAATGTGATGCAGAAAAAATATGAAGACTGCAATTATGTTGTTTGTCATATCGGCGGCGGAATCTCTGTTTCCGCACATCGTCAGGGAAAAATGGTAGACGGTTATGATATTGTAGGCGGGGAAGGACCGATGGCTCCGACACGCTGCGGAAGCATTTCCGTTGCAGATCTGCTTCAGTATATGAAGAAAGAAAATCTGGAAATTGCCGACGTAAAGAAACTTTGCACAAGAACAGGCGGATTTGTAAGTCATACCGGTATTTCGGATGCATTGGAGCTTACAAAACGCGCGCAGGCCGGCGATAAAAATGCAGAAATGCTTTGGAACACGATGATCTATCAGATTGAAAAATGTATCGGTTCTATGGCGGCTGTCCTTCACGGAAAGGTAGACGGAATCCTGCTTGGCGGTGGAATGGTGTACAATGAAGATCTTGTACGTCAGATTACAGAAAGCTGTTCTTTTATTGCTCCGGTTTATGCATATCCGGGAGAATTTGAGATGGAAGCAATGGCAGCAGGCGCGATTCGTGTATTGAATGGAGAAGAAGAACTCAAAGAATATACAGGAAAGCTTGTTTGGGATGGATTCCCTTGGCAGGAATAATTTTGTCGGAAAATTTGTTGTCAGGAGTAAGGGAATGGATGAAAAAAAGATAAAACGAGTCAACATGCTGACTTTGGCATTCGGAATCGCATTTATGCCGCCGATTTGGGCTGTGCTCTCTCCGTATCTCGGTGTGAGCACAGGCGCGGTGGCGCTGATCTGTGCAGGACTTTATGTGGCAAATGGCAATCAGAAAAAAGATGCGTTTAAGATCACAGTTGGATTTCTTTGCGGAGATTTGTGGGCGGTACTCGCAATCTGGATCATGGAGACACTTTCGATCAACCCAAATGTGGAATTGTACTGTGTTTTATTCGTGCTTGGCGGTCTGGCGGTACTGATCGGAGAAAGTCTTCCGAAGTGGATTTTTGTGCCGTCATGGCTCTGCGGTTGGGCGATCGGTCTTACGATCATGGGACCGTTATCGGTTGCAGAACTCGGTTCGCTTCCGATTCAGATCGGTGTGGCAATGATCGCCGGAATCGTGTATGTAGGAATCGGTGTGGATGCCTTGCAAAAATGGCTTGTGAAAAAGATTCTCTGCGAATCGAAATAAAAGAACTTTTACCAGAAAATAACGGGATTGTTATATGAATATAATAATCCTTAGATTGAAGAACCGGGGAAGTGCGTTATAATAAAAATATAGCGGTGGACAAGTGAGTGGGAAAAACTGCTCCTTGTCCTTTTTTTGAAGAGAAAAGGAGGAGCAGGCCATGCATTTGACAGAACAAAAAGAACAGGTAGAACAGTTACTCTCTCAGATGACTTTAGAGGAAAAAATCGGGCAAATGAACTTGGAATCCCCATCGATCGTCGGAGGATTTGACGTGCCGTTTGAGGAATTGATCGAGATGATGACAGACGGAAGATTGTCAAAGGAAGAATTCCAGAAAATCATGTCGACAGCAGAACGGGATTATCACGAGGCAGAGATTCGTGACGGACTTGTAGGTGCGATGATGGCAGACGATCCGCGGAAGAATAATGAATTGCAGAAAATCGCAGTGGAGGAAAGTCGGCTTGGAATCCCGATGCTGACGGGATTTGATGTGATCCATGGACTTCGTACCGTATATCCGATCGCCATTGCGGAGGCGGGAACATTTGAACCGGAGCTGTTTGAGCGGACAGCGAAGATGGCTGCACGGGAATCCAGAGCACATGGAATTAATTGGAACTTTGCGCCGATGATCGATGTGGCAAGAGATTCCAGATGGGGACGTGTGTCAGAAGGTCCGGGAGAAGATCCGTATCTTGCGAGCGTATTTGCACGGGCGAAAATCCGCGGATTGCAGAACGATACATCAGATGTGGCAAACTATGTGGCAGCATGTTTGAAACATTATGTGGCATATGGCGCATGTGAGTCCGGAAGAGATTATAATACGACAAGTATGTCTGTTTCCCAGCTTCACAATGTGTATCTGCCGACATTTAAGGCAGCAGTGGAAGAAGGCGCGGCAACGGCAATGGCAGCGTTCAATGATCTGGATGGTGTTCCGTGTACAGTCAATTCCTATACACTTCGTACTATTTTAAAGGATCTGTATGGTCTGCCGGGATTTGT
>OASZ01001390.1_pt1 | contig 9708 bp, 11 predicted proteins | sample 1501241 | NCBI WGS metagenome assembly OASZ01 (sample SAMEA2579926, study PRJEB22360) | human gut metagenome | biome: human gut; feature: human-associated habitat; material: faeces | place: Denmark | collected 2008/2010 | reverse complement strand
CCAGCCAGTGAAATTTCCGGTCATGCCAGTGGTGGCTTCCCACGGTCTGGCCAGATGTTTGTGGCGCGGGAGGACGGAATTCCTGAAATGGTCGGCAGTTGGGGAGGCCGCGCAGCCGTGGCCAATAACATGCAGATTACCGAGGGTATTGCCAGGGCAGTGCAGGGCGGCATGCGAAGTGCAATTGCGCCGTTGGTATCCACAATAGTAAATGCGGCCAATCATGCAGCTCCGCCGCTTGCAATGGTCGGTAGCACGGCACCGGCATATACACAAGAGGATATAATGCAGGAGATGGTCAATCGAGCTGTCGCAATGACATCCGGAACAGACAACGCAAGTGAGCAGCATTTGGCTATTATGGTGGAACTGCTGAAAAAGATAATCGAACTAATCGAAAATCTGGATTTGGTTGTCAACATCGACATCCGGGAAATCCGGAAGAAACTGAAAGATTTAGAGAAGCGCACGGGTTATGGATTTACGTAAGGAGGCGGTGAGATGGCAGTAATTACAATCAATGGCCGGGAGTTTCCCGCCCCCGATATTGGAGGAAACCTGGTAGTGGCTACGAACGTAAGTGACGGTAAAAACGCGAATGGCGAGTTCGTCGGCCAGAAGGTGGGGCGGGACCAGTATAAGTTTGACGCTCTGCAGTGGAAGTTTTTGGACGCCGCTACTTGGTCCGCCATGCTGCAAGAGTTTAAACAATTTGTGGTAACGGCCCGGATACCCGACATGGTACATAATGATTGGATAACGATTCGGATGTATCCCGGGAACCGGACGGCTACGCCGATAGAATTTGATTCCGATGGCCTTCCGACGAGGTACCGAGACTGCAAGGTGAATATTGTGGATTGTGGGGTGATGGAGTAATGCAGGCATGCAGCCAAGCCTATAAAGCGGAAATGAAAAAGGAGTATCGTAACCGTTCCTACGTGCGAGTGACAATCGGTTTGATTAACCAGGAAGCCCAGGCTTCCGCTTTTGTTCCGAATCCGACCAATTACGCCTACTACAGTAATCTAAAATGGCCCCTGGACAATTATTCGGTGTCTGAACTATACGCCACTTGCGACGAAGATTACAGCACGGTGGATGGCAGCATGTACTTCCTTCCCCGGAACCGTTCAGATGTAGTGCTAAATGCTGGTATTGTGACGGAGGGGCTACTGGGAAGCATACTGATTCATTTTCCGATTCAGTATGACATTAAGGGGCTGACTGTGGAGTTTGGCAAGGCGTATCCGGTTGATTTTAAAATTGAATCTGACAACAACACAGTGGAGATAATTGGGAATGCTGACGGACATTTTGTGACGGAAGAGATTTTTAATGCGACCACGTTTCTGCGGTTTACACCGTCAGCCATGATAAACGGCCGGAGCCGGTTCCGCATTCATCAGCTGACAATGGGGATCGGCATTTACTTTGATAATAAAAAAATCAGGTCAGCCAGCAAGAAGGAACATATCAGTCCTATATCAGAGGAATTGCCGACGATTGATTTTAACCTGACGGTGGAAAATAAAGACCGTGCCTATGATGTAGAGAACAGCGAAAGTACGGTGAATTTCCTGGAACCGGGGCAGGAGATATCGGTGCTGTATGGCCAGGAGTTGGATGACGGGACAGTGGAGTGGTTGCCAGGTGCTACTGTGTCCCTAAAAGAATGGTCTGCGGATGATGAAGAAATGAGTTTTTCTGCGTCCGACCGTTTTGACGGAATGAACGCGACATATCATAAGGGGCTGTACCGGGAGTCTGGTATCAGCCTGTATGATTTGGCCACAGATGTGTTTGACGACGCCGGCGTGGATCACCGGACGTACTGGCTAGACCCATACCTGAAGGATGTACTGGTAAAGAATCCTATGCCGGTTGTTACACACAAAGAAGCACTGCAGATTATTGCTAATGCGGGCCGCTGCATTCTGTATCAGGATAGGAACGGGGACATTTTCCTGAAGTCCAGCTTTATTCCGGATATGGTTGCCAACTCAGACAATGAAACCTATTTTTCACATGCCGGCGCCGTTTTAAATGGAGCAGATAAGGCGGACTACGCGATGCCCGTCCGGAACTATTCGGACGCAAGGCCGACACAATATTTTCTGCCCCGGCAGGCTGAGGGAACTGCTTACTTGGATACCGGTTATATATCGGAGGAAACAGCTGATGAGAATGGACTGTTTTCGGAGAATCCAACCATTACCATTGTTTTGGAGGCTGCGTTTAAATGCTTCGGCCTGACGATGGGATTTGGCCGGAACCATCCGGAGGCGATGACGTTCCATGCCTATTATAATGACGAGCTTCAGGAAAGCTACAGTGTAACCGTATTGGAGGCGTTAGCGGTTATTAGTCATGAATTTACAGAGTTTGACAGGCTGGTCCTGGAATTTACCAGAGGCTGCCCGGATAACAGGGTTGTGCTGAATCATATTTCTTTTGGCGACAGCACAGATTATGTGCTGGAATATGGCCATGAGCTGACTAAGACGCCGAAGGGAACCCAGGTTGCCAAGACACGGGAGCTGCAGGTGCTGCGGACACTGTACAATCCGGGCGGAGAATCGAAGGAGCTGGCGAAGGAAACCATTACGTTATCCGCGATAGACAACCGATACACCTTCTATTTCTCGAACCCGTCTTATGACCTGTCCTGCGCCATCACAGAACCGCAGGCCGGGCAGGCAGCGGCGATTGTGGAAGCAAGCAATTATTACGCCACCGTGGAAGTGACCGGTGCGGCCGGGGCAGTTGAGGTGACCATAAACGGCAGGGAATACGGAACGTCGCAGGCCAAGGTCAGCCGTCAGCTGAACCCGACGGGGACGCTGGAGACGTGGAAGAACCCCCTTGTGTCAGACACGAGGCATGCTGCTGATTTGGCGGACTGGATCGGCGATTACATGAAAGCGGATCGGGAATATGCGCTGACTTATCGCGGAGAACCGAGGATAGATGCAAACGATATTGTGTTTTTAGAGAATCGGTATGTCCCGGATTTGCTCCTGAGGATTTACGACCACACACTTAATTTTAACGGCGCCCTGTCAGGGAGCATGAAGGCAAGGAGGGATATGAGCAATGTGGCAACAGCCAAAAACAGATTGGCGGGAAAATGATTTTTTTAACATACAAGATTACAATCGCATAAAGGGAAATCTAATTGAAATCAGGTCGCAGGCACTTGTCCTCTGGCCGAATTTTCCGTTCGAAGAGATGGGGGAGGATAAGACGTACCAGGATTATGGGTTTTATGCGGATGAGATAAACCGGTTTGGGGCCAATCTTGACCACTTGCCTTCAGGCCCTTTCCCATTCGCGATAGGCGAACAGCAGACTTATTATGACAACCAGCCATTTATCGACTGGCGGGAGTTGAACCGGATTGAGGAGGCATGCCGCTTTATACACAACAATATTCAGAGCAGGATTAACGGTCGGAAGAAGCTGGCCTTTACGTTAAATGGAGGTGCTTTTTAAAATGATTTTAAAAACAGACTATAAGGATGCGATGTACGATGGGGCACGGAAGTGGCGCATTACCCAGAATTCAGACGGGACATCCGGAATTGCAGATGAGACAAGTTATACACAGGAAGGCGATCGGTTTGGGGCTAATGATATTAATTCCACCAATACTGCTATCAATCGGATTAACCATGTGACCGAAGTAACATTAACGGCATCTGGGTGGGAGGGTGGTGCTGCTCCGTACACCCAGACGGTAAGTGTGCCAGGAGCTACGGCCGACCTGGATGCGATACTGGTTAGTGCGCTGGCTGATGGGGCGAGCGTCACCACCCAGAAGGCGTATATAAAGGCATTTGGGATTATCTCCAGCGGAACTGCATCGCTGGGAAATGGGACGGCTACATTTAAAGTATACAAGAAGCCGGCAACAGATTGCCTTGTGGGATTGAAGGGGGTGTAACGCATGGGGAAAATATTGATGCCGGGCGGCGGAGGCGGTGCCGACCTGGATGTAATAACGGCTAGTGCAGGGGATGTCCTGTCCGGAAAAGTAATCGTAGACAAGGACGGGGAACCGCTGGCCGGGACGCTGGCACTTTCCGGGACGGCGGCGGACAGTCAGGTATTGTCCGGGCAGACGTATTATAACACAGACGCCAAAACGAAGCGGACAGGCTCAATGACAAATCGCGGGGCGGTGTCTCAGAGTTTGGCAATTAATGGCACCTACACGATCCCTGCGGGGTATCACAATGGCTCTGGCAAGGTAACTCAAAGTATTCCCACACAGGGAGCGGCCACCATCACGCCTGGTACATCGGCAAAGACTGCCATAGCAGCCGGCAGATACGCCAGCGGTAATATTACCGTGGAAGGCAATGCAAACCTGGTGGCCAGTAACATCAAAAAAGGTGTAACCATCTTTGGCGTTACTGGGACGATGGAACTGTTATTAACCCCGTCAGTATTAATAAACGGAAGCACTGTAAATGTTGAATGGGGTTATTCTGGAGCAGCTGACCTAGGTGTTAGTGATGCTCACGGTATTACTTTGAGAGTACCGGGCAATAATAGGTCTAAATTTAGAATAACAACTGCATTAAATCTAACTGGCTGGAATTTCTTAAAAGTATATGCCAGTGCCTTGTATAAATTTTATGTGTACGATAGCATAAGTAGCTGGAATACAGTAAGTAGCAATGCCATTGATTGTGCTGGAACCAATCAAGCAGCAGTATTAGACATACGTTCTATTAATGGTTTAAAGTTTCTACAACTCAACCAATTTGGAGTATATAATACCACTACGGACTTTTATGTAAAAAAAGTAGAATTAACTTCTGTATAAAATACCTCCAGGAACCCGTGTTATACAAATACAATGGGCTGGAGGTATATTAAGTATTACTCAAAGTTATAGAATATATCTTGTAGGTGTTATACGGACTCACCGAATACACTTCAATGTAGACGTAATACATTCCGGTCAACAAAGTAATATCTGATATCAGCGTACTAGAAGAAGTAGACCCGGTTCCATAAGAGCTATAAGCAGTAAAACCACTATAGTTTGGAGATGTTGATACACACAATCTTGACTTATTCCACACGTCATTATATTTGGCGTATGAATTTACCAACTTTAAATACTTATAAGAACTCAAATTAACAGCCGTATTGGTCCGTATATAGATTGTACCGGAAATATTGTTAATTATATAATTACCACTACCGGTCATAAAGTTAGGCGAGCTATTGGATGAAAAGCCAGTAGATGTTATTCCGCTGCCCCAAGTCTCACCATTCAAAATACTTGATGGGCTTGATAAATATTGCTCTAAAGTCCCAGTAACGCCAAAGATGGTTACACCTTTTTTGATGTTACTGGCCACCAGGTTTGGTAAATACAAAAAAGAAAGAGAGGTATCCTATGTGAATGAAGAATTAATTACCGAAAAAATCAACACTCATGAAAAACGCATTAATAATCATGCGGATCGACTGGACAAACTGGAGCTGCATGAGGCAGCCAGGGACGTAAAAATTGACAATCTCTGTGAAAAGCTTGAGAAGCAGACAAGGAGTATCTACGGCCTGATTGGCATGGTGGGTACTGCCCTGGTCAGTTTCTTTTTTTATGCGGTTCAGCAGGGGATATTTCACTAAGAAAGAGAGGAATCAAATGGATTTAACATTTATTACACAGCATTACATACCAGTTGTTTTAGTGGCCTGCCTGGTGGTCGGCTACTGCATTAAACATATTAAGTGGCTTGATGCGGTCAGCAACGAGTACATCCCATCAATCCTGGCAATCCTGGGCGCAGTCCTGGGATGTGTGGCCGTCGGAGTGGTAAGTCTGGAAAGTATCGTGTACGGGGCCGTAACAGGACTTGCCAGTACCGGCCTGCACCAGGTTTTCAGCCAGATAATCAATAAAACAGAATAATAAGTAACCTGGGGAGCCGATTGGCTTCCCTTATTTTATAATTTAAGCCACGAAAAAGGAGATTAAAACTATGAGTAACTGCAAGAAACACAAAATCAACGACGCCAACCACTACAAACACTTAACACCGGACACGGACTGTACTTGTGATGTTGGTATTAATGGCCCAGCTGGGGACCCAGACTTAATCGCGAAGGGGAGCGGAGGGTATGACCATCCGCAGACCCCGCCGGCGAAGGGGCCAGGAGCAGACCCGGAGCTGCTGGCGAAAAGTAAGCCGCCGTTAAAGCATCCGGAAACACCCGCACCGACTGGACCGGCAGCGAAATAAGTGATGTTGCAACGGTACGGAAAGGAGTAGAGCATGCAGGGAACTATACAAAACTACACACTCGACATGGCGGATGATCGGAAAAAGGAGCCGCTGCGGGTAAAACGGGGAGAAACCAACAGCCGATGGGCGCGTATCAGTTTGACGGCATTCGGAGCGCCGTGGTCAATCCCTGCAGGGAAGGGTTACATCAGTGTAAAGAAAGTCGATGGAACTGCCGTCCTGAATGATTGCACGGTAGAAGGTGAAAATCAGGTCCTGGCACCGATATCGGAACAAGTCGCCGCGGTGCCGGGTATCCAGCAGGCAGAGCTGTACTTTCTGGCCGTGGACGGTGATATCAAGTCCCAGACCTTCCCGATACAGGTGTTGCCGGCCATTATGGATCAACGGATAATCGAGTCATCGAATGAGTTTGGGACGCTTCAGACAGCAATTTTAGGTGCCCAGGAAGCCACCAGCGCTGCCCAGGACGCAGCGGCCGAAGCGATGGTGCAAGCAGGTGAGGCCAGGGACGCAGCAGAGATAGCGATGGACGCAGCGGCCAGCATCGACGAGGCGGTACAGGCTGCTGCAGCTGCGAAGACATCTGAAACAAATGCAAAGGCCAGCGAGGCAGCCGCAGCCCAGACAAAAGCTGATGTCGAGGCATTGAAGGAAGGTTTTATCGGTTATGACAAGATTGAATCTGGCCGGAAGTATGCGAATGCCTTAACGACGACAGCGGAAGGCGAAGGGCAGGTATCCGTCAAGGATGCCTGGGACGCGCCGGTAGTGGATATGGAGATTGACGGGGCCAGCGAACAGGTGACGACGACGGGGGCGCAGCTGCTGGATATTAAATTACCATCAACAACAACTAGGTCTGGTGTGACTATATCTTTAACCGAAGATGGCGGCATCCACTTGAATGGAACAGCAACAGCAGCCGGTAATCATAGATTAATTGAACCTGCTAGAAATGTAGAATACAACCTTGACGTAGCAACTCTAAGCTTAATATCAACCAGTCCTTATGACGGTGGAATTAGTCTATGTGATACACTACCGACAAACGGATGGGTGACCCTCCTAAACACTAAAAGTGGAAAGTCGAATACTGGTGCGTTAAAAACAACTTGCGCCGGATGTTTTGTGACATTTGTGGCCGGAACTACCTATGACGTTACATTGTACCCTATGCTTAACGTTGGCAGTACAGCCTTGCCTTGGGAACCCTACACCGGTGGTCAGCCATCCCCATCACCGGCGTATCCGCAGGAGATAAAGGGAGTGGAGCATGTGGTTAATTCCGGGGCGCAGTTGTTTGATGCTAAGAGCGTTGTATACGCCAATAATGCATCCAGTGCAAGGGATATAACGCGAACAAACACAGGGGTTAAGTTTACGACGGTTGCATTTAATAATTCCGTTGGGGTATTTTCTGAAAATCCAATAGCATACACTGGGCCTTGTACTATATCGTGTGACATAACAGCGTCTACAAATGAATTTAACAAAGTCCGTATTAAACTTGGTAATGTTGATATGCAAAAGGATTTTAATGCCAGTGATTTTGTTAATGGCAAAGCGCACGCAAGTATATCTGGGCATATAACAGAAGTGAAAACAATTACGTTATACGTTGACAATGCGGGAAAATCAACGCCAATTACAATGGAATTTTCAAACATTATGATTAATACTGGTTCCACTGCTCACCCCTGGGAACCCTACAACAACCAGCAACGGGAAACCGACCTGCAAGTGGACATCGCAGGCAAAAACTTATTTAATAAAGAAGCTGCCTATTCCTATAACGTGAATGGCGTCAATATTGTTCAGACTGACGGCGGCTTGCGAATTTATAACAATACGGCAAGAACCTACGCATGTGCTGCCGTCAAAGTAAAATTAAAACCGAATACCGCCTATACATACTCATGCAAAATTGCATCGCCGAGAACTAAAAGTGCAGTCGGTATCCGTAAGAGCCTTGATAACGGCAACAGCTTTGACCCGACAATGATATCTGGTACCGGTGTGGTCACGATCGCTCAAACTATCTCACGGACATTTACGACAGACGAAAACGAATACTACGCAGTATGTCTGTTTTGTACATACGATGAAGAAGCTACCGGGGACACGACCTTCGAGAGCATTCAGTTAGAGGAGGGTGGAACTATGACAGCATGGGAGCCATATCACGAGCCGCAGTCCGTCACAATCCCGTTGGACGAGCCGTTGCGTGGTATTGGCGACGTAAAGGATAAGATTGTGTGGCGGGATGGCATGTGGGGGATAGAGCGACAGTTTGGCATGCAAGTTTTTGACGGTAGCGCGGATGAAGCATGGGTGGCGGTATTAAATAGTAATGGGTTAAATTACCGAAATGGATCGAATTTTGTACAATCAAAAGTAAAATCAAAAGGTGCAGCAATATGTACTACATTAATCAAAAATAATGGCGTGACAAGTTCTAGGCCAGGTTTTATGATTGCTGGAAATGCAAGTGTTCTGGTTTATTCGAATGATTTTAACACGTCAGATGTATCCCTATGGACAGCCTACCTTGCAGAGAACCCGATGACAATCGTATACGAACTTGCCGCCCCCACATGGGAACCCTTCCCGGCCGAAACCCAGACCGCTTTGAATGCCTTAACCACCCGCCCCGGCACGACCTATCTGACTGTCAACTCCACCGACGTCGCTGCACCCGTCCGGCTTACATACGTCCAGGACACCCGCAAGGTCATCGATGCGCTGCAGTTAGACGTGGCCGAGCAGATGGTGGAGCTGCAGGCGCAGATAGACCAACTTAAAGTAACCAATAATTTAGCATAAAAAAGGAGATTGAAAATGAATAGAACGTACGAGAACTGTAAGCTTTTAATTACCGCCGGCCGATATACATACGAGGATATGTTTAACAAGCTGGATTTGTTTTTGATGATGGGCCGCGTCACTGAGGGCGAGTATGTAGAGCTGACCGGCCTGCTGACACCGCCGGAACCGGAACCGACGCCAGAGCCGGAACCGACGGACCCGGTAACACCGTCAGAGGAATCAGAGACACCGGTGGAAGAGACAGTATAAGTTGCGATATCGCAACAGTACATAGGGCCTGGGACATCCTGGGCCTTTTTTAATAGGAGGTTATAATGGTACAGAGTGAACAGAGCAGAGAACTTGGAGAAAAGTGGTTTAAACAGCTGCAGACCGAAGTGGCAGCGGCACCGGCAGAGAATCTGGAGGACTTCCGGGCGGCCATAGACCCGGATACGATGGGATTTTATGGTCAGGAGGGAGTGGACGATGAAGATTAATAAACTGCTTACCCCATACAATTATAACGACGGTCAGATTAGCCGTATCAAGTACATTGTAATCCATTATGTAGGGGCTACAGGCGGAGCAAAAGCCAATTGTGAGTATTATGCAAGCAAATACATCGGGG
>OASZ01001388.1_pt1 | contig 9718 bp, 8 predicted proteins | sample 1501241 | NCBI WGS metagenome assembly OASZ01 (sample SAMEA2579926, study PRJEB22360) | human gut metagenome | biome: human gut; feature: human-associated habitat; material: faeces | place: Denmark | collected 2008/2010 | reverse complement strand
CTGCCGCGACGACATCATGCTCTTCCTCATCTCCTGCGGCATGCCGGAGAAGCGGGCCTTCAAGATCATGGAGTCGGTGCGTAAGGGCCGGGGCCTGCCGGATGGGGCGGAGGAGGAGATGAGGGCCGCCGGCGTACCCGACTGGTACATCGGCTCCTGCAAGAAGATCAAGTACCTGTTCCCCAAGGCCCACGCGGTGGCCTATGTCATGATGGCCTTCCGCATCGCCTGGTTCAAGGTCCACCGCCCCCTGGCCTTCTACGCCGCCTTCTTCTCCATCCGGGCCAAGGCCTTCGACGCCACCTTCATGTGCCAGGGGATGGATGTGTGTAAGGCTAAAATGCGGGAGATTGAGAGCAAGGAGAAGCCCTCTCCCGTGGAGGAGGATATTTTGGTCACCCTTGAGGTGGTCTATGAGTTCTATCTGCGGGGGTTCACCTTTGAGCACATGGATCTCTACCGCTCTCACGCGGTCAACTTCCTGCCAGACAATGAGAAGGGAAGCCTGCTGCCCCCCTTCACCTCTGTGCCTGGTCTGGGCGAGACGGCGGCCTGGTCTATCATGGAGCAGCGGGAGGGAAAGCGGTTTATATCCATCGAGGAGTTTTCCGCAGCCTGTCCCAAGGTCTCCAAGACCCACATCGAGCAGCTCAAGGCCGCTGGTGCTCTGGACGGCATGCCGGATACGAGTCAGATTACCCTGTTCGACGGACTGTTTTAACCGGCATGCCGTCCGCTGCCTGTAGCGTCCGAGCGTTTTGCCGCAGGCAAAACCTCGATGGCGGGGCGAATTGATTTCGTCCCGCCAGATGGAGGGAAACGGGACCCCAGGGACGGCGCGGCCGCCCCTGGGCCATGCCGGATACGAGTCAGATTACCCTGTTCGACGGACTGTTTTAACCGGTATCCTGTCCTCTGTTGCCTACGGCCATTGTTAGGGCGCAGAGGAATTTCTGAGTGGAATTTACAGTTGTAACAGAATAAAATCCGTGGTATTCTTATGCCATCCAGATGAGAAAGGAGTGTATTTATTATGCTGAACGAAAAAGTTGCCTCTCTGCTGAACGAGCAGATCAATAAGGAGTTCTACTCCGCTTACCTGTATCTGGAGTTCTCCGCCTACTTCGAGGACGAGGGACTGGACGGCTTCGCCAACTGGTACAAGGTGCAGGCGCAGGAGGAACGGGATCACGCCATGCTTATGTTCCAGTATCTCCAGAACAACAGCCACCGCCCGGTGCTGGAGGGCATTGCCAGGCCCACCGCCGCCCCCAACGGCAGGCTGGAGGTGCTCAAGGCCGGCCTGGCCCATGAGCAGTATGTCACCAATCTGATTCACACGATCTACGATGCAGCCTATGAGGTCAAGGACTTCCGCACCATGCAGTTCCTGGATTGGTTTGTCAAAGAGCAGGGCGAGGAGGAGAAGACCGCCGAGGATATGATCAAAAAGATGGAGCTCTACGGCGACGATGCCAAAGGCCTCTACATGCTCAACAGTGAGCTGGCGGGCCGCACCTATGCAGCTCCCAGTCTGGTACTGTAACCTGTAGTTGAAACTGTAGACAAGGTGGGTGCCCTGCTATGGACAGGGCACCCACCTTACACATATATGCCGCGTCAGGGCATAAAAAGCTCAGGCCGCGTAGTCCAGGGCGACTGGGCGCTGGTGACAAACATAGTATAGAGGCGGCTGAGGGTATTCCAGCTCTCCTGATCCAGCGTCCCGGTTTCCGGACGGTGATTCAGATGTTGAATCCACTTGATGTTGTGCTCGGTGGCGGCATTGTTTACCCCGGAGACATCACAGGTTTCCACGCCGTTCAGGACCCGAGACAGCCCGCAGAACATGGACTGCACCAGGTTAAGATGAACGCTGGCCTCACCCGGTGCGACGGAAAACTCTGGACTTGGAAAGCTGCGGGTGGGCAGCGGAGTGAGGCGGGAAACCACCTGGTGATACAAGGAAACGATAGCGTCCCAGGTGGCCTGGTTTACCTGTCCGGTGACCGGAGGGAAAAATTCCCTCTGAAAGAGCATGACGGCCTCTAGGGTGCGTTCGCCGAAAATTCCGTCCGGCGTGAGACGGGGGAGGAAGGGGTAAGCGAAAGAAATGGTGCGCAGCATGGTTTGGAGGCTGCGTACGGGCTGTCCAATCAGGTGGAGTTGGGAGCGAATCATGTGGCGTCTTCTCCTCTCTCGTCGGTGCTGCCCAGTGTCATGGGTTGGCCGGGGTACTGGGTCAGGCTGGTGGCTTCGCTCTCGGGAAGCTCCGGCCGGAACTGCTCTGGGATGACATTGGTATATTGGCTCATGGTATCCACTATGCCGACATAAAATCGGTAGAGTGCGGCCCAGGTGTCCTCGCCTACAACGCCGTCTTGGTACAGACCAGCCATCTGTTGAAGAGCCAGGACTGCGTTTTGGGTGGATTGCCCGAAAATCCCGTCCACAGCCACCGGGGGGATGTTATTATAAAACTCCGCCACCACAGAGAGAAGGTACTGTATTACCTTGACATTTTCTCCGGTGTCGCCGAGGGAAATGGTATCGGGGCGGTTGACGGGCACCAAGGTGGTGTAGAAGGTCTGACCCTCGCTGACCAGCTCCGCCAATTCCAGAACGCCCACGTACAGAAAGACCAGCTTATACCAGGTGGCGTTTCCAACGACTCCGTCCGGCGTCAGGCTGAAAATCTGCTGGAATTTGATGACCGACTGCTCGGTGGACGCTCCGAAGATCCCGTCCACCGGCTGAACCTTCGGAATAGCGGGGTAATCGCGGGAGATGCGGTTGAGCATGGTCTGGATGCGTACGGCGCACGGTCGCCCAGCCGCACCGGAGTTCCGGGGTAGGAGCTGCGGATACCCATGACAGGAGCATTGTTCACGATCTCGATATTGTCGCCATAATAGTTTCGCAGGATGGTGACGGAGTCGGCGCCCTGCTCTGCCATGGCCTGGCTGCCCCACTGGGAGAGACCGTCGCAGGTGGTGGTGGTGCCGTTGCAAAATTTGGCTGCCAGGGGCTCCACAAAGCCGGTGCGCCGTATGTAGGAATTGAAGATCTCATCCACCATCTGGCTGATGTTCTCAAAAATGTTGCGCCCTTTGATGAATTTCTGGTCGTAGGCCGTGCTGGCGGTGATGTTGAAGGGGTAGCCGCGGCTGGGGTAATATTCGGTATATACCCGGTTGAGGGCAAACGAAATAATCGCCAGGATGTTTGCACGGATAGCCGCCGGCTCCCAGGTGGGATAGATCTCGCTGGAGGCCACATTCTTAACGTATTCCGGGAAGGAAACCGTCACATTTTCCGCAGCGGCGCTGGGGGCGCCCAGATGCACGGTGATGTACTGTGGGACATAGGGCGTTACAGGTGTGGTCGGCATGGGGGTACCTCCTTACAGATCCTGGGGTGGAATATCCACGATCTCCCCCCGGGTAGACGACGAGGTCTGCTCCGGCAGGGGAATCAGCTCCAGCTCCTGTAGTGTTTCCGTATTAGGAAAGACCTGGACATTCTCCACCAGAAGCATCTCATAGCCCGGTACCTCCACCCAGATGTCACAGACGGCGAAGGGGGACTCTGTCCCTGGGGATTCACTGGCAGACGGCTCGGGTGTGGCGACGCGGATCGGCGCGGTGCGTCCGTTTTCGTCCGTCACCCGTAAGGCCAGCAGCGTATGCCGCCCGCCGCCCGCCCTCTGCGTCACCGCTACAGTAGCGCCCGGCACCGGGAGCTGGGCCCGGGAGGTATATACGCGGGTGACAATGGTTCCAATCGAGGCCAATTGGCATTCCTCCTTTTCCTCACTCTATGCACCGGACCGGAAGGCGGTTCCAGGGAAAAGAACGTTGACATCGGCCCCTCTTTCGAGTAAACTGAATAGGAATCTTGCAGCGGAACGGGCGAGTTACGTGCGGTACCGCTTTGGAACAAGAAGAAGAGTGATGGAGCTATGAAAAAAGATAAAGTGTCCAGTGCGGTGATACGTCGCCTCCCACGGTACTACCGCCACCTGAACGACCTCTATTTGGCCGGTGTGGAGCGCATTTCATCCAACGCGCTGGGCAAATCCATGGGGCTGACCGCCTCACAGATCCGGCAGGATCTCTCCTGCTTCGGCGGGTTCGGCCAGCAGGGCTACGGCTATAATATTGAAAATCTGCGGGGGGAGATTTCCGACATTCTGGGTATGAACCGCGGCCACAACGCGGTCATTCTGGGGGCGGGCAACTTGGGCCGGGCCCTGATGGAAAACTTTCACTTCGAGCGCTCCGGTGTGGCGCTTTCGGCCGCCTTTGATGTGGCGCCGGATGTGGTTGGGCAGAGACTCTCCGGGGTGCCGGTCCACCACGTGGACCAGTTGGAGGAGTATCTGGGCCAGCATCGGGGTGCTGACGGTTCCCCGGAGCGTGGCCAACCGGATCGCCGGTCGGCTGGTGGCCTCCGGCGTGAAAGGAATCTGGAATTTCACCAATATTGAGCTGACGGTGGACGCGCCGGACATAGTGATTGAGAACGTCCACTTTGCCGACAGCCTGTTGGCGCTGAGCTATATGATTTCGGAGGTACCATGAAGAGACTTGCCGTTGGCCTGCTTGCCCTGGTCATCCTGATAGGCTGTGCGGCAGTATATGCCGCCGATACGGGAACAGGGGAGAGCCTTGTAACGCAGGGCTACCTGAACGACACTTATATTCCGGACGTACTGCGGCAGGCGGAGACACGCATCGCGGAGCAGACAAAGACCGTCTACGACTCTGTGCTGGCGGATCTGAATGCCAGGCACAGCGGTTATCTGGCCCGGGCAGGTGGAGAACAGAGCTATGCCGCCTCAATCACGGATTTCCGCTTTAAAAGGGGAGACGTGGTCAGCCTGCCTGCCGGTTCCGGGTTGCTGCTCCTGGCTGGAAGCGGAACCGTGTCCTATTCCGGCGGCAGTGTGGTGGATATTACGGTGGGGCAGACCGTGGCCTCCGGCACCGCGCTGACCGCACGTCACCGCGTCTTAGCGGCCGAAAATACCACAGCGGCAGTGACAATCACCTCTGATACTGCGGTTTTGGGCGTAGAGGGCTTCTATACCGTGTCCTCCGGAGCGGGGCTGGACTATAATGCTCTGGCCGACGCATTAAAGCAGATGGGGCTGTTCCAGGGCACTGGAACGGCCTACGGCTCCGGGTATGATCTGGAGCAGGCTCCCACCCGTATCGTGGGACTGGTCATGTTCCTGCGTTTGATCGGGGAGGAGGGGGCTGCGCTGAGCAGCACAGCGGCCAACCCCTTTGCGGACACCCCTGCCTGGTGCGACCGCTATGTGGCCTATGCCTATGAGAAGGGCTATACCAAGGGCAACAACGTCAGTGCCGGTGGACAGCGCTACTTTGGACCGGATGCACAGCTCTCGGCAGGGGAGTACATGACCTTTCTTCTGCGGGCGCTGGGCTACTCGGACAGCGGGGCGTCGCCTGACTTCTCCTGGGCCAATGCCGTGGGCAAGAGCGTGGAGTTTGGTGTGCTCAACGCTGCGGAGCAGGCCAAGCTGACAGGTAGCCCCTTCCTGCGGGCCCAGGTGGCCTATCTGTCCTATTTCGCACTGTCGGCCCCTCTGAAGGACGGCAGCGGCATCCTGCTGGACAGGACGGCTGCCAGCAGCGGCATGGACAAAGCCGTATTTCAGGCGGTGATGAACGGCGTCACCGTGGACAGGCTGAGCTGAATGGAAAGACCCTCCGGTTTACTGGAGGGTCTTTTTGTAAATGTTGCCCATTGACAACTGTTAGCAAGATAACTAAAATAAACTCTGTAAAATAGCTTGCATGGAAGGGGGGTGTCTGAATGAGGCAAGAACGCCATGCGGGTTACGAGGTCAAGGCGCTGTCCAATCTGATCCGGCGCAAGGTCTGGGAGCTCTCCGGCCAGCCGGAGTGCGATGCTTTTACCGAGATGCAGGGGATGCTTCTGGGATTTCTGTGCCATAATCGGGATCAGGAAATCTTTCAGAAGGATCTGGAGGAGGCGTTTTATATCCGCCGCTCTACCGCGTCTAGGCTGCTGAAGCGCCTGGAGGAGGAGGGATTTGTGATGCGGTGCTCCGTATCCCGTGACGCCAGGCTCAAGCAGGTGATGGCAACGCCGAAAGCGGAGGCCCTGAACCAGCAGATTGCCTCGCGCATCACACAGGTAGAGGCGGCGCTGACCAAGGGAATCGGCGCTGAGGAGTTGCAGCAGTTCATGATGACCATCGCAAAAATGAAGCAGAACCTAATGGAGCCGTCTGTACTTCCGGCCGGGTGCACCTGCGGCAAAGACTGTTAGGAGGCTAACAGTTAGCAAGCGAATCAATCCCCAAGGAGGAATGTGCATGAAGAAAAAACGCGGACTTGTGAGCTGTATTCAGGAGTTCAAAAAGGACACGATTCTGACGCCGATCTTTGTCATCGGCGAGGTGGCCTTTGATGTCCTGATTCCCATGATGACAGGCCGTCTGCTGACCCAGGGCGTTGAGGCGGGAAATATGGAACGTATTTTCTACTACGGCGGCATTGTGGTCCTCATGGCCCTGGCGGCTCTGCTGCTGGGCGCCCTGCCCGGCCGTTATGCCGCCCGGGCGGCCACCGGCTTCTCCCGTAATCTGCGCCGGGAGATGTATCGGAATGTTCAGAAATTTTCCTTTTCCAACATCGACAAATTCTCCACCGGCGGTATCATTACCCGCCTGACCACCGATGTGACCAACGTACAGATGGCCTTTATGATGATCATCCGCATCGCTGTGCGCTGTCCCATCATGCTTATCTGTGCATGGGTGCTCACCTTTACCATCAACCCCAGACTGGCGCTGGTCTTCCTGGTGGTGATCCCCATCCTGGGCCTGGGCCTGTTCTTTATTATGACCGGAGCCCACCCCATCTTTGAGCGGGTGTTCAAGCGGTATGATCACTTGAACAATGTGGTACAGGAAAACCTGCTTGGCATCCGGGTGGTGAAGTCCTTTGTGCGTGAGGAGCACGAGAAGGAAAAATTCGGGAAAGTCTCCCAGGAGATCTATATGGACTTTTCCAAGGCGGAAAAGCTCATCGCCTTCAACATGCCGCTCATGCAGTTGTGCGTCTATGCGTGTATTCTGACCGTGTCCTGGCTGAGCGCCCATCTGGTAGTGGGCGGCAGCATGGATGTGGGGCAGCTCACCAGTATGTTCAGCTATATCATGATGATCCTCATGAGCCTGATGATGCTCTCCATGGTGCTGGTCATGATCATCCTGGCCCGCGCCTCCGCCGAGCGTATTACCGAGCTGCTCAACGAGGAGAGCGACCTGCGCAACGGGGAGAATCCGGTGGAGGAGGTCAAGGACGGCTCTGTAGTCTTTGAGAACGTCAGCTTCAGCTACGCCAAGGACCCCAGTAAGGAGTGCCTGAAAAACGTCAACCTGAACATCAAGTCCGGTGAGACGGTGGGCATTCTCGGCGGCACCGGCACCTCCAAGACCACTCTGGTGCAGCTTATTCCCCGGCTGTACGACGCTACCGAGGGCCGCATCCTGGTGGGCGGTGTGGATGTGCGGGACTACGACATGGACGCCCTGCGGGAGCAGGTGGCCATGGTGCTCCAGAAGAACGTGCTGTTCTCCGGCACCATTAAGGAGAACCTGCGCTGGGGTAAGAAGGACGCCACCGATGAGGAGATGGTCCGGGTATGTAAGTTGGCCCAGGCCGACCCCTTTATCCAGGAATTCCCCGACAAGTACGACACCTATATTGAGCAGGGCGGCTCCAATGTGTCCGGCGGCCAAAAGCAGCGCCTGTGTATCGCCCGGGCCCTGCTGAAGAAGCCGAAGATTCTGATTTTGGATGATTCCACCTCCGCCGTGGACACCAAAACCGACGCACTGATCCGCAAGGCGTTCCGGGAGGAGATCCCCGACACCACCAAGTTTATCATTGCCCAGCGTATCTCTTCCATCGAGGACGCGGACAAAATCCTGGTGATGGATGGCGGAAGGATTTCCGCCATGGGCACCCACGGCGAGCTGCTCCAGAGCTGTGAGATCTACCGGGAAATTTATGAATCCCAGACGAAGGGAGGGAGCGAGAATGAATAAGATGCCGAAGAAAAAGTCCCACACGGTCCGGCGCCTGCTCAGCTATGTGGGCCGGGGCTACCTGATCCGCTTTTTTCTGGTGCTGGTATGCATCCTGGTCAGCGCGGTGGCCTCTGTGGCCGGCTCCATCTTCCTGGGCGCCCTGATCGACAACTATATCACGCCTCTGCTGGCCATGGAAAACCCGGTGTTCACCGGCCTGCTCCACGCTCTGCTCCTGATGGCCTGCCTCTATGTGGTGGGCGCCCTGTGCGCCCTGGCCTACAACCGCCTGATGGTCACCATCTCCCAGGGCGTGCAGAAGAAGATCCGCGACGATCTGTTCGGCCACATGCAGACGCTACCTATCCGGTATTTTGACACCCACGCCCACGGCGATGTGATGAGCGTCTACACCAACGACGTGGATACCCTGCGACAAATGCTCTCCCAGAGCATTCCCCAGGTAATCAATTCCCTGATGATGATCGTGGTCACCTTTGTCAGCATGGTTGTACTCAACCTCACTCTCACTGGCGTGGTAATCGTGTGTATCGTGTGCATGCTGCTGGTGACCCGGTTCCTGGCCGGACGCAGCGGTCGCTACTTCGTCCGCCAGCAGGTGAAGCTGGGCGATCTGAACGGCTATATCGAAGAAATGATCAACGGCCAGAAGGTGGTCAAGGTTTTCTGCCACGAGGAGGAGGCCCAGGAGGGCTTTGATCGCGTGAATGACGCCTTGTTTGAAAGCGCTTATAAGGCCAACAAGTACGCCAATATCCTCATGCCCATCCTCATCAACATTGGCAACATCCAATATGTGGTCATCGCCATGGTGGGCGGAGCACTGGCCCTCAATGGCCTGGGGGGCGGTATTACCCTGGGTGTCATCGCATCCTTCCTCCAGCTCTCCAAGAGTTTGACCAACCCAATCAGCCAGATCTCTCAGCAGCTCAACTCTGTGGTCATGGCTCTGGCCGGTGCTCAACGGATTTTTGACCTGATGGATGAGCCCTCCGAGGAGGATCACGGCACGGTCACCCTGGTCAACGTGTCCTATAACAAGGACGGCGCCCTCCAGGAAACCAGTGAGCGCACCAATCTGTGGGCCTGGAAGGTTCCCCAGGAGGACGGGAGCTTCGCCTATACCAAGCTGGCGGGCGACGTGCGCTTTGATGATGTGGACTTCGCCTATGAGGAGGGCAAAACCATCCTCCACGACATCAGCCTTTTCGCCAAGCCCGGCCAGAAGCTGGCTTTCGTGGGCGCCACCGGCGCGGGTAAGACCACCATTACCAACCTGATCAACCGCTTCTACGACATCGCGGACGGCAAGATCCACTATGATGGCATCTCTATCAACGATATTCATAAGCCGGATCTGCGCCGCTCCCTGGGCATTGTGCTTCAGGATACCAACCTCTTTACCGGCACCGTGCGGGAAAACATCCGCTACGGCAATCTGAGCGCCACCGACGAGGAGGTGGAGGCGGCGGCGAAGGCGGCCTACGTCAACCACTTCATCCAGACGCTGCCGCAGGGCTACGACACCGAGATCAACGAGGACGCCAGCAACATCAGCCAGGGCCAGCGCCAGCTGCTGACCATCGCGCGCGCCATCCTGGCCGA
>OASZ01001385.1_pt1 | contig 9754 bp, 10 predicted proteins | sample 1501241 | NCBI WGS metagenome assembly OASZ01 (sample SAMEA2579926, study PRJEB22360) | human gut metagenome | biome: human gut; feature: human-associated habitat; material: faeces | place: Denmark | collected 2008/2010 | reverse complement strand
GACGGAGGAAGGATATGCCGCCTTGCCGCCGGGCACATACACTCCCACACTCTCTAAGGCAGTCACCTTCTGGCCCAGGATGGTGCCGTCAGGCTGGGCGTCAAACCAGCTGTTCTGCCTCTGCTTCTCATGATAACGGCGGATATTGTCCATGGACCTCTCCATGACCTTTAAAAGGCCCGGTTCCACCTGTTTCATGGCCTCATCAATTTCCTCCCTGGTCACCCGTATACTGCTCCCATCCAGGGACGCTCCGTCAAACCGCTTTGTATACTCAAACAGCGCCTCGTCTCCCCTTGCCTTTACATCGTCCACAATGGCCTGTACGGTCTGGGTATAGCTGTCGTAATTATTGGGGTCCCTTTTCAACATGTCCGCCAGAATATTCTCCATGGACTTATTATCTAATGTCACGATTCTCATGCCTAACATTCCTCCGCTTTCTTGACTTTGCTCCTGTACCTACCTTCCGGCATTCTCCTTAAGATATGCCTGGAATTTCTTGATAATGGCCGTGATGCGTTCATTTTCCGTCTTCATGCTCACCTGGTTTACCACCATCCTGGCTGACAGGCTGCACACTTCCTCCAACACCATAAGTCCGTTCTCCCGCAGGGTGGACCCGGTCTCCACAATATCCACGATTACCTCGGACAGACCCACGATGGGGGCCAGCTCAATGGAACCGTTCAGCTTAATAATTTCCACAGTCTGATACTTCTGGTTATAAAAATAGTCCTTTGCTATGTTGGGATACTTGGTGGCCACCCGAATCAGCTCATGGTGCTCCAGCCTTTCCCTGGCTGATTCAGGTCCGCAGACGCACATCCTGCATTTTCCCACCCCAAGGTCCATGACCTCATAGAGCTTGCGGCCCTCCTCCAATATGGTATCCCTGCCCACTATGCCGATATCGGCCGCCCCGTACTCCACGTATGTGGGCACATCATTGGCCTTTGCAAGGAAAAAGCGCACTCCCAGGTGCTCATTTACAAAGATAAGCTTCCTGGAAGCCTTATCCTTCATCTCATCACAGGAAATGCCGATTGCCTCAAACATCTCCATGGCTTTGTCCGCAAGCCTTCCTTTGGCTAACGCTATGGTCAAATATCTCATCTTCTTCACGGCCTCCCTGCGTTTACTCGTAAGCGGTAATGGGTATCTGGTCTGTATTCCCGTTCACCGTGTCCATGGCTGTCACTACGGTCCCGTCCCCCTTCAGGTACAGGACATTGCGCATGCCCCTCTGTATTGCCATGGCCTTGTAATCCTCAAGCGCCACCTGCTCCTTCTTCTTCATGGACTGGACGGCCAGCCCCTTGTCCCTGAAATAGCTGCCCAGCCACAGGGCCCGGGATCTGGCTGAGGTCTCATAGAGTATCACCGTGTTCACCAGCGTCACAGGAACATCAATCTGCTGCCTGGAAAGGGCAGCCATCAGCTGGTCCACCACAATCACAAATCCCACAGCAGGCGTATCCTTTCCAAACTGCACCAGCAGCTTGTCATACCGGCCTCCTGTAACAATATAATCCCCGGTTCCATAGGTATATGCCTTAAAAATAATACCCGTATAGTACTGGTATCTGCTGAGCATCCCCAGGTCATAGGACACATAGGCTTCCAGGCCCCTGCTCTCTAAAATGGAATGTACCTTCTCCAGCCGCTCAATGGCAGCCAGGGCCCCCGGATTGGCGGTAAGCTTTTTCGCCTCCTGCATCTGCTCCAGGGAGCCGAACAGCTCCGGAAGCTTCAGAAAAACCTTCTTAAGCCCTTCGTCCACGGGCTGGTTCTTGAGCAGACCCTCCACGGCAAAATAATTTTTATTTTCAATGTACTGATTCAGCTCTTCCTCAACTTCCTCCTCCAGCCCGGCCTCCTTAAGAAGGCTTCTGTAAAAGGCCACCTGGCCCAGCTCCACCTGGAACTCCTTAAGGCCGGCCTGTCTCAGGCTGTCAATGACCATGGCAATCATCTCGGCATCCGCATCCTCGGAATCATCCCCAATCAGCTCGGCCCCTGTCTCAGCCCGCTCCTTAAGGCGGCCCTGATAACTGCTGTTATTCTTAAAAGTGCGTTCCAGGTAGCAGAGTCTAAGAGGCATGGGATCGTCCATAAAGTACTTGGCCACACACCGCGCAACCGCCGGCGTCATATCCGGCCTCAGCACCAGGGTGTTGTTGTCCCGGTCAAAGAACTTAAACATCTCCCTGTCCGGCACGCTTCCCCTGTCCTTGCTGAAAATATCAAAATATTCAAAACTCGGAGTCTGGATATGCTCATATCCGTACAGGTAAAAGGTATCCAGAATCTTGTCCTGAACTGCCAGCTTTTTCCTGCATTCTCCGTTATAACTGTCCTTTACGCCCTCCGGCGTATGAATCAAACGATTATTCCCTGCCATCCTGTTCCCTGCCTTTATGTTTTCTCGCACATTTACCTCGTTTTGCTTTTCTATGGTAAAGTGCTAATTCATTAACGTGATTGTTTCATTATAGAGGAAAACCATGGAGCTGTCAATCATATTTTCGCGTCCCCAAAGCAGTTTTAAAATTCCATTCTGCCCATCGTGCAATATACCTTATTATACTTTTATTTACAGGGCTGGTCAATGAAAATGTACCTGCGGGGTGGTATGCGGGGTGGTACGGAAGATGGGGCTGAAAGGAACGCATAAAAGAAGGTGTGAAAACAGGATTAGAAGACAGGATATGAAAAAGACGTACGGACTAAGAAAGGACCTGCACAGGCAGCATGGAAGGCACGGCGCTTCACGCAAAACCTCCTATGACCTTCTGTCCAGGTCTTTTTGTATTTCTTCCAGATAATGGACCAGAAAACCGGCATGGGAACGGACCCGCCAGCTCTTGTCCACCTCGTCGTAGGTAAAGCTTTTGCGCCCTCCCTCCTCCATCCGTTTCCAATATCCCTCTATCTGTTCAAAAGGCAGATAATATATTTCATCCAGGCCGGTAAAATAGAGGATGATAAATGCAATTCCGCCCTGTTTCTCAAATTCCCCCATAAATTCAATCTGGTGGGGATGGATATTTTGAAGGGGAAATGTCTTTACCGCGCATTCCTTGGCATCAAAACACACCGGAATCCCCTGTACGGCCCCGATATAATCCACGGTACTCTTCTGGTCAAAATAGGCCAGGGTGATGTGGCGGCTGGACTTGTCAATTTCAATGGGGGTGATGGGAGTCGGTATCTTCTGTATCAGAGCCAGCTTCTTTTCCCTGTACAAATCGTTGGTATGGTTAATCAAATCTTCAAGGGTAGAGCCCCTTAAACCTCTGGAATTCCAGGTACCCATGTCAGTTCATTCCTTTTATGTATTATATATTTACAGGACAGTGTGTCCAATGTGTCTTAATCCTGTACGTCAGATAAGTATACCAAAATCAAGGATATTTCACAAGCACAGCAGATTTAAAAAATGAAAAGCAGATTTAAAAAATAAAAACAAAAATAAATGAAAGGATTCCGGCGACTCAATCGTATTAATAGTGAATGAATCAAAAAAGGAGATTGAAAAACATGAAAATCAGAACTATAATGGCAGCAGCAGCCACAGGCATTCTCTTAACCGCAGCGGGCAGCAGCCTTGCATGGGGTGCTGACTGGACTTGTCCCAGAGGATATGCTGACTGTACGGACTACGAATACTGCAGGAGCCATGAACACGGAGACTGTGAAGGCCACTGGTCAGAGGACGGGGATTGGGTATGCCCGGACGGGAACCATGGACGGACATCCTCATCGGACCCCTCAGGGTATGGATGCCATAGCGGAAACAGCCATCATGGCAGACGCGGCTGCGGTTCACATCACAGATAGGGAAAACAGTACTGCACCTGGCAGTACCGGACATATGGAGCGGCTATGCGGCAGGAATCAGATGTAGAGCAGACCATTGGGCAATACGCGGATATGGTAAAACATATCTGCTTTGTCTATATGAAAAATGAAAGTGATACAGAGGACGTGTTTCAGGATGTGTTTTTGAAATACGCCCTTTTTTCTGAACCCTTTGATTCTGAGGAACATAAAAAAGCATGGCTGATTCGTGTGACCGTAAACAGGTGCAAAGATTTGCTCCGCAGTTTCTTCCGGACACACACCTGCTCTCTGGAAGAGGCCATGTCCATGGCTGATACAAAAAGCCAGGACCTGTCCCATGTGCTGGAGTCCGTGATGAATCTTTCTGATAAATACAGAATCATCGTGTATCTGCATTATTATGAGGGCTATTCAGCCGTGGAGATTGCAGGTATTTTACATAAAAATGTCAATACCGTATATACACATCTGTCAAGGGCGAAAGCCGAGCTTAAAAAAATGCTGGGAGGTGATGAGGGTGAAACAAAGTATACATGATGCGTTTGATACAGTCAGCTGTGATGAGGTCTTGAAGGGACGGACCTGCGAATATGTGATAAAACACATGCACCGCAGCAGAAAGCCGGCGCCCCGCAGAATGAAGTGGGCGGTATCCCTTGCCTGTCTCCTGCTCTTTGCCACCAGCGGCCTGGGCGGTTACAGCCTGTACTACACGAAAGCAGCCGTCATCAGCATAGACGTAAATCCCAGCATTGAACTGGACATCAACCGCTGGGGAAAGGTGGTGGACCAGACCACCTACGGTGAAGAAAGCGAAACTGTCCTGCAGTCCCTTTCGCTTAAACATCTGGAATATGAGGAGGCACTGGCGCTCCTGCTGGCCAGCGATGCTATGCAGCAGTATCTAAAAAAAGACGCCCTGGTCTCCATCACGCTGGAAACAAAAGACGGCGACCCGCAAATGTTCTCAAGCCTTCAGGAGTGTGTAAACACAGCCTTAATGCAGTGCCATGGCGTAAAGGCAGAGTATGCCAGCGTGGACAGCCATATGTGTGAGGAAGCCCATGAACACGGGATGTCGCTGGGAAAGTATTACGCCATACAGGAGCTTCTCACCGCGGACCCCCAGGCCACGCTGGATGAATTCAAGGATAAGAGCATGAAAGAGATAAAGGTCCACACGGAACACTGTGAACACCGGCAGCAGAGAATACGTGGGGAACTACAGGGGCAATCCCAGGCGGAATCTCAAGCGGAATCATCCCAGGCGGAATCTCAGGAAGAATCATCTCAGGCGGAATCGCAGGCGGAATCATCCCAGGCAGACTTCCAGGGTGAATCCCAGGCAGATTTCCAGGATAAGTTCCCTGACAATTCCTCACAGCCTGCCAAGCGTTCCCACAGTCAGACGGACAGTCAGGAAACCGGCTGTCACAGCCGCCGGAACTAGATTTTCCTTATATCTTTAGCAGGAACGCCTGCCACAGCCGCGTGGTCCGGCACATCCCGGATCACGACGGCTCCCGCTCCCACAGTGGCCTCCGTTCCAATCCTGATTCCATCTATGATGGTGCAGCCAATTCCCAAAAAAGTTTTCCTTCCCACAACCGTATGACCTGCCATAGAGACCTTGGGACAGACATTCACAAAGTCCTCCACCACACAGTCGTGCTCAATATCTGCCTGAGTATTTATGATGCAGCCTGTTCCTATGGATGCATAGGCGTTTATGACGGCATAAGGGTGTATGGTGCAGCCTTTTGCTATCCTGGATAAAGGGCTTATGACTGCCGTGGGATGTATGATGACAGCAAGGGGAATTCCCAGGGATACAAGCATGGATATTTTCTTTTCGCGCAGTTCATTGCTGCCGGTGGCAACAATGACCTCATCATAGGATTTCAGGATCTGGTCCAATCCATCGTCTTCCCTGCGGATCAGATATTCCGGAATGGCACGGTGTCCCTTTTCTTTCAGTTCCATAAAATCAATCCGCCTATACCGGTTCATGGCCAGTGCGCAATCCAGTGTTACAATTCCCTGGTCACCTGCGCCCCATATGAGCAGGCGCTTTACCGGTTCCCCGGTATTCCTGCCTCTCCTTTCACTGCCTTTCATTTCACTACCTTTCATTTCATCATTTTTCATTTCACCATCTCCCATTTTCCCATCCTCTATTCCTTTTTTCTCCCTTTCAATCTCCCTATTTCACCATCTGCCATTGCTTAACCTACGTTCCGCAATTTTTCACACCATCAGCTCAAATAGTAAACCAGATATCCCTTTTTAGAGGAAAACCCCATCCTCTCATACATGCCAAGTGCCTGTTCTGAGGAATTGAGGCACACCATTTTGGCCTCTCCCCTGGCCTCCTCCATCAGCCTCTCCACCATGCGGGTGGCAATGCCCTGACGTCGGAATGCCTCATCCACCCATACATTGGTTATCTGTCCCACTCTTCCACTGGGATTCTCATTGGAAGGCAGTACATCGTAAAAATACAGGGTAGCCGTGGCCGCCAGCTCCCTGCCCGCATATGCTAAAAGCGTACGGCAGGCATTTTCCTTCATTTTTATTTCATAAAACCTTCGTATGGCATCCTCCAATTTTGTTCCTGCCGCACATTCAGAAAACATCCTCAAATCCCTTATCCGCATACGCACAAGAAAATCCAATTCATCTATGCCGGCAAACCGGTATTCCAGCTCCATATTAACCTCCCTATCCTCCCTGTGGTTCCTTATCCATATTTACATCTCCTGGCTGACAAATCTTACATATCTTCGCAGGGCATATTCCCCGTCATGTGCCTCTCCCGCAAATGGCGATGACATGGTTCCTGCCCTGGTAATACGCGCCACGCCGCCGGACGCCAGAGTCTTCATAAGCTCAGGCCGCCTGTCCTCCCTGCAAATCAGTCCTGCTGTCTGGAGGTGCCTCTTATGGCGTCTTAAGCAACCAAACAGCTGCCCCTGCGGCAGGCGCTTTACCAGACAGTTGCCAAACATGGGAGACAGCTCCAGCTCATGATCCCCGCAGGCCGTAAGGCTGCAGCCCTTTCCCGGATACAGCTTCCTCATTTTCTTTTTTCCATACGCCATCTGTTCCATCCTGTCATTATGCTGCTGAAGCGCCAGGGCTGCCTCTGCCATATTCACAGAGCCAAACCGGGATTCCACGGGCCGGACCGTGGAATCTTTCTGTAAAATGTCCGGCTGGAACAGTGATACATGCCCCGGGCAGGAAAGAACAGCCCTCTCCATATACGGAAGAAATTCCCGGCAAAATTCATTCACATCATCCATACGCTCCGTATCCAGAAATATAGTCTGACAGGAACTGCACAGCAGCTGCCGTGTGGACACTATATGCTCAGCCAGAGCAGACAGCTCCTTATCCTTACACTCATAACCGGAGATATATACAAATCCAAGCTTATGCCCCCATTCAATGAGTCTGGTTCCTGGCGGCGCGCTTCTGCGCACAGCAGCCACCGCCGAATCTCCTCCCCATACCACAATACCATCAGCCATTTCTTCCAGCCGCCTCATGGCAGGCAGGTCCCCGGACGAGGTGTCAAAGACATAAATGTAATCCGCCAGAGCGGGTTCCAGACGGATAAGACGCAAAATAATATCCATGGACAGTCCTCCATCATTGCCCGGAAGCTTTAATATATTCACATTTCCGGTAAGCAGTCCCTCCACAATGCTGAATACAGGCAGCCCTTCCATATTTCCGGCTGTTATGTGCAGGAGCGTCCCCAGGGGGAGTATATGGGTCTCCATTTTTTGTAATTCCGTATAATGATATACTTCATGGCTAGGGCCAGGTCCGCACTCTGTACTGCCTCCCGGTTCACTTTTTCGCCCTTTGCCTGCCTTTACTCCCAGTTCTGTTTCTATCTTATATTCCAGCCATTCCCGGCTGAGAAACCGGGTCAGACATCCCAGCCAGGCCGGTATCCACGGGTTTCCGGCTTCTCCGGCCGTCTTTCCCGGCGCAGCGTTCTCCAGTTCCGCTCTCATTTCCTGCCCCAACCGAACCAGCCCGCGAATGACCCTTTCCTGCTCCAGTCCGCGTCCCAGCCTGGTATCATTGATTCGGGCTTCCAACTGCCCCAGCAGTTCTCCCTGAAGCATGGTATCATATACCCTTCCCTGAAACAGAATCACCTGGCAGCCTCCTTCCCATATGTGCCATTCAGGATATCCTGGGCCCCGGCCGCGCAGGTCTTAATACCGCTTACCCCTGCCCGCCCCAAAAGCTCCAGATAAGGAGCGTCAATCCCGCAGCCGCACTCCTTTCCCACATGGAGCACTCCCACATCATCCGTCATCACACTCAGAACCGGAACCGCCTTTATCATAGGCGTGATAAGATTGACCAGACCAGGCCTGCCATATCCCAAAGGCTCCATGGTCTTTATATCCCGTATGATGACCTGGCTGTACACCGGAACATGAAAATGATGGTTCCTGCAATCACAGTACAGCACCGGATGTTCCGCCGCGCTGAAAAATTCCGCAACATCCTTGTCCTCTATTCCAAGCACACGGCGCGCAAGTCCATAGAGAACCTCCTTGTTCACCTTCTGTCCCTCAAACTGTTTCCAGCCGCCGGAAAGAATCATTTTGGATCCCCCCGGCAGCGTAAGGTGTATTCCCCGCTCCTCCATCTGCTTCAAGGCAAAATATGCATAAGACGGAAAGCCCAGTATCCTCACAGGCACGGCCCCATGGCTGTACTGGCAAAGCCGGTCCATAACATGCTCCAGATCCGGGATATACTGCCCCTGGCGGTATATCAGGGCGTAATCCCTGCTGAGAGGCGGTGCGAAAAAAGTGGCCCCGAAAGTGCTTCTGGCAACCGCCGTGCGGTTATCTCTGTGGGGTTCATAGCCGAATATAACGTAACGGGCCGGTCTGAGAGACAATAATCCCCTTTTTGATACAGTGCGCGCTACCATACCCAGACCGCACAGCAGAGCGCCGCCGTCAAAATTCACCTGGCTGGCAGTTCCTGAAGTCCCGGAGGATGTGGTTTTAAGCCAGGTACACTCCGGGGCAATGGAGTGTATGTCATGATGTTTGAAAAACAGGGTGGGCAGAACGGGAATTCTCCCTATATCCCGGCTGCTTTCCAAGTGTCCCGGCCGGAATCCTGACCTCTTAAGGATTTTTCTGTATTCCCGGCAGTGCCTGTAATGGTATGCACAGTTCTCCCTGACTGCGGAAAAAAACATCTGCTCTGCGCCCTGTCTGTCATAGATATTCTTTGTCCAGAAAAGCCGGTATCTGCTTAACCTGCCTCTTGTGATTCCGTATCCTTCCATATAGCCTCCCAATATCCTTGCGGTACATTTGTTCTTTCCTGCTGCCAGCCCAGCATCCCCTGGCGCTCCCGTATTTTGGACACGGTACAGAACTCTGCCAGCGTTTCCCTGTATCCGCCGTCCCCGTTTTCCCGGTTTTCGCTGTGTGTTCCCATCCGTTCTGCAGTATACCCGGTATCCGGTATTCCCGGTCCAAAGCAGCGTATATCATAGATCCAGGAATCCGCGCCCCTATCATCCATCTGGCTGTTTTTCCTGTAATCTAATATGCGCAGCTCAGCGATGAGCTCATTATCCTGCATCATCCCACGCACTAATTCCACTATCACGCCATCCTTACTGACAGCATATCCATTTTCATCCTCCAGAACATATACAGGATACGGTGAATGGGCTATAATTCCAAATCCCGGGGCAAACTGATATGCAGGTACGGCACCGGATACGTCCTGTGCGTTTTGCCGTCCCTGCCCGCACCCGCCGCACCCCAGGAAAGCCAAAAAGATTCCCGCAAGGATTCCCGCCATAACGCCTGCTCCCTTGGCCCGTTTTCTCCCCCAGCCACATTGCTTC
>OASZ01001384.1_pt1 | contig 9756 bp, 10 predicted proteins | sample 1501241 | NCBI WGS metagenome assembly OASZ01 (sample SAMEA2579926, study PRJEB22360) | human gut metagenome | biome: human gut; feature: human-associated habitat; material: faeces | place: Denmark | collected 2008/2010 | reverse complement strand
CTTACACCATAAAAAATGCTGAGAACGCCGAAAAAACCAAACTCCTTTCCAATCCGCTGCAGACGTGCGCCTAATTTCTCCTCTGCCCGTCCCCCTGTGACCTTTACTTCCCCCTGGGCTGTTGCGGTCAAATACATCTTATCGTCCATTCTCATCCTCTCCTTCCTCTTGTTCATAACTTAATATATCTCCCGGCTGGCAGTCCAAAGCTTTACAGATCGCCTCCAGGGTGGAAAACCGGATTGCCTTTGCTTTATTATTTTTCAGGATGGACAGATTTGCCATGGTAATATCCACTTCCGCAGACAATTCCTTCAAGCCCTTTTTTCTCCTGGCCATCATTACATCCAGATTTATTACAATTCCCATGTCATTCCTCCCTGTCTATATGGTCAGGTCATTTTCCTGCTTGTAGCGGATCGCCTGTTCAAATACCAGACAAAGCACAAAACAGAAAAGGCCTGCGATTGAAAACACAATAATAATCACTGCTGTGGCCGGAGTAAACGCCACAAAAAGGCGGAGAACAGACAGAACGGCTATGAGAAAGCTGCATTTCCCCATTCGTTTTAAGGATGCCGCATTTTCCATCACAAATGCGTCATCTGCCAGCACAGTTGCAAACATCCGCCGCAACTCCAGCACCAGCAAAAGAGCCAGCACCCCGGACGCCATGTAAAGCGCACACTGAACCACGTAGTAGGTCCTGAATTTCTCTATATACATACCTACATAATGGAAAATAAGCGGAATTGCCGCTGTTATAGCCATCCCCACATAAAACATGATGTCCAGAAGCCCTTTTGTAAACCTTACCAAACGCATATTCATACTAAATCCACCTTTCTGTATTGCTTATGTGCCCTGCAAAAGGGCTTGTGGGGCTTGCGGGTTACCCTGGTAAAAGCCTCACCTGGAATTTCTTACTTGAGATTCCTTACTTGGAATATAACACCATTTATACTATTTTTCAATACATTTTTATTGATATTCGATAAATTAATATTGATATATGATAAAATTTAAGAAGATTGTAAAGTACGGGGAAAGTAATAAATATCGGCAGCATAGGCAAAATCCAATTGACACAGTATATAGTTTGAATTATAATCATTAGCATTCTAAATATTTTGAAAGGCGGTCCGTATATTCATGACATTTCACTATCTTTTAATGGCAGGCCATGCCATATATCTGAAGCAGCTCATGGCGGAACTGTATACCGGGCTGACTCCCGGACAGCCCAAGGTCCTGGACTATCTCATGGAACACGATGGGGCAAACCAAAAAGAAATAGCAAATGCCTGCCATATAGAAGCCGCTACCCTCACCTCCGTACTCAACGGCATGGAGGCAAAATCCCTTATTGAGCGCAGAAGAACGGACGGCAACCGGCGATCTTTTTATATCTTTCTGACTGACCGCGGAAGGGAAATGGGCAGGGAGGTAACGGAGGCATTTGCCAGACTGGAGGAATATACCTTTCAGGATATCCCTACTGAAAAGGTTGGTAAATTTATGGAAATGTTCCAGGAATTATATCAAAGAATGGAAAATCACGCTGATACCGGGAAACCAACAAAGTAAACATTACATCTAAAATCAAACAAGGAGACAAATGCCCTATGCCATATGGAATCATAACCAACTGCGCTGCCGTATTCCTGGGAGGTATCCTGGGGGCAGTTTTAAAAAATTATTTTCCACAGAAATTAAAAGAAGCCCTGCCCAATATCTTTGGTCTGTCGGCCATCACCATGGGAATCAGCCTTATTATCATGTTAAAAAGTCTGTCAGCCGTGGTACTGGCCCTTATCGTGGGAACGGTCATAGGAGAACTTCTGAACCTGGAGGATAATCTGTTAAAGGGGCTTCACAAGCTGGAGCAAAAACTTCCCGTGAACCTGGATGACGAACAGATGGATGTATTAATCAGCATGATTATCCTGTTCTGCTTCAGCGGCACCGGGGTATTCGGCGCCATGAATTCAGCCATGACCGGCGACCATTCCATCCTCTATGCCAAGGCTGTCATGGATTTCTTTACAGCCATTATCTTCGGAACCACCGCAGGCTATCTGGTAGGCTTTATCGCAGTTCCGCAATTTGCCGTGGGCATCCTTCTGTTTGGAGGAGCTTCCTACATACTCCCCCTGGTCACTGATACCATGCTGGCTAATTTTAAGGCCTGCGGCGGGATCATCACCCTGGCAGTGGGATTAAAAATTGCAGGCATCAAACGGACCAAAGTCTTAAATATCCTTCCGGCCATCGCCATAATCTTCCCGCTGTCATGCCTGCTTTAAAAAATGGTAAAAATCCACATATGAAATGTTGTTGTAACAACATACAATCCGTCCTCTTCATTGTATACTTCTATCATAACATCCATTGGCTAAAGTACTCATAACGAGGAGGATAAAAGAATGATCAGAAGAATTATTAAGATAAATGAAGACCTGTGCAACGGATGCGGCGCATGTGCTGACGCATGTCATGAAGGCGCCATTGCAATGGTAGATGGCAAAGCCAGGCTTATAAAGGACGATTACTGCGATGGACTTGGCGACTGTCTGCCCACCTGCCCTACAGGGGCCATTACCTTTGAGGAAAGGGAGGCAGCTGCCTATGATGAGGCAGCCGTAAAAGCCCGTATGCACCAGAGCCGGAACTTGTCCCCTTCCGACGCCCCCCTTCACAGAGAATGTCCGGAAAGCCGTCTGACCCAGTGGCCTGTGCAGATTAAGCTGGCTCCTGTCCAGGCTCCCTATTTTAAGGATGCCCGCCTTTTGATAGCAGCTGACTGTACCGCCTTTGCCTATGGTAATTTCCACAATGACTTTATAGCCGGCCGCATCACACTCATCGGCTGTCCAAAGCTGGATATGGTGGATTACTCTGAAAAGCTGACGGAAATCATCCGTCTCAATGATATCAGGGATGTCACCATTGTCCGCATGGAAGTTCCATGCTGCGGCGGTATTGAAAATGCCGCGAAACGCGCCCTCCAGGCCAGCGGGAAATTCATTCCGTGGCAGGTTGTGACCGTGAGGACGGATGGAAGCCTGGTACGGAATTAAACTCATGATATAAAAAAAACGGTGTGAAACTTAAAATAACCTGGAAAGATGATGTGAAGCAAAAGGAGACCATTGCCAGAGCATTGCAAACCAAATCTACCATGAGATTCAGGCAGCCGGCAAAAACAAAGAATCCCAAAACTGTCTCGTCAATGCAATACAGGTCTGTATAAAAGCTGACAAATGTGTTGTCGATGATATTACAGCATTAACCATAGAAACACTTGCCGGGAATACATCCGGTGCTGTACTGCGCAGAATTGCGGATGGATATGGGCGGACTTGTTCCCATGGCATAGGTTCCCTTTCTCCAATAGTCATATTTGCTTAAAGGCGCTTAAGATACGGATATAACCTTATCTTAAGCGCCTTTTTGCGGTTGTTATTTCTCTTTTGTCTGAATCATCTTTTTAATATCTTCAATAAACGCATCCAGTCCCGCAGCACCCAGGTCGCCCTTATCCCGGCTTCTCACCGTGATTGCTCCCTCTGCCGCTTCCTTCTCACCCAGAACCAGCATATAGGGAACCTTCTCCAGCTGTGCCTGGCGGATCTTGTAGCCTACCTTCTCGTCCTTGTGATCCAGCTCTGTGCGGATGCCGGCAGCCTTTAATTTTTCATATACACCGGTTGCATAATCCATAGACTTCTCAGAAACAGGAATTACTTTAACCTGTACCGGAGCCAGCCATACCGGGAACTTGCCTGCAAAGTGCTCAATCAGGATGCCGATGAAACGCTCAATGGATCCGAAGCATACGCGGTGAATCATAATTGGACGCTTCTTGGAACCGTCCTCAGCCGTGTACTCCAGGTCAAACCTCTGAGGCATCTGGAAATCCAGCTGGATGGTACCGCACTGCCATGTCCTGCCCAGGGAATCCCTCAGGTGGAAGTCAATCTTAGGACCATAGAACGCGCCGTCGCCCTCGTTTACAATATAATCAAGGCCCATGTCCTCCAGCGCCTTCCTCAGGCCGTTTGTAGCCATCTCCCAATCCTCGTCAGAACCCATGGAATCCTCGGGCCTGGTGGACAGCTCCACAAAATACTCAAAGCCAAACTGTGTATACACTTCATTAATCAGCTTTGTTACGCCCTTAATCTGATCCTCAATCTGGTCGTCCCTCATAAAGATATGGGCATCATCCTGGGTAAAGCAGCGCACGCGCATCAGACCGTGGAGCTGTCCGCTCTTCTCATGGCGGTGAACCAGTCCCAGCTCGCCTACCTTTAAAGGCAGGTCGCGGTAAGAGTGGGGCTGATTCTTATAAACCAGCATTCCTCCCGGACAGTTCATAGGCTTGACAGCATAGTCTTCCTCGTCAATGACCGTGGTGTACATATTGTCTTTGTAATGATCCCAGTGTCCTGAATTCTCCCACAGCTTACGGCTCAGAATAATAGGAGTGGAAACCTCCTGATAGCCGTCCCTGTAATGAATCTCACGCCAGTAATCAATCAGGGTATTCTTTAACGTCATTCCCTTTGGAAGGAAGAATGGGAACCCAGGTCCTTCCTCTGCAAACATGAACAGACCCAGCTCCTTGCCCAGTTTCCTGTGGTCACGCTTCTTTGCCTCCTCCATCATGGTCAGGTAGCTCTCCAGGTCTGTCTTATTGGCAAACGCGGTTCCGTAAATCCTGGTAAGCATCTTGTTCTTCTCGCTGCCTCGCCAGTACGCGCCCGCAATACTCGTAAGCTTAAATGCCTTTACACCCTTTGTATACATGATATGGGGTCCTGCGCACAGGTCCACAAATTCGCCCTGCTGGTAAAAGCTTATAGTCTCCTCCTCAGGCAGATCTTCGATAAGCTCTACCTTATACGGCTCGCCTTTTTCCTCCATGAACCTGACAGCCTCAGCCCTTGGAAGCACAAAAGGCTTAACCGGAAGATTTTCCTTTACAATCTTAGCCATCTCTGCCTCTAACTTCTCAAGGTCCTCAGGTGTGAAGCCTCCTTCCCTGTCAAAATCATAGTAAAAGCCGTCATCAATAGCCGGTCCAATAGCCAGCTTTGCATCCGGATACAATCTTTTCACTGCCTGTGCCAGCACATGGGATGCCGTATGGCGTATGGCCCTTAATTCATCCTCAGCTTCCTGTACACTTCCGTCTGGTAAAATGATCTTCATACGAATCTCCTTTCTTCTATGGGCCATTTCAGGCTCCATCTCTTTGGTGTTATTCTGATATGATGATTCCGGCTGTTCTGCTGAAAAACATTCCTTCTGAATATGTCCGCTGCCGGAATCCTGTGAAAAAATGGGAAAATAAAAACCCCTGGACATATTCTTATGTCCAAGGGTGCATTCACACGGTTCCACCTTGATTTTCACTCATTTATCCCTTAACGCGGGGTACGGCGCCATTTCCCATCCTTCTTTGTGCTGTAACACATGTCCGGACATCCCTGACGCGGCTCAGGACTGGTATTCGTCAATCTTTGGTATGCGGCCATTCCACCAACCGGCCTGCTCTCTGGATACTTCCCACTGACTACTGTTTCCCTCAATGCCTTTGCTGCTTATTGCTATTCTTGATTATATCACCTGACTCTGATTTGTCAAGACCGGCTTCCAAGGCTTTTTATTCCCATATAAGATTGTTCCGCTCATCTTTATCCACAATTCCACCCTCATACTCCGCCCATCTGTGGATAACATTTACTTTCCCCTGTATTTCTGTTAAAATATACCCAGCACAAAAGAAAAGAAGGTGAATCCATGAAAATTGTCATCATAGACGGACAGGGCGGGAAGATGGGTAAATCAGTTATCGAACAGCTGAAAAAGCGTTTTCCAGGCCTGGAGACATATGCCATCGGAACAAACAGCATCGCCACATCCGCCATGCTCAAAGCAGGCGCCACCTATGGCGCTACTGGTGAGAATCCGGTTATTGTCAATGCACAGGACGCAGATATCATCATCGGCCCTATCGGAATTGTCATGGCTAATTCCCTTTTGGGGGAGATTACGCCTGCCATGGCCACAGCCATAGGCATCAGTAAAGCATATAAGATACTGATTCCGGTCAACCGATGCAATCATTACATTGTAGGCTGCCAGAACAGTACCTTATCTGATTATATCAATATGGTATGTGATGAAGTAGGAAAGGAAGCAGGTATCAATGAGAACCATTGAATTTAAAATGGAACGCCAGGGACTTGTAAATAAAGGAGATAAAGTAAAAATAATCGAGCGGGAAGGAACCAGCAGCTACAGCTATATCATTGATCCGGCTGTAGCCATGTCCGGCTGCTTCGCCGCCCGTTACCGCATTAAATCCGAATACGGAATTGTAAAAGACATCCGCGAAAATTCCCGGGGATTCTATGTGATAGTAGATTTTGATGAGGATGAACCCCGCTAATACCGGTTTCCCTCTTTATCCCAACGGCACTATCTTCACCTCAGCAGATGGTTCCGTCACCGGCGGAACCGTGGGAGCAGGCGCCGGAACCGTGGGCACAGCTGTATCTGTATGAGGTCCCTCCGTGCTGATGACAGGGTCGTTATTGATAGAAGGTTCCACCGGTGAGACAGTCTCTGTGGAAGCAGGCGGCATAGTCTCAATTGGCTGGATTATGTCACCTGGCTCCTGGGCTTCACTGCTCTCTGCGGATTCTGTTGAGGGAACCATATCAATCAGGCGTCTGTCCCCTGCATTGAGCTCAATGGCTTTACTCCACAGGATACTGGTTATTCCGCTGTTTCTCTCCCATTGGCAATCATGCCACAGGCAGATGACCTTGCCGTCCCTGGCCATTATAATTTCCAGCATGTCATTTCCGTCCACATGCTTACCTGTACGTGCGGATGCATCCTCTATCTGATAAATTCCCCCATCTCTTGCTATCATGACAACGGTTCCATACGCCTGTTTCCAGATAGCAGGATTGTATTCCCCGAATATCTGGCCCTCGTCTTCATAGTAATACATATTCTGCATGACACCAGGGAAACGCTCTGACACTGCCTGTTTATTCTGTCCGTCCAAACCAGCTTTAAAAATCTGGCTGTACCACTCTCCGCCGGTACCTTTATCCACATAACTGCTGTAGTAGATCTGGTTATCCACAATACAATAGCTCTGTACACCATAATTTTCCCTGATAACAGCAGTATCGCTCCCATCGCTTTTTACGCAGACAGAAGATTTAGTTCCGCTGCCGCCCAGATAATAGGTCTTTCCGTCAATGGTTACCTGGCCGTGTTTTACATATTTTATCTTTCCATCTTCCTCAATCCTGTAAACCCGGTCTCCTATGCTGACGCTGCTGCCGCTTTCAGCCACTGCGGGATTTCCCATGTCATCTACCAGATAACAATTTCCATCTTTTATAACCACCGAATACCTGGCCTCCCCGGTAGCAACCTCTGTGCCCGAGGTAGTCTGATAAATTTTACCGCCCTGAGAGTAATAGATAATATCACCCAGTACCATATAGCCATCCACATTCTCAGCTATCAATTCTTTGGTATCACTTCCCGGCCTCATCCTGAACAGCTTATCACAAAGCCCCCTCTCGGCCTCAGAAAGGCCCTGTTTCTGGCTTTCCTTTACCTTAGGCAGGAAATATACGTAATCACCGTAAGCACGCATAGAATTCCTTGTGGTCTTTTCAGGAGCACTCTCCTCTCCCAGCACCACTACCTTGTTCTCCACTGTCTTGCGGTACAGAATGGTCTTAAAAAGTCCTGTGTCCTCAGCCCTCAGATAACACCAGAATGCATTGGTCCTCACAAGACTGTCCAGGTTTTCACCAGTGCTTTCAGGTACATAGTCCGGATCAATCTGGATATTCTTCAGATATCCCTTTGTATCATGGCAGGTATATGTCTGACCTTCCTGTTTCAACTCTCCGGTAGCCATAATACCATCACTGTCAAAATAATAGAGGAAACCCTCTATATCCTTCCACTGGTCTGTCACATATTCCTTTTCATCCAGATAATACATCCAACCTTTATCCGTCTCATTCCATCCGGCCTTTGGCTCATCCTTTGTATCTATGGTGATAGAAGGCATCTCCTTTTCCTCTGTAGTGAAATCCAGATTTTTATAATCCGACCGGATTTTCCCAACCACGGACATGATTACATATACGGCTGCTATAATAATAATGGCTGCCATAATAATCAAAAATACGGTCTTAATTGGTGAGTCCTTTTTTTTACGCCGTCTGCTCATTTATTTTCCCCTGGTATCATTTGTTGTATGATTTGTTAATAGCATATCAAATTCCTAAAACATTATTTATACTATCAGACTTCCGACATTTTTACAATGAAGGAAATCTTACAATAAAACAAAAAAGCGCCTATCAATAAGATAAGTGCTAAATGTCCAAAGTCGGAATCGAACCAACGACACGAGGATTTTCAGACCTCTGTTCTACCAACTGAGCTATCTGGGCATCAATGAGCGTGCCGGGATTCGAACCCGGAACAACTTAATTAAAAGGCTGTATATTTAAGCCATTTAAGGCTACTTGACATATTGGCAGGATTGGTATAATATAATAATACCAGGAAGTTTAGTACACATGTTGCACTAAACAAAGCCCCAAAGAGTACCAGTCTTTGGGGCTTATTTTTGGTTAGCTGTCTTTACGGTTCCGATCTAACCATTTGCATATGTAGTAACCAGCTACACTTGCCATAACCGAAACCAGGAAGTTTAATACATCGGACATGTTGCACACCCTCTTTCCGCTGTGCGGTATAGGGTAGACAGCAAACCTATCATACTATATTTGATTATATCTTTACAACATAATACTTCCTTTTCTTGGGTTTGGAATACGGCTTTTTTTCATCTGTTATACCTAATATATAATCAGAGCTTACACCATATAACTCGGTTAGTTTTATCAAATGCTCTAAAGGCAGTGAACGAGTGCCATTTTCGTAATGTCCATATGACCTTTGAGTTACACATAAATAGCTTGCAACATATTTTTGTGTCCAATTGCGTGAGTCCCTTAAGTCTGCTAAACGTACCAATTATCATGGTATTGCTTCACCATTCACTTTCCAAGGCCACTATTTCTACATATGTCAGAAATGCCCGTATATTCCTTAGATGGGTGCATGCTGAATATGGTCTTAGCTTTGACCCGGTAAAGATAAAGGTTCCTAAACCTCCCAAAAAGAATGTCCATGTGCTTTCTTCTGCTGAGATACAATATTTATTGGATTCTGCAAAATGCTCTGTCCCTTGGCTGACTGCCAGAAATAAGGCTATAATCGCTTTAATGCTGGATTCTGGTCTTAGGCAGAATGAAGTATGCACATTAGTAAAAAAAGGGCTGGATTTTGACCGTGGTGCGTTACAAGTCACTGGGAAGGGTTGCAAAGACCGTTTAGTCCCCTTGGGGTATATTTTCAAAATATTGATAACTATCACAGAACGGGAAATACTGGTGTCTACGATTTGAGCATTTTAATGGGGCATGAAAGTATAGAAACCATTAAAAAATATGAACACATTGCACATGAAATAATTGCTGTTGAAAACTGCAATTCCCACCTATCTATTTAAAATAAATTCTCTGTGGATAAATTCCCTAAAATAACGTATTTATGTACTTTTGGGCAATAAAAAAGCACCCATCCATTAAGGATAAGTGCTAAATGCCCAAAGTCGGAATCGAACCAACGACA
>OASZ01001359.1_pt1 | contig 10006 bp, 12 predicted proteins | sample 1501241 | NCBI WGS metagenome assembly OASZ01 (sample SAMEA2579926, study PRJEB22360) | human gut metagenome | biome: human gut; feature: human-associated habitat; material: faeces | place: Denmark | collected 2008/2010 | reverse complement strand
TGGATATTGCCAGGGCCGCGAGGTTCCGGCCAATCTCATGACCAGATGGGCAAGGGATATCGCCGTGTTCGATCTGGTCAAGCTGCTGCACAAGACGACGGACGACCAGCGGACCGCCTATGATGCAGCACTTAAAGCCTTGCAGGAGGTTAGGGACGGCACGTTCCCTTTCCCCTCTTCCTGCGGCAAAAAATCCGGAGCCATTGCTTATGGCTCCAACCGTAAAATCATATGATTACAGACACACAATGGTTGCTCCGCGCCGTAACTGCGGAACTCGAACAAGCCGGAATCGCCCAATGCGTCACGGCTCCCAATGTCCTGACCTACGAGGCCGCCCTGGCGGACCTCAACCAATATCCGGCCAGCGTCATTTTCGTTCTTCCCGGTGCCCTCAACGTTTCCCACGATATTGAGGGAGGGATGCCCATCAAGGCGGACATTTCCCGCGAAGTGACCTTGTTCATCTCCGCCGCCGCTACTGGCGTTCCCGGCGGAGACATGGACACCGCCAACCACATGACTGACCGCGTGCTGCAGAAGCTCATGTGGAATTCCTTGGGTCAGGATGGCCTGGTCATCTGCAAGCCCCGAACCGCGGCCCCCCTGTCCATCGTCTGGGAAGACGCGCCGGGCCGGGCGGTCTGGACCATGACCGTGGAAGTCACGTCTTTTGAAACCGAATTCTAACCTCATACACTATATAATATATGGCTGAACAAAATTCCTACATCGTGCGCGGTAATGACATCTGCTTCGGGCTTGACGGCGTGACCGTCCCCTGGGGCGTTGTCACATCCGTCAAACGCAAGCCGTCCCGTTCCAGTGAAAAATTCGTTGGGGAATCCGGAAACACGGAATCCGTGGTCTACTGGGACCCGCAAGAGACCGTGACGCTGGATGTCATCCGCGGAGGCAAACAGGGTCAAAAAGCATCCTCCCTGCCTGTGCCCCAGATTGGGGACAAGGTAGAATTTGAAAGTAAAAACTATTACGTGGAAAATCTGGACGATTCCAGGGAGCGCACAGGCGCGCAGAAATACACGGTGGAACTGCTGCATCTGCCCTTCGTTAAGGACCCTGTCGAACCAGCCCAGGAACCAGCCCAGGCGGAGAATTCGGAAGAGACAGTCTAATTGCCGACATGATTGCCGCCGTTGCCAATCTGTCCCTTGCCAGGGGGACTGCCTATGACGTCTCCCTCCTTATCCAGGACGCAGCAGGCGTTCCCCTGGACCTGTCCGCCGCCGACCTCGCCGCCACGCTCAAGACAGGGGAAACCGTAACCAGCCTGGATATGACCATTGCCGCTGATGGGGTCGTTCTGGTGCATATCCCCCCTCAAGGTCTGGGGATGTTGTCCTGGGAAGTCTGGTTGCAGGCTGCACCGGAAACGCCCAGGGAACGCATCCTATCCGGATTGGTGACGGTGGCGGAACGGATTGACCCTAGGGATGGCGGCAACCCGTCCACACACCGTATGATTGTGCGCCTTAGCGACGCCGTGACCGTGTCCGTTGACTCCGTTGATCTGGCGTGGTGGGCCTATGAGCAAGCAAGGTACATGGTTGAACAGGATTTGACCGGGCCACAAGGCCCCCAGGGGCCGAAGGGGGACGCCGGGGAACCGGGACCGCAAGGACTCCAAGGGCCGAAGGGAGAAACCGGGGAACCGGGGCCGCAAGGCCCCCAGGGGCCGAAGGGGGACGCCGGGGAACCGGGGAAAGACGGATTGACCGAAGAACAGCTTAATGCGCGGTATGGCAGACTGGGAGCAAGTAATACATGGTCTGGTGCTCAATCCTTCCTGGGGGGGGTTACGGCAACAGGCGAAACAACTACTCTTGGTAATGTCATCACGGCTAATATCTCTGTCCAGCGTATTGACGTTGCTGGTCCGGCGTCTTTTTCTTGGGGCGTCACTCTGGCGCAGTCTTTGACGGTGGAGGGGCTGGCAACCCTAAAGGGTGGTCTGGGGGTTGGCGGGTCCATTGTCTGCTATGATGATTATGGCATTCAAGCGTCGACAATAACCGGGTTGTACATTAGTCCGGACGAGAGCGGGGTGGAATTAGGTCATAGCGGTGGGTCAGGATTTTGCCGTATCAAATATAATACTGCGGACAAGTATGTAGATATTTTACTCCCTATTCCCGGCTCTGCTCTTCGCCTTCCACGGCTGGCTCCCATTGATATAGATGGGGCATGTGCGGCTAGTACTTTTCAATTTGGTCCTAATAGCATCGGTTTTGACCCGGACAATCCAACCAGGGCGACGACAAGTGGGACATGGAATTTTGGCGGGGCTACTTTTTCCGGAGGGGTGACGATGGAGCAATCGCTAAATGTGGAGGGCGATATTTTTTGCAAGAGGCTTGTTCTAAACGATGGGCTTCTAATATTGTCGTCCATGGGCAGTGAGGCTCGTGTGTATGCAAATTCTGGCAAAATGGTCATTAGCAAAGCTAACGGCGTTAGGAACATTTGTATTGAATTTAAAGATGGCATTCCCCTTTCGACGTCTATCACTAAGACAAATGCCGGAAGTCTTGGCCTTACTGACAAATCACTGCTTAACAGGGCAGAGGGAGATGCCCGCTGGGCTCAAGTCCGAACGGACTTGACAGAGGAACAATATGCCGCCCTCCCCGAAAAAGGCGCGACTACTTTTTATATCACGTCCGATACAGGGAAAGTCTATATCGGCACTAGAGCACTTAACTAATTTAACGCTACACTATCATGTTAATACACATTATTTATGACCGTTCCCAAACGGAAGGCACCGCATTTGACCCCCTGAAAGGCACCATCAGATTTTTAGGCCCCAAGCCTGACGGTTGGAGTTATGGTGATGAAATGCCCCTTGTGGAGTTGCCAGAAGAACAGGCCCCTATCTATTTAGCCCTTGCCGGAGCTATCCAGGGCAAGGGAGAAAACTGGGCTGCAACGCAGGTATGGGCACGCAAGGCTGGCCCGGACAAGGTGTCTCTCCAGGTGGAGGCCCGGCAGGACGGCACCGGGGCAATCCGCACTTTTACACCTGATGATGACCCCTCCCTGCTGATTGAGGACTCTGCCGCTGTGGCGTTCTTCAATCACTTCATGACGGTATGATTTGCCATCCAGGCCGCAGTGGACAAGCTGAGGCCTGTTTTGTGCCATAGTCAATGCATGTCTAAGACCTCTACCAATATTGCCGCGGCCACTGCCGCCTTGTTCCCGGATGTTGTTAAGGATGCTTTTGCTAAGAGGCAATCCCTGACCATGCGGGATTTGCTGCTCCTTGAATCTGCTGGCGTGAATTTTGTCGCACTTGGCGGCCAGCCCTCCGCTTACGAAATAACCGCGTTCATGTGGTTGTTCGCGGACCGTGACGCCTTTGCCGCTGCCCTTGATGCCGGGACGTTTAAAGAGGACTTGCACGTATGGGCGGATAGCATTTCCCCTTCCATGCTACCTGCTGCTGGGCGCAGGATTGCGGATGTCATTAAGGCGTCCTTTGCCCCAGCGGAGGACGGGGAAAAAAAGAAGAAGGCGACGGGCCGCAAACCGTGAATTGTTCGGGTGTGGGCTGGTGGCTGACCCTGGTGGATTTGCTCTGCTCCGAGTATGGATGGAGCCTTGACGCCGTCCTGGATATCGCCGTGGCCCGCGCCCTGTGTCTAAGGGCTGCCATTGCCCAGCGCAATGGCGCGGATTCCGGAGGCCTTTCCTTTTTAGAGCTTCAACTTCTGAAAAACCTATCGTGAGCAACGGCGTAGAATATAATCTCCGGCTGAACAACTCCGGTTTTAACGGACCTTTGACCGAGGCCCGGTCGTCTCTTGGCGGGTTTAAGACGTTCAGCGTCGGGTCCATGGCTGTTGTCGGCGCGGCTGTGGCCGGGGCCGCGCTGGCCGTCAAAGGGCTTCATGCCGCCTGGACGGAGGCCAAGGCTGGTGAAGCCGCGGACCGGGAGACGATGCAGACTGCATTCATCCCGCTTCTTGGTTCGGCCAAGGCCGCCAAGGATCGCATGATGGAACTGGCGGATTTTGCCGCACACACACCCTTCCAGTTACCGGAGATTGCCGCAGCCTCGCGCACCCTGGAAACCCTGACAGATGGCGCGCTGTCCACGGGCCAGGGGCTAACGATGGTTGGCGACGTAGCCTCCGGTACTAACACGCCCTTTGAAGAGCTCGCCGTGACCATTGGCCGCCTGTATTCCGGATTGGATTCAGGCCGTCCCGTAGGGGAAGCTATGCAGCGTCTCCAGGAGGTTGGAGCCATCACTCCGGAGGTTCGGACCAAGCTGGAGAAGCTCCAGGCGGAGGGCAAGAAGGGGTCGGAGGTTTGGAGGGTGGCCGCGGAGGATTTGGCCCGCTTTTCCGGAGGGATGGAATTGCAGTCTCAAACGTGGAACGGCAAGCTTTCAACCCTGGGAGACGCCTGGTCCGAGGTCCGTGCCCAATTTGGAGAACCCATCATGGACGCACTCAAGCCTCTGCTGGACGACGGTATCAGCACTATCGAAAATATGGCGGTCAAGGCTCGTGAAATAGGGGAAACTATTGCTTATGCCATGCGATTCATGATCGAAGCGTTCAAACAGGGTGAGGCTTGGAATCTCGCCAAGCTGGGCTTGACTCTCGCTTTTCAGGAGAGCGTGAATTTTTTATGGCGCACCCTGATGGGAGCTTTCCAAGCTATCCCTCAATTTCTCATCCAAGCCTTCAAGACTGGCGTCATGGTCTTTGACATTTTGACGGATGCTGCTTTTTGGGGCATGGTAGGTAACGCTTTTTTCGGCGTCATGCGGACAGCCGTCAATGGTATCCTGGCGTTATTGTCGGAGGGTATCGCCAACTTGATTGAGTACATCCCCGGCATGGGGAAGCAAGCCGCCTGGATGCACGGTCTTTCCCGCGAGTTTGAAAAGGACGCTGACCAGGGTGCCGCTCAGGCGGGAGGGGCCGCCAAGTCATTTATTGATTCCTACGGCGACCGCATTCTTGGACAGGTTGTTGATAACTTTTCCGCCTTACAACACGCCTTTTCCGAAGGTTTTTCCAGCGCGGCGGATGTCATGGACACCTCCGGCATTAAAGCCGAGATGGCATCTATCAGCGACCGCATCACGGGAGCACTTGAAAAACAGGATGCGGCACGGACTGCCAAAGAAAAGGAAGATGCCGCCAAGGGTAAACCCCAGCGTCAAAAAACCGTAGATGATACCCCCAAAATTAAAGTCAGTTGGGAAACCGTGCTGGCTGGGTCTCTCGCCAAAGTTGGCGGTGGTGGATATGGCCGGATGATGCTCTCTGCTGAAAACGTGCCGCAAAAGCAACTCGCCGAGCAGAAAAAGACCAACGAACTACTCGACAAGCTGCTGCAGAAACAGGGCGGTGCCCTAGCTGTTTTAGGTTAATATGAACAATGACATTTTAGGTATCCCGTCAGGCGTGCTGACATGGTGGAAGCCGTCCCAATACAATGAGACTTATGACACCCAATCTCTCAAGGAGTATTTTAAGTGTCCTAAGGGTGAGGCTCGTTCATTAGTTCCACGCATCCATTCCATCAAGCAAGGATTACCCCTGACAGACATCAGCATCGAAACCCACGAAAGCAACAAGATTGATTTTGTTACTTTGACTTATTCAGCCACGCGGGAAGAGCCGCCTGACCCGGACAATCCGGATAATCCTGATGACCCCACTTTTGAATTTGACGGCCGGGAAAGTGAAATCACCGTGGCCCTGGTCGACGAACCGATCACGCAATGCAAACTTTACAAGGGGGAAGTGGATGCCCTGGACAACACCACCCTGAAAGACCTGTGCGCCCTGATGGGAGGTCAGTTGTCTGATGAAAAAGGCGTCAGCTTGACAGATAAGCTTAACGGCAAAGTGCCTCCCTCCCTACTTTCTAAAATTTTGCGCGGGCAGACCCACTACAAGGCTGCCTATACCCAGTGTCGTCTGACCATCCCCAGCAAGGTGGATATTTCCGATTCCGGGAAAATTAGTTCCCGTGCTGGATTGCCCAACTTGCCGGAGGGTCAGGTCTGGCTTTGCGCGGGTGGGGGTGTTACTCGCCGCAACGGCAAGACGGTCACGCAAATTACCTACATTGGCGGCAATTGGGATTCAGAAATCTACGGAAAATAGCCTTATGTATCAACTCCCCCACAAGGTTAAGGGCACTGTTCTGACGGCGGCCAATTGGAATAACAGTGTCGATGCCATCCAGGACGCGCTAAACAGGTCGTCCGATTTTCAGACGATGCTTCCTTCTGTCCCTAATTCTGGACGCTGGACAGGCGGGCGGTATGCAGACAACAAGGGCGGCTTTTCCTTACGCTCCATGACCAAGGAGGGGCAAACCTGGACGGCCTATTTCAATCCTGGTAGGATTCTGGAGGTCCACGCGGGTGGTACACGGATCATCATTCCCAGGATAAACAGCGTCAAGATGGACGTTGTCCCTTATCCTTCCTTAAAAGCTGAAAAAAACAAAAAGGTCTATCTTGATTTGGTGTGGGGAGACAGTAGCCACGACTGTATCACATCCGCCACTATTTCCACGAGAGATTCACAGCCCGGAGGACGGTTTGTGCGGTTGGTCTTGGGTAAGTTCGTTGGTGCCAATTCCGGGTCTGGGGCGTCTATTGATGACATCACGTATGAGTCTTACTTGACCGGGTGCATTACTTACGCCAATGGCTCCCGTAACGAGGGGTGGCGTGTGCTGGCCGTGGCTAATAAGGACGGTGGCCCGTCCGCCGCATACTTGCGGCGCGGCAACATTTATGCGTTCGGCAAGCTTGTTTCGGAGGCCTCGGCAAATTGGGAAATTGCTCCTGCCAAGGAGGGGGACATCTGGCTCAATGTCAAATGTGATGGGGACGGTAATTATAAAAGTTTTTCCTTGGCAACTTCCAAGGGCGAGGAAACCCCGCTTAGAGCGGACGGCTTGGACAAGGACGGGGAAAAACAAAAAAGCGTTTCCTATAGCTTCAAGTTGGCGACGATCAGCACGTGCGCGGAGCCTTTCCAGGATGACGGCAACCCCGCCTCGTTCGTCAATGTGCGCCAGTTCATCCTGGGTTCCGTGTTCTGTGAGCTTGCCAAGAGCGACGTGCAGGAGGCCAAGCCGGAAGACGGCAACGAAGGATTCCGCGTCAAAGTCGAAAAAGACGACACTGGCAAAATTACGGCGGTAAAAGTCCGGCCCGGCCACGTTTACTTCCAGGGGCGTTTCTGCACGTCCGCATTGGAGGGAGACGCTGACGGCTGGGTTACTCATTCCGCCACTTCCGGGGCCGTTTGGCTTGTCGTGCAATTTGACGTGTGGGGCGTTTTCGAGGGTGCGTGGCTGGCCCCGGAACAACCGAGCACGGCCACACTGACGCCGTTTATCCTGTCCACGGAGGCAACGGGCATCCGCGGGCAATACGCCTTTCATCTGGCTGATGTGGCGGCTGACGGTTCCGTTAAGCAGTATGCGCTGGGGGCCGTCTACTGCATTTTTGACGCCGCCACGTTTTTCGCTCCTGGCCCCGCCGAGTAAGATTTATGACTACTATATATATACCTACCTATGCGGGCAACGGCCCGGAGGCCGTGGAGTGTGTAGCGTGTGCCAGTCGGACGTTCCCGGAGGCGCGCGTCATTGTCGCTGATGATTCCAACTCACCCATGCCGGAGCAGTACCGGGACGCCTGTTCTTATGGTGCGGACATTGTCACGACGGATTTTGACCGCGGGCGCAACCTCAACGGCCCGGAGGCCGTCAGGGGGATTCTTGCGCTTTTGTCCAATGAGGCGGCGGATGATGATATTGTCCTCAAGGTTGACCCGGATACGGCCCTTATTGGCCGCTCCTGGCTTCAGCCCATGCTGACCAATCCGGAGATTCCTTTTTCCGCATGCGGGGACGAGCGGCAAGCCGCCTACGGTTGTTGCTACGCCCTCCGGGGCCATATCGCCAGGGAGCTTTCCGCCATCATGCAGGACGCCCCGCTTTCTCCTATTTGTCCGGAGGATATTACGATAGGCCGCTACATCCTGGACCACTACGACGGTAGCAAGATGTACTACCCGTGGACGCCGGAGCGGTGGGACGGCCTGTTTACCGCATGGCGGTGGGGATGCGGGGGCAAGGCCCAAGCAACCACCTACGCCCGACGCTATGACGTGGTCACGACGGGCAACCCCTGTTATTCCCCGTTTCCTTCCCTTGCCCGCGCGACGGTCATGTCCAACCTCCGCCGGGCCGCCGCGGACCTTCCGCCAACCCTTCGCCGCTACTGATTCATGACTTCCTTTCACGATCCTTCCTCCGCGGTTCTTGCCGGGTGCAGGGACATTCCCCAGGCCCCCGGCCCGGAAAAGGGCGTCCTGGCCTTGCTGGTCATGGACCCGGCGACTTACATGCCCCAGGCCGTCACGTTCGGCGTGACGGAGGATTTTTTCTACATCCCGGCCCACCAGTTACTGTGGCGGTTGTTCCTCGCCCGGTACAACGCCAATTTGCCCCTGGATATTATTTCCATAACGCAAGCTCTTGCGGACATGCGCCAGTTGGACGCCGTGGGGGGGAGCGCAGGCTTGGCGGACATTTACACGTTCACCACCACCGGGGCCTATTTTGAGCATTATCTCCGCGCCCTGCGCGATAAGTCCCTCTTGCGGTCCATTATTGACGCTTCCACCAAGTCCATGACGCAGGCCTTCGACAATCCGGAGGACGTGGCGGCCCTCCTGGATGCCGTGGAGACTCATATCTTTCAAATCCGGGAGCGGGCCAAGAATCACGCGGACGGCCAAAGTCTGGCTTCCATCGTCAAGGAGGCCGTCACCAACTTTGAACAGTTCATTGCCAGCAAGGGGCAGATTCAGGGGCTTTCCACTGGGTTTGACCAACTGGACCGCAAGAGCAACGGCCTCAAGCCTGGGGACATGTTCGTCATTGCGGCCCGGCCTTCCATGGGGAAGACTTCTTTTCTTCTTAATATCGTAGAGCATATCGCCCTGAACAAGAAGAAGCCAACCTTGCTTTTCTCGTGAGAAATGCCCGCCGTGCAGATTGCGGAGCGTCTTCTTTTCGCCCGTTCCGGCGTCCGCCGCGGGGAGATTGTCCGGCGCGGTACTCTCACCCAGTTGGAAATGCAGCATTTCAAGCGGGCCGTATCGGACCTTGGGGCGGCCCAGCTGGTCATTGACGATACAGCGGCCATTTCCATCAACGAGCTACGGGCCAAGGCCCGCCGCGTCATGCGGGACCTGGGGGGCCTTGCCGCGATTGGCGTAGACTACTTGCAACTGATGCGGTCCACGTCTAAGCAAGCCGCCAACAGCCGGGAACGCGAAGTCGCGGAAATCTCCGCGGGACTGAAAGCCCTGGCGAAGGAACTCAAGGTTCCGGTCATCGTCCTGGCCCAGCTTAACCGGGGACCGGAAACGCGCACCGGAAATAGCGTGGGGATTCCCCGCATGTCTGACCTGCGCGAGTCCGGTTCCATTGAGCAGGACGCGGACATGATAGGCTTGCTTTACCGTTCTGACTACTACGCGGACGACGAGGCCCAGCGGCAACAACTGGCAGGACAGGCCAGCCTTCACCTCGCCAAAAACCGCAACGGCCCCACCGGGGACATACCGCTCCACTTTGAAGCGGAACTCATGCGCTTCTCCACCCGTGAGCCGTCCCCTTCCACCAAGCAGTGACACGTGTCACAACACGCTCCTGACCCTTTCAAATTTTCCGGGTTGACCCTTTCGGATAATTACCGTTTCACCCTTTCGCCTATTTATGCTTGGTCACATCAGCGTGCTCCACAACAGGGCGCTGACCGTTCTTTCCTCCCCGGTGGCGCTTCCCGTGCCTGCGGATGCCTGGACCGGAACGGGGGAAATGACTTGCGAACTTTGGGTCAGGCCGGATGGGGACGCCGCCTCCGGCGCTATTCTTTCCCTGGGGGCTTCCACGCTCTCCCTGAACGGAGGCCGTCTGCATC
>OASZ01001357.1_pt1 | contig 10018 bp, 10 predicted proteins | sample 1501241 | NCBI WGS metagenome assembly OASZ01 (sample SAMEA2579926, study PRJEB22360) | human gut metagenome | biome: human gut; feature: human-associated habitat; material: faeces | place: Denmark | collected 2008/2010 | reverse complement strand
AACCTTAAATGGGGAGGACCCTGTCGCGGCCACTACGTGTTTCCGCAGGCAGATACCAAATCTAGCGCCTTTATAAAGGCGCAATGAAGGCATATCGTATTTCCCGCACACGGTAGCACTGAGTGGCCGCGACAAGGTCCGCCCCGCACTTAACGCGTGAGACAATCAGCGGCCGCAGGCCGGGGGACGGGGCCGATACACCTGGCGGTGTCTTTCGTCCCGGCGGCGTCCTCACCTGCTTAACTAAATTATTGAATGCTGTGACCTGTGCGTGAAGCATGAAAGTCACCATTATCCAATATCAATATGATTATTATTCCCCGGCTGCTGCCGCTTCGTTAATTACGGAACCCGCATCTTCCGTCAGTTCAGAGGTACAATGAGCACATTTTGTTGCTCCGATTGGAATCTCGCTCTTGCAAAACGGACAAATTTTCGTTGTCGGTGCTGCCGGCGCTGCTTCCTTATTATGTACCATTTTGGATGAAAGTGCATTCATCGCTTTCACGAGGCAGAATATAACAAGGGCCATAATCAGGAAATTGATGACCGCCGTCAGGAATTTTCCATATTTCAATGTAACATCACCCATGATGTTCAGCGACAGCTCATCGAAATTCAAACCTCCAAATATCCCCAGAATCGGTGAGAGGATATCGTCTACCAGAGATGTGATAATGGAAGAAAAAGCGCCTCCAATGATAACACCGACTGCCATATCCATCACATTGCCGCGGCTGATAAATTTCTCAAACTCGTGAATAAAACCTTTACCCTTTCCCATTTTTTTCCTCCTTTGAATATTATAACTGCAGCCAGGAATACTGGCCGTCCTTGTTTAACATTTTAGCATGAAATAACGTTTTTCTCAATAACTCTACCTGAATGTTCTAATTGCTACCAAATTTCCCCTATTTGTTCCAAAACAGCTCCATCTTGTTGACAAAGCAAATCCTGCTATTTATACTTTAGGTCACCGCCTTCAATAAAATAGACGCCTGCCAATTCAGCAAACGCCTATCAAAACATTATATTTCCTTTTAGCTTTTTATTATCTCCTTACTTATTTAAGAAAATCATTGTAAATGCCGGAATATAGGTAATCAGAAGCAGTACCACGATAAGAGCCAGCAATGGCTTCAGAATCTTCCGGGTCAGCTCTTCTATCGAGACTTTTGAAATAGAGGAGGCTACAAACAGGTTGATGCCGTATGGCGGACTGCAGAAGCCTATCGCAAGGTTCATTGTCAGCATAATTCCGAAGGTTACCGGGTGCATCCCGATGCCTGTGCAAATTGGAAGCAGAATCGGCGTCAGGATAATTGTGGCAGGAATGTTATCTACGAACATGCCCACAATCAGCAGGAAAATATTAATAATCAAAAGAATCAGTATCGCATTGCCGGTCAGTCCGAGAATCCCCTGTGCTATCATATTCGGTATCTGCGCCATTGTCAGAAATGCCGCAAATACGGTGGAAAAGCCGACCATAAAGGTAGTCGCGCCGTTTACCACAATCGCATCCTTAAAGGACTGATAAGCTCCTTTGATATCCAGCTCTTTATAGACAAATACGCCTATAATAAAGGAATATACAACTGAAATAACGGCGGCTTCAGTCGGAGTGAAGAAGCCGGAGTAGATTCCTCCCAGGATAATGACAGGGGAGAGGATGGCCCAGAATGCATCCTTGAATGTCTTCCATATCTCAGCCGGGGTAGATGCCTTCTCCTTTCCTCTGTACCCGTTTTTCTTCGATACAAAATAACAGACGACCATAAGGGCAATTCCCATCATAATTCCCGGCAGAAAACCGGCGGTAAATAAATCCGTAATGGAGGTGCCCGATACGACCCCATAAATTACGAACGGGATTGACGGGGGTATGATTACGCCGATTGTTCCGGCCGCTGCGGTCAGGGCTGCACTAAAGGGCTTATTATATCCGTGACTCACCATTTCAGGAATCATAAATGCCCCCACGGCCGATACGGTAGCAACTGCGGAACCTGAAATCGCCGCAAAAAACATGCATACGATAATTGTAACCATTCCCAGTCCGCCCGTAACATGGCCGATCAGGGAATCGAAAAAGTTTACCAGGCGCTTGGCGATCCCGCCGCTGCTCATCAGATTGCCTGCCAGCATAAAAAACGGGATGGCCAGAAGCGGAAAGGAGTCAACTCCCGTGATGGCCTTCTGGGCTATGATGATTAGCGGAATATCCGAATAGTAATAGATGGCGATTAAACTCGAAATACCAATTGCATATCCAATCGGTACCGTTAACAGCAGCAGTACAAAAAAACTTCCGAATAATACAAGTGCACTCATACGTCAATTTCCCCCTCTTCTTCCCTTTTCCCCGTGAGCTTCTTCCAGTCTCCGGCCAATACGCCCAAAAGTCTTAAACAAACCAGAAATGATGCGATGGGAAACGCCATGTAAACATAGACAAGCGGAAGCTGCAATCCCGAAGATGCCGCATTCCTGGCTGCCATTGAAACGAGAAGCTCTTTACCGTTCAGCACCATATAGGCGCAGAATAAAAACCAGATAAAATCGGCAGCCAGCCCAATGACCGCTTTTAATTTCTCACTTTTCATAAAGGAATAAATCAGCGTAACACGGATATGCTCGTTGTATTTCAGTGCAGTACTGGCTCCCAGCCATATCTGCCAGATAAATATGTAACGTGACAGCTCCTCGGACCAGGTCAGAGAATTTTTAAATACCGTTCTCATAATAACCTGCAAAAATACGAGAAGCACATTACAGACCAGACTTATAATCAAAAGATACTCTTCCAGATTGTTATAAATATTGGTGAATTGAGATAAAATACTTTTTTTCTTCATGCCCTCTCCTTTAACAGCTTTGCCTTATTGTCCATATTCCTCAGCCATTGAGAATATTTCCTCCCCGAATTCAGCTTTATATTTCTCATACATCGGAGCCAGAGCCTCCTTAAATGCGGTTTTTTCTTCCGGTGTAAGCGTATTGACCTGCATTCCGGATTCTTTTAGCTTATCTATGTATACCTGGGTATCCTGAAGCTCCATCTGGCGCTGCTGTTTGACAAATTCAGCCGCCGCCTCGGTGACAATCTGCTGCTGTTCCTGTGACAGCCCGTCATAGAAGTTTTTATTAATAATAAAGCCAAGAAAGTTATTCACATGCTCCGTGACGCTCAGGTATTTCTGAACCTCCTGCAGCCTGCTTGCATATATCAGCGACGGAGGATTTTCCTGTCCGTCCACGGTATTCTGCTGAAGGCCGGTAAACAGTTCGTTAAAGCTCATCGGCGTCGCACTGGCACCCAGCGTATTAAAAAAGTCGATAAAGACCTGATTTTCCATCACCCGCATTTTAAGACCTTTTAAATCTTCCGGTTTTGTAATCGGACGCACGTTATTTGTCATGCTCCTAAGTCCGTTATAGGAGTATCCCAGGCAGTGGATTCCCACCGTTTCAAGCTTCTCATTGAAATAATTTCCCATATCGCCGTCCATTGCCGCAAAAGCGCTCTCCGCCTTGTCAAACAGCCACGGCATATCCATAATCCCGAATTCCGGAGAATAGGATACCAGAACGGAAGTGGACGGCAGGGCTGCCTGCAAAGTTCCCATTGCGACTGATTCCGTAAGCTCCGAATCGCCTCCCAGGGCGCTGTTCGGATAAATCTCTACTTTGATTGTCCCTCCTGATTTTTCTTCCACAGCCTGTTTAAAATATTTTACCAGGGCCTGATGGGTTGAACGGTCCTCCGCTTCCACATGGCCAATTTTAATTGTGACCTGACCTGAACCTGCTTCCAGGCTCCCTGCCGCGTTTTCCCCCGAACCTGCGGCTGCCCCCTGAGCTTTACCGGTCTGATTCCCTGCATTCCTCCCACAGCCTGCAAGGCTGAATACCATTGCTGCAGCTAATGTCAGAGCCGCGGCTTTTTTGACTCTCCTCATGATGTAATCCTCCTTTAGTTTACTCTTTCCCATAACGATAACCTGCGCGCACCTCGCACAAGCCACCGCCTTCAATAATATCGCTCCCAGAGCGGTGTTACTTTGTTGAACGCATACTTGTATTCAACTTATATAATCTAATTATACATATAGTATTTTTAATGTAAATTAACATCTCGTAAAGGTTTTATTTATTAAATAATAAATTATGTATTATTCTGTTGTTTTTCATTCCATATTCATTATTCCCTACCGCCGCGGAACGTTTTTTATTTAACAGGAGTGCTTTCCTGTCAAACGATAGCCTGCACGCTCCGCGCACAGGTCACCGCCTTCAATAAAAAAGGCGTTCTGCAAGCCATAATATACAGCTTGCAGAACGCCTTTCCAAACACCCTGCTCCGACTCTTATTTATTTCTTATCTGCCTGTCTCTCCTCCTTTTCATCCGCAATATTTCTGGATTGCATTCTCGATCATCTTCGCACACCTCTTTATCGCCGGTACGTCTTCTTCGGTAAACGGCGAAAGAGGCAGTCTTGCCCGGCCGATATCAATCCCCTGGATACGGAGGATTTCCTTCGCCACAGAATACATATTTCCATGGCAGCCCGTCATGGTGAAAATAATATCATTGACGGCATGCTGAATCTCCCCTGCCTTCTTTACATTTCCATCCTCTATAAATTGATTGGCTTTTAAGAAAAGCTCCGGCATCACGGAATAGGTTCCGCCGATTCCGCCGTCCGCACCAATTATACGGCCGGCTACAAACTGTTCGTCCGGCCCGTTGAAGACAGCGAAGTCCTCGCCTCCGACACGCTTAAACCGTTCAATGTCCTGGGCAGGCATCGAAGAATTCTTAATTCCACGCACTTTGTCATAAGCCAGCATTTTCTTAAATAAATCCATGCTGAGCGCGTAACCTGTCGTTCCCGGTATATTGTAGATGATAAAATCCAGATCTGTTGCGTCAATCATCGCCTTCCAGTACTGCTCAATGGAATGCTCCGGAAGCTTAAAGTAGATGGGAGGGATTGCCGCCAGTGCGTCCACACCGCAGGAAGCCGCATGCTGCGCCAGCTCCACGCTCTCTCCGGTGGATGTGGCCGCCACATGGGCGATGACCGTTACTTTTCCTTTTGCCTCTTCCATGACGCTCTCCAGAGCCAGCATTCTCTCTTCCTTCGTCTGATAGATACATTCCCCCGAGCTTCCGCAGACATACAGACCGTCTACGCCCTTCCCGATCAGAAATCTGGCCATAGCCCTGGTACGATCGGGGCTTATCCTTCCGCTGTCGTCATAGCAGGCATAGAATGCCGGAAAAACACCCCTGTACTTATCAATTTTACCCATTTCTTTTCACCTCTTTGTTCTTGATATTATCCGGCATCTCACCTTTGAAAAACCGAATGATCGTATCGGCCATAATATTCTGTGAGCGGTAACCGGATTCCGCCGACTCAGCCCCCATGTGGGATGTTATAAAGACGTTATCCATCGTGAGAAGGGGATTTCCTGCTCCTGTCGGTTCGCAGGCCAGCACATCCAGCCCTGCACCGCGGAGCCGGCCGCTTCTGAGCGCACGGATTAAATCCTCCTCCTTCACCACGCCGCCGCGGCAGGTGTTGATAAAGTAAGCTCCCTCCTTCATCCTGTCAAACAGACGTTGATCCACAATCTCCCTTGTACTGTCATTGAGCGGGATATGAAGGCTGACAATATCGCTGGATGAAAAGACTTCCTCCATGGAATCGGCTGCTTTTACAGGATACTGTGACTCATCGGGCCTGACAATGGGATCGTATGCCAGGATATCCACCCTGAAACCGGACAGCAGCCTGACAAGCTGTCTTGCGATATTGCCGAATCCGACAATTCCCACGGTCTTACCGTCCAGCTCATTTCCGGTAATCCCCACCGGCCAGATATTATTTCTTCCCTTTTCCACACATTGGCAGAAACGCCTTCCCAGGTTCAGAATGTGGAGCAGTGCCACTTCAGCCACTGCGGCAGAGTTAGCTCCCGGCACATTAGCCACACAGATGCCTGCATCGGTAGCGGCAGATAAATCGACATTATCTATGCCTGCTCCATAGCGCATGATGAGTTTCAAGCTTCCGCTTACCTGCGGAAGTGTCGCTTCATTCCACCGCTCTGCCGTGCTGACTACCGCATCCGCCTGCCTTCCCTGTTCGATAATCCCCGCCGTATCATCCGCAGACACCGTCCTGTATCTGACGTCAAATCCGGCATCCGTAAGCCGCTTTTTCAGAGTGGAAGTATCCACCTGCGTTTCCTCTAAATTAATCCATACCGTTTTTCCCATTCTTTTTCACCTCTCGGCAAGCCGTTATCCTTTATTTGATCGACTCGCTGATCTCTTTGATATCGGCATTCATTTTTTCCATGGCCTGTTCCGGTGTCGCCGCCCCTGTCACAACAGAATTGAGCATCTCAGCCACCGGATACGTAAAGTAATGTTTGATTCCCACTACCATGCCGTCCAGTGTCTTTGCCGGATAGCCGTAATAACCGCCTGCATTCTTGGCATAAGCCACTACCTGGGCATTGATGCCTTCCTTCCAGAAATCGTTCTCCTCGGCATCTTTGAAAATAGGTGCAAAAACGGGGGCCGTAATTTCGAGATAGGAATTCTGCCAGTCCTTATCCAACATGAATTTGATAAAATCCTCAGCCGTATCCATATCTTTACAGCTGTTCATAATCTGCCACCCGGTGATAAAGCCCATATGCTGGCTGTTGTCCGGTCCGTCCGGCATATTTAACGCTACGGTATTCTCAAATATTTCTTTATACGCTTCGTCGGCCTTTAATGCATTGTATAATGTCGGGGCATTAAATACGATTGCGGATTCGCCCATCAGATAGGTGGTGTTGTTTCCGCCCGGATCCCAGGTTGTTGCAGACGGCGGAATAATCTCTTTATTGTAAAGATCCGCGTACTTCTCAATCATTGCTTTTGTCTTTTCATTTGGAACGGCAGGGCCTCCCTCTTCATTGAACAGATAAGCTCCATAGTTCCAGAGGAGCGTACGGAAGGTATTCTCACAATCCTCATCAGTCGGGCCGCATCCTATGCCGAGTCCGTAGATACCGTTATCCGGGTCCGCCACTTTTTCAGCCACTTCGAATACTTCATCCCAGGTCTCCGGATATTTTGTAATTCCCTTTGCTTCCAGCATGTCTGTTCTGACGAACATCAGGCAGGTAGAACTTGTGAAAGGAACAAAATAATTTACTCCTCCATATTTGGCTCCCTCATAAACGGAATCAAAATAGGGACGTTTTTCATTGATTTCATCCACCAGCTCCGTAACGTCCACGTTCGGAATATTGGGATAATAATTAAGCGCCCGGTTGCCCGAGGTCAGCGTAATGTCGGGAATATTGCTTCCCGCCTCAATAGCGGCATTCAGCTTCGGGACAAAATCCGTTGCGGAAAGAAATTCAAACTGGACCTCTACGCCCTTCTCCTGTGCGTACTGCTCCACCCTCTTTTGCAGAAATGTGTTGGCATCATCGCTGAACACTTTCTCCAGCCATACTCTGAGAACCTTTTTCTCTGAGGACTGCCCGGACTGTGCCTGCGCCTCTGCCTTGTCTGTCTGGCCATCCGCCGTCGCGCTCTTACCGCCGCAGCCGGCCAGCAGGCTCACTGCCAATACGGATGCCGCCATAATTGAAAACAAACGTCGTTTCTTCATAAAGTAACCCTCCTCTTTTTTATGTAAACCGTTTTACGGTTTATCTTTATTGATGCGGTAACCCGTGCACAGTGCGCAGGTTATCGTTAACCTTTCACACCTCCGGCTGCCTGATCCCCGGAAAGGAAACCGGAAGAAAGCGTATATATCACAAGTATGGGCAGACATCCGATGATGGCACCAGCCATTATCTGTCCCCACGGATACAAATCTCCAAAGATAAGGCCTGCAATGATAAGAGGAAATGTCTTCATACTCTCCTGTGTCACATTCACCAGCGCATACAGATACTCACCCCAGCACATCGCGAAGGCAAAGATAGCGGTTGACACAATTCCCGGAAGCGCCAGCGGAAAGATGATTCTGTACATGACCATGAACCGGCTGCATCCGTCCATAATTGCCGCCTCCTCGATATCATAAGGGATTGACGCAATATGGGGAATCAGAATCCAGGATACATACGGCAGTGTAAACGTCGGATAAATCAGCATCAGCCCCCAGATGCTGTCGGACAGCCCCACTAATGAAACAAAAATGTAAAGCGGGATATACAGGACGGATGAGGGGAGCAGGTAGCAGAATAATATCGTTTTTGAAAACATCTCTTTCCCCTTAAACTTAATCCTGGCTATCGCATAGGCTGCCGGATAGGCAATCCCTATGGAAAATATGGTCACTGCTCCGGCAATTACCAGACTGTTTTTCAAAGCGTTAACAAATTTCGTTTTAAACAGCAGGTAGGAAAAATTATCAAGTGTCGGTTTTTTTGGTATCAGCGTGGGAATCTTGCTGTATACCTCCCCCTGAGTCTTAAATGCGGTATTCAGCATCCAGTAGATGGGAAATAAGGCCGCCAGAAGAAACAGGAGGATCATAATCCGGTGCAGAATCTTTATTGCTTTGCTATTCATATTCATCCTCCCGTCTATTCGTTATTTAATGTCTTCTTACTGATAAAATGAATCAGTATCAGGAAGACAGGCATTGCGAGAACTGAAACGGCTATACTCTTACCAAGCTGCATACTTGCCATTGCCGTTTTGTAGCTGTAAACATTCATAACCTGGGTGGAGCCGTTTGGACCTCCTCCCGTCATCAGCCAGACCGTTTCAAATTCGTTGATGGTCCAGATACATGACATCAGAGTTGACAGCAGAAGCGTATCTTTTATCTGAGGCAGCGTTATGTAGAAAAAGCGCTGGAAAACGCCTGCTCCGTCAATCTTGGCCGCCTCATAGTAATCGTCCGGAATTGTCTGCAGCTTTGCCAGGATTGAAATGCCGAAGAAAGGAGTCCCCCTCCACACATTGGCAATCACAATCGTAATCAGAGCCAGCGTCGCCGTCCCGAACCATACGATATCTTTTTCAATCAGCCCGGCGCTTTTCATCAGGTAATTCACAATTCCCCCGGTAGAGGAAAACAGCCATTTCCAGTTCAGAACGGCTACCACGTTGGGAAGTGTCCATGGGATTAACAGAAGCGCCCTGACCAGATTCCTGCCTTTAAACTCAACGTTCAGCATCAGAGCCATGACGGTTCCGAAGAACAATTTAAATATCAGTGAGAATACAGTGAACTTCAGGGTTACCATAATGGAGTCCCTGTATGTCGGGTCTTTTAAAAGCTTAATATAATTCGTAAATCCGATAAAGTTTCCGGTTCCTCCAATCGCCTTATTGGTAAAGCTCAGCCCGATTCCCCATATCATCGGACCGAACAGCACACAGATTAGATATACTGCTATCGGAATATTGATTAGATAGGGAAAGCTTTTTTTCTTAACCCCTTCTCTTCTTTCTCTTCCCATTCCACACTTCTCCTTTTTACCTTCCTTATTTCTTTATTGTTTTCCCCGTATTATGTCTCCTGTGTAATCTTGTTTTGACTGCTTCAGGTTGATTTTACTATAGCATAAGCAAAAATATTTTTCAATACATTTAAAAATAAAAAAATATTTTTTATTTTTATCGTAAACGATGACCTGCACGCTCCGCGTACAGGTCACAACCATCAATAATACCCGCAGATACAAAAACAACGGGTTTCGATACGAAACTGACCTTGTTCTCATCTGCGGGCAAAATAATTCCCGGTAAATTTCTATTATATAGTCTGTGCCGATCCGGCAGCGGTTATCATGCGCGCTTTCCCTGATGCGGCCCACGCTGTCCGGCGGTTACTTCAAAATCCAGAGTCCCCCGCCCGGCGCCGTTCACAATAAGCGTAACCGAATGGGTTCCGGGATAATGCGTTCTGGTACTTGCATCTGCAAAAGAATGTTTTTTTGTGTAAGCCTTCCTTTCATTTTCCTTTAAGGACA
>OASZ01001351.1_pt1 | contig 10060 bp, 8 predicted proteins | sample 1501241 | NCBI WGS metagenome assembly OASZ01 (sample SAMEA2579926, study PRJEB22360) | human gut metagenome | biome: human gut; feature: human-associated habitat; material: faeces | place: Denmark | collected 2008/2010 | reverse complement strand
AGAAACATCCAGCCCATAGATAAGAGAACCGAGAAAAACGTTCCCTGATAAATGGCAAGCAAAACATTAATTATCATATGTTCAATCATTCCAAGAATATCCAATCCCCCCTTTTTTCAAATAAGCACACATAGGCATCGTGTGAAAAAATACTTTAGAGGAACTATGCTTTTCTTTTTATAACTCCCAACATAGTACGAAACTTGCTCCGCCAACCATAACAAATTATATAAATCACAGCGCATATAAAAACAGAAAGCAATCCGCCTATAATAAACTTAAGAACGAGATTCTCAATAGTAAGCATTCCATAGGCAAATGTACTACATAACGTAGCACCAGCAGTTACAAGAATATATTCAAAACATTCTAGTATGTATCGAATATATTCTTTACGTCCCATATCGAAGCAATATTTATAAACAACATAACTCCTTCCACCCCAGAACCAAAATTGAGCTAAAACTGTACCAATTAATATACCTACCACTCCGAATTTTGTACATAATGCAACAGACAGGACTAAATTAATAATTGCACCAACAATTTCAATCTGTTTTTCTTGCCGAAACAGTCCAGCTCCATTAATATAATCACAACATCCACCGTGAACAAGATGTATAAACAAATCTAAGCATAAAAGGAAAGATACTCCAGAACTCATGATAAACTCAGAGCCGACCCATATAGAAATACAATTATCAATCAACGTAAAACACGGCACCACTAGAAATAACGAAATAATGTAGCGAATATGATTATACATTGAAAACGTTTTTTCTTTTTCTTTATTAGACCCATCATCTACCAATAATCTACCGATAATTGGAGTTATGGGTGCGAGCATACTCGTTGTAAGAATCTTTAAACTTTTTGTGATGGTCTTATAATTTGTAAAAAATCCCACCGTAACTGTATTAATGACAACAGAAATAACCAAGTTGTCGGTTGAATCATAAATATAGCCGGCGATTTTAGCAACAAAAACATTCTTAACATCAACCCAAATGCGCGCAAAAACTGACATATCCATTTTAGTTAATTTCAAATATGGATACAATTTCTTACACGCCACATGAACCAATATGTTTGATATTATAACTTGTAAAACTCTAATAATTAAATAAAGGCTATAGCTATGTAGCGTTATCATTACAAAAATTTGTAACAAATTCGAAAAAACATTAATTACCAAATCTATCAATTTAGCAATATAACCTTTTTGATCCGCATTTAAAATAGTTCTTTTATACGCCAAAAAATATGTAAATGCAGAACTTGCTGCTTGAAGCAAGAAGAAAACACAAACCGTCGCATCAACAACTATGCCTTTTAATATAAATCGCAAAAAAGGAAGTAATGCAAATGACACCACAATAAAGAAAATTCCTATTGCACGATAAACATAACAAAATACACTTACAATTTTGTTTATTTCATCATGATTTTCTTCTTTAATACGTTTATATAAACTATATATTATTGCAGACTGAAACCCCAGTTCAGCTAACGCTAAAGCATTTAATATCGATGCAAATGTGCTGTTCAAACCTAGCAACTCCACACCTAAGTACTTTAGAAATACACTTCTAGCAATAAACTGAAACAGAATTGTTACAACCTGACTGATTAATCCAGCAGAACTATTAAGTAGTGCTAATTTCTTTATATTCATTTCAGTCTCCTTATTATATCTATATTGGAGTTAATAAATTTGTGCGTATTAATTCCAACATAGACTATGTAGGCAATTATTACTCACAACTATTTCTGTTTTATAATATATTGCAAATGGATCACATTTTACTCCCCCCCCGGAATAAAATATAATCTTAACAATTCGCTTTATAAACTGTTTAGGAAAAACTTTAATATATGCAGATTTAATATTCCTTTTTGATTTAAGCACGGTCATAAATTTGTTTCTATCGCCTTTAGGCACTGATGGTGTCCTTAATTGATGATTATGATCTATAGCCTTGCTGATATCCACATCATCCAAATGCAACGCAGCAGTTTCTACCAAATCTTTTCCTTTTGAAGTTTGACAAAGTATCAATGATATGCCTTTTTTCCACTCTTCATTCGGCAACTCTGATCCCCAAGAATCTCCCAATGTTATATCGGATACACGATTTAATGTGGCATACTGACAGTTGTAGCAGTTTTCAGTATAACATACCGAATCCAAGAAACTCATCATATAAAGATCTCGAATACCCGGATGTAGATTTTTGTACCCGGAAGCTTTTAAAGAATATACATCATTAACTCTAAACTTAATATCATCTAATGTACTTAAATCCACCTTGTACCCAGCCAAATACAGCCGTAGATATTCAATTGATGGTGTCCCGTGGCAAATCAAATCGACTGTTATAAGATTATTTGTATCTACATGTCTCAAATAGCTGGTCAATGCTGCTACTTGGCAAGGTAAACCGATAAACAATACTACTTTTTCTTTTATCTTATCTTTAACAATCTTATAAATACCTGCCGGATTACTTTTAATGTATTTCGAACCCGAAAACTTTCTCAGTTCACTTTCATTTTCGGCTAATTGAAATAAAAAATCGCCCTCCTTGAAAGTACAGCTAACCACCGCTCCACCATTATTCACAGTTAATCTAGCTAATTCAGTAGCAACTCCTCCTGAAGCTGCCCTACTTCGTGTCTCATCTGATAAAGCCCAACCTTGATACCACTGTATCTGTTCTTTAAATTTAACCGGAGAGTTTTGTGGGCACATTTTCTCACATAATTTACAAGAAATACACCCGTCCCCTTTAATTGCATTATAAGAATCTAAGTCCTTTGCTAAGGAAACTACATTCTTTGGACAAACCTCAACGCACAACGAACATCCAGTGCATTGATTAATTGTACAGACTGTATTCATCCTGAATCGTCTCCTTTCTCGAAATTTATAGTGATTTTATTGTCTTTTTAAATAGATTTTTCTCAACTATGTTATATGCTATAGCCCCAATAACGATTGCTACAGCAACATAAATAACAACAAACAATAAGTTAACAACATTAAACTCAGTAACTGGTCTTATAATTCTAACAAATCCCTTGATAATAAAGGTGTGGGTCAAATATATGGAATAACTGATATCGCCAATATATAATAGCACTCTGTTAAATGTCATGTCTTTTGATATAAGTACTAGGGACGCTACGCATATTAATGCTGCAGGTAACATCCAATTTATTTCCATTTTAGGATTAATAATCAATACTAACACGACAATACTAAACGAGATTATGCACCCTATATACTGAACAAACATCGGTATCTTAACATTGTATAAATACTTATATATATAATATAGCATCATGCCGAATACAATAAACATAATGTATGGCTGTGTATAGAAATGGTCAATACCGAAAACATAATATAGAACATTTAAAAATGTTAGAACTGCTCCTGTGATGACAGCTCTATATTTTTTGTTTATTCGTGTTGCTATCGTAAATAAAGCATAGAATGCAACCTCAAGATTTAGCGTCCAACCAATACCTAATATTGGGTTATACACACCATTAGATCCCTTTGCAGAAATAAAAAGGAACGATTTAACTACATTAAACAAATTTATTTCTGAAACTCTCATAAATTGCGGAGCAATGAGACCCAATACAATTGCGAAAGTTGTCATTAAATAATAAAATGGAGCCACTCTGAAAAATCTTTTAATGAATATATTTTTTGTATTTTTTTCTGTGGACAACACCATTACAAATCCACTAATTAGTAAAAATAAACATACTCCAAATTGACCAATATCATAAAACTGACCCATTTCCGTATGATCGAGTACGACCATAATACAAGCAATAGCTCTTATAATTTGAAGAGATTCTATTTTCTTACTCATTGTCCCCCTCCAAAGATATCATACTTTTTAGTGCATCTAGCGATTTCTGTCTTTCCCTCCTTATAATAGAAGTTACTACTGAATAATCAATATTTATACTATGATTATCAATATTTGTCCTTTCTTCCTGTCCAGTCAAATCAAGTATGCTCTTTAATCTTCCAGAAAAGCGTGGTGGATAAATTACGGTAAAGTTTCTTTCAAAATTAATAGAAAATGCTGTTCCATGAAAAGAATCTGTCAAAACATAGTCTGCGTACATAAACAAGGATAAAAAATCTTTAGGGCTACGAAACGAAAACTGATAATCTACATATTTAGCTTTCTTTATGTCACGCCCTAATTTGACAATTTTCAAACCTTTACTTTTAGCAATGATTTTTGCTTGTTTTTCAAATTCTGGATTGGGATTTAATTGGTATATCAAGATATACTTATCTCTAACAAGTCTCCTTGACATAACATTTTGCCATTGCTCTTTACACAAAAGCAATGTAGGATCTAAAACCTGTTCCCCCTCCAAATCTAAACTATGAAGAATATCTACTCCTTCACTCTCTCTAACCGTAATCCTATTATATTTTCTTAAATACCCACTAATTACCGGAATCTCATCTTCACTTAACTGTTTTTTTCCAAAACTAGCAGCATATGCGACTTTTTTAGCCCCTGCTGGTGCAAATTCCAAATAGAACACTGGATCAATGTAATGATCAAAATCACTGTTCCATACCTGATCCGAACCTGTCAAATATACGTCATAGATATTTTGATTCTCCATTGATTTTATATTGTAATATTTCTTCTTACTTAATGGTATAGTTTGTTCAACAAATGAAGTAAAACTGTGCCATATTTTTAAACGAATCGGCGCAGATGCAACAATAAATAAAGCTTTATGTAAAATCGTCTTTGCTCTGTCGGCTCTTACATTTAACAATTGCCGTGATAATCTAAATCTATTTGGAATATAATCAATAATTTCAGGAGTTCCACCTAAAAATCGTATACTTTCACAAGTTGCATATGCCTGCAGGGCGGCACCATAATTATCCACCCTATGCATAGTCACAATGCCTACCTTCATTTCTTATCTCCTCTAATAAATTCCAAAAATCTAACTGTTTTTCTTTTCATATCTGAATTAAACGCCGAAATAGCACAGCTATAATTCTTATCTTTTAATTTTTCACCCTTAAGATTAACTATTTCACTAAATGAATTATCATACACCACACCAACACCATATTGTTCAACAAAATCAAAGGAATCTATTCTAGGAACAATAACCGGTTTATTGTTGTATAAAGCATCCAAAACCACACCACTAGACTTACCCGAATATTTTGCCGGATTATAAGGCAAGACAATAAATCTACAGTTCATCAAGATTTCCTTATACTCCTCATCGGTCAAGTACTTATCTGTTATCGTAATATTTTTACCCGCCATTTCGGTAATTCGTTTAAATCGATCTTGATCCATGAATTTTCCTGCAATAATAAGTGTATATGAACTGCCTTCAAGACTGGAAACAACATCTTCATACATTTTGTCATTGGCAACAGTACCAATAATACCAAAATCATACCTCGGTGTCGTGTTTTGTATTTCCACTGGTTCAACATAAAAGTAATCCGGAATAACCACATAATTTGTCTTGAAATATTCTCCAACTGCCTCATTAGATGTAATTATACCATCAATTTTAGATAATCCTTGGCGCTGAAGCCAATATGCAACTCCGCTATAGTTTGTTTTTTGGTATTCAATCATATAAATATGTTTAGCTTTTTTGGGAAAAATCATCAATCCTAAATATATTGGCAATTTACTATAGGATTGAAAAATTAACACCTCTGAATTTTTCGCCAACACATATCTTGTGTTTCTCAATTCTCCTAAAAAATCTGTTATCTTCTTTCTTTTTGATTTCTTCTCTTCTTTTATTCTAGAAAAAGGAAGCTCTAGTAATACATCAGGAGTAAAATTCAGTCGATACTCTTTTGAGCCTGCAACAATAACGTTGTATTCTTCATCCATCACATTTTTGAAGAGGCTCGCAGCTTTAACAAAATGCCCATAAATTTTTCCTTCATATGATAATGAAGATATATCTGCTATTATTGCCTTTTTCATACTTTCTTATCTCCTAACTATTCGCAATATTTTTTTAGCTGTAGTCCGGATATATCGATTCGTATAAGCTACAGACGGTAATAAACGAAACACCGCACAGTGTTTCTTCACTAAATACAACAAGTACTTCAATTTTTTATTACAATCAGCCATATTCTCATGTGAAAATTCAATCTCTGCGTCACGACCCATAATTGCATCATCGATGACCTTTATCCATTTGGGCATAATAATATCAGGGTTAAAAGATGAATCTACAAATTCTTTTCCTCTCAATCCCATATTCTTATTAAGGTCAATATCACTGAGTAATTTAATTACGCTTTCTGCAACTTCATCACCTGAATTACAAAGAAAACCACCACAACCATTTTGAACAGTGTCGAGTAAACCTTTACCATTATATGATACTACCGGAATTGTTCGTGTTTCCATTTCAACTGCGGATAAGCAAAATGTTTCAGATACACCACTTGGGTTTGCAACACCAACATAACAGCGTTCGTAAATCTCTTCTTTTTCACTTCCTAAACTACCGCAGAATTCTACTGATGGCATAATTTCGCCATTCTCATCAATCAAATGCTGCATAAACTGTTCTTCATAATTTTTCTCAGCCAGACCATACTTGCCACATTCAAGTGATCTATCATACAAAGTCGCACTGCCAAGTACATAAAGTTTTGCTTCAGGAATTGCCTCTAATATACGTTTCCATCCTTTAGCTAAAATATGAAATCCCTTGGCGGGTCCTAACATTCCCACATACATTACAAGCTTTTCATCCGTAAGATTACGACTTGGATTTTTTATTGGAGGAACAATATTGTAAATGAATGTGGCTTTATTAATCATCTTATCATCTATGTAGTAATCATAGTGCTGCTGTCCAACAAAGACTATTCTTCGAATAAACTTTGTTTTATGAAGTAAATCGATAATTGGATAATCGATAAAATTATGAACCCAAGCAATAGAAGGCAGCTGGCATTCATCAATCGCCTTGTACACGTTTGGAAAATATTTTTTTGCAATAAAAATATACAAGTCTACGTGATGTTCTTTTGCCAAACGAACTGCCGATTCCTCATCTGAAATCACATGCTGACGGATATTGGGATTAACCTTCAAATTTTCCAAACAATAAAAATGCACTTCATACTGATCCTTTTGTTTTGCAAGTTGATCCGCAACGGTCAATATGCAGTACGCCGTGCCACCAACACCAGGATTACCATGCTCTATGCCTATTAAATCCAAGCCATTTAATAGCTTTAATTCCACAAAAAAACCTATTTTTTTCATCATATCACCTCTCAATATTTTCTCTTTCCCATGATAGAGACAGTAGCATACAGAAAGGAACCCAGAACAGATGTCCTGTCATCACATTTTCAACAAATGCTAACACCGCAAAACCAATATATAAAAACACTAAATAACATTTTTGATATGGCAAAATAAACTCAGAATAAATATTTTTAAAAAATATTCTAAACTGTGTAAACATCAACAACAAACCTACTATACCTGTTTCAACTAGGAATCTAAGATATTCGTTATGAGCCGATGGGAAATTAACCAATTCTTGATTTTCAAAGGTCTTAATTCTACCTATGCCCATTCCAAGCACTCTATAATCTTCTGATAATTTCAAAAAATATGGCCAAGCTTCAAGCCTTCCTGAAGAATTTATTGTGCCGCTAGATGTAAATGTCCTTGCTAACAACGGAAGAAGCAAATCCGGTAAAACAACAACTCCACCTACTATAATACCTACTACTAACAAAACCTGATTTCTTTTCATCTTTAAGAACATCCTGCATAATTCTGGGATTATAATAATTGCACCGCACATCAACATACCTCGAACCTGCGCCGCTGCTATTATAATAAAATTCACAAATAACAAATACTGATAAAATGCCTTCTCATATCTTTCCTTCAGTATAATGCATGCGAACATTCCAACAACAGCCAATGAGCCGGGAGTATGCGGTAACCATGTGCCTGAGACAATTCGAGCATTAATAAATAATGCACCTTTTTGTAGTACCCCCATAATAACACACGCTATAGAGGACCAGGCCAATGCTACTAATCCAATATATCTATTCCGTTCATTCCACGGTATTAAAAAAGCAGAAAATCCTAAAGCAATAGCTAAAAACGATGTAAAAAACGCACTTGTAGTGTATTCCCCTCCTCGGTTTTGATACACAACATAAATCTGTATGCAAAATAACACAATCAACGGCCAATATTTCAACAACAATGATTTTGAGACATATCTACCAACTGAAAAAACAAATGTCAATAAAATCATAAATTTTGTTGCAGTTGTGAAACTCGCTGATATTCCAAACCAATAGTCAGAAATTATAAATAATAAACACGCAATTGGGGCGTACTTCCGATTAAATAGAAAGCAGAATCCCCATATAACAAATGCACCTATACCTAATATATAACTCATCTCATACTCCTATTAGCGAATAAATTTTATTAACAGAAGTGCATTATACCGATGTATAATATTGAAATATACTCTATAATGGAATTTTGATTTTGAAATATATGGATTCTTTCTCCAATTCGGAAAGTTTGATTTGAGATATTCAAATGTGCGTTTAACCATTTCTTTTCTAAGACTCAAATCCGTTATTCCTCCCATTCTAATCAAAGAACTCCCCAAAAGCACTCTCATACATGCAAATTCAAGGCCTGTACAATACGTTTCATATAGTGCCTTTTCTTTATAGAACCCTATAATCAAATCAAATATATCGAAGATTTGAGCGTTTTTCTTTCCTTGTGAATTTGCTATTGAATTGCTTCTTTGAACATAGTGTACAAAAGGAGAATCTACATATCCTATTGTCTTCATGTAAGGAATCAATTGACAAAAAAATGCAGTATCCTCATATACAAGCCCTTTCGGGAACAGAATTCCAAGCTGTTTTAGCCACTCAGCTCTATATATTTTATTCCATGCCGCAGCCTTCATTTCAAAGAATCTATCTTCAATATTTGTTGAAATCCTACCATGCACGATTACTGTGGTCCGGATATTCTACAAGATAATCGCAACTAACAATATCCGCATTCTTACTTTTTGCTTCCTGATACATTTTTTCAAACATATCTGGATCAACATAATCATCAGAATCTATAAAGCCAATGTATTCTCCTTTACATTTTGGGATACCATAATTTCTCGCATCGGATAGTCCACCGTTTTCTTTTTCAAAATAATATACATTCTCATACTCATTTGCAAATTGTTGAGCAATTTTGCCCGAATCATCTTTAGAACCATCATTAATGAGCAGAATCTCGATTGAGTCAATTGTCTGTACCACGAGAGACTTCAGACATTTCTCTAAATATTTTTCTACATTATAAATTGGCACAACAACACTGACTTTAATTTCTGATTTTCTCACCAATAAGTTCCTCCTTCGACTTTATCTTTTCCTTTTGGCGTTTCACTTTCACTAGGCCTTATCCACGAAGAATTAAACAGCTTCACATATTTTTCACGGTTATCCCATCTTTTTCCTCGTATTCCAAACAATATCTGTGTAGCACCAGCCATTTGGATTGCAACTTTTCCTTGTTCTTTACAATGAATAGCAAGAGGCAACCCATAAGCTCCGGCACCTATAATTGCAACATCGAATTCGGTATTATCAATTTCCTTTTTCATCGTCTCTAAGGCATCAAACCATGTTGCGTATTCTGTCGTCGCATCACCATTTGATTGAACTGCCTTTATATACAACACCTCTTTGAACTTTGGCAGTACATTCTTATCATCAAATATCTTTTCCCTATTATTTTCAAGCTGGTATTTTATAGAATCGACAAATGGATGAATAATCAATATACGTTTGCCCTCAAGTGCATAACTCCACGGCTTTGAATAAAAATATGGCTCTAAAGACATAATGCTAACCAAAACAGCTTTATTGCAAAATCTATCTACCAATTTTCTTTCAGATTTTACGCCCCAAACAGCTAATACATCA
>OASZ01001350.1_pt1 | contig 10060 bp, 6 predicted proteins | sample 1501241 | NCBI WGS metagenome assembly OASZ01 (sample SAMEA2579926, study PRJEB22360) | human gut metagenome | biome: human gut; feature: human-associated habitat; material: faeces | place: Denmark | collected 2008/2010 | reverse complement strand
CAATCTTCTTGTTGGAAGAACGGTAGGTCACTTTCTCCTGGGAAGTGATCGGGCTGACCACTGGTTTTAAAGTAACGCTCTTTCCTTTCTTGATGGTCAGTTTTTTCTTGAGGCCGCTGATCTTCGTAGTCTTTACCTTTGCAGTCTGGACTTTTACTTTCAGAGTCGCTTTCTTTCCACTCTTTAAGGTAACGGTGATCTTTGCCGTTCCTGTTTTGGTTCCGGCTTTGATCTTTCCTTTCTTATCAACGGTCACGATCTTTTTGTTGCTGGAAGCCCAGGACTTTATGGAATCCCCGTATGCCATGGAAACCTTCACCTTTGTGGTGGCCTGTTTCCGCTTCAGGGTAATGGAGGATACGTTCAGTTTTATAGTTGCCTTTAATTTGCTTCCATAGTTCCGTGTCTGTTTTTTACCGCAGAGGGAACAGGTTCCTTCCTGCTTCGCCGGACGGAATACCGTAGCTCTTGCCGACGTTTTCCAGGTGTATTTATGCGTATGTGCAATTACAGGAATCGTTTCCGTCTTTTCGTACCCGCAGACCTGGCAGGTATATCTCATCAGTCCGGTTGTCTTATAAGTAGCAGCCTTGATCTGCTTTCCTTTTCCATAGGAATGTTTCTGGTAGCCACCCTTTTTCGTATTATCCGTGATGTCACATTTTCCGTACATGGCAACACACTCATGCCAGTGAGCGGTCTTATCAGATGTCCATTTGCTGTCCCATACATGGTCATGCTCCAGGGTATAATCATCCGTATAATGGAAGATGATCTCATCCCCGTCTTCCAGGTACTGCTCTTTTACTCCAAGGTCCGGATGGATTCCGTTTAAGGTATACATCCAGCCGGAGTTCTGTCCATTGGAAAATTCTGCAAGCTCCTGACCATCCTTCGTGATTCCGGCAATGTAGGTCTCATCCCTTAATGTGCGGCAGCTCATTCCATTTTTGGACAGCACTTCTTTTAAGAGTTCCAGGACGTTGGCATTTCCATCGATCGTGTAATCTTTTGCTGCGATCCAGGTATCCAGATTTCCTTTTCGCAGCGTTTGTTCCTGATCCTCCTTTGCACTGCCATGAACAGAGTCTCCGAGAAGCGTAAAGCTTACCGTGATCGTACCGGCATCTTTTTTCAATACCTTAACGGTCAGTTCCACGAATGCTTCCTTATAGGAAATTTTCAGTTTCTGTTCCCCACGTTTATCCTTGTTATATCCCTCTATGGTAAGATCTGTCAGCGAAAGCTCCTGTCTGGTTCCGTCACTGATCACAGCAACCACTTTCATTCCACTGAGATCCAGGTCCTCCCCAAGGCAAAACTCTGTCCGGTAATCACCAGTCAGCTCCAGGGAATCCACATAAACACGCAGGCCTTCTGTAGAGACCAGTTTTTCCTGGTCTGCCCCCAGTGGATCATCCGTCCGGTTATATCCGGTCTGCCATCCGCAGCCTTCCACCTTCGGGCAGCTGGTGGTTTCTTTTTCTGTATTGACATAAGTGGCTCCGCTTGCCGTCTCATGGGTCAGACAGTTGGTATCAATGTATCTTACAAAACCGATTCCTTTATCTGCCCCGCAGTCTTTTGCATAATAATTGTTGGTGATGTCATCGATCCGGTTCAGGCTGTCATAAAAACCAATGATACCTCCTACATATGCTGCGTCTGCCTTTGTTGCCTGTACCTTTCCTGTAAAGGAATTGTTTTTAAAGGTATAAGTGCAGTTGTTCCAGGTCTGTGCCACATAGAGGTCTCCACCAAGGATTCCTCCCACCTTGTCAGAACCGGTGATGCTTCCCTCTGAACTGCAGCTGTTGATAGTTATCTTGCATCCGTTCGGAGCTGTGGAATTGTCATAACCGCCGCCCACAATACCACCAGCCACTTCACCAGAAGCCTCTACGGTGCCATAAAATTTACAGCCGATCACAGAGCAGTTGCCCATGGCATTGTCCCTGGTTCCGATAATACCGCCTACATAACTGGTTCCGTAAACGATCGCATAACTTACACAGTTTTCTACTGTACCCTGCATACGTCCGGCAATGGCCCCGATCTCATTCTCATTTCTGTCATATCCGATGACAACATCTTTCTCAATCGTACAGTTCCGTACCGTTGCCTCAAAGGCTGAAGAACATCCGGCATAAGGGCTCATCGTCTTATTAGCACCCAGAAGGCCGGATTTCAGGGTACTGGAACCACTTTTCAGGGTAACATTGTCGATCTCAACTGCCATTCCGGAAAGTCCCACACCTTCAAAGTTATTGACAAGGCCATAACCGGCAATCTTCTTTCCATAGATGTTCAGGTTACGGATCCTTGTATTACGGACATAACCAAAGAGAGGCAGCCCGCCCTCCGGTACTGTTACAGTATGGTTATTTCCATCAAAAATACCGCTGAATGCATTAAGGTTCTCGCCATTTTTCAGGTCTTTCCTTCCATCCTTAGTCACACCGATAGGCTTCCATCCAGTTGGCAGGGTGATGTCTTCCGTAAGCTGGAAGTATGTATTTTCAAAGGAAAATCCCTCTGTATTTACTTTGTCCCGCAGTGCTTCTACATCTGAAGCTGTCTTAAGGAGATATGGAGAGCTTTCACTTCCGTTTCCCTCCCATGGGAGAGGAGCTTCTGTGACGGTGACACAGGCAATATCCGAACAGATCTCTTCACTCGATATCTTTACACCATCACCATTTATATATGCTAGAATATTTGTTTTTACTTTACAGTAATAGTAAGTTATTCCTGTTTCTTTTATTTCTGGACTATATGTATTTTCAGTCGCTCCAGATATTAATATTCCATCTTGCGTTGAATTTACTCTATTTTGATACCACTGATACTCTGTTTTAACGCCAAACTCGTTAGATTTTTGTACAACTATTTCCAATTTTTCTGTAATAGGGATTCCCTTGACATAGGTTGTGTCTTTAGGCTGTTGGAGTATTACAGGCTTATCTGCTACATGTGGGTATACTCTTGCTGAAAAAACGTTACTTGTCGCAGTATAAAGATGTGTATTTATTTCATAAGAAACAAGGCATCTATAGTATCTAGAATACTGTGGCTGAGTTGTATTTATTGTGTATGAATTTTCAACTGCATTCTCTATTTTATCATAATCTTTAATATCCGAACTTGCACTTGAACTTACATACCATTGATAAGAAAGTTTTCCTGTAAAACAGAAGCTTGCACTATAAACGGCTCAGCTTTCTCGCCTTGCATAATCCCTACTCCATTTGGCTCCCTGTTATCAGTAAGTATTGGAGTATAGTCAATTTCCCCCGACTTTATGGTAAGCGTATATACTGTATCTTCTGAAACATACTTTGCATCATCTTTTTTTAATGTTATGACAGCTGTATACTCCGAATGACTATTCCAATCAGGCGTGAACCGCAAAGCCCCACCAAGTGGTCTTTGAGTAAGTTCAACACCATCCATCGCAATCAATTCCGGATTTTCCGCAATTGAGCCATAGCAGTCATTGTCACTTCCGGCAATGTCAATATATTCCGTATTTTTCGGTACAGTCACCTCGAGGTTTTGACTTTCTGTAGTATCCTGCAATCCTGTAGAAAGTTCGTGTCCCCAGGAATCACTGACTGTCAGCTCATTTAAACGTGCTTTATAATGTATCGGAACTTCAACAGATTGTAAAATATTTCCATTCTTTCTTACTTCAAAGCCAATAGAAAGAATTGCTTTTGAAGAATATTTCACACTCGTATTTTTTAATAGAGTTGAGGAATCCTGTGACAATTTCACTCTTTTTACTGTATCATCCAATGGACTGGTGTAAACTGCATATAAAGTACAACCCTCTGGAATGCTTTCCATTGTACTTACATTTACATAAAACTCGCCATGACTGAATCCTGTTGGAAAGTTAAATGTTTGTGTCCCATCAAAAGTGTTGACTGATTCCTCTTTTACCTCAGTTTCACTTTTTTTAATGCAAAGTTCAACGCCGTTGATATAATCGCCTTTATCACCCTCATCAGGAACAACTGTGACGTTTGCATATGCTGCTGAAATCGCAGTACTCTCTGTCCCATTATTATTGATTTGTTTTTCTGCTGTAATAAAGTAGGGAGTTTCTCTTGCTTCCAGCACTGGAAGTGTTACTTTTCCCTCTGCATCTGTTATAATGTTTTCCTGCTTTTTTCCATCTATATAGATAGACGCTCCCTCGCAGTTTGAATATGCACGTCCGGCATCATCTTCCTGTCTGAGTCTGAGAACGATCGGCTGTCCTTCTGTAACTGTCTGTTCTTCTTCTGTAAAAAATGCAAGTTTATCCTGGCCATTTTTCTGTTGGATAAAAAAATGCATTTCGTCACCATTTTCTACAGTTCTTCCAAGCGCAGAACCATAATTGGCACTGTTACGATTTAACGAAGACTTAATATATGGTACATTCTTTTTGTCATATCCCCATAACCGATAAATCACGCCATCAAATATACCTGCGTCATCCGCGTGGTAATCATACCCAGCTTCTGCTCCACCTGGGTAATACAAGTCATGTGCTGCTTTCAAAGCATCGTCCATGGTATAAGAAGACTGACCAGTTAAGGTCACGGTGCGTCCTGCCATTGGATTTCCGTCTTTATCATTAAGAAATTTTCCATCTTTGCTGATACTGACAGTTACCTGTATTTCTTCTTTTGCAGTACCATCTTCGGACTGGTCTGTTCCATCACTGAAAAGTGCAGTACTTCCATCCGTGAATTCATCTTCATCTGTAAATTCACTTACGCCAGATTCTTCCATATCAAGATCAGAACTGGTATCAGTTTCCTCTCCTACGTCAAACGAATCTTCCGTTGGAATCTCTTCCTCGATATCAATCTGGTCTTTCGAATCTGATGCTTCTTCTACATCGGTTTGATCACCTGATGAATCACTTTCTTCTGAAATATCCTGCTCATCTGTAAAATTTTCTTCAGATAAATATGGCGTATTATCCACCCATTCTCCCGCAAAGGCATTTACAGGGAGCTGTAATGCAAGAAGAAAAACAAGTAGCCATCCAGCTATCCTTTTCCACAACTTTGTTTTCTTCATTTTGTCCCTCCTTTAAAAAAAGCTCCTCTTCCTCACGGAAGAAGAGCTCTTCAACTCTTAATTATTTTACCTTGACAGTCACTTTAACGGATTTAGATCCGGATTTTACTGTTATTTTTACAGTACCTTTTTTCTTTCCGGTTACAACGCCCTTGGAAGAAACGGTTGCAATCTTTTTGTTGGAACTTGTATAAGTAACCTTCTGACGGGATGTGAATGGAGTTACAACTGGCTTCAGTGTCACTCTCTTTCCTTTCTTAACAGTTACATTTTTGGATACTGTGATTTTTGAGGTTTTTACTGCTGCTGTCTGAACTCTTACCTTAACGGTCTTCTTCAGTCCACTGGCAAGGGTAATCTGCAGTTTCGCAGTTCCCCTCTTTTTACCAGTGATCTTGCAGGTTCCGTTAGACTTGCCTCTTACTGTGAAGATCTTGCTATTGGAAGATTTCCAGGATTTTACAGAATCACCTTTTGCAAGTCCGGTAACTTTAAGTCTGGAAGTAGACTGTTTTACTTTTAAGGTTACAGTAGAAGCATTAAGAGTTGCTTTCGGTGCAAGCTTTTTACCTACATTTCTGGTTTCACTCTTATTGCATGCAGAGCATTTTCTGGTCTGAACTTCTGGTTTAAATACTGTAGCTGCTGCTGTTCTTTTCCAGTTGCTCCACTTATGGCCAAGTGCTGGAATCTCCTGTACATCTTCTTTTGCATCACAGACTGTACAGTGTTTACTCTTTTCACCAGCTTCTGTGCAGGTTGCTGCTTTATCTACCACATAATCCTCGGACCATGTATGACCAGTAGCAGGAATCGCATTTTCCTCTGTCGGATAAGAATAGTGTTCTCCGCATACTTCGCAGACACCAACTTCTTTCCAGCCGTTTTCTGTGCAAGTTGCATCTTTTGATTCTATAGCATCTGCTTTGCAATGAACAATAGTTCCCGCTGGAATTGTCGATCCTGACCAATTTGCAGCCGGAATCATAGAATCCCATTGTTCTTTTGTTCCAGTATAACAAGCTGATTTCAGATTTGACTTATTAAATGCATTTCTTCCAACACTAGATACATTTTTAAAGTCAAAAGCCTTTATTGCTGTCTTTTGAAAACATTTCATCGGAATGTTTTCAATATTGCCTTCACAATTAAATGTGATTAATGATGTGCAACCATCGAATGCATTCATGCCTAATGATTTAATACCTTTTACAGTTACTGAAGTTAATGATGTACATTCTGAAAAAGCATTGTCTGCTATTATAGTTCCCGCATCATCCAATGTAATATTTTCCACTCCAGTTTTCCAAAAGGCAGCAGTACCAATCTCCTTAACATTATTTAAATTAATATTTTTTAATGTCGCAACTTCTCCAAATGCGGAAGCAGCTATTTTTGTGACACTAGGAGATAATTTTACCGTTTCCAAATTATCATATGCACCCGCACGGCCATTGAATTCACCAATTTGAGTGATTTCCCCTTGAATCTCTATTGTTTTTACATCATTAAGCTGTGATCCATATTTATTGCGCCACTCACTGGTCCATCCTGATTGCTTATAATCTGGCAATACCACAGGTTTTTCACTTTTTAAATATAATGTTTGATTATTCACATCATATTTAAAAGATAACCCCTCTACTTGTTCGGATTGTATCCAGTCATTCGTTTCCGATTCGTTTCCAACGAATTCCGAAATATTATTACCGTCATCAAACAGTTCTATAGAATCATCTTCCGTACTGTTTAAGTTCTCAGTATTCTCCATAGGTAGATCAAGCTCTGCTGATTCATCTACAATTTCAAAATTTTCACCATCAGATGTAACTATTAAATTTTCAGATTCATCACTGTTTTCAAAATCAGCATTGGTATCTTCAATAATATCTATTTGTTCTGCTGCCAAAATAGGAGTTGGCACACTTAAAACCATAGACAAAGACAAACAATATACTAAATATTTTTTTTTCATTACAGATTTTATTCCTCCAAGATCTACAATTACCAATCAAAACGTGTAGTATCGTAACTTAATACGATAGAAAACTCATTTGTTGACGGTACTTTTGTTCCACCTAAAGTGGTCTCTGGATAGGAAGAAGTATTTTTCAATGTAACATCATTACCCGGATACCACATCCAAGAAGTGCCTTCCCATGTAGCATGAATCATGTTTCCTGCACTATCATACTGTGGGTTTTTATTTTCTCCACCATTAGCTCTAGCATATCCCTCGACAGCAAATGCCGTTAAATATTCTGGATATTTTGTGTTCCAAGAAGTTTCCAACAGTCCTTTAGATTGTGCTAACAAAAGTGCATCTTTATAAGTTCCATTTGAATCCACACCTGTTACAGTGACTACCGGATTAGTGATTCCAGGAATCGGTTTCGGAGTTCCTAAATAAGTGTTGCTACTTGTTCCCTGCTCCCATTCTCTGATGTAAACATGCATTGTCGCTGCAGAAGCCATTACTGTTGAACCAAGCATCATAACAACTGCTAAAATGACTGCTGATAATCTTTTGAATTTTTTGCTCATACCTTTTTCTCTCCTTTTCTTTTCAGATGCTCATTTTTCGTAGTTTCTCCTTAGGACAGCGGTTTCTGTCCCGTACAGATCACGAGTCTGGACCTGCCTTTCTCCTCCTCTCCCGTATTTGGAATATCCTGGTGTTCTGGGATGTGATGGTAACGTGCAGTTTTTCTTGCAAAAAAATAAGCCGTACCCTACGCATGGCACGACCCAGTCACAAAATACCCGTGCCACCCTGAAACCGAGGGCTTATGCACAACATTATAGAAATAGACCTGACTTGTAGCTTTTGCTCATCACAGTAGCGTTCCTGTGTCGGATTCTCACCGAACTTCCTATATATGAGTCTTTGACGAACCACTCATATATAAAATTCCTACAATATTACCTTTCTTATAGAATAACTTTTTTTCCATATTTTGTCAATCATTTTGTCTTGACAACTGAACCACTATACCCCCGCTTTTTTTACAGTATATCGCAATTCTATTTTTTCTTCTACTCTGCCAGTCTATTCTCTGTTTAATCATAATCTACGGAGCAATCATTTTTTCAAATCCTACTATTTTCGCATAAAAAGCATTTTTGCCTTTAGTAAACACAGATTTCTCACTTCCTGCTTACAACGCCTTTTTCCAAATCATACAATATTAACGCAAAACCCTATAATATCATCGCAAAACCCATCAATATCGCCTCAAAATCGATTTTTGCATAATTTCTCTAATATTTATATTCAGATCACCTTCTGTCTTTTCCACGTCCTCTATTTCAGCTATGGCATATATAACCTCATTACTTTCGTGTTATGTCACTTTTGACATAATCAATTTTTTATTATGTCGTAGATGACATAATGAATTTTCTATTATGTCACTTACGACATTATGGATTTTCTATTATGTCACTTATGGCATTATGGATTTCTTATTATGTCACTTATGACATAATGGCCTTTTTATTATGCCACTTACGACATAATAAGCCACATATTGTATTACTATAGCACACTTCATTTTGTTTTATAAAATTTGCAAATATACTTAATTCTATAATTATTATGCCTTTTACAGAATAATCCGGATCCATTGCCTTTCTTATGATTTGCCCTAAACATAGATCTTTTTATATACCAAAATGGTCCTTATTCCAGAAGGAAAACCTATCAAATATTTACTTTTATGAATATGTTTTCCTCCTAAAAGTTGACATCAACTTTTATTAAAATTTTTCCCATTTTCGCATCAAATCCACCTAAAAACGCATTATAAAACACTCTTTTAAAAACTTTTATTTTACAAAGTATCAACTATTATCCGAAAAGGGCAACTTTTTCCCTGGAAAAACAATTCTGTTTCCCTAGAGGCGTGCAACTTTTACTCTCTTAAAAGTTGATGTTTAAAAGTTGACAATATGCGATTTTTACAAAAAATCCTGTTCCAAAATCTATCCCCAAAATACAAAACAGAGAATCGCTTTTTGCTTGTCTGATTCTACTATATTTGCTGTATTTATGGTGTTATGCTGTATCTACAAGAGGACAAAAAATGACTGATGAAATAAGAAAAAAAGCGATTGAAAAATCAAGAGAATTTTATCCGGAAGAAACCGAAATTTTTGAATGTTGGGAGAAGCACATAGAAATATATAATGCCGGTTTCTGGAGCATTCCATATAATTTCAATGAGATCATACAATTCTGGAATACAGATGATCCTTTTACACGTGATCAACGTCGGAAAACTCTTTACAGCTGTACAACACTGTTAAATGATCTCCTTATCTACGGTCATTTCCATAAATGGATTATGTATGTTATGGAAATGATATTCAGTCCAGAAATTTATGCCGTAATACGACTTCTCTTGGCAACCGATGAACGTACGGAAGAAGAACGCCTTGATGCTGCTAAAAAACATTATCAGTCTGTTAAATATGGACGTATTGATAAATCCCACTGCTGAATCTTATGGCGTTGATGCAGATACACTCAGAGAATGGTTAAACGGACTTCCTGCATCGATTTTCGAAAAAGAAATCCCCGTTCCCACCACTAAAACAGAAATAAAAGCTGAAAAAATAATCCAAAAATTTCATCCTGATGAATACGATGCCTACACATTAATCAAACAGAATTTGGAACTTTACAATGCCGGCTGCAAGGCAGCAGTTAAGAAATGCGTAAAACAATATATCAAATGGGGCGAAAGATTTCATTTACTTGAGAATTTAAGACAGTTCAATAAACTTATAAAATCGAACCTAGGGAATGCCTATATAAGGGAACATTTTCTTCCCTCTGTTTCATCCGAAATAAAACCACTGTTTGAAATGTTTTTAAAGTGCATTCCTGACAAAATTGAAAAATCTGAAGAATCGGATTGATTTGTTCTATTGCAGTTGTATTTATATCCTGCTATAATTAACAACATGGGTACTACCA
>OASZ01001349.1_pt1 | contig 10071 bp, 9 predicted proteins | sample 1501241 | NCBI WGS metagenome assembly OASZ01 (sample SAMEA2579926, study PRJEB22360) | human gut metagenome | biome: human gut; feature: human-associated habitat; material: faeces | place: Denmark | collected 2008/2010 | reverse complement strand
GCTTACCCTCCCGGCCTTCCGTGTCTCTATGCATACGGCGCCAGCCGTCCATCTTGAAGGAGCGCAGCGGATTCAAGATGGCAGCACTGCGAACTCACGGAACCGCCAAGAGCCGCCAAAGCTGACGGACAGAGTGATATCATAAAAAATAGAATCATAAAGCATAAAATCATAAAGCAAACACACAATCATAAAGACAACACATGGACACAATAGTCATAACAAGAGCAGATGAATCCACTTGACAGATTCAACATTAAAAATTAGAGTGGAAGGAACAAGAATATTCATAGTAGGCTGATAAAGTGCACTCGACAAACAGAATTTATGGAGGAATTTTTATGAAAAAGATATTAAGTTTTCTTATTGCTGGTATTATGGCCTGTTCTTCAGCCGGTTGTTCACAAAAAAATGCAAATCCGATTAGCTTACCAGAGGAAAGCACCATACAGTCAATTGATGTAACGGTTGGAGAAGAAACGGAAAAATATTCTGACAGTGAGTGGATAAGCCAATGTATATCGTCTATGAACAATGCACAAGCAACAGCGAAAGAATCCGTACAGGATATACCACAAGCTGATGAGTATATAAAAATTGATATAAACACAGAAGATGCAAAAAGCACACTGTTTGTCTATTTAGAAAAAAATGATTATTACATTGAACAGCCCTATCAGGGCATTTACAAGACAGACTCAGCATTTTATCAGACAATAACAGGAAATCATTAATCTCCAGACTACCCAACTATTTAAGAGCATTTTATTGGTAAACAGTGCCTTTGGCGGAAAAGGGGAACGAAAAGGCGAACGAAAAAATACATTTACAGAAGAGGAGAATAGGAATGAAAAACACAGATAGAGGTTATTTTGAACGCTTTTCCTTTGGCGATAGCCCCGAAATGGCAGACGAACTTTTAGCCCTGGTACTTGCCGGAAAGAAAACGGCAACAGTTTCGGTTATATTGGAGGATGAGCAGGCGCCAAGCGTTGGTGATTTATCACTGGTACTTGACGGTCGGAGCACTCCGGCTTGTGTGATTAAGACAGTGCATGTTGAAACCGTCAGGTTTTGCGGCCTGACTTGGGATATGGTAAAACTTGAGGGTGAGGACGAAAACTTTGAACAATGGAAATCGGGCAATATACGCTATTGGACACGGGACGCTGCCAAGCGCGGTTATACTTTTACCGATCAGACACCTATTACGTTTGAACGCTTTGAGGTTGTGGAGGTGCTGTAACAAATAACATATAGTCGATATTATGACACTATGAAAATAAACAGACATATGTTAAAGTAAATCAATCAGATCATATCAAATTATATCAGAGAATATCAGAGTATATCAGAACATATCAGAACATACCCCCGCACCCCCATAAAGAACTCAGTAAAAAAATCCCCACAGTTTCTATTTGACGTCAATAGTCAAAAACTGTATAATTGAGTAAGAATTTGGAAACCTGTGGTGTAACCCAGGGCAGGAGAAGGTTATGATTGCATTGAAAGTAGAGGATGTAAAGACATTTACATCCAAACTGTTCCTGAAGGAAGATTTTGACAGCTTCCTGGTTAAGGAAGTGAACATTGTCACCTACAACAATTTTTCCATCGACGGACACATCAGACAGGGATATTATACAGATGAAGAGCTGGAGGAGAACCAGATTGAATTCTTTTCCTCCTGGAAAGTGCTTCGCCCCGTATGTTTTTCACTAATAAAAGGAAAAAAGCTGCCGGGGAGTTTCCATATCGTCCTGCTGCTTCCTCCTTCGGACACGGAAAAATTCGCTTCCACTTCCGGAAGCGGGATAAGCAGTGAGCAGATACAGGGACTTTATCTGAATATCCGTTACGAAGACGGAGCATTATATTGTGTGACGGGAACTTCGCTGCACCTTTTTACCATGGACAAGACCCTGGAAAATGAGTGGGATAAGGCAGTAGCAAAGTTTATGCGTTCCCATGAGATAGTATGTACCTAACGTACCCGCAGACCCAGTAACGGTACTGTGCTGCGTAAGCCCCGCTGTTTAAAGAGGGATTTACGCAATACAGTACCTATATTTAGTATGTCCCAGGAGAAGGGGGAGGATAACATATGGATAAAATGGAATTGTCTAAGAGAGTGGGGCAGCTGGTCGGTGAAGCGGCCGCCCAGGAAGGTCGTCTGGAGATGACCCAGGTGCTGGACCATTTCCGGGATGTTCAGATGACGCCGGAAGAGATGGAGGATGTCTATCTGAAGCTGGAGCGCAAGGGTGTCCACATACAGGCTCCCGAGGAACCGGAAGAGGAATTGCCGGAGGGGGACTTTCTTTTAGACGATGATGCCGAGCTGGACCAGCCGTCTCTGGCGAAGGAGGAATTCAGATGGGGAAGAGACCGCCTGGATCCGGATGAGATGCTGGATGGCGGCAGTATGGTTTCCGGCGGGGATGAGGAAGAGGAGGAATACGACGGATATGGCCAGGAGCGGCTTCTGGAAGGCGTGTCCACAGCAGACCCAATCCGTGAATACTTAAAAGAGATTGGTTCCATTGCACTGCTTACACCGGAGGAGGAATCAGACCTTGCAAGACGCAAGTCAGAAGGTGATGTGGAAGCGGGCCGCAAGCTGGTGGAGGCTAACCTGCGCCTGGTGGTCAGCATTGCCAAACGATATACCGGCAGGGGAATGAGTTTTCTGGACCTGGTTCAGGAGGGAAACCTGGGGCTTATGAAAGCAGTGGAGAAGTTTGACTATGCCAAAGGTTACCGTCTCAGCACCTATGCCACATGGTGGGTGAAGCAGTCCATTACCAGGTCCCTGGCGGACCAGTCCAGGACCATCCGGCTTCCGGTCCACATGGTGGAGGCGGTAAATAAAATCCGCCGTGCCCAGCGCAGCCTGTCTGTGAAGCTGGGACGTGAACCGTCTATGGAGGAAGTGGCTGAGGAAGTAAACATGTCCGGGAAAAGAGTGGCGGAGCTGATTCAGGCATCGGGTGATACCGTATCCCTGGAGACCCCGGTAGGTGACGAGGAAGGCTCCAATCTGGGGGATTTTGTGGCAGATGACGCCAATGCCTCCACAGAGGATAAGGCAGAGAGTTTTCTTTTGCGGGAGGAGATTGACAGCATGCTTCAGGGGCTGAATCCACGGGAGCGTGAGGTCATCATTCTGCGTTTCGGCCTGGAGACCGGGCATCCCCTGACCCTGGAGGAAGTGGGGAAACGGTTCAACGTGACCAGGGAGCGCATTCGGCAAATTGAGACAGCGGCTCTCAGAAAGCTTCGTAATCCTTCTAAAAGCAAGAAAATCAGGGATTTCCTTCCGTAAAAAAGGGATATAAGTGTAAGAGATAAAACGCACCATTCGTGCTTTACCTCTTACACTTTTTTTATGATTATGGAAGTAACTGCTCTGGTTAGACCCTTTTTATGTATGTGGATTGATGCTATTATCAAATTTTCATTAAATCTCATTTTGTTACCTGGTTGTAACCCAAATTTGGTAGACTAAATTTAGTTGATTACGGATTTATCCCAGATGATACAGGTGATAAAGATAATGAGAGGAGTGACAGGGTGAACAGTCAAAAAAGGGGTGGGGGAAGAATGAGGACATTATATGATTTACAGAAACGGTGGTTAGCGTTCCTGCTTGCGGCAGCTATGGTACTAACAAATGCGGGTACCGGAATAAATACTGTTTATGCGGCAGACTCGGCAGAAACTGTTGCATTTACGATGGATGGTACCAAGTTGCTGAATGCAGTCCGGGAGTCTATTGTCAGTGATAATCAGGTGTCTGTCAGTGACCTTGATTTTACCAATGGAAAGGTTGCAGAATTCGAAAGCATGTTTTTCGGAGAGGGAAAATTAATGGAAGTATTCCCGGAACCGGAAGGCGGAAGTGTGGATGTGGAGTTAAGAGTGTTCATACGAGTGCCGGAAGATGCTGATGATATGTATATGGTAACAGGTGCTGAAGAGATTATTTTTTTATATGTGAACAACGGGGAAGATACCATTAGCTGCACCACCAATATCATAAGGTTTGATAATGGAGAAGAAAAGGTCAAAAAGACCAAACGGATTACTGTAAAGAATTTTGATGCGGCATATGGGGATGAGGAAGTTAATTACATTTCTAAGCCTGTAGAGGAGACGACAGCTCCTGATTCCACCGTACCATCTAAAGAAGAAACCGCAGATGGCACTACCACAGTTGTTCCGGATGAGAGTGAGACAAGCGCACCAGCAGAGGAACATACGACTGCTTCAGAAGAGGCAGGCACGGCTTCGACAGAGGGTGAGACTGAGACTTCTACAGAAGCAGCTGAAGCAGCTCCTACCGGTGAAGCAACCACAGATTTGGAAACTACTGAGGAAAAAACTCAGGAAGCAACTCAGGAAGCAACAGAAGCAGAGACAAGAGAAACAGAAGCTCCGGAGACGGAGGCAGCAGTTGAACCGGAAGCAGCAGATGGTGAGCCAGTGGCATCTATTATCCGCCGTTACGCTCCTGTAGTTGGTGACAGTGAAACCGGAGATGTTTCGGAACTGCCGAAGGCAGAGATGGTAAAGGAGTCTGAAACAGATACAGAATCAGAAGTTGTTGATAAAACAGAGAAAAGTACAGAAAAAGCAACGGAGACGGGCAACCAGGAAGAGACAGAACGTACATCAGAAGAGAAATCGGATGACACAACAAAAGCAGCACAGGAAGTAATTACATCAGCAGCGGATGATACCGCAGAGGAAACAGCGGCTGCACCCGGGAATAGTGAAAGCAGTGAAACTATACCAGAAAGCAGTGAAACTGTACCAGAAACTATAGTCGAAACAGATGTGCCGGAAAAACAGCCGGTAGCAACACCATCTAACGGAACTGAAAAAGAGACACAAAATGACACTGTAAAAACAGGCATAAGTGGTTTGGTTGGTCTTGGTAACTGTGCCACAGCAAAAGCATATAGAACAACGCTCAGTAAGCTGAATATCATGGCTGAGAGGGTCATTGTCTCCACTGTAGCGGACGATGGAGCTGTGATAGCAGTATCTGGTTCGGAAAAAGCCATGGAAAATATTGCGGATGTTAAGGCCGAAGTTATGAGCGATACTGATGGCTTTGTAGAAAGGTTAAACTCTGAACTAGCTGCTTCAGGTGAAAAGGTTGACTGGATTGCTGTTTATGATGTAACTGTAATAGATGGCACTGGAAATGAAACACAGCCCAATGATGAGGTGAACGTATCCATACAGGTTCCGGAGATAGTTGGAAATGAGAGTGAGGTCGGCGCGTTCCATGTAAAAGAATTTACAGAGGGTGCGCAGGAATATGAGATAGAGATAAAAGACGCGGTTGTAGATGCGTCTCAGGGAATGGTAGAGATGGAGACGGACAGCTTCTCTCCTGTAGGTGCTTTCTCTGTTATGTCGGCGGCTGCAGGTTCTACCTATAAATCCTGGGAAGACAGCAGTTGGAAGACAGATCCGATTATACTTGCTCCCACATCAGATGGTATCGAATTTTCATATGAAATATTAAATTCTAATTATAAAAATTTTGAGGCAGTCATAGAAATTACCATTGGGGAAAATGTGGACGCCGATGAACTGAATATTAATCTTCAAGATTATATCATGGAAGAGATTATCCCCAATATAGATGATTATATGTGGAATGAGACACAGGCAGGTGATAAATATCAATTTAATGTAAAAATCATTAATAAGTCCCAGCTTGATTATCAATACAAAGCTAATAGTTTTGTTTATACAATTCTCAATGACGGCGAGGATTCTGGCTTCGATTCATATACCGGTCAGATCATTCCTAAAGGAACTGTAGTGTGGAACATGGGAAATACAGCTCTTGCCTCTCTGTTCAACTGCACAGTAGACAGGGTTCCTTCCTATAACAAATGGAATCTGGACAATTTCAAATTTACAGATTCAAAAGGAATATCCCATGACTATACCGGAGTTGAGGATTTGGTCCGGTATTATCTTGATTTCTACAATGACAAATATGATTTGCAGGTAAAACAGCTTGACCAGTTTCCGGATTATGTGATAGCCGAGATTTTTGGATTTAATCCCACGCCTAATTGGGATATAGGATTTCAGGGCCAGAATGTTGGAGCGCGTACAACGGATTATGAATTAGCCGAAGTGGCTTACAATTATTTTTATAATTCATGTCTGCGGTTATTTGTAAATACAGATAGTTATGATAGGGATGGGCTGGACCGGTATTATTTAGAGAGTGTGGATGCATCAACCTATTCACTTGGAAGCCATATGCGAAGCCGTAATGATTATGGCACCACTATGATGGAACCGTACTTTGCAGGTGCATTTTCCAACATTCAATCCGGTTCTTCAAATAAATTGGAGAATAATATAGTCATGGCTTTGGATGGTGACTATACAACTGATGCATATCAGGTGAATCACTTTGGTTTCACATTTGGTTTTCAGCTGGAAAAGCCGGCGCCAGTATCAGGAACCGTTGTATTTAATGGTGAAAAGGTATTGACTGGACGTGATTTTTCGGAGGATGATGAATATACCTTTTCCTTGAAAAAGAATGATTTTGAAGTTGACAGGATTACTATAAAGCCGTTTGAAAACACCAGGTTTAAACTGGCAGACATGCTTGCCGCTGACGAGACAGGAACACAGGTTGTGTATTCCATCTCTGAAGTGGGAGGTGGTACCACTGTCAATGAGGTGACTTATGATAATACCGTATATCAGGGGATGTATGAAATAATTTTTGATGAATCGAATAACACATTGATTGCCGTATATGCTGGCGGAAGTAATCTGGAACAAGGCGTGATTTTTACTAATGTATACAGCCATGGTTTCACACCAGAGACTCCAGGCGGAGGCAGCGGCGGCGGGGGCGGCGGGGGCGGAGATAATTCAGGCGGACACCGTGCCACTCCGGATATTAATGGTCCCGGCATAACCATTAATCCGGAGGAAGTGCCATTGGCTTCTCTTCCTGATGCGCCTGTTGTTATTGATGAAGATGAAGTTCCTCTGGCACCATTGCCGAAAACCGGTCAGGGGACTGGCGGAACCACATTTACTATGCTGTTGTCTGGTCTGCTCCTTGTTCTGACAGCCATAAGTAAGAAAAAGAGGGAAGAATCCTGATGGTTAATTAAAACAGGGCTTAACCAACCAATCAAAAACGCTCTCCGTGCAAAAGAATCCGGAGAGCGTTTTTGACTCATTATTCGTCCATGTCAGGGCCGGTTAAGGAACACAGATATCTTATCGGACAGAATCATAATAACGATTTTTCACCAGGCTGTTCATAAAACCATCAACATCCATTTCCGCTCCGGTACTGCAAATCCTTACAGTAGTTAAAACAAAATCATTTGACTGGAAAAAGCAGTGAACATTTGACCAGTGTTTCTGATAGTCCCCAACATAACCAGTCAATTGGACATGGCTCCATGGGCCAGAACGGTATTCTTTAGTATCTCTTAAAACAACAGTTGCTTTTAATGTGGTTTGGACCGCATCAGCATTTCCGTCCTGAAAACTGGCATCTGTTGTGCCCTCTGCCGTTCTGAAATAGTCGGCTTAGTTTCTATAATCGTTAATGCTGAAGCCAATCAGCCGGGTTCCTTGCGTATCCTCAAAACGGGCAGAATTTCCATCAATCCATTGCCATGTATGGGCCAAATATGTGCCGTCGTTGTTTAAATACTTCCAATACTCCCCTTCCTGCTGTGTCCAGATAGGATGCGGAAAATGTGTTCACAGTATAGGCGTCCGTAATGGCGGCCGCAGAAATCCATAATGGCCGCTGCATAAATCCTGTCTTTGACATTTTAAGTTTATTTTGATATAGTTACTTATTATAGCGATGCAGGCGTACCTGCATGAGCTGAGTAAAATAGGTTGAACAGGTCTGCTGCTGATGTTTCTGCGTACAGTTTCATCGAAAAGGCAGTTGGCGGGTTCACTGTTTTGTTCGGCTCTTTTTATTTTGGGAGGAAAACATATGAACGCTGTTATATGAAACGTATTACAGCCCCAAAACTGCCGTCAGATGGAAAACCCATCAGGATATATTACATTAAAACGAAAGGTGAATTAATATGAATCTGAAAAATAATAATCAATTACATTTTGAACCGGTAAATAGTGAGAACCGAATGGAAGCCGAAAATCTGTCGGTCTTTTCTGAACAGTCCGGATTTATCGAAAGTGTAGGCGAATGCTTACAAGAAGCGGACAACTTAAATCTATGGCGGCCTGTTTGTATCTATGATGGAGATATACTGGTTGGCTTTGCGATGTACGGCTATTTTCCTTCCCCTTTTCCGGGACGGTTATGGCTGGATCGGCTGCTGATTGACAAGAGATATCAGGGAAAAGGATATGGGAGGCAGGCCGTGCTTGCCTTGCTTGACAGACTCCATGCCGAATATTCAGACAGCACGGTATATCTCAGTGTGTATGAAAATAATACAAGGGCAATCCGCCTTTATGAACAGATTGGTTTCTGCTTTAATGGCGAATATGACACGAAAGGCGAACATGTGATGGTGTATCTTTGGGAGAAAGGAAGGGAGGGAAAATAAAATTTTTGTTATGATATAAGATACTTTTTAATTCCGTAAAAATTAAGGAAAGATACATATATAAGTCCGCCTCTTTATGATAAAATTGCAATATATAATTGAGCGATAGATGTTTGGTAATACGAATGGATGGAAGATTAAACTGCACATACCATGGGAGGAGAATTCTATGAAACGATACGCACAACTTGCATTTTTAAAAGCACTGGTAATTACGGTTGGCTTTGATTTGATTTGTATTATTTACGGGGTGATATCCGGTAATCCATATAGAATTTCATTGCTGGGTGGCGTGCTCCTTTTTGCAGTCCTGTTCTCTATCGGGTTAATAGAATATTTATGGAAGAACCGAAAGAATTAAGGAGGTTACAGATGAAAAAAGTCACATGGTTAAGAACTTTAGTGACTGTAGTGTTATCAGTAACAGTTGTTTCAATGGTATATGTCTTTACAAAAGGCTGGCCTCTTATGCGTCCTCCCAGGATGGAAGATATCAAAGAGGTGACAATGACAGATACAGAATCCGGAGTTAAAAAAGAGTTTGTTGATGAAGAAAATAAAGAGCTGGCTGTTAAACTAATAAATTTTTTAAATTATGTTCCTTTTTCCACGGCATCGGATACATATGAACCGCTTATAATAATCACCTATGTTTTGGACGATGGTACTGAAATAAAAATATCCGCAAACAATACGGAGGTTTTCTTTAATGGTAATGGTCATCAATTAAAGGATGCTGAAATCTTTGGTAATTTAACGAAGGCAGTTTTCTTTTCGGAAGAGACTGCAAGAGAGAGTGCGCAATAAGGAGAGGGCAATGAAAAAAATAGCTTTGGCACTAAGTATAATATTTATAATCTTAACCTTTGCCGGAGTTGCCTATGTTCTCTATAACAGAGGACAGGTAAATGCAGGATATGCTGTTGTACCTATGGTGTTTTCACTGACTTTTACGTCTTATTACAGGAATAAAAAGTAACATCCTTTGGTGAATTACGCCGCCATTGGAGACAATGAGCCGCGCCCCGGAAACGCCTTGTATTCTCATGGTTTTTCCGGATTTTTCCGGTTTTTTTCCAGACTTTTCCGGGCATTTCTCCAAGGATGCATGACATTTCCCCGCTGCTGTGGTAAACTGTTGGTATCTCAACAAAAAGGCGGTGAAGCTATGTCAAAGAAGGGCTATACCAAGGTGGAGAGGGAACAGGTGGGGCGGGATTTGCTGACGGTGGGCCTGGAAATGCTGTCCCAGCGAGGGCTGAAGGGAACCACTCTCCAGGACATACTCCAGGCTGTAGGCATCTCCAAGCCATTCTTTTACGGCAATTATTACACTTCCCTGGCCGAGCTGGTCATCCATATCATCGACTATGAAATTTCACTTTTGCTCCGGGAAGTACGGAACACTGCGGGAAATAAGGGGATGAGTCTGGAGGAGACTATCTATCATTTTTTGGATATG
>OASZ01001348.1_pt1 | contig 10072 bp, 10 predicted proteins | sample 1501241 | NCBI WGS metagenome assembly OASZ01 (sample SAMEA2579926, study PRJEB22360) | human gut metagenome | biome: human gut; feature: human-associated habitat; material: faeces | place: Denmark | collected 2008/2010 | reverse complement strand
TGAATATGAAGCACCTGGAGGCCGCCATTGAGGATGCCTCCATTGCCGGCTGACTCCATTCATGCCAGAGCTTGCAAACTAAAGTGCGAAAAAATCTTGACACGACCAAATCCAAGAGGTGTGAATTGGGAAAGTATTATCAGATACAAAAAATTTTTTCTTAAAAGCACCGTTTTCCCGGCTAAAGCACCGCAAGAGCCGGAGACAGAATGAAATCTCCTCATTCCCACTCGCTCCTGTTAGATGTTTTCTAAACAGATTTGCTTATGGGATTTAGCTCAGAGTATTGGCATTCTTTTCATTATTCAGATAGTAGGGGCTATCTGATTTTTTGTTGCCATGGTGTTGCCACCAATGAATTTTTCTGATGATTATTCTGTCGGAGTCCATGTTTCAATAATTGAATTACCAATATCAGAAATTTGAGTCAACAAATTATTTCTGACATCAGCATCATTCTCATTGTGTGCTTCCCGCACCAATTCAACTAGGTGCATATGCTGGTGGTTTCTTTCATCAAATTCAGGCAACCGCATATGTTTGAAAATATCGCCCACTTGTATCATGATGTGAAAACTGGCAATAAATTTTTGGACAAGACTGCATGTAAGCAAGCCACATAAGTAGAGTGCAGTGGTTTCATCGTCAAACTCTGCAAAGTAAATTTTGTGATCCGGAACAACAATTTTCTCGCCGACACCTTGCAGTGTTCTCGTATTAACTACCGCTACAGGGAGTCCGCTATTACCAGGCTGTTCAGGCCAAACTACTTTCCATGGCGCAAATGTATAGCCACCCACATTATATACCGCATAATATGGAGCGGAAGGCATTCTTGTCCGATATGTGGAGCGACTCCGCAGCTGCTGTTCAAATGCACGGAAATAATCATATAAAAGCCGATTGTTTTGCTCAACTTCCGTTTCTGCTTGGGATAGCCATGTGGATGTAATTCCGCGATTTGGGACGATTGCATATAACTCATGCTGCGGGTTATACTGGCAGGCCTTCAGGTCGGAAGCTCCCTTAATCACCGGATAAAGCAAATTGTGTTCTACCCAAAAACGACGTTTAGGGCCAATGTTTGTGCGACCTGCTTCAGGCCTTGTTTCGATTTGTACACGGGTGCCATCGTACGACACATTAACTACATTTACAAAGTATACACCATTAAGATCACATGTAATTCCCTTACGCCCCTCCGTCCATGTACATTTGCCAACTAATTTTTTGCATATGTCAAAATCACCGGAAGGCAGGATTGCCCAAGGGGACGAGCCTCCTTGAACTGGATTTGCTTCAAGAAAAGTGCGAGTAGTCCGATTTAATACCTCTTGTTTTGTGGCATGCTCCGGAATTGTGCGTGATTTTCCTTGGGCACTACTCCATACAGCATAGTCAACGGGGAAAGACGGCTGTACTCCGCCTTTTTTTGCGACAAAAATCACAGTTTTATTTGCCGCATCAGGAAATGGTTTTAGGGCTTTCAAATCCTCTACACTTTCAGGGAAAAGGAAATTATTCTCATCAATGCGAAAACGTCTAAATCCCTCCGAGGATGCTGACTGGAAGTGTGTTTGTGTAAGCAAGAAGATCAGTTGCCCACCACTTCTGAGCCATTTGTCAGAGACTGTGTAGGTGATAAGTCCAGAAATGTCCAACTCATTCCCGCCGTAATAAGGTGTACGTGAGAAAATATCATATTTACGGCATGTAGGAGCCACTCTGTTCCGATACAGTTCTGGTAACTTTGACCAGCGGACCCACGGGGGATTGCCAACTATTACATCAAACTCACCCGCGGTTGATGACCAGAAGTAATTGCGGACAATTCGGAACCAAATCCCGTTCCAATTTCTTCTATGAAGATCTAAGACACGTGCATAAGTTGATGAAAGTATAGGCTCCCAAGATTCTCTTTCTTCTACAGTTATCGCATTGTGCACAAGGAGTCCATCTATCATACGAACAGGCTCCATATCATTTTCCACACATTCACCCATGATAGAAAACACCGTATCAAGCCGATCTCTACTTTGTGACAATACTGTTGGCAAGGTAATTGTCAAATCAGCTACGTTGCTTCCTATGACATAGTTCACTACGCTAGTATCTCCCTCATCGGGAGCCGGAGCATAGATTGCATCTGCCAGTAATATAGGAATCTCAATATGTATCCCTGGAGCTTCAGCAATCAGGTCAGAAAGCGCAATCAGATAATTTACACGAGCTGTTTGCACCGCCAGTGGGTTTAAATCAAATCCCCACACATTTTGAGTTATTCTTTGTAACAGATCTACAGCAGACAAATTTGAGCATTCTCGAATCCTTTTTATAATTGCTAATAGAAACGAAGCAGAGCCACAAGTAGGGTCAAGGAATTTTAGCTCATCAAATTGGCCTTCAACTTTATCTAAAGTCACGTCTACAAGCCAATCTGGCGTATAGAATTCTCCCAAGCTCTTTCTCAACACTTGCGGCACGATATTCTGATAGAATCGTTTAAGCACATCATTTGTCTGAGCATGGGACAGGTCTTCCATTTGATACAAAGAAAGTTTTATCAGAACCTCTTTTAATGATGTAACAATATCATTTACAACTTCAGGATATACATTGCTTGTACATGCATCAATATACCAACTAAACAACGGCTCTTCCACGAAACCGTGTATATTTGCCCTTGTATAAAGTTGTGAGCGTTCGATATCCAAATCTAGCATCGAGATAAGCTCGTAATCACTTACAGACACAGCATTTTGGGCAAAATCAGAATATGATGTTAACTCGGTAAGATGAGAAACAATCTCAGCAGATAAGAGTTTAATAATAATTGAATCAAATGTGTGAATCACGAAAAGGATACGAGACAACTTATCAGTTGATGTGCTAGTACAAGTAAAACCAATAGAGTTTATAATTGCTTCCACTTGAAAAGAACTAAGATCAGCTACTTGCCCATATAAAGCTTTCCATTCTTGGTAAAGCATCTTGACTTTGTTGTTATTAGGATCATCAAGATATAGCATTAACGCAGTAGCAAGAGCCTGCATGAGATTACCACCAGCAACTGAACCATGACCAAAATCTTCAATTAAATTCGTTGCTGTTACTGCTCTACGGCAAGACTGGCGGCATGCTTCGAACACCATTTGCACACTATCTGGAGAGAGTGGCATAATGGGGCCAGGAATGGGCTGTCCATTTTCAGATGAAATGTGAACAAAAGCAATCGATTCACCATCGATGGCAATTCCTTGATAATGACGCACATCTAAACCTTCAATACCAGCCTTTGCAGGGATATATCTTGAGAGTTCCTCTAATGCTTCCTGAAATTTAGCACTATTTTGATTGCCATGAAATAGGCCTACATTCTTAAACTCAATAATAACTTGATTGTAGTCAGCATCAGATCGCCCTCTCTCTGCATGAAATGTGATCGCGAGCGTATTCTGTAAAATGGTAAGCCAACCTAGTCTAACTTCCTCTTCTGTTTGCCAATCTACGCGCTGGCGATTGAGCTGATTGTATTGTTCGGTATACATTATTTTTCCCTCATGACACAATTATTTCTCTTACAGCAGGCTTCAATCGAAACCGTTGAACTTGTTTTACTTGGTCGTTTCCTGCGTTAATTCCATTATATCTCCAATGTCACACTGTAAAGCCGTGCAGATTTTTACCAGCACATCTGTAGTAACATTTTCATTTTTTCCTAATTTCGCCATCGAAGCATGGCTGATTCCTGCCGCCGCACATAGATCTTTTTTCTTCATATCTCTGTCAATTAGTAATTTCCAAAGCTTTTTATAACTAACAGCCATCTTCCACACCTCAGCAACAAGTTATATATTCTGAAAACGCTGAGCGCTATTCAGTGTTCGCAAACTTTTGGGTTATTATATCATATTTGCCTTAGTGCTTCAATAAGGGATTGTGAAAGATGAAAGGCTAACAGTTAAAGTTTTTAAATAGTGCGCGACACAATTAAGTGTTAAAGTATTTATGGTTAGTAATTACTTTCAAATACCTGTCCGGCTCACCATTTAAAATTAGATTGACATACTCCAACGGAGCGTTATAGATCAACCAGTCCAGTTCTGACCCGCTGGTGCATACTGTTTGCCACCTCGTTCGCCACGGCGGTGCAGTCGATGGAGAGCAGCGTCCCGTCTTCTAGGCAAAGTTCCACGCAGGCGGTGTCCAGGTTTAACTCACAGGACAAAATCTTTCTCATAGTCGTTACCTCCTAATACTTAAATTTCGGTTGATTTTCCGCAGCGACACAAGGTTCGTTTCGCTAATTTTAGAATCTGGCAAGCAATGCGTGTGGCTATCCACACACAAATCCAGCAAGCAATGCGAGTGTTAATACACACTCACATTTCCTGCCGTCTGCTTGTTGAGGGCAGTGCCCCCCAAGCCCCCTTTGAACACAGGATTTCATTCTGTGGCTACGCGTTCTGCGAACGCTTTGAAAGGGTACGCCAAAGCGCCGTCCCCTTTAAGATACCATGGAACAAATCGTTCCACCCTTACGCCTGATGGCTACTGCGAAACACAGTAGCCCTCGCTAGATGCGTAGGCAAAGTATTTTCCCATCGTTCGCATTTACTTTGCACCCTGTGCCCTGGTTTCAAGGCATGAGGGCTACTCCTTAATGATTACATGGTACGCCCTAAAATAGGGCTCACCTGGAAAGATGGGGTGGCAAAACACCACCTCACATTTTTTTCCGCAACGGTGGCGACGGTCGCAACGGTGCTGGGAGTCCCCCTCAAAACACCGTCGCGACCGTTGCAAGCGTCGCGCTTTACTTGATTACTTCAACATAGGTGCTTCTATCACCACGTAGGTCAGCCGGATACGCCGCCCTTCGTGTTTGATTTTGTATTCATACTTCACCTGATGTTCTTCCAGCAGACGACTGGCATTTACATTCAGATGCTTAGTAAGGCGGTTCACTGCCATATCCAACCGAAGGGCTTCGGCAAGCTCTGTTGGGCTGCCTTCCCATTCGCGGTTCTCGTCAGATACGATTTTCGCTACCGCTTCCAGCACCGGGTCCGGAGGTTGCTTCCAAAGCTCATTCTCTGCATGGTCGAGAAGCCATACCAAACGCTCCTGATCTTTACTTAAATACAGCCGCTGATCCGGCTGATCCCGTCCGCTGATTTCCAGTGTGGCCTTTCCGTCAGTTCGTTTTTCTTTCTGCATAATGAGGGCCCCATCTGCACAGCCCGACAGTCCGGTGGTGCCGGAAATCTTCTCAAAGCTATCTCCCGCAGGCTGCTTTCTGGTGTGGTGGACAATCAGGATGCAAACTCCATGCCGGTCTGCAAATTGTTTCAGCTTTCCAATCACCTCATAGTCGCTGGAATAACTGTAGTTATCGCTCACCATCTCCCGAACTTTTTGAAGGGTATCCACGATAATCAATTTGGTATCACTGTGTTCCCGGACAAACTTTTCCAGCTGTTCATCCAGACCGCTGCCGATCATCTTGGCGCTGGTAGCAAAGTGGAGGGTGCTTGTCCCTTCCACACCAAACATACGGAACATCCTGCGCTGCAAACGGCTTTCGTCATCTTCCAGAGCAAGATAGAGGACTGTTCCCTGATGAACCTTGTAGCCCCACAGATCCTGCCCGGTGCTGACATGGTGGGCTATTTGTGCCACCAGAAAAGATTTGCCGATTTTGGGCGCTCCGGCAAGGATATATGCTCCAGTATAGAGCAGGTTTTCAATCACTGCGGACTTTACCTCAAATACATTATCCATCACCTCATCCAGGGTTACAGTGTGCAGGTAAGCTGGGTCGCTCATGCGCTGTATCCTGCGGTACATTTCCTCCAGACTTTCCTGCGGATTTACAACTTCATCATTGATTTCTTCCTTGGAAGTGGTTATACTAATGTCAGAATTTTTAGAGATTGACTGCCCATCGTCTGCGCCAACAGATGAGTCCTGGGTGGTCATTTTCTTTTTTTCATCGATCATAGGCAATATCCTCCTGCATTCCTTTCATAATGGTTGTGATCATCTGAATGGTGTCCAACAGTTCCTCATTTACGCCTTGCCCGGCTTCGATCCGGCGCAGCTCGTCCAGCACAGCAACCAGCTGATCTCGCAGTGCCTTATAGACTCTTGGATTGCCCTGAGCCACCACATCCCGACAGAGCAGCCGACGGATGATATAATCCTGTTTGGTCAGTCCTGTGAGCTTGACTGCTGTTTCAATCTGGGCATCCTCCTCCGGGGAGACCCGGAAAAATACGGCCTTGTTCCTCCAACGGTTGTGCTTATCCAAATTCTTTGCTGACATTCTTAATTGCCCCTTTCCATATTCAATTTATCTGCCATTTCCGTTTGCTTGGACGGAAACAGGTGTGCATAATTGTAAGTGATGTCGATGCTCTCATGTCCCACCCGGTCCGCGATGGCTGTGGCAGAGAACCCCATATCGATGAGAAGCGAAACCGCGCTGTGACGAATATCGTGGATTCGGATGCGCGGGACTCCGGCCTCTTTGGAGCCTCTATCCATCTCCCGATGGAGATAACTCTTGGTGACGGTAAACATTCGGTCATCTGCTCCAATTCCGTAGAGCATTTTGAGGTAATCCTGAATTTCCTCTGCCAGAAACTGCGGCATAGTGATAACACGATTGCTCTTTTCGGTTTTTGGAGTGGTAATCAAATCCTGCCCGTTTAGCCGCTGATAGGATTTGTTGATGGTAACAGTTCGCTTCTCAAAGTCAAAATCTGCCGGGGTCAGAGCCAGCAGTTCCCCCTCCCGGATGCCACACCAGTAGAGCATTTCAAAAGCATAGAAGGATAGTGGTTTATCCATCATCACCTCAGCAAATTTCAGGTACTGCTCCTTGGTCCAGAACATCATCTCACGGTTTTTCTTTTTCCCCATGCTGCCTGCCTTTTTACAAGGGTTATCCCGGAGGTTATAGTACCGAACCGCGTGGTTGAAGATGGCGCTAAGCTGATTGTGAACCGTCTTAAGGTACACAGGTGAATAGGGCTGTCCCTTTTCATCCTTGTGGTTCAGCATCTCGTTCTGCCAGGTGATAATCTGCTGGGCAGTGATGTTGCACATCTTCAGCTTGCCGAAGTATGGGAGTAGCTTTGTGCGGATAATATGCTCCTTTGTGGCCCAAGTGTTTTCCTTGAGCCGGGTCTTCATATCCGCTGTATAAAGTTCCACAAAGCTTTTGAAGTTCATATCCAGATCAGCACTGGTTTTATGAACCTGCTCACGCTCCCAGGCCTGCGCCTCTCGCTTAGTCTTAAAACCGCGCTTTTGGGTCTGCTTCCGCTCACCATTCCAATCGGTATAGCGATAAACTGCCCGCCAGGTGCCGGTTTTTTCTTCCTTGTAAACGGCCATTATGATTCCTCCTTTACCGTTTTGGTATAGTAATACTTCTCTCTGAAGAATTCTCGATTGACACGGCCAGAGATGGTCAGATACCCTTTCTCCTGCAATTCTTCATTAAGCCCATGGATCACCTTGTAGGCGTGGGATTTGGAGATACCCAATTCCTGAGCAACTTCGTCTGCTCGCATAAAACTCTGTTTTTGCATAAATGAAATACCTTCCTTTCCTTGCTGGTTGTTTTTTCCTGCTGATTTTGTTTCTCATAAAGCCCTCCTCACTCTCTACTGCCACTTTTTTCAGATTTTGCACCCAAAAATTTTGAAAAAATTTTCTTCGGGTATTACAGCTAAGCAAATATGCTTTGTTTATTGTAATTATACTAAGCATAATAGCTTATGTCAATCGGCGTATGCAAAATAAATTAAATAAAATTGTTTAGTATTCTCTTGACTTTCCTAAGCATTTCTGCTACGCTTTTTATAAAGACAACCAACGATTGGAGTTGACGATATGGCGATTGGTGAACGAATTCACTTTTTCCGTCTCCTGCGGGGGATGACACAAAAATATCTCGGTATGACGTTGGGATTCCCGGAGAAGTCTGCTGATGTGCGCCTTGCACAGTACGAAACAGGATCAAGAACCCCAAAGGCAGACCTGACCGCTGCCCTGGCACAGGTATTGGATGTCTCGCCCCATGCGCTCTCTGTCCCGGACATAGACTCCTATGTAGGGCTCATGCACACCCTGTTTACCCTGGAGGATAACTACGGGCTCAAGATCAGCGAGATGGATGGCGAAGTCTGCCTGAAGGTCGATGTTCGGAAAAACAAGGACGCCGCCCGGCTGCATGAGATGCTCTGGACCTGGCGGGAACAGGCAGCCAAACTGGAGGTCGGTGAGATCTCCCAGGAGGACTACGACCGCTGGCGTTACCACTATCCAGAGTTTGACAAGGCCCAGAACTATGTGAAGGTGCCGCCCCAGGATCTCGCTTGACCATCTCACTTGTAGACCATGAGAGAGGCCGTTTGTTGCACAGGACAATAATAAAAAGAAAAAGAGAGCTAACTGACTAATCAAAATCAGTTAACTCTCTTTTTATGAATAATGAAAAAGTGTTGCCACGGAGGGCCTTAACCCCTCAAAAACCCAGTTATATCAGGCTTTTCCGGGCATCTGAAATTACTCCCACTCAAGTCTTGGGCTTTGATTTAGGGTTATAAAATGTACTTTAAATACGCTTTTTGTCCAGATAGTCCACGTATTTCACGCTGTGCACAGGTTCTTTACGAATTTTGTAGCCGTTTTGTAGCCAGCTATTTTATACGTACTAACCGTTCGCAACGACTTGTTTTGAATGATTTGCAGCAGATTTCGATATGATTCCCGCTAATAATCACCCGGAAATTGACCGCCTGATTCACCTCAAAAAACATCCTGGAGGTATGACCATGAGCAAACTTATATCCTGTCAATTCAACATAGACACAGCCTGCGTGGAATTGGTTTTTGACGATGGAAGCCAGATTTCCATTGACTGCACCGCCGTTGAAAACGAAGTTGCCGACAATCGCTTCCAGCGGTCAGAGCTGGATTATCTGATCTACAATGACTCGCTTGCTTATGCCGATCTGATTCTGAACAGCAAGCTGAACGTCCTGTTTGAATAAACCGACATGAGCATAAACGACAGCGTCCCGGTTCATAATGATTGGGACGCTGCTTATTATATCATTGTATTTTGCGAACTCATTCCTCGAACAGATACAGAAGATATCCGTAGCCCTCTGCTTTCATCTTTGCGTAAGGCACAAAGCGGAGGGACGCGCTGTTGATGCAGTAGCGCACGCCATTGGGGGACTCCGGATCGCCGGTGAACACATGACCAAGGTGAGAATCTCCGGCACGGCTTCTGACCTCTGTGCGGCGCATGCCGTGGCTCAGGTCCTCCAGTTCCACCACGGCAGGCTCTTCAATGGGCTTTGTGAAAGCCGGCCAGCCACTCTCAAACTTATCCGTGGAGGAAAAGAGCGGCTCGCCGGTCACGACATCCACATAGACGCCCTTTTCGAACTTGTCCCAGAACTCGCCCGTGAAGGCGCGCTCCGTGCCGCTCTCCTGCGTGACGCGGTACTGCTCCTCCGTCAGCTTGTCACGAATGGACTCCGCCGCGGGTTTTTGATAATCACCCGGGTCGATGCGCAGCCGGGAGAAAAGCTCCATCTCCGCGCGCGGGATGTGGCAGTAGCCGTTCGGGTTCTTTTCGAGGTAGTTCTGGTGGTATTCCTCGGCGGGATAGTAGTTCTTGAGCGGACCGATCTCCACAAAGAATTTCTCGCTGCGGCCACGCTCGATCTCCGCGATGCGTTTTACCGTTTCTCTCGCGCTTTCGTTGGTGTAGTAGACGCCGGTCTGGTACTGGCTGCCCCGGTCGTTGCCCTGCCGGTTTTGTACCGTAGGGTCGATCACATAAAAGTAGGCCAGCAGCAGCGCGTCGAGGCTCACCTGCTCGGGGTCGTATTCCACCCGCACGGTCTCCCGAAAGCCGGTCTCTCCCTTGCAGACGGTCTTGTAATCGGCGTCCGCCTCGCAGGTGCCGTTGGCATAGCCGCTCTCGGCATCGATGACGCCGGGGATGGACTGCATCAGCTGTTCCATGCCCCAGAAGCAGCCG
>OASZ01001337.1_pt1 | contig 10134 bp, 9 predicted proteins | sample 1501241 | NCBI WGS metagenome assembly OASZ01 (sample SAMEA2579926, study PRJEB22360) | human gut metagenome | biome: human gut; feature: human-associated habitat; material: faeces | place: Denmark | collected 2008/2010 | reverse complement strand
GTAGAACACCAGCCTTCCAAGCTGGATACGTGGGTTCGATTCCCATCACCCGCTTTCTCACTGAAAAGTGAGATGCCTCGAAAAGAGGAAAATGAGTCTGTAGCTCAGCTGGATAGAGCAACGGCCTTCTAAGCCGTAGGTCGTGGGTTCGAATCCCCCCAGGCTCGTTTTGTGGTGGGTATGGTGCAGTTGGTTAGCGCGCTAGATTGTGGTTCTGGATATCACCGGTTCGAGTCCGGTTACCCACCCTTTCATAATTATTAATGGCATGCAGTGTCAGACATAAAGTCTTTAATGGGCTATCGCCAAGCGGTAAGGCACAGGACTTTGACTCCTGCATACGCTGGTTCGAATCCAGCTAGCCCAGTTTATCCAGTTACTGGGAAGTTAAATAAAATACGGGCGTGTAGCTCAGGTGGTAGAGCACTTGACTTTTAATCAAGTTGTCCGGGGTTCGAATCCCCGCACGCTCATCAGAACAAGCGATTGCTTGTTCTATTTTTTTCTCTCAAAGAAGAAAATAAAAGAGAATAAGCGGATGTGGCGGAATTGGCAGACGCACCAGATTTAGGTTCTGGTGTCTACGACGTGCAGGTTCAAGTCCTGTCATCCGCATTGAAAAGAAAACTCCGGAATCCCCGTGTTTGTAAAAATACGAGGATTCCGGAGTTTTTGTTCAGGTAGAAATGTAAGTTCCCTGGGTTCCCAAAGAAAAGCCTTGTCAGGAAACAGAGTTTTCTCTTAATTCTTTTTCTCTGTCAATGAACATAATCAGAAAAGCAACGAACAAAAGGAAGGAACATCCTAAGATCGCCTTTTCGTGAAGAATCCGCACAACGGCATTTCCGATGACGGCTCCGATAATGAAGCAGATGATAATGCCATAGTAGAGAAGACTGGAATCAAGGAATTTCCGTTCTTTTGTATGTAAATAATGGTGAAGGTTTTCCGTTCCGCTTCTCAAATTACCGATGCACATAGTTGTGGCAATTCCTTGTCCGTGAATTTTGCGGAAACTTTCAACCTGAATGCCACAGGCAAAAGAGGTAAGCGAGTTGGCAGGCAGATTGAGCGTCGTAGGAAAGAAACTGACTGCAATCAGGATCAGGGCTTCTGTAAGGACAGAAATCTGTCTCCAGTGAAGCAGGTTCGGTTCTTTTGTACGGACCGTGTCTGCCAGTGCGATTCCCAGTGCAAAAGCAAGTACCGGGAAGAGGTAATTAAGCATGGTCTGATAGTTTCCCTCAGAAAGATTTACACCAAAAAGGAGCATATTTCCCGTCTGAGCATTGGCAAAGACTTTTCCACGTTCAATATAGGAATAAGCGTCCATAAAGCCGCCTGAGAGGGCGAGAATCGTTCCAAGACCGATGGATTCGGAAATCTGCATGGAATGTTTCATAAAGAAGTCACCTCATTTAATTGGATTTACGTGAGAAATTCGCAAGGCACGTTTCTCACAGTTTGCAAATTTATTATAGAAAGGATTGGAAGGAATGTCAAATCCGGTAAGAAGTAAAAAGAAAATGTGGCGTGGATTCAAAAAGATTGTTCATGGTATCTTAAGATTGTTTTAAAATCAAGAAAGTACAGGTTGAAGTTTGAATGAAATTCTGATATCCTATATCGGTATGCCTGAAAAAGAAGCAGAGCGACATGCATTGTCAGATGGAGGTTTTATAATGATAGAAAAGAAAATTAAATTAATGTCATCCGGTCAGATCTTAAGTTTCTGCAAGGCATGTCAGAAACTGGAGTCAGATGTGGATGTGACGGATATGTCTAATAGAAATTATCAGATTGATGGAAAGTCCCTGCTGGGGCTGATGTCCGTAAAGCTGGGACTTCCCATGAGAGTTGTCATATCAGGCTCAGATGAAGAACTGGCAGAGCAGTATCTGGGTAAATATGAGTTTGAATGATTATTCGATATTTTTGAGTGCCTCGTCCATAGGCACTTTTTTTATTTTCCGGTACTCCAGTAAAGCTACGATCAGATAAGTGCCAAATCCAAGAACGAACATTTTTACATAAATAACCGGATCCATATACAGCGGAATCCATCCGGTGATGCTGGTGATCATGATCGCACGGAACAGACCGGTCATGATAATGTTTTCAATCGGAAGGCTGATCAAAAGGAACAGTACGACAACAATGGAGGTAGAGAGAATGTAAAGCCGACTGATCTCCCAGTTGGTATATCCGAGAATTTTGGTCATGGAAATCGCCTGTGCATTTTTATCGATAATGATCTTGGAAAGCAGATAGATCAAGATAACAAACATCAGAATCGCAAAGCCATCCACAAGAGACATCATACTTCCCATTGATACGGTGAGCTGTCTGGAGATTTTGGACAGGCTGTCCAGATCAATGACAGAAGAAATATATTTCTGGTCAATATCTGTAATCTCCGTTTTGGAGAGATAACCGCTGAAATAGTCGCTTCCAAGATCAAAGGTATCGTTTAACTGTTTCTGTGGCATGAAAATGGTAAGTCCGCCTTCGTAGTTATAAATGCCGTCTACTGTAAACTGATAAGTATCATCTTCATAAATTTCCTTTAATTTAATCGTATCGCCCTTTTTCAGGCTGTATTTATCCGCATAGGCAGAGGAGATGTAGACACCATTATAAAGATCATCTGAATCTGCTGCATCTGCGAAATCAATGGAAATATAGCGGCTGTCATCTGTCAGGCCATAGAGCAGGATTTCTTCTTCTTTGTAGCCGGTATCATAAGTATTTAATGAATAGGCACTGAATTTTTCAGCGTCTTCATTATCGGTTTCCACAGCGCTTTGAAAATACATCATAGAAAGAAGACTTGAAAGTTTATTCTCTTCATTCATTGCCTCCAGTGGAATCTGCAAAATATACTGATAATTGCACAACAGGTTATCGGAGAGGACTTCCTGATAATGATCGAGTACTGCAGGGAAAAGCAGTCCGAACATTAAAAGGAGATTTGCAAAAAGGATTCCGACAAATAACAGTACATAGTTGCTGATATTCTGAAAAATAACACGCATGCGGAAACGGCTGAAAAATGCCAGCTTCGGGCTTAAATAAAGAGCATGCTTCTGACGTCTTTTCTTCAAGTCTCTTCTTAAAAACTTAAGTGGAGAAAGAGAAAGCTTTCTGTAGAGTATTGTAAAGTTTACAAGGATCATCAAAATGATCGGAATCACGGTTGTCAGAAGGAAAGCTTCCGCATTCCAGATGGTAGTATAAGTCGGAAGACTGTAGCTTCCGTAATACATACCGGCACATACATCTTTCAGGACGGTATAACCTAAAATATTTCCGATCACGGCACCGATCAGGGTGACAATAATCGGCATGGACATATAATGGCGGATCAGTTCGGCACGGGTATAACCGGATGCAAGCAGTGTTCCGATGACATTGGATTCTTTTATGATGGTATTGCTGCTCGTAATTCCAAAGACGAATGCCATGATTACGATAATAATATAAAGAAAGACAATAATCATAGCACGGTCACTGCCCATATCGTCACCGGTGAAATTGATCGCCTGGTTCAGATAGCGGGGAACGTAGTCCTGCAGAGAAACTTCCTTATTAATAGCCTTCATCAGGTCATCGGAAACCTTCTTTTCTTCCTTATCATTGGCAGGTTCTTTTGCATATTTCCAGGAGTAGACATATTTGATGGAAGAACTTTCAAATTTGGAAAAAGCCTCAGGTGTCACGACAGCCACTCCGAATTTTACCGAGTCGAACATCGAATCATTATTATTCTGGAAAAGGCAACTGTAATCAGGAAGAGCAACCAGTCCGGTGATCGTCCATTCATGGGAATCGCTCTTTAATGTGTCACCGACTGACAGATGGTTGTTATCTGCATACATACGGTCGATTGCAATCTCATTTTCGCTGGAAGGAAAATCTCCCTTCATCAGGCATACCAGGTTGACATCGGTACGATTGGAAAAAATACGGAGCGTACTTCCATTGGTTATGGATTCTTCGGAATAAAAATTTTCATACAGGGTAATGTCATTTTCTTCGATTGCCTGAATCTGTGAAGTTGTTGCTTTTTTAGCAATCTGAAAATGTCCGTTCTCAATATTATACTTCTGAAATCCTTCATTATAAGTCCTGATCATACTTCCGTCTGCCACAAGGAAACCGGAAACAAATCCAATGGAAATGATCAGGAGCAGAAAAATTACAAGATACTTTCCAAATTCACTTTTCAGTTCCCTTGGAAGACGTTTGGTTAATGGATTTTTCATCGTTTCAGCCTCCTTACCAGTCTAATGCTTCGGCAGAAACTTTATGCTCATTCAGATAATTTTTGCGGATCATACCGTCACGGATACGGACAACCCGGTCTGCCATGTCTTTGATGGCATCATTATGAGTAACCATGACAACGGTATTTCCGTATTTCTGATTCACGGTTTCAATCAGCTTCAGGATCTCTTTGGAAGTATTGTAGTCCAAAGCACCGGTTGGCTCATCGCAGAGCAGGATATCCGGGTTCTTTACGATCGCACGTCCAATGGCAGTACGCTGCTGCTGACCACCGGAAAGCTGATTGGGGAGTTTACGCTGATGATCTGCAAGACCAAGTGTATCAAGAAGTTCATCCACATCCAGGGCATGGTCGCTTAAATAAGCTCCGACTTCGATATTTTCGCGGACAGTCAGGTTCGGGATCAGATTATACATCTGGAAAACATAGCCCAAATGTCTGCGGCGGTAGAGTCCGAGCCGCTTCGGAGTCATTTTCTCCATGAGTTCTCCGTCGATCGTGATCTGTCCGCTGTCAGCATGATCGATTCCACCGATAATATTAAGCAGGGTGGACTTTCCGGAACCGGAAGGACCTAAAAGAACGCAGAACTCACCTTTTTCAATGGAAAGATCAATCCCTTTCAGGACTTCCACCCGGCTGTCGCCCTGTCCAAATGATTTTTTAATATGATTTAGATTAAGAAACATAGTAACCTCCTTCGAACTCTGGTTAGAATAATCTAACTAAACTATACCATTTATTCTTTCTTATGTAAAGATGTCGGGGTCAAAAGCCCCCGACTTTGATGCCTACGGATTGCTCCGTGCTACGCACTCCCACAATCCTACCCAATATTCGCATATCGTGGGATTATCATCCCACTTTTATGCTCATATCGGGGCGGGTCCTAAGGTCTTTCACCCACCTATGAGCAAGCTCATGTGGGCTTAGACCTTTTGACCCTGGCATCATGTAAATAAAGTTTCGTTCACAATAAGGACATATTTTTTTGCTACCATACGTGCATAGAATGGATTCAAAATAAATAGAACTCCTGAAAAAGAGGAGTTCAGAGAGAAATTGATCTCAGAGCAGAACAGAACCGGAGGGAAAAAGAATGGACAGAGCAAAAATATTGGTCGTAGATGATGAAAGCAGAATGAGAAAGCTGGTGCGGGATTTCCTGGTCAGAGAAGGATACAATGTACTTGAAGCTGAAGACGGGGTGGAGGCAATGGATATTTTCTATGAGGAAAAAGATATTTCACTGCTGATCCTCGATGTTATGATGCCGAGGATGGACGGATGGCAGGTGTGCCGTGAGATCAGGGAGTCTTCAAAAGTGCCGATCATCATGCTGACAGCAAGATCAGAAGAAAGAGATGAACTGCAGGGATTTGATCTTGGCGTAGATGAATATATTTCCAAGCCGTTCAGTCCAAAGATCCTTGTGGCGAGAGTGAATGCAATCCTGAGAAGAACGCTTGGCAGTGATGCGGGAGATGTGATGGAAGCCGGTGGAATTACGATCGATAAAGCGGCTCATATTGTGGAAATAGATGGAAAACCGATCGAGCTGAGCTACAAGGAATTTGAACTTCTCACTTATTTTGTGGAGAATCGCGGGATTGCACTGTCAAGAGAAAAGATCCTTAATAATGTATGGAATTATGATTATTTTGGAGATGCAAGGACGATTGATACGCATGTAAAGAAATTAAGGAGCAAGTTGGGCGATAAAGGGGAGTATATCCGTACGATCTGGGGTATGGGATACAAATTTGATGCAGAATAGAACAGGTGATGCAGATGGAAAAGCAGATGAAAAAATCGTTAAGCAGACAGATGACAGCAGTCTTTGTCGGTCTGCTGGCATTTGTGCTGGCAGCAGTTTTTATTGTCAATGCGGTGTTCCTGGGACATTACTATACCACGCACAAAGAGAGTGATCTTCTGAATACGTATAATGCATTGAAAGAAGCACAGGAGTCTGATGAGCTGACGGATGAGAATAAGCAGTGGAAATTATCTTATGAACTGGAAAAAATGAATATTGATGTCTGCGTGATGAATGTAGACCGGGATGCAGGAACCATCAATGAAATTTTTTCTAATGTAAAAGAAAAGAGTCTTCTTTACGATCAGACTCTGCGGATCTTTTTTTCAAAGGATACAGGGAATGAGACTGTATTAAAATCGACAGATCAGTATGTGATGCGGAAGATGACGGATCGTCAGAATGGAACCGATTATCTCGAAATGTGGGGGTATCTGGATGATGATTCTTTTGTGCTGATGCGTAGCCCACTGGAGAGTATCCGGGAAAGTGCTTCTCTGGCGAATCAGTTCCTGATCTATCTTGGTATCATAGGGATGGTAGTTGGAGGCCTGCTTGTATGGATTTTTTCAAGAAAGATCACCAGGCCGGTGATGGAATTGGCAAGGCTGTCGGAAGATATGGCGAATCTGAATTTTGATATGAAGTATACCAGTGGTGGAAATAACGAGATCGGAATCCTGGGGGAGAACTTTAATAAAATGTCCCTGCAACTGGAAAAGACGGTTTCGGAATTAAAGACAGCAAATAATCAGTTGCAGAAAGATATTGAACAGAAAGAAAAACTGGAAGATATGAGAAATGAATTTCTGGGAAATGTATCACATGAGCTGAAGACTCCGATCGCATTGATCCAGGGATATGCGGAAGGACTGAAAGAAGGAGTCAATGATGATCCGGAAAGCAGGGAGTTTTACTGTGATGTCATTATGGATGAAGCGTCAAAGATGAATCAGATGGTCAAGAACCTTCTGACACTGAATCAACTGGAATTTGGAAATGATGAGGTAGAATTTGCACGGTTTGATATTGCGGCTCTTGTAAGAGGCGTGATCGCAAGCTGTGATATTCTGATCCAGCAGGCGGGTGCATCGGTAGATTTTGTGAGTGAAGAGAAAGTCTATGTATGGGGAGATGAGTTTAAGACAGAACAGGTAGTACGAAATTATCTGACAAATGCAATCCATCATGTGGATAATGAAAAGCGGATTGAAGTCAGAATCGTATCATCGGATGGAAAAGTAAGAGTTTCTGTCTTTAACAGCGGAAAGCCGATCCCGGAGGAGGATGTGCCGAAACTGTGGGATAAATTTTATAAAGTGGATAAGGCTCATACAAGAGAATATGGCGGAAATGGAATCGGTCTGTCGATTGTAAAAGCGATCATGGAATCGTTCCATCAGGGATACGGAGTCAGAAATTTTGATAATGGAGTAGAATTCTGGTTTGAACTGGATGCAAAATCATGATAAAGTATATAGAAAGATGCCAGGGTCAAAAGGTCTAAGCCCACATGAGTTTGCTCATAGGTGGGTGAAAGACCTTAGGACCCGCCCCGATATGAGCATCAAAGTCGGGGGCTTTTGACCCCAACATCTATAGAAAAGAACGAAAACCCCTGATTTGAAAGGATTAAAGAATGATAGCAATAATCGATTATGATGCCGGAAATATAAAAAGTGTGGAGAAAGCATTGCTTGCACTTGGACAGGAAGTGAAAGTAACTTCAGACAGAGAGAAGATCCTGTCAGCAGATAAGGTGATCCTTCCGGGAGTAGGAGCCTTTGGTGATGCAATGGCGAATCTGAGGGAGAGCGGACTGGATGAGGTGATCCGGGAGGTCGTAAAGAAAGAGATTCCTTTCCTCGGAATCTGCCTGGGATTGCAGCTCCTTTTTGAGAGCAGTGAAGAAGCACCGGGTGTTGCAGGACTTGGAATACTGAAAGGAAAGATCTTAAGGATTCCGGAGCGGGCAGGATTGAAGATTCCGCATATGGGGTGGAATTCGCTGCATTTAGAGCATGACGGAAGACTCTTCCGGGGAATCGAGGAAAATGCCTATGTCTATTTTGTGCATTCCTATTATCTGCAGGCAAAAGAGAAAGAAATCGTGAAAGCATCGACTGAATACAGCACGCATATCCATGCATCGGTTGAACAGGGAAATATATTTGCCTGTCAGTTCCATCCGGAGAAGAGCAGCGATGTAGGTCTGCATATCTTAAAAAACTTCGTGGAACTGTAAGGAGGAAAGAAAAATGTTTACGAAAAGAATTATTCCATGTCTTGATGTCAATGCAGGAAGAGTTGTAAAAGGTGTGAATTTTGTGGATCTCAAGGATGCCGGTGATCCGGTGGAGATTGCAAAGGCATATGACCAGGCAGGAGCAGATGAACTGGTATTCCTGGATATCACCGCTTCTTCAGATGCGAGAGGAACTGTGGTTGATATGGTGCGGAAAGTTGCAGAATGTGTATTTATTCCATTTACAGTAGGAGGCGGAATCCGTACGGTAGATGATTTCCGGGCATTGCTCCGAGAGGGAGCAGATAAGATTTCCATCAATTCTTCTGCGATCAATACACCGGAATTAATTCATGAGGCGGCTGATAAGTTTGGTAGTCAGTGCGTGGTTGTGGCGATTGATGCCAAAAGGCGGGCAGACGGAAGTGGCTGGAATATTTATAAGAATGGTGGACGGATCGATGTAGGGATCGATGCAATGGAATGGGCTAAAAAAGTAGAGTCGCTCGGTGCAGGAGAGATTCTTCTGACGAGTATGGACTGTGATGGAACAAAAGCCGGATATGATCTGGAGCTGACCCGTGCAATCGCTGACAGTGTTTCAATCCCGGTGATCGCATCCGGTGGTGCAGGGAAGCTGGAGCATTTCCGGGAGGCATTGACGGAAGGCGGAGCCGATGCAGCTTTGGCAGCATCGTTATTCCATTATAAAGAGCTGGAGATAAAAGAAGTGAAAGAATACTTACGAGAGAATGGAGTGTCTGTAAGATTATGAGTGGTTTGAACGGAGACTGGTATGAAGCCTTAAAAGGTGAGTTCGCGAAGCCGTATTATAGAAAATTATTTGCAACAGTGAATGAAGAATATAAGACAAGGCTGATCTTTCCACCGGCAAAAGATATTTTTAATGCATTTCATCTGACGCCGCTGAAAGATGTAAAGGTTGTTATCTTAGGTCAGGATCCTTATCATAATCACGGGCAGGCACATGGATTGTGCTTCTCGGTGCAAAAGGGCGTGGAGATTCCACCTTCACTGGTGAATATTTATAAGGAGCTTCATGATGATCTTGGATGTACGATCCCGGATCATGGCTGTCTTACAAAGTGGGCAGAGCAGGGAGTGCTGATGTTGAATACTGTTCTGACGGTGCGTGCCCATCAGGCCAATTCTCACAGAGGGATCGGTTGGGAAGAATTTACAGATGCTGCGATCATGGCACTGAACAGCCAGGATCGTCCGATCGTCTTTATTTTATGGGGAGCACCGGCACAGAGGAAGAAGCGGATGCTGAACAATCAGAAGCATCTCATACTGGAGGCACCGCATCCGAGTCCGCTGTCTGCGTACAGAGGATTCTTTGGAAGCAGACCATTCAGTCAGACGAATGCATTTCTTGAAAAGAACGGGATCGAGCCGATCGACTGGCAGATTGACTGAACCGGGGAAGAGAGTAAAATCAGGCAGTTCCGAGTGGAAACTGCCTGATTTTTTAAGAAAGCTGCTGTATTTTGGAGATAAGAAGCCGTCCAACAGCACTGGCAAGCTGAGCAGGACGCTCGATGCGGGTAAAATCTTTTCCAAAGATTTCACGGGCAGCTTTCGTATCTCCGAAATTTCCATTTAAGATGGCCATGACCTGGATGCCATCTTTTTTTAATGCCCGGACTTCTGTGGCAACATCTTTGACAGCAGCATTGCCGGAGTAGTCACGGCTCAGAGCAAATCCATGTTCCAGACTGGCGGGGATCTTCCGGTCATCACTGGGACTTCAAAGTCTCC
>OASZ01001323.1_pt1 | contig 10230 bp, 8 predicted proteins | sample 1501241 | NCBI WGS metagenome assembly OASZ01 (sample SAMEA2579926, study PRJEB22360) | human gut metagenome | biome: human gut; feature: human-associated habitat; material: faeces | place: Denmark | collected 2008/2010 | reverse complement strand
TGAGGGTAAAATTTCCCGCAAATTGGGGCTTGCAGATTGCGGAAATGATTTTTCAGACACGCTCTAATGTGGCAAGTCGGAAATTTGTTATAAGATTGGGAATATACGATAAAAATGGCAAATCAGGTATATTGCATAATAAAAAAGCATATGTTATAATGCCAGTAAGCAAAAAGAAAAGACGTGTTCATAAGTAGCACAGCAAAAGCCCCGGAGCGGCAACTCCGGGGCTTTTTGTCCGTTTGGGCGAGGTGGATTAGACCTCAGGCTGGCTACCAGCAGTTAGTTTCTATCCAGCCATTTGCAAATATAATAGGCGATTATACTTGCCAAGATAGAAAGAATAAAAGAAAAGACATCATCCATAAGTAACACACCCCCTTTCTGCACCTGTCTGGGGGTGGTAGCCTATTGATTATAGCATAAAAGAAATGCGTTCACAAGTTATGCTTTTATTTTGGAGAAGAGTAATCATATCTCCCCAGTGATCTTCCGGTAGAAGTTTGCCATCGTAACCTGCATATAAGGGATCACCCACAAAAGTCCGATCCCGCATGCGATCGCGCCCAGCAGATAGATTCCAATGAAGCTGAGCTGTAGATAAAAGAGTTTTCCCTTCTTTCCTCTCATGATCCGCACACTTTCTTTGAGTGCCTGTATGGCTTCGATGTCGATGTAGTCTGTCAGGAAGAACATGGTCTGGCTGAACATCAGGGAGAGGATCAGGTAGATCACGAGTCCCACGCACAGGACGGCGGTGCCGGCAAGGAGGAGAGTTACGGACTTCTGGCGGTAGCCGTAGATGCAAAGTCCGCTTCCCGGGAGGATACACAGGTAGGTCAGAAGAAGGATCACACCCTGCGCCAGGATCGCACGGTCCGGATGGTGTTTGAAACCGAAGAAAAGATCCTGAAAACGGATATCATAGCCTCTGGCGGTATCAAGAGCGATCTTTAACAGACCGATATTCAGTACCGAGAGGATCAGTGAGAGAATAAAGGTCGACAGATAATAAACCACGGTGTGACTGATACCAAGCGTTTCCACGGTGGCGGAAGTAGCAGTCAGCGGGTTCAGGATGGATGAGGTTCCGAGTACCAGATCCATTAGATTCGAAGCGACCAGTGTGATCAGGATATAGAGCACATTGATCCCGATAAATGTTCCGTATTTTCCCGAAAGCTGGTTTCGGGTTATTTTTTTCAGTTCCTTTGATGAAATATTCATAAGTTAAATACCCTCCATAAACAATCACATACCGCCCTGGTACATCTCATAAAGCTGCTGATACTGCTGAATGAGTTCCGGGAAATTCTGATAGACGGTGACTGCGGCGTAAATAAAGATGGCGATGCCAAGGCAAAGGCCGATGATGGAAAGGATACATCCAAGTTTTGCCTGCGGATCCATCTTATCCCCTTTGCGGGAGAGCAGGGCGAATAAAATGCCGAGTGCACCTACCGGGAAAGAAAGTCCGCTGACCAGAAAGAACAGGGAAAGCGTTCCGGCGGTCATGGATGCGGTACTGAATCCGTTCCCACGCTTCGGCGGCAGAGTCATCCGCTGTTCCTCCTCCTGCCAGGAGCCGGGATTTGGCTGTTGATCGTTGTACATAATGATAATCCTCCTGTTTTAGAATCGGTAGTATTGTAATATAATGGAAAAACAAATTTGTTTCGATTTTTCAGTTATCTTCCAGTATACCACAGAAGTTCCGGAGTCGAAAGAAGGAAAATCAGAATAAAAATCAGCATTGACAAAGAAACCTGCCTTTTGGTAAGGTAGTACAGGACACAATGAAAGAAAACGTAACTGTGAAGCAAAGACAGTTACAAAAGGAGACTATACATGGATATTATTCAGGCATTAACACAGGAATTACAGGTAGAAAAGTGGCAGATAGAAGCCGCTGTCAAACTGATAGACGAGGGAAATACCATTCCTTTTATTTCACGATATAGAAAAGAAGCAACCGGTTCCCTGAACGATGAGATACTGCGTAACCTGCATGAGAGACTGCTGTATCTGAGAAACCTGGAAGATAAGAAAAAACAGGTACTCTCAAGCATCGAAGAACAGGGAAAACTGACGGAAGAACTGAAAAAATCGATTCTGGAGGCACAGACTCTGGTAGTTGTAGAAGATCTGTACCGCCCGTACCGTCCGAAGAGAAGAACCAGAGCAACGATCGCCAAAGAGAAAGGGCTGGAACCTCTGGCCAATCTGATCCTGCTTCAGATGACAGACAAGTCCATCGAAGAAGAAGCGGAAAGCTATGTATCTGAGGAAAAAGAAGTAAAAAATGTAAAAGAAGCGATTGCAGGTGCATCGGACATTCTGGCAGAGTCTGTTGCCGATGAAGCAGACTACCGTATCCGGATCCGTAAACTGACTGTAAAATCCGGTTCTGTCGTATCGAGTGCCAAGAAAGAAAACGAGAAATCTGTATATGAAATGTATTATGATTTTGAGGAGCCGATTTCCAAACTGGCAGGACACCGTGTACTGGCACTGAACCGTGGGGAAAAAGAAAAGATTCTGACTGTCAAGATCAATGCACCGGAAGAAGAGATACTCTCCTGGTTAAAACGGCAGGTGATCCGTACCGACAATCCGAATACCAGCCCGATTCTGGAAGCAGTTGTGGAGGACAGCTATAAACGTCTGATCGCACCGGCCATCGAGCGGGAGATTCGAAACGATCTGACAGAGAAAGCCGAAGACGGTTCTATTAAAGTGTTCGGAAAGAACCTGGAACAGCTGCTGATGCAGCCGCCAATCGTGGGAAAAGTTGTTCTCGGCTGGGATCCTGCATTCCGCACCGGCTGTAAGCTGGCAGTTGTTGACGAGACCGGTAAAGTGCTCGATACAACGGTTGTATATCCGACCGCACCGACCACAGAAGCCAAGATCAAAGTAGCCAAAGAAACAGTTAAGAAAATGATTGAAAAGTATCATATCGATCTGATCTCTGTAGGAAATGGTACTGCATGCCGGGAATCTGAGCAGGTGATCGTAGATATGTTAAAAGAAGTACCGACAAAGGTACAGTATGTGATCACCAACGAGGCAGGAGCATCTGTATATTCTGCAAGTAAACTGGCGACCGAAGAGTTCCCGAACTTCGATGTGGGACAGAGAAGTGCCGCTTCCATCGCCAGACGTCTGCAGGATCCGCTGGCAGAACTGGTAAAGATCGACCCGAAAGCCATCGGTGTCGGACAGTATCAGCACGATATGAACCAGAAGAAACTGGGCGAAGCACTGAACGGTGTGGTAGAAGACTGTGTCAATAAAGTCGGCGTGGATCTGAATACCGCTTCCGCGTCTCTGTTAGAGTATATTTCCGGTATCAGCAAAGCAATTGCAAAAAATATTGTGGCTTACCGCGAGGAAAACGGCCGTTTCACAGACAGAAGAGAACTGTTAAAAGTAGCAAAACTGGGACCGAAAGCCTTTGAACAGTGTGCCGGTTTCATGCGTATCCAGGGCGGAAAGAATCCGCTGGATGCGACCAGTGTACATCCGGAAAGCTACGAAGCAGTGGAAAAACTCTTTGCCAAACAGGGATTTACGAAAGAACAGTACTTCGGTGACGGACCGACTGCCATCTATATTAAAGATTATAAGAAACTGGCAGAAGAACTGGGAATCGGCGAGATCACCCTTCATGATATCATCAAAGAACTCGGCCGTCCGGGACGTGACCCCCGTGAAGATATGCCAAAACCGATCCTTCGCTCCGATGTACTGGATATGAAAGATCTGAAAGAAGGTATGATCTTAAAAGGAACTGTAAGAAACGTGATCGATTTTGGTGCATTCGTAGATATCGGCGTACACCAGGATGGTCTGGTACACATTTCCCAGATCAGTGACAAATATATCAAACATCCGCTGGAAGTTGTCAGCGTAGGAGATGTTGTGGATGTAAAAGTCATCAGCGTGGATCTGAACAAAAAACGGATCGGTTTGTCCATGCGTGGAATTCGGTAGACGAAGGTGATAAAATCGCAAAAGCGAATATAAGATAAGAAAAATAAAAGATGCTAACTGTGGAAGAGAATCCACAGCGGGCATCTTTTTTGTTTGGATTTGAATGAATATGATTATATAATACATACATAGAAAAGAACTGAGAAAAGCAGGAGGGAAGAACATGATTTATACAGTAACGTTTAATCCGTCACTGGACTACATCGTTTCCGTCAATAACTTTCAGCTGGGTATGACCAACCGGACAGCCACAGAAATGATGCTTCCGGGAGGAAAGGGAATCAACGTTTCTATCGTATTGAAGAATCTGGGACTGGAAAATACCGCACTGGGATTTGTGGCAGGATTTACCGGAGATGAGATTCAAAGACAGGTGGAAGAGATCGGAGTGAACGCAAGATTCATTCCGGTGGACGAGGGGATTTCACGGATCAACCTGAAGCTGCAGAATATTGAAGGAACAGAGATCAACGGACAGGGACCGGCGATCAGCAGGGAAAAGACACAGCAGTTATTTGAAATGCTGGATCAGCTGCAGGAAGGTGATGTGCTGGTGCTGGCAGGAAGCATTCCGGCATCGATGCCGGATGACATTTACAGAAATATCCTGAAACGGCTGGATGGAAAAGGAATACTGATCGCAGTGGATGCCACGGGGAATCTGCTGGTGAACGTACTGGAATATCATCCATTCCTGGTAAAACCGAACAATCACGAACTGGGAGAAATCTTCGGTGTGGAATTAAAGGACAGAGAATCTGTGATTCCTTATGCGAAGAAGATGCAGGAGATGGGAGCCACCAACGTTCTGGTATCTATGGCAGGAGAAGGAGCGGTTCTGGCTGCAGCTGACGGAAAGGTCTACCTGGCACCGGCACCGAAAGGAAAACTGGTCAATGGTGTGGGAGCCGGAGATTCTATGGTGGCCGGATTCCTGACCGGATGGCTGAAACGTCAGGATTACCGTGAGGCTTTCCATATGGGAATTGCAACCGGCAGCGCCAGTGCATTTTCCGAATATCTGGCCGGTCGTGAACAGGTGGAAGATGTGTACAGACAGGTAACTTCAGAAGTACGGTAACAAAAAGGAAGTCACTAGTACATCGTTTCGTGAATAATACAGTTATTTTGAAAACGATGTACTAGTCACCGATACAGAAAGTAAGAGAGAGAAAAGTATGAGGGGGCACAGGATGCAGGTATATAGTGGAAAGAGTGTATTTGGCGGTATCGCCATCGGAAAGATCAGTGTATACAGGAAAAATGAGCAGCAGGTAAAGCGGGTTCGGACAGAAGATACCAAAGGAGAACTGGCGCGTTATGAGGCAGCCAAGGCAGCAGTGGTAGAACAGCTTCAGGAACTGTATCAGAAAGCGTTAAAAGAAGTGGGCGAAGCAAATGCGGCGATCTTTGAGATCCACCAGATGATGCTGGATGACGGGGATTATAACGAATCTGTGGAAAATATCATCGAGACGCAGAAGGTCAACGCGGAGTATGCAGTAGCTGTGACCGGCGATAATTTTGCACAGATGTTCCGGGCGATGGATGACGATTATATGAGAGAGCGTGCGGCGGACGTCAAAGATATTTCCGAGCGGGTGCTTTCGGTATTGAATGGCTGCCGGAAGGGAAAGGTGATCACGGATGAACCGGTGATCATCGTGGCGGATGATCTGGCACCGTCAGAGACGGTACAGCTGGAAAAAGATATGGTACTTTCGTTTGTCACGGTTCACGGTTCGGTGAATTCCCATACTGCGATCCTCGCAAGAACCATGGCGATCCCGGCACTGATCGGAACGGAAGAACTGCCGCTTGACGACACGGTTGACGGAAAACTGGCGGTGGTAGACGGACTGAATGGAAAGATCTATGTGGAGCCGGATTCACAGACACTGGAAGCGATGAAGAAACGCCGGCAGGCAGAGCTGGAGAAGAAAGAACTGCTGCAGCTTTTAAAAGGAAAAGAAAATGTTACGCTGGACGGAAAGAAGATCATGCTGTATGCTAATATAGGAAATATTAAAGATCTTGCAACTGTAATACAGAATGATGCCGGCGGAATCGGGCTGTTCCGGAGTGAGTTTATTTATCTGGAAAAAGATCGGTATCCGACCGAGGAAGAACAGTTCAGTATCTATAAGACGGCAGTGGAGACGATGGCAGGAAAGCGGGTGATCATCCGTACACTGGATATCGGGGCAGACAAGCAGTGTGAGTATTTTAAGATGGATAAAGAGGAGAATCCGGCGCTGGGGTATCGTGCGATCCGGATCTGCCTGACCCGTCCGGAAATCTTCAAAACACAGCTTCGTGCGCTGTTCCGTGCGAGTGCCTACGGTAATCTGGCAATCATGTATCCGATGATCACAAGCCTGTGGGAAGTGAAAAGAATCAAAGAGATCGTGGAAGAAGTGAAGGCAGAACTGACCGCAGAGCAGCTGGAATTCGGCAATCCGCAGCAGGGTATCATGATCGAGACTCCTGCAGCGGTTATGATGAGCGGGGAACTGGCAAAAGAGGTGGATTTCTTCAGTATCGGAACCAATGATCTGACCCAGTACACGCTGGCAATCGACCGGCAGAATCCGAAGCTGGATAAGTTTTACGATGCCCATCATCCGGCAGTGCTTTCCATGATCCGTATGACGGTGGAAAATGCACACAAAGCTGGTATCTGGGCAGGAATCTGCGGTGAACTGGGAGCGGACACCAGTCTGACAAAAGAATTTCTGGCGATGGGCGTGGATGAACTGTCGGTATCCCCGGGAAGTATTCTTCCGATCCGTAAGATCATTCTGGAGACAGATACAGAAAACAGGTAACTGTGAGGGTGCCGAACAGTTACGGAAGTATCAGGAGAGAGTATGCTGACGGAAAAACGATATGAAGTCATTTTGAATCTTTTAAATGAAAAGAACAGTGTGACGGTAACAGAGATAAAGGAATTGCTGGGGATCTCGGAGTCTACGATACGAAGGGATCTGGCAGCTCTTGATAAAGCAGGGAAACTGATCAAGATTTTCGGCGGCGCGGTGGCGGTTGACGGTGGATTTACCACGGTGGAACCATCGGTGGCACAGAAAGCAGAGATCAACAAGGATGAAAAGACAGCCATCGCCCGGTATGCGGCGTCTTTGATCGAGAGGGATGATTTTGTGTATCTCGATGCGGGGACGACGACGGGGCAGATGATTGATTTCATTAAGGAGAAGAGTGCTACTTTTGTGACGAATGCGGTTTCTCACGCGCAGCGGCTGGCCGCGCAGGGCTACCGTGTGTATCTGATCGGCGGGGAGCTGAAAGGGACGACGGAGGCTGTTGTGGGGAATCAGGCGATTCTGAGTCTGCAAAAGCTGCATTTTTCGAAGGCGTTTCTGGGGACAAACGGTGTGGGGCTCAAGGCCGGGTTCAGCACGCCGGATTACAGTGAAGCGCTGGTGAAGCAGACGGCAGTGGAACAGGCCAGACAGGTTTTTGTGCTGGCGGACTACTCGAAGTTCGGGAATGTGAGTTCGTTTGCTTCGCTGGAACGTGGGGTGATTCTCACGGACCGGAGGCCGCCGGAGAGTTTTGGGGCGGTGAAGAACATTAAAATTGTGGGGGCGATAAATTCTGAAACGGACGAACCCTGGCTCCTCACATAGAAAAACAGACACCCGCTGATAACGCACAGCTGAGCTAAGCATTAACTACGGCTATGTTCACGAGGGTCGGCGGACCCTCGCGAAAGCCTGCGTAAATGCTGGATCTCATCTGTGCTAGAGGAAGTTTTTTCACATGTATATTATTTGTGGAAGCGTGATAAACAAGCCAGAACAAAATCGGTACATTTTTTCATTGATAAAAACCAAGTATATAGAGATGATCAATTAAATCACTTTGCTATTAATTTAGGAGGTGAAATTTTGCGATGGTCTTTAGAGGCGATAGATAGGGAATTGTATAAGAAAGAACCGTATAAGCGTCTATGGATTATGGGAAGCCCATCTGTAATAACATTTAAGGTTAAATTAGGCGATATTCATGAAATATACCGTGATAGTTTGATTGCTGAAATAGTTAAATACAATATAACAAAAGATCTTTTCGGTTTTGGTTATGAGTTTGATTTTACAGGAATGACAGTTGGAGCGGTTCCAGCGCAAAATAATTTAAGTATTGAGGGAATAAAAGATTATATACAAATGCAAGAAAAATATCCCGATTATGAGGGATTCTATGATGAACTGAAAAGATAAACTATTCATGTACAGAGTTGTTTCTTCTAAATTAGCATCATTAGCAATAGTAGAAAAATCGGGTTTTTGAAATCAAAAATGACTTAGCATAATCAGGTGGCGAATACAGACAAAGAGAGAGGTGTTATGATGACCATAGAGGAAATTCTTGCAGGAGAATCTAAGAATGTGGAGTTCAAAGAGAGCCTGCCTGAGAAAAGTATCAAATATATGAAATCTGTGGTTGCCTTTGCGAATGGAACCGGAGGGAAAATTATTTTTGGAATTGCTGATAAAACCAGAGAGGTTGTTGGCTTTGACAAGGAAGATGTATTCAAGAAAATGGATGCCATTGCCAATGCCGTATCAGATAGCTGTGAACCGGCAATCATCCCGGATATTACTTTGCAGACAGTTGATGGTAAGACTGTCATTGTGGTAGAGATTTCTGAGGGCAGACAGCGCCCATATTATATCAAAGCTCTTGGCAGAGAGGGCGGTGTATATGTCCGTGTTGCAGGAACAACACGTCTTGCCGACGAGTATATGGTAAAGGAGTTACTGTTTGAGGGCAGTAACCGCTACTACGATCAGGCATTGTGTACCGGGCTGAATATTACAGATGAAGATATCGATGCTCTCTGCAAAGCGATGAAAGAACAGGCAGTCAAGAATGCCCATAATGAGGAGCAGAAGGCATCCATCAAGGATGTTGGCAGACAGCAGCTGCGTTCCTGGGGGGTTTTGATTGAGCGTGATGGAAAAGATTATCCGTCCAATGCCTTCGCTATTTTGGCTGGCAATGGAGGACTTCATGTTGCAACGCAATGTGGCGTGTTCAAAGGGACAACGAAAGCAGTATTTGTTGATCGTAGAGAATATACCGGTCCACTTTGGAAACAGATAGACGAGGCATTTCAGTTTGTTCTGAGAAATATTCACTTGGGTGCTACCATTGTGGGAGTTTATCGTCAGGATATTTATGAGATTCCAACGGATGCCATTCGAGAGTTGATCATCAATGCGATGGTGCATCGTAGCTATCTGGATCATGGAACGATACAGGTTGCGGTATATGATAACCGGCTGGAAATCACTTCTCCAGGGAAGCTACCCATGGGACAAACATTGGAACGTATGAAAGAAGGATATTCAAAGATAAGAAACGAAGCACTTGCTCATGCTTTTTCATATATGAATCTGATAGAACATTGGGGAAGCGGTATACCAAGAATTATTGAAAAAGTAAAAGCTGCCGGATTACGAGAACCTGAGTTTATTGGTGGAGAAGTTGATCTTCGTATTAATATATATCGAGGACAGGTTGATATTAATGACGTTAATGCCAAAGTGCCGGATAATACCGATAAAATGCCGGATAGTGATAAAAGAGTGCCGAATAATACCGATAAAATGCCGGATAGTGATAAAAGAGTGCCGGATAAAGAGCAGGAACAACGAATTTATGAATATGTATTGAAATATGAATCCATTACAACAGCTAAGGCGGCAGAGATTTTAGGCGTAAAGCACCGTAGAGCAAGAGCTGTTTTGATGAATCTAATTAATGGTGCTTATCTGAAAAAACAAGGCGCGGCACGAAGCACAGTTTATGTGAAAAATACGGAACGAGAATATTAAAACTGTTATTCGATATGATTGAAAAAGTAAGGCTTGCAATCTATGCAGAGATGGTTTATAATCGTTGGCAGAAAAAGAAAATTCTTCGGGGCGGGGTGTGATTCCCCACCGGCGGTATAGTCCGCGACCCATGGAAACATGGCTGAACCGGTGTGATTCCGGTACCGACAGTATAGTCTGGATGAGAGAAGAGTGCAGCGTGTGTAAGCGTAAAACATAGATTTTCTGATTTTATATCAGGAAAGAAAAAGCACAGAGAGAACACCCCGGAAAGGATTTACTTTCCGGGGTTTTTTTACGCGAGCAACGAGCCAAAGTCCGTGCGTGCACGAGACCTTGGCGACTGCCGCGATAACTTGAGAAACGCGCG
>OASZ01001322.1_pt1 | contig 10239 bp, 13 predicted proteins | sample 1501241 | NCBI WGS metagenome assembly OASZ01 (sample SAMEA2579926, study PRJEB22360) | human gut metagenome | biome: human gut; feature: human-associated habitat; material: faeces | place: Denmark | collected 2008/2010 | reverse complement strand
TGATTTGAGGAATTTTTGAAAAATAATTATTCCTCTACCTATAAAGCGTTGGAAATGGTATTTACCAACCCCTTTTTGCAAGTTTTTTGTACATAAATGAACTACTTCTTCTCCAGTTGCATGTTCCAGAGAACGTGAGGGCATAGATTTTCTTGAAAAATCATTTTTCCACTAATCACATGTGGCAGAATGTATAAAGTCAGATGATTTTGAAAAAAAGCAAAAAAATAGGCACTAACCACTTATGGTTAATGCCCTTTGGGGTAATCATTATTTTTCTTTTGTCAATTTCTGATACATTCTCATTAATTCAGCAACACAGTCTGCTTCTGACATTTTAATGCTAAATCCATAAGCATGCATCACTGCTCTGTTATTTGCTTTATGTGCTTTCAGTAATTCTGTTGGCATTGTCAAAGGATCATAAAGATCTGCAAGATTGCTATCTGTATAAAGTGCTCTAGCATTCAAGATAGCCTGTGCCGTTTTTCTTATCTTTTCCTTTTGATCATTTGTTGGAGAAGGCCAAGGGAAATTATTATAAACAATCATATTAGAATAACTATAATCACTCTTTAGTCGACCACATACTGCTCTGGTCCATGCCATATGAACATTGGACATTAGTATTCCAAACTCGTAACTTGTGGCTGACGGCATTGTAAAAAGTTTATCGCCTGGAATTATTTCTCCTTCAAGATAATCCATCGGAATATATCTTCTGTTTTGCGAAGACACCTTTGGTATTGCAATATATGGCGAATACTGTGCAAGTTCTTTCCGTTGTCTTTCATCAAGCAAAAGTATCAACTTTTCTCCAATCTCTCTGCCGGATTCAGATATATCAAATACAGCTAATTTCTCATATTTTCATCTCACAATTAACCCTATATATTTGCTGTGCGACGTTTTTTTTTCTTTTGCCGTCGAGTGGCAGATGTTTTATACTATGTCACTTTCATAAAGTTCTCTTTATCCTTTATTACTTTTCTGTTTTGTCTGATTTAAAAGCAAGATAACCAAAACAGAAATAGCTATACTGCATAGAATGTATGTCCAATTCAAATATGATAGATTGATTAAATTCTGTGCTGATTGATTTTTAATGAAGTTTGTGTATGATGCGTTACTCTTAATCGCTTCCATAACTCCTAAAACATTTATCGGGCTTAAATTGTATAAGTACGCACCAAATAAATATATCGCTATTTTTTCAACAATGGACGGTATTAAAATAGCCGATGCAGAAAGCCATAATGGACATTGCTTGTGGGATTTCTGTAAATATACTGCCCCCAAAAGATATGGCAATACCGCAAGGCAACAGCCCAAAATGACAATATTCTGATGAAGCCCAAAGAGGGCGAAGAATACACGGATAAAAAGATATGTTCCAAATATAATCAACCAATCAATGAGCAAGCCTTTTATTGGTGTGCGCTCTTTTATTGTTTCGTTTTGTAACTGCATTTCATTACCTCCCAAATGGACGCTCCACTTTCGGGAACGTCAAGGTTACAGTTGTTCCACCGCAAGAATTGTTTTTTAGCTCCACCGTGATAGACAGGTCAGTTGCCATTTTCTGAACAAGGTATAACCCCATACCCGTAGAACGACTAAGGTAACTGCCCGTATCTCCAGTAAACCCCTTGTCGAAAACAAAAGGTAAGTCAGACAACGGTATGCTTGTGCCGTTGTCTTTCATAGATAAAGAAATCTGTTCATTATCCGCACTATCAGCAATGGAAAAGAGAAGTCGAGGAGCAGGATTGTTCCCCGTATATTTCACACTATTGCTGATTATCTGTCCTAAAATGAACATCAAACCTTTTTTGTCAGAAATCACTTGAGCATCATTTTCGGTATATTCAACAGAAAATCCAGCTTCTTCAAGAAGCGTTAAATTATCTTCAACTGCTTCACGACAAATTTCAAGAATTGAAAGCGGCTCAAAAAAGTAATCCTTATGAGTAGCCCCAAGCCTTGAAAAGTATAGAATTTGTTCTATATCCTGTCGGGTATGGCCGCGTACATACAGCATACGGGTATGAACCAAAGGGGACATTTCATCTTTTCGATTGTCCAGTAGCAAGGTCATAAGGGATAGCGGCTTTTTGATTTCATGTACCCAATTTTCAATGTAGTGTTGATAATCTGTAACTGTAATTTTCTGTTCGTTGATATATTCCTGCTGCGTCCTCAAATGCTGCCCCAATTCACAGATATAAGGGCGTAATACTGCGGGAACAGCTTCACACAGTAAGTATTCGTTGGTATCGTCTGGCTCCAATAGAAAACGCCGAAAAATAGCGTCTGTCTTGTTGCGTTTTCTGATTGATATAGCAAGCGGGATAGCAAGTGTGGCAAATGATACGAAAATGATCAATGCAACATAATTGATAAAATAATCTGGATTAGCCAGCCAGGCAAGGAATATAAAGAATACGTCCAAACAGGCAAGTGTGATAATCCATACACGATTAGAGGAAATATAGGTTAAAAATATTTTTAGCTTCTTCATAATCGCACCTGCTCTTTCAAGCGGTAGCCTTGTCCGCGTACTGTTTCTATCCGTTCTTCAAGACCAAATTCACGGAGCGTTTTCCTCAATCGCGTAAAAGTTACTTGCAGCGCATTTTCGTCAATGCATTCTTCCGTTCCCCAAAGCACGTTGCACAGCTCATGTTTGGTAACAAGATTAGGGCTTTTCTTCAAAAGCGCAAGCAATATTTTTCCCTCATTGGGTGGCATGAGGGAAGAACTCTTCCCCACATAAATTGTAAAGGTGTTTGGGTCAAGTAAAAATCCGTTCCCGTCCAGTAAGCCTTGCCGTATCTGTTCCTCTTTGCGTCGTAATAAATTTTTAATGCGGGCAAGCAGGCGCTCTATATTACACGGCTTTGTTAAGTAGTCATCAGCTCCCAATCCTAATGCGTGAAGTTCGTCCTGCAATTTATCTCTTGCTGTCAATACCAACACTGTTCCAAGCTGCTTTGCTTTTAATTCTTTGCAGATTTCAAAGCCGGAATGAAATGGAAGATTTATGTCAAGTAAAACCAAATCGGGGGAATACTCTGTAATTTCCGGTATTGCGTTTTCAAAATCAAATAACGAGGCTGTTTCATACCCCGACTTTCTCAATAAATCCGTCAGTTCTTCCCGCATATAAACATCATCTTCAACTACCATAATTCGTGCCAATACGACCACCTCCTTTCACGTAAGCCTGTTATGAATTAGGCTTGTAATTTATTTTTCCGATTTCCCGTGTAGCTGTCCGCGCAACAGCCACACCGTAAATTGCCATAATAAGAACGACAGTAAATGCCATAATAATCAACAACGGATAAGATTGCCCGATCCTTGTGCTGTCAGAGTATAAATGCTGCTGCATTGCATAAAGACCAACCGTACCACTTATACAAGCCAACATTAGGGGGAGTAGAAAATACCATAAAACTTGTTTATAAATTGACCGTTTTATCTGTTCTCGCCTCGCACCCAAAATTGAGAGTGTCAAATATCTTGATTTTGTCGATTGCATTTGTGTTAAGAATTGCAAAGCAAGCAATGCACACGCGATAATCAATAGCATAAAGCCCATATATAAAGTCATGTAACTCCCGGAGATAAGATAAAATAGTTGCCGCCCGAAATTATCAAGATAGCTTTCGTAATACAGACCGGACGGCTTCAGCAAATCGCGTGCTTCCATAACGGACAGCATCAGTCCGTTTGCTTCTACAATCTCATTCGGAATACAGAAATTCCAATATACAGAACAGGTGTCCGGGTCTACATAGTTATGATATATCTCGTCGGAAACAATCAATGCGGTTACAATTTTAACATTTTCATCAGCGGTAAGTCCTTTCATCGGTACAGACGGAACAAGTGTAACTGACTTTTTGTCAATGGAAATCAACGCATTACCGCTTGTCTGTGCGTTCTCTGCAATCCTGTCTAACAGAGCAACGGTATCTTCCTGTTCATCTTCTAAAAAGTCCGGGTTGAGGTAAAAAACAGCTTCATCATTTTCAAGATTTATTTGCTTTTCTCCTGCGGCTTCCAACAGGCGATTATATGATGAAACTGGGAGCATATAAGGAGAAACACTCCCCGTATCAATAAATCCAAGCAGATTAAGGGCTGCGGGTTGATGTGAACCAAATTCGTAACTGGCAGCTTCTTGTGTCGCAGGGTCTATTACACCCTCTGGCAAGTTTTGAACAATCTCTTTTCTTAATACAGACCAGTCAACAAAGGATTTCATTTCCCCGGAAGCAGGACGTTTCATGTTCCCTGTTTCCATACGGTTAAGATTAGCTACATAAACTCGCATTTGGTCGTCGGAAAGGTATTGCTCAACATTCTGTTCTTCGCCCATTACTGTAAAATCATAAACAGCAGAAGTTCTTGTTAATTCATTCCCATGCGACATAATAGTTGCAGAACCATTTGCAATAAACATAATGGTAAGCATCATCAGAATAGACGCAACACTAATTGAAATATATTTATAAACAACATTCTCGTGAAGCTGTCGCAAAGTAAATACATAAAGTCCATTTGTCGCTTTCCGTTTGTTAGAAGCAGCTACTATACTTAAAAGCCGGGCAATGCCTCGGATAAAAAGAATTGTTCCAACAATTCCAAGCAGGACAGCAACAAGCAGCATTACACCACCGCCCGTCATGAAGTGTTCTATGACAACCCAGTATGCAACAAGTAAAACTGCCGTACCAATTACAAGGGATAGCAAACTTCCGTGTGTGCTGCCCGTGTGTTGTTTTTTTCCCATTTCTCCATAAAGCAGTTGGTGGACTTCTTTCTTAAACAATTTTCCGCATAGTATAAACAACGCCACACATTGGATGATTAAAAATCCCAATATCGTAAAGAAAACTGCGCTTAATGAAAAACTTGATTGATGTGCAATAACACCGTGTCCGACTAAACGTGCCGTTGCAAGGCTGATAACTTCGGATAGAAAACCACCGCAGATAAGTCCACCCAAGAGGGCGACAAGTGAAGTGATAAGCCCCTCCGTCATAATTTGCGTAAATAATCGGGTCTTTGTCATACCAAACATCAAATATAATCCTAGTTCCCGGCTGCGACATTCGAGCTGATACTTATTTGCAAATACTACAAGGAAAAATACAAATAATAATGCACAAACATAGACAGTAGGTAAAAGGTTTGTAAGCAGCCGTTCCACGGCATCGCTTTCAAGGCTGCTTAAAAAGCGTATAACGTCCTGCGCTCCGAGAGAAAGCACAATGTAAAATGCCGCTACCGCCGTTACCATTGTCAGAAAGTAAATCAGATTTTCATTGCGGCTACGTTTGGAATTCCTCCATGCAAGGTTAAAGAACATTTGCGCTCCCTCCTCCCATTTGCGCCATTACCTGTAATATGCGCGCATAAAATTCTTCCCGTGTTTCTGTCGGAACTTTGCGACGCAATTCATGGAAAATAACGCCGTCCTGTATGAACAAAATGCGGGAACAGAAACTTGCTGCGTTAGGGTCATGCGTAACCATTAAAATGGTACGTCCTTGCACTTGGTTGACTTCCTGTAATTTTTCCATAAGCAACCGTGCAGCTTTTGTGTCTAATGCGCCTGTCGGCTCATCAGCCAAAATAATATCTGGATTAGAAATCAAACTACGGGCTGCGGCTACACGCTGCTTTTGACCGCCGGACATTTGCGCCGGAAACTTTGAAAGAACATCAATAATTCCAAGAAATCCGGCTATATCATTTAGGTGCTTTTCGGCTATGGAACTATCTATATTGTGAATGGATAAGGGCAACAGAATATTTTCTCTGCCTGTCAAATTATCAAGCAAAGCAAAGTCTTGAAACAGATAACCAATTCTATTTCCACGGTATTCCGCTAACTTAGCACCGTCAAAGGCACTTATATTCGCCCCGGAGAGCAAAATTTGTCCAGAGGTAGGTTTAATGACCGTAGCAATACAATTTAATAATGTTGTTTTCCCGGAACCGCTGGCTCCCATAATTCCCAAATATTCGCCACTTAGAACATCAAAGGTAATTCCGTTTAGTGCTTTTGTGGGAACGCCCTCTTTGGAATATGCTTTGTGCAGGTCGCGTACTTCTAAAAGTTTTTTTGTATAATCCATTCTTAACACCTCTTTTTTGTTCATACTTTTTTACAATTAAAATTTTACTACACAAAGCATAAATACACCACTTACATTTGATGTAAGGTTCCTTTGTTTGAATTTCACCGCTATTCTTTATGCTGCTTTTCATCTGTCACCAGACATTCTATCTTCTACAAAATATTCACTATATATCATAGTCGGTTGACCGAGTAATAACAACACACTATTTACCATCTATCATATTTATCCGCATTAAAAAAGGACGCAGGATTTCTCCCACGTCCTCACATCTATCTGGCTTTATCTTCTCTTACTTTCGGTGCTTCCTTATGTGCCGCTTCCTGCTTCCACCGGATCATATGGTTGGTTATGATAAGTTTCAAATAATCTTCCCCACTCAATCCCACGCATTTCACTTTCCACATCACTAAATACACCAGAAATCCAGTCTATCACACTTGTAAAATATGTTTTCAATTCCTGTATGTCTGTATCATGACGGTGCTGGCTCATATATGCTTCAACATCTTCATCTACCCCTTCACTATTTTAAATATCTTCGGTAACTATCCAGAACTGAATCTGTAACACCGCTTTTATAGATTTTACGGATATCAACAATCTGTTCATCTTTCAGAAGTTTCAACCAATCCAGTAAATCTTTTCTGCTGTTTGCGAAATTGCAACATCTTCCATCAGCATATTCAATCCTGTATCTCATACGCTCCTCCTATACATATACCAATTCACTCAATACAATTTCCTGCACACGATTCTCGACATTATTACACTGTCGCACCCACTCCATAGGATTACATGCTTTTAATTCCTCTGTAACTCCCTCCGCACTTCGTATTTGTGCCTCAATCAATTCATACCGTTCCTGTGCCTGTTCATTCAGATCTGCCAGATAGCTGTCCAATTTCCCAGTCAACAGAAGATAAGAATACATACCTGATTTATAGTTTTTCATATATTCTTTTCGAAGCATTCCCCAGTACCCAATCGGTCTGGTTTCTTCCGGTAATGATAGCACTGGCAGGTAATAATCTCCTACCAACACATAATCTAATCCATTCCTGTCATCATGTAGTATTTTTCTCTGATTGCTCATGTTCTTCTCCTCCATCAAATCTTTCTCTTCTCTCTCAGATATGCTTCAAATATACTTCTTCGAATCAACACCTTTTTCCCAATTTTATATACTGCCCCTGCTTCATGTGCCATACGGACAACGGGTTTGATTCCCAGTCTGTAGTATTCGCACGCCATGTTATAGGTCACGTAATCATGGCGCATAAATTCCAGATCTTCATCATCGATTTCATCTGAAAACATCCATACATTACCGCTCATCCGTCTTCTTCTCCTTATCATTTCCTGTTGCCGGTTCATGAAAACGCTCCAGATAGTCATCAAAAATATCCCGGTTAATCAATACGGTTCCATCTATTCTGTAAATTGCACCTGCATCACTGGCGAGTTCAAAAAGTTTCTTATGAGAAATGCTGTAAATAATCTCTGCCTGTTGATAACGCAGATACTGTCGGCGTAATTTTCTAAGCTGCTCTGGTACTTCCTTCATACTTGTAATTGGTTTATAACTTTTACCCATGATGTTTTCCTCCAAAATTAGATTTGCTGTTTTACAGAAGCTGACTGCCGGGATATAACTTTCCAGGGCCGAATCATCAGACGCGCCACTGGCGCCTCTTTGATATGCAACGCAAAAAAGCACCTCTTAGATTAACTCTAAGAAGTGCTCTTACTTCATTGCCAAACCTGTGTCCTTTCACCTGAAATTCGTCATGCTTCATAACGATTCATTATTATCCCAAATTTTGTTGTCAAATTGTTGTCAAATGCGGTCTGACATCATGGTTTTAGACATTTAATATTTAATTTTAGTACAGCTTTGCACCAGCCGGAATGTGGTTATCAACCATCAGAAGATGAAGTTTTTCTTCGCCCTCTTCCTCATGAATTGCACTGAGAAGCATTCCACAAGATTCAATTCCCATCATGGCTCTCGGTGGCAGGTTGGTGATTGCAATTAAGGTCTTTCCAACCAGTTCTTCCGGCTCGTAATAAGCATGAATACCGCTTAAAATCGTACGATCTGTGCCTGTTCCGTCATCCAGAGTGAACTGTAACAGCTTCTTGGATTTCTTAACAGCTTCACATGCTTTTACCTTTACAGCTCTGAAATCAGACTTGCTGAAAGTATCGAAATCAACCATTTCTTCAAATAATGGCTCAACTTTTACTTTGGAAAAATCAATCTTCTCAACTGTTTTTTCAGCCTCTGCCGGTGCTGCTGCACCAGACTGAGCTGCATTATTTGCTTCGTTCTTTGCAGCACCCTGGGACTTCATTGTCGGGACCCTTTTTGTGGTTCTTTCATACTCGACCAAGCTGGTGTTAATACTATTAAATTCTCCATATTCCAATTATCCCCCATACTTCATATTTTTGCTCTACTTTGAGTCACTTTGCGGGCAAATGATGTAAAATATGATGTAAATGATGTAGGGCGATAGTAGTATATGCAAGAGCATATTCATATACAAGAAATTATAACTTCTCTTATTTACAATGTCAATCCACATCAAAGTAACGCTGCCTTATCTTTTCCTGCTTCAGAACAAGAAAAAAGAACACACAACACTCTGTATGTTCTCTTTCCGTATGTGAAATCCAATATTATGCTATGAAGTAGCTGTCCAGTCCTTTGAACTCTGCCGTTTTCATTTCCTTTGTAACATCAGCATAGATGTTCAATGTGGTTGAAATATCTGAATGTCCGAGTGCGTCTTGAATGACCTTTATATTTACTCCAGCTTCACACATTCTTGTTGTAAATGTATGTCTAAGCGAGTGGCAGCTAAAATGAGGAAGTAACACATCAGGTTCATCACTGTGCAAAAACTGCTCATCATTGCAATCACGGATAATTCTTCGGATTGCTTTGTTGAGTGTGGCTTGGTGCTGTGCCTGACCAAAACGATTGATGAAAATAAAATCTGTATATCCGTCAATCGTGACCTCGCAATGAAGTCCTAAATCTTCCTGCTTCTGTTTCTCATGTTCAAATGCTTCTTTCACAAAACCGAGCATTGGAACCTGCCTCATACTCGCCGGAGTCTTCGTTGTATTTACATTGAAATAACAGCCACTTTTACTTCCCTCGGTTCTGTGGTCATAATATACAAGAGTATGATTAACATCAATCATTCCACTTTCCATATCAATATCACACCATCTCAATCCAGTTACTTCCCCCACACGAAGTCCAGTTCCTATCATTACTGCAAAGACCGGATACCAGTGTTCATATACAGGGTGGGTTTTCAGGAAATTCAGAAATAGCTCCTGCTCCGGTTTCGTCAACGCTCTACGCTTTTCCGACTGAAAACAATGTGCTTTTTTCAATTCTCTCAACACATTATCTGACGGGTTATTTCTGATAAAGTCATCATCGACAGCAATCTGTAAAACCTGATGAAGAACCGTATGTATATTATCAATCGTTGAAGGCTTCAAATTTCTTTCATCAACAAGATAATTGTAGTATTTCTTAATATCTGATTTCTTCAGCGTTGATATGCTTTTACTTCCAATCACTGGTCGCACAAAGGTATTGTACATATATTTGTAATTTTCAAAGGTATTATTCTTCAGCCCTCTTTTCATATTTGCCCAAAGGTCAAATAATTCATCAATGGTTGTGTATCGTGCTTCAGTCTTAATACCATCACATTTATCTTTCTGAATACGCTTCTCTTTTTCTCTCAAATCATCTAAAGTTCTTGCGTAAACAAATCTTCTTTTCATCTGGCTGTCCTGCCAGCTAAATTGATAAGTACCGTCTTTTCTCTGAACCTCTCCGGTTTTCAGAACAACCCTTGATTTATCTTTTCTTTTTGTCGCCATTGTATCCTCCTAAATTCTAAACTGCTTATCTATATATTTGTCCAGTCGTTCCCTCACAATATGGATTTTATTGCCTATCCATATTGCAAAGGGACAACCTGCTTGATTAGACAACTCACGCAACTTCGTTCTTCCTATACCGGAATATGCTGCGGCTTCTTCGATTGTC
>OASZ01001318.1_pt1 | contig 10285 bp, 9 predicted proteins | sample 1501241 | NCBI WGS metagenome assembly OASZ01 (sample SAMEA2579926, study PRJEB22360) | human gut metagenome | biome: human gut; feature: human-associated habitat; material: faeces | place: Denmark | collected 2008/2010 | reverse complement strand
TATCATGGGTGGGCTTGGAAGAAGGAAGGGGACCCCCGTCCGCCGGTGTATATCACGGATGACGGCCACAAGGTGAGCTGCTGGAAGTATGAGAATCTTAAGGAGGAAAAGGTATGAGCGGCAACGAGACAATTCTGGAAGTCAGAAATTTAAAAAAATACTTTTTCTCCGGCAAGAAGCGCAGGGGCAGGGAACCGCGGGCGGTAAAGGCCCTGGACGGAGTCAGCTTTTCCATGGAGTACGGGGAAACCCTGGGCGTGGTGGGGGAGTCGGGCTGCGGCAAGTCCACCCTGGGCAGGACCATACTGCGCCTTCATGAACCCACGGAGGGACAGGTGGTTTACAGGGGAAAGAATCTGGCGGAATACGGCAGAGAAGAGATGCGCCAGATGCGCAGGGAGCTCCAGATTATATTTCAGGACCCCTATTCCTCGCTGAATCCGCGTATGACGGTCAGGGAGCTGATTTGCGCCCCGCTGGATGTATTTGCCATGGGTTCAAAGGAGGAAAAGGAAGCCAGGGTGATTGAAATTATGGATAAGGTGGGGCTTCCGCTGGAATTCATGAACCGCTATCCCCATGAGTTCTCCGGCGGCCAGCGGCAGAGAATCGTTATTGCCAGGGCCCTGGTGCTCAACCCAAGATTCGTGGTGTGCGATGAGCCTGTATCAGCCCTGGACGTATCGGTCCGGGCCCAGGTGTTAAACCTGATGATGGATCTTCAGAAGGAGCTGGACCTGACCTACCTGTTCATTTCCCATGACCTGAGCGTGGTGCGGTATATCTGTGACCGGATCATGGTCATGTATCTGGGAAATGTGATGGAAATAGCAGACAAGAAGGCGCTGTATGAAGACGCAAAACATCCCTACACCCAGGCCCTTCTCTCGGCTATCCCGATTCCGGATATGGATATTGAGTACAACAAAATTCACCTGGAGGGGGATGTGCCGAGCCCCTTTAACCCGCCCCAGGGCTGCAGGTTCCACACCAGATGCCGGTATGCAACGGAAAAATGCCGTGTTCAGGTGCCGGAATTAAAGGATGTGGGGGACAGGCATTTTGTGGCCTGTCATCTGTATGATGAATAAAAGCAGAAATTCAGACGGCAGGATGATGTGCCGTCTGAACTGCTATGAATAGAGGAAAATAAGGATATGGATGTAAAAGAATGGGTATTGTCCCAGAGAGAAAATATGCTGGATACTGCCATGGAGCTCATGAAAATACGCAGTGTCAGCGAACCGGGAACAAGAGAGCATCCCTACGGGGAGGGCTGCGCCATGGTATTGGACAAAGCGTTGGAGATAGGGAAGCAAATGGGCTTTGAGACGGAAAACCATGATTACCGCTGCGGAAGTATTCTCATGCCGGGCCGGACAGGACAGGAAATAGGCATTTTTGTCCATCTGGATGTGGTGCATGAGGGAAACGGATGGACGACAGAGCCCTACAAACCTGTGATAAAGGACGGTTGGCTGTACGGTCGGGGAAGCGCGGACAATAAGGGGCCTGCCGCTGCCGCGCTCTACAGCATGAAATATCTGAAAGAACAGGAAGTCCCGCTGGAACACACCATACGGCTGTATCTGGGATGCAGTGAAGAGCGGGGGATGGAGGACATTGAGTACTATACCTCCCATTATCCTGCGCCGGAATTTTCCTTTACTCCGGATGCCTCATTTCCAGTGTGTTACGGGGAAAAGGGAATCCTGGAAGGGGAATTTTCATGCGCCATACCGGAGGGCCATGTGACCGGTTTTTCGGCCGGAGTGGCGTCCAATGCGGTTCCGGCAGAGGCACGGGTATGGCTGAGCCGGACAAGCTGCGATGCGGTCCGGGATTATGTGGACAGCCTTGATAACCTCCAGGATTTTACCGTAGAGGGCGGCAGCCAGATTGTTATAAAGGCTGCCGGGAAAACAGCACATGCCGCCTTTCCCGAGGGTTCTGACAGCGCGGCGGTGAAGCTGGCCCATATGCTGGCCAAAGCCCCCTTCCTGACAGAGGAGGAACAAGCCTGCTTCCGGTTCCTGGACCAGGGATTTGCTGATTATTACGGGGAAGGTATGGGCATTGCCTTTGAGGATGGGCTGTCCGGCAGTCTTACCCTGGTGGGAGGCATGGCCAGGACAGAGAGAGGACGGTTCATCCAGAACTGCCGGCGCGGAAGCACTGGTAAAGCAGATGAGCGCACAAGCCGGAAAGTACGGATGGATTCTGGACTGGAGCCGGGATAACCCGCCCTGTGTCATTGATCCGGAAAGCCCGGTGGTAAAAGAGCTGACCGCCCTGTGCCGCCAGGTGCTGGGGACAGAGACAAAGGCTTATTCCATGGGCGGCGGCACCTATGCCAGGAGACTGCCTAACGCGGTCGCCTTTGGGCCGCGGCGGCGGTCACCAGCCGGATGAGTGTGTGAAGATTGAAAACCTTACCAATGCCATGGTGATATACATAGAGGCCCTGAAACGGCTGGATGTCCTGCTAGGGGAGTGATACAGCGCCTGTTTTCTGCTTCCTGCTATTTTGACCGTAAATATTAAGAAAGCCGTCAGGTCTCTTCCTCCTTTTACATGCTATACTAAAACCACCACATCCTGCGCCGGGCGTGCAGGTTTGCAGGAACATGTATATAAAAGGAGGTTTGTGAGAGATTGGAAGAGAACAAGGAGAAAAAAGAAAAGACAGGCTTCATGGCTCAGGGCAGGTCTGTGATTATCGCAGTCATCGCGGCACTCAGCGCCATTATCTGCGTCAGCATCTTTACAGGCGGACTGGTGGATTATAAGAAGAGCGGCGGGGGAAGCGGAATCACGGCAACCGGTTCTGCCAGCTGTGATTTTGAGTCGGATTTGATTGTGTGGAGAGGCAGCTTTTCTGTCCACGGCGATACGCCCAGGGATGCCTACGCCATCATCAAGAAGGATGCGGAACTGGTGAGACAGTATCTGGAGGAAAACCAGGTGGCGGATGACGAGATGATATTCAGTTCCGTGAATATTTCCCAGACCTATACATCCAGATACGATGAGGAGGGCAAGTATCTGGGAGATGAGCCGGACGGATATGACCTGACCCAGAGTCTGACGGTTTCATCCTATGATATTGACAAGGTGGAGAATATCTCCAGGGATATCACTAAGCTGATCGAATCAGGGGTGGAGTTTGAGTCTGAGCTGCCGGAGTATTATTATACCAAGCTGGATGAGGTGAAGCTGGACTTGATTGAGAAGGCCACTGCCAATGCAAAGGAGCGCATTGACATCATGTCTGCCGGTTCAGGGGCAAAGGCGGGAAAGCTGTTAAGCGCCACTCTGGGCGTGTTCCAGATTACGGCAAAGAATTCCGGGTCGGAATCCTACAGCTACGACGGGTACCTGGACACCAGCTCCCGGTATAAGACTGCCAATATTACGGTGAGATTGAATTATGCGGCAGAGTAGGCAGTAAGATCAGGACGGCAAACGGGCTGTTCGGGAATATAATCTGTTCCCGGACAGCCCGTTTCGTATATGGGTGAGCCAAACATAAATCAGCAGCCGGCATCCGTCAGGCAGCCGCCTGTCCCAGGGGCTTTATCTTATCCAGATAAATCTTGCGGAACAGGATGGAGCTGAGCACCACAGAGGTGATTTCAGCCAGAGGCAGGGAGAGCCACACTGCATGCAGTCCAAAGGTCCGGGCAAAAAACCAGGCCAGGGGGAGGATACATACAAGCTGTCTGGCCACGGATATAATCAGGCTGTATACGCCGTTGCCCAGGGCCTGGAACACGGATCCCACGATGATGCAGTATCCTGCGAACAGAAAGCTGAGGCTGATAATCCGCAGGGCGGGAACGCCGATGGCTAGCATCTCCTCGTCTGCCTGGAAGAGCATGAGCAGCTGGGGCGTCATAAGGTGGAACACCATCAGTCCGATGAGCATGATGCCCACTGCAATGCCGATGCTCAGCCAGACCGTTTCCATGATGCGCTTTTTACTGCGGGCCCCGTAGTTGTAGGCCACAATGGGTATCATGCCGTTGTTCAGTCCGAATATAGGCATGAAGATAAAGCTTTGAAGCTTGAAATATACTCCGAATACGGCTACGGCTGTCTCGGAAAAACCAATCAGGATTTTATTCATTCCAAAGGTCATGACAGAGCTGATGGACTGCATGATAATCGAAGGAACGCCTACCTGGTAGATAATGGAAATAGTTCTCCAGTTAGGGGTGAACGAACGGAAATTAATCCGTACCTCCTTGTTTTTGGAGTGGTTCAGGATGAGGGCCAGGAACATGGCCACAATCTGGCCGAATACAGTGGCTGCGGCAGCTCCCTGGATTCCCATTTTCGGCACTCCAAACAGGCCAAAGATAAGAATGGGGTCCAGTATAATATTGATGATGGCCCCGGTGCCCTGTGTAATCATACAGTAAAAAGTCTGGCCCGTGGACTGGAGAATCCGCTCGAACATCATTTCCCCAAAAAGCCCGAAGCAGAAAATGCAGACAATCTGGAGATATTGTACGCCGTATTCAATGATGACCGGGTTGTTTGTCTGGCTTTCAAAAAACAGCCTGGATCCGAACAGGCCGAATACTGCAAAGGCCAGGAAGCTTAAGAAGGCCAAAAACAGGCCGTTGGCAGCAGCCAGATTGGCCGCCTTTGAATTTTTTTCTCCCAGGGAACGGGACAGCAGGGCGTTGACGCCCACACAGGTTCCGGCGGATACTGCAATCAGCAGGTTCTGGATGGGAAATGCCATGGACACCGCAGTCAGGGCAGCCTGGTTTATCATGGATACAAACACGCTGTCCACGATGTTGTACAGGGCCTGCACCAGCATGGAGATAATCATGGGCAGGGACATGGATATGAGCAGCTTATTAATGGGCATGACGCCCATTTTGTTTTCTTGTGACATGTAGTGCGACTTCCTTTCTCGTTTGTGCATAAAAGATATTGTAACATTACTTATTATGGTAAGTCAATGACATATAGGGGCATAAAACGCTGGACATTGCGGGTTGTTTGTGCTATATTTAAAACAGTAATAATTACTATTATTGACAATGATTTAGAGAAGGGGGAAACATAATGGCAGTATATCGTTGCAGATTCTGTGGTTCAATTTATGATGAGGAGAAGGAGGGAGTTCCTGTATCTGATTTAAAAGTCTGTCCCGTGTGCATGGTCACAGCCGATAAGCTGGTGAAGGCAGAGGATGGAGGGGCCGGCGCCAAGGCTCCGGACAGAGAAAAGGAGAAGCCCGTTAAAAAAGACGGAACCCGGGAAACATGCCAGGACTGCGGCGGCAGTACAGGGGAGGCTGGTGGCTATGGAACTGTGGGAAATGATCCTGAGTATGCCAGGACACAGACCGATGCCCGCTATATGGACGAAATTCATGAGATGGCTGTAAAGGGACAGTCCATCATTGCAGCCATGGGAACCCAGATGCCCATGCCGGGCTGGGATGACATCCTGTTTCTGGGGGCCCAGCTGAACCCCATGCCGCTTGATGAACATGCTCCGGTAAAAACAGAAACCATTATAGGAAAACATGCGGCCAAGCCCATGGTGCTGGACCATCCGGTTTATATTTCCCACATGTCCTTTGGAGCACTTTCCAGGGAAACAAAGACAGCGCTGTCCAGGGGAAGCGCCATGGCCCGCACAGCCATGTGCTCCGGCGAGGGCGGCATACTGCCGGAGGAGAAGGCGGCGGCCTACAAGTATATATTTGAATATGTTCCAAACCAGTACAGTGTGACAGACGAGAACCTGAGGGAAGCAGACGCCATTGAAATAAAAATCGGGCAGGGCACAAAGCCGGGCATGGGAGGCCATCTGCCCGGAGGCAAGGTGACGCCGGAGATCGCGGCCATAAGGAATAAACCCTTGGGACAGGATGTCATCAGTCCGTCGCGCTTTCCGGGCATTGACACCAAAGAGGATTTGAAGGCCCTGGTGGACAGGCTGCGCCTCGTATCCGGCGGACGGCCCATCGGCATAAAGATTGCAGCGGGAAGAATTGAGATGGATTTGGAATTCTGCGTCTATGCCGGACCTGACTTTATTACCATAGACGGCAGGGGAGGGGCAACCGGAGCCAGCCCCAAGATTATCAGGGATTCCACCAGCGTACCCACGATTTACGCCCTTTACAGGGCCAGGAAATACCTGGACCAGGCAGGCTGCGGGGCCCAGCTGGTGATAACGGGCGGCCTGCGGGTATCCTCTGATTTTGCAAAGGCGCTGGCTATGGGAGCGGACGCGGTGGCCATTGCTTCTGCAGCTTTGATGGCAGCCGCCTGCCAGCAGTACCGCATATGCGGCACCGGAATGTGTCCCGTGGGAGTGGCAACCCAGGACGAGAAACTGCGCAGCCGCTTCAAGGAGGACGCGGCCGCGCAGAGAGTGGCTAATTTCCTCAGGGTATCCCTGGAGGAGATAAAGACATTTGCCAGGATTACAGGGCATGACAACATTCACGACATGGATGCGGATGATTTATGCACGGTCAGCAGGGAGATATCGGAGTTTACCAATATACGCCATGCTTAAGGGCGGTCAGGAACAATACGCTCCGTAAACCTTTTCAAAAATTTCCACATGCAGCCGTTCATCCAGGATAATACGCCTTAAGTTTTCGGTGATATTTTCATCCCGTATGTAGGAAATCTGGTGCTGGTACTTGCTGATGGCTGCCTTTTCTCCGTCGATAACATTGCGCATCAGGGTCCGCAGATCTCCGGGATACTGGTTGTAGCTGGGGGACCAGTATATCTTCTTACATCCGTGCTGAGTCCACAGCCGCGGCTCCTCTCCCAGCTGCTGGGCCAGCTTGCCAAATATTTCCAGATGGTGCATTTCCACAATGCTGACCTTGTGGAATACAGCGCTGACATCGGGATTGTATCCGGTAATCAGTTGGTTGAAGACATAGAGGGATATGGCGGACATTTCTGAATTGCTCCCGCCTATGTTGTCCAACATCACCCTTGCATAGGCCGGATTCCCGGACTCTGCTTTGATGGGTGGATAGGGGGCATCGGAGGAATAATGAAAATCATGGATGGATAACATCATGAGCTCCTTTATATGTATAGTAGTTTCCATATTGCAGTCTATGCAGAGCGGAGTAAAAATATGACATGCCGGGACCTGCTTTCCATCCGTTTTATGGAATGACGGCAGACAGTTTCAATTGTTACAATAAATATTCAGACACGGACATATTTATTGTGAAATTATCTAAAATTCATCCCGGAGAAATATTTGCCCTTGACTTTGAATCAGTGATGTACTATTTTAGTAAATAAATAATCAACAGCAATGAAAGAGACTCTGGCCTGAGAAATGTGACAGGAAGGGGGCGTCACCGACTGAGAGCGCCGCCGGGCAGGACTGGGCTAAGGGAACACTCTGGAGCTGGTATATCGAAGCGGTCAGGGCCTGAACCGGAAGATGCCGGGCAGAAGAGGGCTGATAGTAGGTATATCCGTTGTACACGTTACGTACATAGAGAGGGGAGCTGGAAGCGCAGGGCAGTCTGCTGCGGGACCAGGTCTCAATGCGGGTGGTACCGCGGGAAATGTCTGAATTGAATCCCGTCCCGGAATGCAGTTACTGTGTTCCGGGGCGTTTTTTTATTTGTGGACCAGACAGCCGGCTTATGTCCATGGAAAAGAAAATCAACCGGAACCGAAATCCAGTTTGTACTAGACATCTAAAAGACAGATGTCAAGTGCTCATAGCGAATCACTGCACTAGGCAGTCAAAATACGCCTGCCAAGTGCCAGTGACATGCATCGCACTAGACATCTAAAAGACAGATGTCAAGTGCTCATAGCGAGGAGAGAGTGCCATGGAATTTGTGAACGGAGTTAAGGAGAAGAGGGTCCTGGATATCAGGGAAGTGCTTGAAGGGGAATATGAGGGCAAGGAAATACGGATGAACGGGGCTGTTCATACCATACGCCATATGGGCGAGGTGGCCTTCGTCATCCTGCGCAAGTCCCGGGGGCTGGTGCAGTGTGTATATGAGGCCGGGATTACGGATTTTGACATCAGGGAGTTGAAGGAAGAGAGCGCCGTGGAGGTAATGGGTGTTGTAAAGGCCGAGGAACGGGCGCCCCAGGGTTTTGAGATACGGTTAAAGGAAATCCGGGTGCTGTCCCGGCCTGCAGAGCCCCTGCCTCTTGCGGTCAGCAAATGGAAGCTGAACACATCCCTGGAGGCAAAGCTTTCCCTGCGCCCCATCTCCCTGCGAAACGTGCGGGAGCGGGCCAAATTCAAGATTCAGGAAGGCATTGTAAGGGGATTTAGGGATTATCTTTTAAGCAGGGATTTTACGGAGATACGCACTCCTAAAATCGTGGCCAGGGGAGCAGAAGGCGGCTCCAACGTATTTAAACTGGAATATTTTAATAAGAAGGCAGAGCTGGGACAGAGTCCCCAGTTTTACAAACAGACCATGGTGGGCGTATATGACAGGGTGTTTGAGGCAGCGCCTGTGTTCCGGGCTGAAAAACATAATACCACCCGGCATCTCAACGAATACACCAGCCTGGATTTCGAGATGGGGTATATCGACAGCTTCCGGGACGTGATGGATATGGAGACGGGAATGCTCCAGTATGTCATGAAACTTTTGGAGCAGGATTATAAGAAGGAGCTGGATATGCTGGGTGTGACCCTGCCGGAGGTGGGACGGATTCCAGCGGTCCGGTTTGACCAGGCAAAGGAGCTTGTTTCAAGGAAATATGACAGGAAGATACGCAATCCCTATGATTTGGAGCCGGAGGAGGAGCTGCTCATAGGACGGTATTTCAAGGAAGAGTATGGAAGCGATTTTGTGTTCGTCACACATTACCCTTCCAAAAAACGGCCCTTCTATGCCATGGACGACCCGGCAGACCCCAGATTCACTCTGAGTTTTGACCTTTTGTTTCGGGGGCTGGAGGTGACCACCGGCGGACAGCGGATTCACGATTACAGGGAAATCACAGCCAAGATGGAGAAGCGGGGCATGGATCCGGAGGACATTGCTTCCTATCTTATGATTTTCAAATACGGCATGCCGCCCCACGGCGGCCTGGGCATTGGACTGGAACGCCTTACCATGAGGCTTCTGGATGAACAGAATGTCAGGGAGGCGTCACTGTTCCCAAGGGATGTGACCAGGCTGGAGCCATAGGGACAGGAAAATGACTGAGAGGAGCAGGAAATCATGGCAAATATCATAAGTGACGAGACAATCGAGTATGTAGGCATCCTGGCAAAGCTGGAACTTTCCCCGGAGGAAAAGGAGGAAGCAAAGAAGGACATGGGAAGGATGCTGGATTATATAGATAAGTTAAATGAACTGGACACACAGGGCGTGGAGCCTATGTCCCACGTATTTCCGGTGCATAACGTGTTCCGGGAGGATGTGGTCACAGGCACGGACCAGAGGGACCAGATTCTCTCCAACGCCCCCCAGCAAAAGGACGGAGCATTCAAAGTGCCTAAGACCGTAGGATAGGAGGAATGGGAACATGAGCATATCAGATATGACAGCCCTGGAGCTGGGAAGACGAATTCAGTCAGGGGATATCACTGCGGTCCAGGCAGCAGAAGCATCTCTGGCTAGGATAAAGGCCATGGAGCCATCTGTCCACGCCTTTGTAACCGTAAATGAAGAAAAGACCATGGAACAGGCCGGAAAGGTCCAGGCAGACATTGAGGCGGGAAGGTTGAAAGGCCCCCTGGCCGGAGTACCGGTGGCCATCAAGGACAACATGTGTACAAAGGGAATGCGGACCACCTGCAGTTCCAGGATACTGGGAAATTTCATTCCCACCTACACGGCCCAGGCAGTTTCCAATCTGGAGCAGGCAGGAGCCGTTATCCTGGGAAAGACCAACATGGATGAATTTGCCATGGGAAGCACCACGGAGACCTCCGCCTTTGGTGTTACCAGGAATCCGTGGAACCTGGAACATGTGCCGGGGGGATCCTCCGGCGGTTCCTGCGCGGCGGTGGCTGCCGGGGAGTGCTTTTATGCCCTGGGGTCTGATACAGGCGGTTCCATACGCCAGCCCAGCTCCTTCTGCGGCGTCACGGGCATCAAGCCCACCTACGGGACCGTGTCCAGATATGGGCTTATTGCCTATGGTTCATCCCTGGACCAGATAGGGCCTGTGGCAAAGGACGTGTCGGACTGCGCCGCTGTTTTGGAGGTCCTGGCCTCCCATGACCCCAAGGACAGCACATCCATGGAGCGGAGGGATTGTGATTTCACCTCAGCCCT
>OASZ01001289.1_pt1 | contig 10514 bp, 7 predicted proteins | sample 1501241 | NCBI WGS metagenome assembly OASZ01 (sample SAMEA2579926, study PRJEB22360) | human gut metagenome | biome: human gut; feature: human-associated habitat; material: faeces | place: Denmark | collected 2008/2010 | reverse complement strand
ACCGGACGGGAAGAGCCGATGGCCGCTCCTGCCTGTACGGCCAGGGCTTCGATCAGTTTCATGTTCTTTTTATCCCCGATTCCTTTGCCGGCCGACACGACGCGCTCCGCCTGCGGAATGGGTGTGTCTAACGGTATGCCGACGGAAAAATCAAAGCCGTCTTTTTTCAGGGCAGCCACAAGAGTATCAACCTTCTCCTGCGCCTTCCCCTCTTTCAGAATCTGTTTCTTGCGAAGGCCGGTGATGGGGGATGGTTTCTTCATATGCTTTGCCCCGCCGCCTCCTGATTCCTTCGGCATCTTGCCAATGATATGGGAAGCGATAACAACTCTCTGAATCTCGTTGGTTCCTTCATAAATCGTCGTAATTTTTGCATCACGGTATGCCCGCTCCACTTCCATTCCTTTCAGATAGCCGCTGCCGCCGAAAATCTGGAGAGCATCATTGGTAACCTCGAGAGCGATATCGGAAGCATACTGTTTAGCCATTGCGGATTCCATTCCGTACGGTACATGCTGTTCCTTCAGCTCTGCCGCGCTGTATATCAGGAAACGGGCGCAGCGCAGTTTTGTCGCCATGTCGGCCAGCTTAAAGGAAACAATCTGCTGCTGGCAGATTGGCTTGCCGAACTGGATTCGCTCCTTTGAATATTCCAGAGCATTTTCATAAGCTCCCTGGGCAATTCCAAGCGCCTGGGATGCAATTCCGATACGGCCGCCATCCAGCGTCGCCATCGCAATTTTGAACCCTTCTCCCTCTTTTCCAAGGAGATTCTCCTTCGGAACCTTCACATCGTTGAAAATCAATTCTGCCGTTGAGGAAGAACGGATTCCCATCTTGTCATAGTGATCGCCAAACTCAAAACCTTCCCAGCCCTTTTCCACAATGAAAGCGGAAATTCCTCTTGTTCCGATATCCGGTGTCGTCACCGCGAATACCACGTATGTATCTGCTTTCGGCGCGTTAGTAATAAAAATCTTACCGCCGTTCAACAGGTAATAATCCCCTTTTAATACGGCCGTTGTCTCTGTGCCGCCGGCATCGGAACCTGCATTCGGCTCCGTCAGTCCAAACGCTCCGATTTTTTCACCTCTCGCCAGCGGAACCAGGTATTTCTGTTTCTGCTCTTCTGTTCCGAACGCAAATATCGGCCAGGATCCAAGCGATACATGGGCGGAAAGAATTACACCGGCTCCGCCGTCCACCCTGGACAGTTCCTCCACTGCGATCGCATAGCTGAGTATATCCATACCGGCTCCGCCGTACTCCTTCGGATAAGGTATACCCATTAACCCCATTTTCCCGAGCTTTTCCACGGCCTCTGCCGGAAATTCATTGTTCTGATCGAGAAGAAACGCCTGTGGCTTAATCTCACCCTCCGCAAACTCGCGGATTTTCCTGCGCAGCTCCTCATGTTCCTGTGTCGTTGTAAACAGCATATGCTTTCCTCCTTCTCCTTTTTGGTTTTAATCATGCATCTATCGTTACCGCCGTGAATCAGGCAGGTAATATCAAACCAGCTCTTTCAATTACCGCTTTAATATTGTATGAACAAAACTGTAATTTATACTTGATAATTTTTGTCCACTTTAAATTATAAAGAATGCCGCCTGCTGATTCCGTTCTCAGCGGCGGGGAATCGTAACAGTTCAATCAGTCTGAACTGTTACGGGAATTCCTCTTTACTCTAACTGTTCTCTTCTCCGTTCAGGAGCCAGTACAGGCTCCTGGAGCGGAATTCCTGATCAATTGCATTCTGTACTTTTGCCAGTTGTGTATGGATGGTGCAGGGCGAGCCGTACCTCCCCCGCCACTCACACTGGTATCCGGGCGTCATACAGGACGTCAGGCGTGCGTTTGTCTCCACTGCTTCTATCAACTGATAAAGAGTTGCGGTTCTTAAATCACAGCCCAGGCGGCAGCCTCCGCTGGCTCCCCTCGTTATCTGTACGATCCCTGCTTTTTCCAGTTTCTTAAGAATCTTATATGCGAACTTCTGAGGAAGGCTTTCTCTCTCTGCCAGCTCTCCTGCCGTATAGCTTTTACCATCTGACAGGGTACGTAAAATGCGCAGTGCATAATCGGTTTCTCTGGTTATCAGCACGTTTCCACCCTCCCTGTTGTCTATAACACTACTATAGCAATGTAGATAAAAAATGTCAAGTTTATTTTGGAAATTTTGTATAATTTATGTTATTATTCATTGCCGTAATATTACCGATACTCCATCCGGTATCGGCCCACGGAATAATCATTCTCTCCGGAGGTGACTGCCATACCTTCCTTTTCCTTCGCAGAATGTTCCGCCATACCTGAGGATGACGGCCGGAAACAAAATTTATATGACCGAAGATTCCCACGAAAACATCCGGCGCTAACTCAGTTCGGAATATGATGGGCTGCTGTTTGCCCCGGAAACGTCGGAGTAACATGGAAGTACAAAAAGAAATACAGATAATACAATATGGCGCTTATGAATATTAATATTTAAACATGATACTATCCATGCTATAGGAAACGTAAGAATTGTAGGTGTAATCAAGTAAAACACGCCAAACTGCTCACAGGTCACCGCCATCAAAAAAAGAAGAACGCTTTCAGACATATCACCGAAAGCGTTCTTCTTTATTAAATATGTAATTTTTAAACTGTCTCTTTCAAACTTGTTGACTCTTCTCTTAATTTAAAATAACCTTCTCTGTCTCTTTATCAAAAATATGTACTTTAGACAGATCCAGGGCAAATTCTACCGTATCTCCCGGACGTGCCGTTGTTCTTGGATTCACTCTGGCCGTGCAGCTATTCTCCTCCACATCAAAATACAGGAATACTTCGGCTCCGAGCATTTCATATACACGGATAGAAGCCTTAATTGTCGAGCCTGCGGCTGCTTTGACCGCTTCCTCCTCGTCATGCAGATCTTCCGGACGGATACCCATGATCACTTCTTTTCCGATATAGCCGGCCTCTTCAAGCGCTTTTCCCTTTTCTGCCGGAAGTACAATCGTATTTCCTGCAAAGGTAAGAGTCACGGAGGAGCCTGATTTGCTGACAGCAGAATCCAAAAGATTCATCTGGGGGGCGCCGATAAATCCGGCAACGAATTTATTAGCCGGTTTGTCATAAAGGTTCTGAGGTGTATCTACCTGCTGAACAAGGCCGTCCTTCATAACAACAATTCTGGTTCCCAGCGTCATAGCCTCTGTCTGGTCATGTGTAACGTATATAATCGTGGTTCCCAGTCTCTGATGAAGCTTGGAAATCTCAATACGCATCTGCCCTCTGAGCTTCGCATCCAGGTTGGACAGCGGCTCGTCCATCAGAAAGACCTTTGGATTACGTACAATAGCACGCCCCATGGCAACACGCTGTCTCTGTCCGCCGGAAAGAGCCTTCGGTTTGCGGTCCAGCAAGTGGGAAAGATCCAGGATCTTGGCCGCCTCCTGAACGAGCCGGTCTATTTCATCCTTCGGCATCTTTCTGAGCTTTAAGCCAAATGCCATATTATCGTAAACCGTCATATGCGGATACAATGCATAGTTCTGGAAAACCATGGCAATATCCCTGTCCTTCGGTTCCACGTCATTCATCAGTTTCCCATCAATATAAAGTTCTCCGGACGTAATATCCTCCAAACCGGCAATCATACGAAGTGTCGTGGATTTACCGCAGCCGGAAGGTCCTACGAAAATAATAAATTCCTTGTCTGCAATCTCCAGGTTAAAGTCTTTAACCGCTACAAATCCGTTCGGATATTTTTTTGTTACATTTTTAAGTGATAAACTGGCCATTCTTCCTGTTCCTCCTGCCTTTAATACATAGTCACGCTGTCTCTTCTCATTCTGTATGTATTAATCCTATCATGACTCCGCTTATCACACTATGTTTTAAATGCCACAAAATCAATTCTCTGTTTTGAGCATTTTGTATATGATGAAAAAAAAGTGTCCAAAATGTCAAATTAAAATGTTCTACTTCCGGCGAAACCGTTCATATTTGGTACAATTGTTTAAATAAAAAACAAATTTGTGAAAACTCAACAAACTTACACTTCCGCTTCTGTGCAATCCTTTTGACGTTAATTTTAATTTGTCTAAAATAGACAATTTTTTACCGTTTAAAAAGCTAAAAAGACGTGAAGGATTACCGCTTGACAAGTACTTTGCTCAAAGAAAAGATTGTTCTATTCCCAACAAAAAAATCCCCGAGCAGCAGGGGAAACGGTTTCTCCTCACCGGCTCAGGGATGTGTTCGGAAGGTGCGGTTATTATTTCAAAGCAATCGCTTCCATCTCCATCAGGACATCTTTCGGCAGTCTGGCAACCTCCACACAGGAACGTGCCGGACAATCTCCCTCAAAATATCTGGCATAAATTTCATTAATCTTGGTAAACTCGCCCATATCTTTAATGAACACCGTCGTCTTGATTACATTCGCCATTGAGGTTCCTGCCGACTCCAGAAGGTTCTTTACATTCTCCATGACCTGCTCAGCCTGGGCTTCAATCCCCTCCGGGATTTCTCCTGTAGCCGGATTTACCGGGATCTGACCGGATGTGTAAATGATCCCATTTACCTCAATTGCCTGTGAATACGGTCCGATTGCTGCCGGCGCCTTCTCTGTGCTGATTACTTTCTTCATGTTTTTTTCCTCACTTTCCTGTTCTTTTGATGTTTTTTTCTGTTATCTCTATCTTACCTTCTTTTAAGAGATGTCCTACTGCACGTTTAAATGCATTCTTGCTCAGGCCGAATTCCCGTCTTATCACCTCCGGGTCTGCCTTATCGTTAAATGGAAGCACTCCGTCAAATTCATCAATTGCCTTCAGCACAAGCTCCACATCGTTGTCCATCTGCAGATACGCTTTTTCCCTGAGGCTCAGATCCAGCTTCCCGTCCTCTCTGACCTTAGTCACGCGGGCCCTCACCACTTCGCCGGGCTGGCACTTGGAGAACAGCTCCTTCTTCGGAATCAGCCCGTAATACTGATCATCCACCGCAACAAAAACTCCCAGATTCTCGTTGATTTCATATACCCGGCACTCAGCCCAGTCATCTTTTTTATAAGGTGCATGATTATTTAAATACGAATAAACCTTCGTTGTTGCCGCCAGGCGGCCGCTCTTGTCCACATAAAGGGCAACCAGGCATTCCTCTCCGACTCTGACCTTGTGGTTCTGCTCCTTAAAAGGAAGCAGCACATCCTTCTCCAGCCCCATGTCCAGAAACGCTCCGATTTTTGATACATCATTCACTTTCAGAAGAGCCGTCTCCCCCACCTGCAGCTTTGGCATGGCGGTAGTCGCAATCAGACGGTCCTCGGAATCCTTATAGATAAATACCCGGATCGTGTCCCCGGTCTTTGTCCCTTCCGGCACCTGTTTTTTGGGAAGCAGCACGGAAGCTTCCGCATCCTGCTTCTCTCCCAGGTAAACTCCGAATTCCTTTTCCCGGAGTACTTCCAGTTCCTGTATTTTCCCCAATTCTATCATGTCATTCGTCCTCTCTTTTCTCGGCCAGCCATATGTTGGCAAATACATTACCCGCGGCGTCCTGAAGAGATACCACATATCCCTCCGCTGTTTTGCCGATCTTCGGGTACATGACATCACCCAGCACCGCGGCCTTTTTATATTCGGTCCTCAGCTCCCGGATAGTAAATTTCTCCGGCAGAAGCTCTCTGGCAATCTCCACGTACTGTGCGTTGTTCACATGCTGGTTCGTGTCAATATGGTGTCTCGCCGCCGTAACCGGCTCAGCGCTTTGGCAGTCTTTTGGCAGCACAATCTTCCTGGGCGCAGGCGGAAGCTCAAGCTTCTGCTCCCCTGCTCCGTAGCCCCGTATCTCGTCCTGTGTGACCCTGGCCGGACAATTATTCTCCAAATCATAAAAGAACCAGCATGAATCTGCTCTGACGAGATAATTTCCTTCTAAATCGGTGATCGTAAAATTCCTGTACCCATAGATCCCCTTAAAGCCATATGGCCATGTCGATATTTTGATACGCTCGCCAAGTCCCGGACAGCGGTCAATCAAAATCTGCCATGTGTTCAGCCACCAGGCCCTCTTCTTATCATAAAGATAGGATAGCCCTAATTTCAGATCCTCTGACTGGAATGTGGAACAGTCCTGCAGATAATTCATGATTCCGGTTACCGAAAGTTTCCCGAATTCATCCATCTCACTGTACCGCACTCTGCTTTCAAATGTATACATAGTCCACCTCGCTGTCGTATCGGTATGAAAATGGCCTGTCTCATCTGCCGCTATACCGATACTCTGCTGCTATTATAGCTGATTCGGCCAGACTTGTCCAGTTTGCCGTTTCGCGCCGCACAACTCGGGATTTTCGCAAAAAACAGCGAAAACACCCCGCGGAATACATCATGGCTGATCTGTTACCAGCAATTCATTCCGTTCGGCTCTCCCACACGAGCAGCCTCCCCACGGGGACGGAAGACTCAGAAAACCAGCCGAACCGCACCGGACCCGGTCCGTTGCGGACGCGTCCTCCGTTTTCAATCAGTTTTTTATTAATTTATTTTTACAATAAGGCTTGACATCTTACAAATCCCGAAGTATAATACAGATCGTTATTTCATTGGGCCATCGCCAAATGGTAAGGCAACGGACTCTGACTCCGTCATTTCAAGGTTCGAATCCTTGTGGCCCAGCTTTAAGAAGAGCATTTAGTCAGCCAACGGCGGCAGACTGATGCTTTTTTTATTTAACAGGATACTTCTCCTGTTAAATAAAAACCGCTCCGCGGAGAATCCCGCGAGCAGAATTCTTTCTTGTTTATTAATTCAAAATCTTTCATCATATTCGCGAAAAGAGCCTTGCCGGGATCCCTCCCTCACAATCCCGGCACAGGCTCTATTTATATAATTCTGTAATCATGATATCCGGGAACATCTTCCACGGGCCTTCCTCCGATGCTTTTGTCCGCTTTGACTGCTGCTCCCGCCGCTCTTATCGTCTCATACCTTTTATAAATGTATATATCAGCCAAATCAGAATAATCGGGCCTGCAAAGCGCATCAGAAGTGCGAAAATTCCGCCAATCACAGTGATTACCGTAACCATGAAAAAGACTACGATTACAAGAAGGAGCAGCTTCCAGTACCATTTATTCAGATTGAAATAACGGAAGCTTCCGGTCTCCTGCTGCCCATAGCCGCTTCCCTGATTCTCATAATAGCCGCTTCCCTGTTCCGGGACATCACCGGCCGCCTCGCTGCTGTCTATAATCGTCCTGGCAATCAGTCTCGGACTGCCTATCTCATCAATTACATCCTCTTCCCTGCGTCCGGCCGCCGTCTCCTGAGTAATATAGTTGTCATAATATCTCAGGTTTTCCTGCAGCACCCCGCCGGAAACCTCCCCCTGCAATGCTTCCTTAAGCTCCTGTAAAAATTCTGATTTCCTCATGTTCACTCCTTAGCTTGCGCAGCCTGTATTACCGTATCCTCTCTTTCAGAGCGCCTTTCCGGTAGGCTGCCACCAGTTCTTTTAAGTCTTCAATTCTTCTTGCCAGTTCTTTACCGTCATCCGTATCAGCCACCATAATACGTTTGCGCATCTTTTCTACAATGCTGACCTTTGGAGTACTTTCTTTTTTCGGGTCAAATGGTTTATGCTCCGCCAAAGCCAGATGCCTGGAGTTAAATATCAGCGTATAACCGGCGATACCGGTTTTTCCCTGATATGCTTTGGAAAGTCCGCCGTCAATAATAAACAGCTTTCCTCCCGCCTTGATTGGAGTCTCCCCATCCTTAATCTTTACCGGTACATGGCCGTTGATAATGTGGGAACCTGTCGTCGTAAGGCCAAACTCCTCCAGTATCATGTCGCAGTATTTTTCCTGCACACTCAATTTATAATATGGATTCATCCTCTCCCTGGAAGCTTCCTTATCTTCAACAAAATAATGTTCGAATATGGTCATCTTATCTTTCCCGAAAACAGGAGATTTAGCCCCGCTCCAAAGATACCACATAAAATCACGGCTGGCCTCCTTCTCCGGATCCTGATCCGGTAGGAAATATGCTTTTTTTACCTGCTTGTCGATAAAATCCATCAGCGCCCTGCCCTTATACGCTTTTCCATTAACCGCCATCTCATCAAAGCTGCCGTCCTCTTTCATTGGAATACAGCCGTGATAAAGAAGGTTGGAATTACAGCATTTATACATACTGCCGTTGGAATACAGGAATTTAATATGCTTGTGGAGAAGGGCACTGTGGCAGAACGACAGTGTCAGCGTATGTAAAAGTTCTTCCTCTTCCTCAGAAAGCTTCAGCGGATCCGACGGATCGATGGTGGGAAATTCCATATCCATCATCGGATATTCCTTTCCCTCTATCACAACCGTTCCTCTCTGATAGTCGATGGCCGTCAGAAGGATACGGCTGTCCATCTCGTACTCGGGATGGCGTCTGATAATCTGCCCCTCCACCTTAAACTGGATTACGGCTATTGCCTTATGCATCTTTGCAGCAAGCCCAGGATCCACCGCATCGTAAATATTCTGATCCAGAATACGCGGCATGAACCGCTCGCACGGATCATCACTGTACACCTTTGCGGCAAACATGGAAAGCGGCCTGATATTAATTCCATATCCATCCTCCAGGACGTCAAAACCATTATAACTAATGGCGATCCGCAGCACATTGCAGATACAGGCCGGATTGCCGGTGGAAGCTCCCATCCACGAAATATCATGGTTTCCCCACTGGATATCCACATCATGGAACTGCATCAGCTCTTCCATAATAATATCAGCCCTAGGCCCCCGATCGAAAATATCCCCGATAATATGGAGATTGTCAATCGTCAGATTCTGAATCAGACGGCACAGGGCTATGATGAAACTGTCCGCCATCTGGGTGTCGATAATCGATCGGATAATCTCACTGTAGTACACCTTTTTATTGTCGTCATTGTAGTCCACATGCAAAAGCTCATCGATGGCATAGGCAAATTCCGGCGGCATCTTCTTGCGCACCTTGGAACGGCTGTATTTAGACGACACCTCTTTGCATATCTGTACAAGCCGGTAGAGGGCTATCCTCTGCCAGTCCTCCGTATAGTTCTGCTCCTGCTTAAGCTTTGCAATCTGCCTGTCCGGATAGTAAATCAGATTAGCCAGTTGTATCTCATCCTCCTCGGAAATAATATGTCCGAAGGTTTCTTTAATCTTCTCACGTATAATACCGGAGGAACTGCGGAGCAAATGAATAAAAGCCTCATATTCCCCGTGCAGATCGCTGAAAAAGTACTCGGTACCCTTTGGCAGTCCGCAGATTGCCATCAAATTTACAATCTCACTGGATGCCGACTCCAATGTAGGATACTCGCGTGACATCAATTTCAGATATGCCAGATCTCTCATTCCACATCCCCCCCTCTGCCTCCCGTCAGGCTGCGTATCGTTACAGTTCAGCCTACTGCCAAACTGCAGCAAATGATACATTGAAACGGCAAAAAACGCCGTTGATTGTGGTGAAATGCCTGTCCGGTTGCTTTTATGATAGGTTTATAGTATCATAAGATGGAAAAAAAATAAAGATTTAGTTAAACTGTCTATCTTAAGGAGGTTTCCCCATGCAGAAAGAACTTCTCTATGTTTTCGGCACCGGCAATGCCGCCGTCACCAGGTGCTATAATACATGTTTTGCCATACGGACCGTGAACGGTGAATTCTTTATGGTAGATACAGGCGGCGGAAACGGTATTCTCGGTATCCTGGAGGATATGGAGGTACCTCTGTCTAAAATCCATCACATTTTCATCACCCATGAACATACCGACCATATCCTGGGTATTGTCTGGATGATCCGTATGATAGCAACCGCTATGAAAAAAGGCAGCTATGAGGGCTGCCTGAACATCTACTGTCATGACGGTCTGCCGGACACGATAAGCACGCTCTGCCGCCTGACCATGCAGAAAAAGTTTTACAGCATGATAGGCGAACGGATCCATCTGATTCCGGTGAAGGATCAGGAGTCCATGGATATTCTGGGACTTACCGTCACTTTCTTCGATATTCTCTCAACTAAAGCCAGGCAGTTCGGTTTTACCGCCCTTCTTGCCAATGGAAGGAAGCTGTGCTGCGCCGGTGATGAACCCTTAAATCCACGGTGCGAACATCATGCCGCGGGCAGTGACTGGCTGCTTCATGAAGCATTTTGCCTCTATGGTGACAGGGAGCGTTTTAATCCCTATGAAAAGCATCACAGCACAGTGAAAGAGGCCTGTGAGCTTGCCGAGCGTCTCCATATTCCTTCCCTTATTCTCTGGCATACGGAGGATAAAAACATTTCCGGACGCAAAAAGCTCTATACAAGTGAAGGAAAAGAGTTTTACCACGGACGGCTTTTCGTACCCGACGACGGGGAAATCATCGAGCTTTGAATACAAATTTGATTTAACTGAGGTTTGGAGGACGCGTCCGGAACGGACCATGTCCGGTGTGGTGAGGGGGATGGCTGAGTCTTCCGTCCCCG
>OASZ01001283.1_pt1 | contig 10550 bp, 10 predicted proteins | sample 1501241 | NCBI WGS metagenome assembly OASZ01 (sample SAMEA2579926, study PRJEB22360) | human gut metagenome | biome: human gut; feature: human-associated habitat; material: faeces | place: Denmark | collected 2008/2010 | reverse complement strand
AAAAACTTCTTATCGAGATGGTCAGCGGAAAGCAGGGTGTTCCTGAGCAGGTGCATTAGCAGGAGCGTTCCGAAGACACTTTGCAGCGTTTGTTAGAGAAAGTAAATCGAGTGCCATTGCACGAAGATTTCCACTTTCGAGTTACAAACGGTCAACGGGCTGAGGTAAAGCGGGCCTGCACCGCGAAGGAATATCCTGCTTTCTGCGTCCGCTTCGCCATAAAGAAGTCTTTTGCTTTACAAGCGTATCATTCCAACAACTACAAATTTACACCTGAAAGCATCCGCCCCCGATAAATTCCCTCAGCAGGGAATTAGTCGGTACACATTCGCTTCCGATTCCCACAAAATAATCAAAAAATTTCAGCAGTCGCTTTGCTTCCAGATATTCCTCCGAATTTTTATCTACTGCAAAAAGAAGCGGTTCTACATATTGCTTAAGGACTGCAAGTTCATAGCTTAAGGAGGAATTGAACATAACATCTGCCTCTTCCTGATAAGGGAAGATATTTTTTTCTTCTCCACGACGTACTGAAGGCCACATGGATATTGTCCTCGTTGCTGAGGCTCCTCGCGTTCTCGCATCACGCACCAGTCTGCGGATCAGACGACCATCTGTTGATGGAATCCGGTTATGCTCATCAATATTCAATTGAGTCAATGCACTGATGTATATCTTGAATTTATTCTCATCACACAGATTCCTTGTGAGTTCAGGATTCAGGCAATGAATCCCCTCAATCACCAGCAGATCATTCTCTTCCAACTTTTTAGGTCTGGAACTGTATTGCCTTTTCCCGGTCTTAAAATCAAAGATTGGAAGATATACTTCCTCTCCCCGGAGCAGAGCATCCATATCCGCATTGAACTTTTCAATGTCGATTGCCTGCAGACTTTCAAAATCATAATTTCCCTCTGCATCCTTCGGCGTATGCTCTCTGTCCACAAAATAATTATCTACGGCAATCGGGTGTGGTCTTAATCCGTTCACCTTTAACTGAATCGACAACCGATGAGAAAACGTGGTCTTTCCCGAGGATGAAGGACCTGCGATCAGGACAAACTTCACATTCTTCCGGGAAGCGATCTTCTTTGCAATTTCTCCGATCTCCCGCTCCTGATGTGCCTCCTGTACCAGCACTACTTCTTTCATATCCGATGTAGTAATCCTGTCATTTAAAGCACCAACTGTATCGATCTCCTGCAGATCTCCCCAGCGTATTGCTTCATGCCGTACCTGGAATAACTTATTATATGGTTCAAACGGAGGAACAGTTTCCGGATCTTCTTTGGAAGGCATCTGGATCACTACACCATCCTCGTATGGATATAATGCAAAATATTTCAGATAACCTGTATCAGGAACCATATATCCATAAAAGTAGTCTTCAAATTCATTGATACTGTACAGATTTACCTTTGAAACCCTCCGGTACGCAAAAAGCCTTTCCTTGTCATACATTCCATACTTATGGAACAGCTCCACAGCTTCTCCGGTATCAATGCAACGCTTTTGGATTGGGATTGCCATTTTTGCAAGTTCCCGCATCCTCGCCTCTACCTTTGCAAGAAATGTCTCATCCGGCTTTTCTTTTTTGTCAACCGTACAATAAAATCCGGGACCCATCGTAAAATGTACCCTGATCCTTACCCGGTGTTTCAGATCATGCCCGGAAATATCATGGAATGCTTTAATGAAAAGGAAACACAGACTTCTTCGATATGTGTCATTTCCAATAGGATCTGCCGTTGTAAGAAAATGAATCTCGCAATCCTTTTCAACTGTCTTCCGTAACTCCCGAAGATGATAACCATCGACCATTGCCAGGACGATCTGATGTTCATAATCAGGCTGGAACTCTCTGGCTATCTCGGAATATGTCGTACCTTTCTTATATTCTTTCGTAATATTCCCTAAGGTCACTCTGCATACAGACTCTTCCATCTGCCGCCACCTCCTGCATAATTCAGACGATCTGAAATGGATGTTCTACCGGATCTGTCAACACATCCAGTACCGGTAATTTTCTGTTCAGAAACTGTTTCATGTCTTCGATAAAAATATATTCCGTTCCGTAATGTCCTGCATCAATAATTGCAAGTCCCTGCTCCACTGCGTCCAGTCCGTCATGATGTCCGATATCTCCGGTCACCAGAACATCCGCTCCCTTTGCAAGTGCCACCGGAATGCCGGACTTTCCCGATCCCGGAAGAATGGCAAGTCTTCTGACCGGACGGTTCATGTCTCCGAATACTTTCAGACTGCCTAATTCCAGTTTATGCTTTACATAAACGCAACATTCTTCCAACGTCATCGTCTCCGGCAGTTCTCCAATTCTTCCGATTCCCTTTTCTTCACCGACTTCATCAGTCTGCGTCACATCCAGTACATCCGTATGGGCAATGTCCAACACTTTTCCTGCCAGCTCTGCCATCCCCAGTACATCATAATTCGTATGCATCGCATAATAAGAAATATCATTCTGGATCAGCTTTACGATCCTCCGTGTAATAAAATCTTCGTCTGTCACTTTCTTTACGGCTGAAAAAAGTAACGGATGATGCGTGATAAGCATATCTGCTCCTGCCTCGATCGCACGTTCGATCACCCGGTCTGTTGCATCCAGTGCCAGGTAAACCCGGTTCACTTCCTTATCTGCACGTCCTGCCAGCAGTCCTACATTATCAAAATCCAGTGCTGCCGTTCTTGGATATGTCGCTTCGATCACCTGCATAATTTCTTTACACTGCATAATAATCCATCCCTTTCTGTGCTTCTTCCAGTTCTTTTTTTAATTCTGTTCTTCGCTGCTCAATACGTCTGTTCTCTTTTCCATCCAGTCCTGCCAGGATCTGCTCGCGGATCAATATCTCACGTTGCAGATACTCTCTTAGTACCGGATTGCGGTTCTGAAGAAGAAATCTGCCATATTTCAGTTCCGGCTCTGACCACATCTCTGTCCTTTTTCCAGACTTTATCTCTTTCCCGGACTTTAATTTTTCCTCTTTTCCGGAATTTGATTTCATTTCTTCCCAGGATTCTTCCTCCTTATCTGAGGTTTTCTTTAATGGACATACCTTCAGGATCGTATAGTATTTACCGTCATCCTTTACCATATTTTCGTCCAGGATATCATAGCCTTCTTCCAGCAGAAACCTTCTGACCCTTTCGATCTCCGACTGGGGCTGCAAAATACATTCTTTCAGACTTTTTGCGATCTGCTCTCCCTCCGTCAGGATTCGGATCATCAGACCTCCGCCCATTCCCGCAATGACGGCTGACTCAGCTTCTCCTTTTTTCAGTGCTGAAAAGCCATTCGACAGGCGGATCTCTATCTTCTTTTCCATTTTATTTTCTGCTATATGTTCTCCCGCCCTCTGCAGCGGTCCTTCATTAATGTCCATTGCGATTGCTCCGGGAATGCGATTCTGTTCCACCAATGCAATGGGAATATAGGCATGGTCTGTTCCAATATCCGCTAATTTATAACCGGCGGTCACAAAATCTGCGACCGCCTGTAATCTTGTTGATAATTCCATCATTAATCCAAATAATCTCTTAACTTTCTGCTTCTGCTCGGATGGCGAAGCTTTCTGAGTGCTTTTGCCTCAATCTGACGGATACGCTCTCTCGTAACGTCAAATTCACGTCCTACTTCTTCCAGAGTTCTTGCACGACCGTCATTCATACCAAAACGGAGTCTGAGTACCTTCTGTTCTCTTTCTGTTAATGTGTCCAGCACTTCATCTAACTGTTCTTTCAGTAATGTCTGAGCGGCAGCCTCTGCCGGAACAGGCACATTATCATCCTGGATAAAGTCTCCAAGATGACTGTCCTCTTCCTCTCCGATCGGAGTCTCCAGTGATACCGGCTCCTGTGAAATTTTCAGGATCTCTCGCACACGTTCCACCGGCATATCCATTTCTTTTGCAATCTCCTCCGGCAATGGCTCTCTTCCCAGCTCCTGAAGAAGCTGTCTTGATACACGGATCAGCTTATTGATCGTCTCAACCATATGAACCGGAATACGGATCGTTCTGGCCTGGTCTGCGATTGCTCTCGTGATTGCCTGACGAATCCACCACGTTGCATAAGTACTGAACTTATATCCCTTATGATAATCAAATTTCTCCACAGCCTTGATCAGTCCGAGATTTCCCTCCTGGATCAGATCCAGGAAAAGCATTCCTCTTCCCACATATCTCTTTGCAATGCTGACTACAAGTCGTAAGTTCGCTTCAGCCAGTTCTTTTTTTGCTTCCTCGTCTCCTTCTTCCATTCTCTGTGCAAGCTCGATCTCACGCTCCGCACTCAGAAGCGGAACTTTTCCGATCTCTTTCAGATACATACGCACCGGATCTTCAATGCTGACGCCCTCCGGGACAGACAGGTCGATATTCTCAACATCTACATCATCTTCATCCGATATGATAATATCAATATCTACATCCACATCGTCTTCCGTATCTTCACTGATCCGCAGAACATCAATATTGTTCGCTTCAAGATAATCGAACACTTTCTCCATCTGATCCGCATTCAGTTCCATATCATTGAAAAAATCATTGATCTCCTGAACATCAAGAATGCTCTTCTTCTTCTTTCCAAGTGCAACCAGTTCTTTGAGTCTTTCCATGAATTTCTGAGTAATATCTTCCATTGTCCATCCTTCCTTCGCTGCGTGAAAAACGCAGCCTGTCTTCTTTATTTTATCCTTCTTAAATAGAAATATGCAGTGTCCTGAGGTTCTCCAGTTTCCGCTTCTCCTCCATCAGCTTCTGAAGTCCCGCCATATCGGTGGGATCCAGATTCATCGTCTGATAATCAATTCCCGATGCTTTTACTTTCAGTATCGTTTCACGGAGAGCCTGTTCACGCTCTTCCTTTGTATGCAGTTCCCTGATCCTTGTATTGAACAGTGAGGCAACCTCCCGATGTTCTTCTTCCCCGGTAAAATGATTCAGGATCTTTGCCGGATTCAGTCCGCCCTCTTTTCTCTGCTCATACAGAAGCTCCGCCACCGTCCGGTAAAGGTCTTCCGTAAAATCTCCCGGACTTATGTAATTGCTGATCTGATCGAACAGACGCTCTTCCTCGATCATCCATGTCAGCAATGCTTTCTGCGACAGATGGATTCCGTCTTCCTTTTTCTTTTCCACGCCATCTGCACGCTTCGGTCTCACCACCGGTCTCGCCATTCCCGCACTGACTGCTGTCTTCGCGACCATCTTATCCAGACTGTCCCGGCTGATCCGGTATGCCGTGGCAACCGCTTCAATATAATTATTACGTTCCAGTTCATCTTCAAAGGTCAGAAGCCGTCTCGATACTTCTCTGAAGAACTCTGTCTTCCCCTCCGGTGAGTTCATATCAAACTCCCGTTCCAGCATCTCCAGGCTGAACATAAAGCCATTTCTTGCCGCCTGAATCCTTTTTTCATACTCCTCCGCTCCCAGATTTTTGATAAATTCATCCGGGTCTTTATACGGATCCATCCGGATCACTTTTGCTGAAATACCAGCCTCCCGCAGGATTGGCACTGCACGGAGTGCTGCCCTGGTTCCTGCATCATCACTGTCATAAGTCAGATAAACTTCCTTTACATATCTTTTGATCAGCGATGCATGCCCCGCTGTCAGTGCAGTTCCCAAAGATGCGACCGCATTCGTAAATCCTGCCTGATGCAGAGAGATCACATCCATATATCCCTCGCACAGCAGAAAATATGGTTTCCGGGATGTTCTCGCACGATTCAGACCATACAGATTCCTGCTCTTGTCAAAAACCACTGTCTCCGGTGAATTCAGATACTTCGGCTTTCCGTCTCCCATAACACGACCACCAAATCCGATCACCCGGTTATTCACATCCATGATCGGGAACATGACTCTGTTCCAGAACTTATCATATACGCCCTGACGTTCATCCGTATTGATCAGTCCCGCTTTTCGGATCAGTTCCTCACTGTACCCCTTTCCTCTGAGATACTTATAAAGATCATCACTGTACGGATTGGAATATCCGAGACCAAATGCCAGTATCATTTCATCAGAAAGCTGTCTGTCTTTCAGATATCTGTACGCATGGAAACCACGTTCATTCTTCAACTGCACATAGAAATACTTTGCCGCCAGCCTGTTCATCTCCAGGATCGTTGCTTTCAGATCTGCTCTTTCCTTTGCCTCTTTTGAGTACTCCTGCTCGGGCAATTCAATGCCCGCCCGGTCTGCCAGATATTTCATCGCTTCTACAAAGGAGAAATTTTCATATTCCATCAAAAATGTAAATACATTTCCACCTGCTCCGCATCCAAAGCAATAATACATCTGCTTCTGCCGGCTCACAGAAAATGACGGGGACTTTTCATTATGGAAAGGGCAAAGCCCGAAATAAGAACTCCCCTTTTTCTGAAGCCTTACATAGCCGGATATCACATCTACTATGTCATTTCTTGATCTTACTTCTTCTATCAGCTCTTCTGAATAGTACATGTCCGCCTCCACTTAAAAGAATACTCTATTGGTTATATTCGACAAAACTTCTGACTTTCCTTTTTATTTCACAGGATTTTTTCAACTTATTTTCTACTTTTCTTTCAGACGTCGTTCCAGTGCATTTACAACCGTTTCCAGAACTTTGATTCTTGCATAGTATTTATCATTGCCTTCTACTACAATCCACGGTGCATATTCTGTCGACGTCCGAAGCAGCATCTCATTGACTGCTACCTCATACAGATCCCACTTTTCCCGGTTACGCCAGTCTTCCTCTGTAATCTTCCACTGCTTTTCAGGATTTTGCTGACGTTCCTTAAATCTGCGTTCCTGCTCATCCTTATCAATCTGCATCCAGAATTTCAACACGACCGCACCTGCATCATACAGATCTTTTTCCATATCATTGATCTCCTGATAGGCTCTCTGCCACTCTCCGGCTGTACTGAATCCCTCGATCCGCTCTACCATCACCCTGCCATACCATGTCCTGTCAAAAATAGCAATATGCCCGTCCTTTGGCATTGCTTTCCAAAATCTCCACAGATAATGATGTGCCTTTTCCACTTCTGTCGGTGCTGCTGTAGGATTCACCACATACCCTCTTGGATCCATTTTCTCCGTCAGACGCTTGATAGCACCACCTTTTCCACCTGCATCCCATCCCTCAAATCCAATTACCACCGGAATCCTTCTCCGATACACTTCTCCGTGCAATTTCTCTATTTTCTTCTGCAGCTTCTTCAGTCTTTTTTCGTATTCTTCTTTTCCATAAGCCAGCGTCAGATCTGCCCTGGAGAGAACGGATGACTGAAGCATTTCCAGTTCCCCACCTGCCTGACGCATGATTTCTGCTGCTTCCTGCTGACCTGAAACCTGTTCTGCCGCCTTAATTGCCTGTTCCTCCATACGCCTTCTCTGTACAGCTTCTACCGCCTCAGCAAGTGCATGGATCACCGTCATATAAATCTTTACTGTCGCGAAACGCCTGTCGGTTGCCTCGATCACAGTCCACGGTGCAGATTTTGTATCACTTCTGTATAATACTTCTTCCATCATGGCTGCATACTCTGAATATTTTGCATTTCTCTCCCGGTCTCCCTGAGAAACCCGCCAGGCGGTCTCCTTCTTTTCTAAAAGCTTTTCAAACCTCTTTTTCTGCTCTTTCTGATCAATATCCAGCAGAAGCTTCACCAGGATCGTTCCACCATCCGTCAACTGCTTCTCAAACGCCTCAATCGAATGAAATGCTGTCTCAATTTCTTTTTCTCTTGTCCTTTTTTCAAACCGGTCAATCAAGACTTTCCTGTACCAACTGCCATCAAAGATAGCAATCCGCCCCGCCTCCGGGGTCTTTGTCCAGAATCTCCACAGGAACGGATGCATTCGTTCATCCTCAGTCTCTGCTTTGATCGGAAATACCTGAAATCCTCTCGGATCCATACTCTGGATCAGCTTTCCGATCTGAACTCCCTTTCCCGATGCACCAAAGCCTTCAAAAACAATCATCACCGGAATTTTCAGTTCTCTGCATTCTCTCTGCAATCTGCCAAGTTCTATTTCCATCTGCGGCATCTTCGCTTTATACTCTTCTTTAGAAATCTTTTTTGTCAAATCAACCTTTTCAAGCATTGCATCCTCCTTCAAATTCATTCGCACTGTTCCAATTCTATCCTTATTATAGCATAAACAACTTCATTTCATCCCGAAGAATACATTTTAGCAAACAAAAAAGGAAACCTTTCTTAACTTAAGGTCTCCTTTTTCAACTTAATGCGGAAGATGGGACTTGAACCCACACGACACGAATGTCACAAGATCCTTAGTCTTGCTCGTCTGCCAATTCCGACACTTCCGCTCAAACAATATATAATGCGGAAGATGGGACTTGAACCCACACGGCACGGATGCCACAAGATCCTTAGTCTTGCTCGTCTGCCAATTCCGACACTTCCGCATTTCATATGTTCTATGATCTTCACAGGATTGCTCCGTGCTGACCACGAATAGTATAATACTATGTTCAAGGTGAAATGTCAACAGTTTTTTTAATTTTTTTATTAATATCTACAATTTTGACAATTCACATAAATCAAAAGAACTGACCCCACCCGGAATCAGTCCTCTTTTCTCAGCTTTTGATAAAATTAAGCTACTTTTTCTTTTGCAAGTGCTGCAAGTGTAGCGAATCCTTCTTTATCGCTTACTGCAAGCTCTGCAAGCATCTTTCTGTTCATGTCAACGTTAGCCAGTTTCAGACCGTGCATGAATTTGCTGTAAGAAAGTCCGTTCATTCTTGCTGCTGCATTGATACGGGCGATCCAAAGCTGTCTCATCTGACGCTTACGCTGCTTTCTTCCTGCATAAGATGATGTAAGAGCTCTCATTACAGACTGCTTTGCAACTCTGTACTGCTTGGAACGTGCTCCTCTGTATCCCTTAGCCAGTTTTAATGTTCTGTTATGTTTCTTCTTAGCGTTCATTCCGCCTTTGATTCTTGCCATTTCTTAATCCTCCTTAATCAACTCTCAAATCTTACAGATATGGTAAAACCTTTTTCATGTTCTTTACATTGGTTGCATCTGTAATTGTAGCCTGTCTCAGATTTCTCTTTCTCTTTGTAGATTTCTTTGTTAAGATATGGCTCTTGTAAGCTTTATTTCTTTTCAGCTTTCCTGTACCTGTTGCTTTGAAGCGCTTTGCAGCCGCTCTATTAGTTTTGATTTTTGGCATGATAATTTCCTCCTTTATTGTGCTGCCTTTCCGGATCTTCATCCCGGGTCATATTGCTTTAACGTCTTTCAGTTAAAACCATGCTCATATTTCTGCCTTCCAGCTTTGCTGCCTTCTCAACGACTGCAACATCTTCCAGCATCTTTGCAAAATCATCCAGTATATGCTTGCTCTGCTGTACGTGAGCCATCTCACGTCCACGGAAACGCAGTGTCACCTTGACCTTATTTCCCTTGGAGATGAACTTCTTAGCATTATTCATCTTCGTATTAAGGTCATTTGTATCGATATTCGGTGATAAACGCATTTCCTTGATTTCAACAGTTCTCTGCTTCTTCTTGGCCTCTTTTTCTTTACGGGTCTGCTCATACTTATACTTTCCGTAATCAATAATCTTGCAGACTGGCGGTTTCGCTCCCGGAGCAATCTTTACAAGGTCAAGCTCCGCTTCCTGTGCAAGTTTCATAGCTTCTCTTGCTGACATGATACCTAACTGTTCCCCATCCGTGCCGATCAGTCTTACTTCTCTGTCTCTGATCTGCTCGTTAATCATTAAATCGCTAATTGTCGTATACCTCCGTCAAATGAATTTCCTTTAGGTTCTTTGCGAAAAACACAAAAAAACGAGTGAATATCATATCCACCCGACAAATATACAAACTTTCAGCAAAAGTTCTTCTTATCGATATCAGACCATCAGTCACTCATTTGTGCTGCGGTGAGAGTGGATACTCTACTTGGTTTTTTGCTTAACGCAATGTATAATTTACCACATCCCACCACTTCTGTCAACACTTTATTTCACAATAATTTGCAACAATTATTTTTTATCTTTTGTATATGTAAGCACAACACCAATAACTGATACAATAAAAGCAAACGGAGCAATTCTTACAAACAAAAATTCAAATGCATGCAGCAATGTGCCCGCAGCTGCCAGTTCCGGATCATTGAAGTCCCAGTTTAAATATTCACTTCCCATAGTTGCAAGACAAATAAATATACTCATAATCCCCACGCCTAATAAAATCAGCAGCCATCGAATTATTCTGATCCTCATTGTGGTTCTTTTAGCCAGCTGTAAATTGATCGCTTCCAGCCTTTCAGAAATACTTTTTAAATTCAATTCATCGTCAGGAGAAGGTTCCGCTACGTCTTCTCCTAATAAAACACTTACCGAAGTATCCAGTTCTTCTGCCAGTGATATAAGCATCCCCGAATCAGGAACTGACAGCCCAGTTTCCCTTAGTTAAAGATATGACCCCTCATTATCAGTCTACTTTTCCAATAAATCGGTAGTATATCTCTATTTCCTGTATTCTT
>OASZ01001275.1_pt1 | contig 10593 bp, 6 predicted proteins | sample 1501241 | NCBI WGS metagenome assembly OASZ01 (sample SAMEA2579926, study PRJEB22360) | human gut metagenome | biome: human gut; feature: human-associated habitat; material: faeces | place: Denmark | collected 2008/2010 | reverse complement strand
GTGCTCTCCGCAGCCGAGAACTTCCAGTTCACTCTGGAACAGGGCATCACCCCGTGCCGGAACTACTTCGGCCTGACCGCCAGCGTGCGCGATGAAGGCAAAGGCCTCAAGGCGCTCAGCTCCGAAGAACTACATGACAGCGACTGGCAGAACCATCTCGATGACGTGGCCACCATGCGCGCCCTGATCAGCAAGCTGAGCATCGGCGAACGCCTGAAATGCGCGGTACTTGCCACGATTCGCTCCTGCGAGAACGTTGTGTACGATAACCGCATCCACTCGATGAAGTAGAAAAGTCACTGAGCCCAGCAAACCCTCGCCTTCAGTGGGCTAGAGCGGGCTGCCTTCCATTCCTATTGTCAACTACGACTAGTCCCAACAGGAATACCGGCAATATCGGGAGCGCATAACGGCCTTGGATTCCCTCAAAGACCTCAAACCTACTCATAGACGCCAGGTCATTCCAGGTAAGCCCCACGAAGAGCACAAACGCTGCTATCTCAGCAGCCGCTATTACGAGACCTAAGACCAGGAATCGATGTCTTCCTGCCCATGAGGCCAGTGTCACCTGACCCGTCCAGTGCTGCTTCACCGTATAGGCCACTGCTGCCAACCAGAGCCGCCATTGCGACATACCAAGTCGGCAGATAAGCAAAAGTCCCGAGGAACAGCATGGAATGCACTATTTTTGCCAATAGTGAGTATCGGATGAGACAATGCAACACTCACATTATGTGATACGTCCACCTGCGCCAACGAGCTACCGAACAGTACGCTCCACGGAAGATACAGCGCTCCTGTCAGAACCGCCGCAATCCCCACAAATTCTAGCTTGCGGCGCACGGTCATCACCGCAGAAGGTAGGAACAGCACAGCAACCGCCACAAACGCATAGGGAAGTTTTTCACACGCCAAGGCCCACGCCAGCACCCCCAAAACCGCAGTGTGCGGAAGAGAAATCAAACGTTTGCCCTCAGCAGCCGCCGCAATAGCCGCCACCATGCAAGCCGAAAGTGTCACAATCATGCCATCAATCATCAGGCTCGATGCCACAAACGCCACCGGTGGAATAACTAATAGCAACGCCATCAGCGATTTCCAACGCGGTAACAGCGCAATGGCAAAGCACCCCATAATCGCATACAGAATGCTGTTGGATATTCGTGCCGCCTGCCACTGCGCGTACGGTGGCAAATTCACCAGCATGGCGATTTTCAGGCCAATGGCTTGGGGCAAGTAATCAAGCGGAAAATACGCGTTAGAGCGATTGGTGTGTGTCCCATCCGGCACAACGATGTGATCAGCCATCACATCATCAGCACTTTGCTGCGTTTCCCGCGACGAGTCGCCCTGCGTCGCCCTACTGATTGACTCAACAATCAGAACGTTCGCGAATCCTGGAATCGTCAGCAAACGCGAATCACCCTCAATGGACTGTTGCTTGACGGTGTTGCCGTGCGCATCCTTTCCCTTTGCAACAGGATTCAACGATTGTCCTGTGGCCAATGCGTACGTGGACAACGGATGCATATCAGGATCTGGAATAGTAAGAGGGCCAACCTGGACGATGAACATACAGGCCTGCAGCGCGAACAACACCAGGAAGATAAAATATTGCACGCAGTCCCCTTCAAGACATGTGCCACATGCTTCATAACGCCCTACCTTCCGGTCATTCGGCCACAGTCTACCGCACACGCACACCGCAAGGGTCTACCAATACCTGGTCAATCCCAACATAATTCACCACAGCACATTTAGGGATGACTTTATCTTGGGCTTCTTATTATAATGCTCAAGTACGTTGTTTATAGAAATGAGCGAGCAGAGTGGACGACATCCAAAACGACCAGGAACCTTCAGCGCAAGAGTCTGGCACGGATATGGAAAAAACCGAAGTCCCAGCTGTTCCCTCAAAACAGAATGACGATCAGCAGAGCAACAAATTGCCGCTGCCTTTCGCGTTGAACTTTAGCATATTGATGGCTTCAAAGCCCATGGTCATGCTGGCCAAAGCCATATCTTTCTTGCGTACACTATTGAAGAAGCGCCCCCGCTGCCCCTACACGTTGTACGTAGTGGTCATGGTAATGGTTGACGCCGCAGCAGTGCTGTTCATCCAATGGAGCATGTACGAGGAACCCACATATGCCGATCCGGATGCAGTAGATGACACCACCAAAATGTTCAATAGCGCGGCTGGGCAGCTGACGAAATTCGTTGCCCAGATGTGGATGGAACACAACTACGTCTGGCTGCTCAACTTCCTAGTACTAGGCATGGTATACCTCGTACTGATATTTGTCTTGAACCGGTTCTGGGTGGCAACAGCGGTATTTGCCATCATCACGTCAACCTACGCTGTGGCGAATAGCATTAAGGTCGATCTGCGCAACGAACCCATCATTCCTTCTGATTTGGGATTCCTCTCCAGCGGCAACGGTGGGGAAATCACATCATTCATCCCTAAAGACAGCCAGCCACTGGTCGACGGCACCATTACCATGCTTATCTGGCTGACTATTATCTGCTTGGCATTGCAGCTTATCGATGGCCGCCGCTGCGTGATTCCATTTCACTGGTGGCGCCCATTCCGCAATACCAAGACCATCATCGGCAATTGCACACGCATCATTGCCGCGGTACTCAGCGTTACTCTGCTCTGGTCGTTCACTTGGAATCTGGGAGTCAACGGCTCATGGTCTTACAAGTGGGCAAAGAGTCTAGGCGATGATCCCCTGCTATGGAGCACGGTTGTCGACGCCACCTATAACGGCCCAACCATGGACTTTCTGCGGCTGGCACACGCAAAAACCATGGATAAGCCCAAGGATTACAACAAAGAGACCATGGAGGTTTTGGCTAAACGTTATAAGGAAAGCGCCCAAGCCACTAACGAGACACGTGCCAATAACCTCACCGACAGTACCGTAGTCATGATTCTTTCGGAATCATTCTCCGACCCAACTCGCGCGCCGGGAGTTGAACTCACTGAAGATCCGATGCCGAATATTCACGCCCTTGAAGGCACTACCACTTCAGGCCTGATGCTTTCGTCGGGCATCGGTGGAGGTACAGCCAATATCGAACATCAGGCATTAACAGGCCTTAGCCTGGCGTTGTTCGACAATTCCATGCAATCGCCTTATCAGGAGCTTGTCCCGCACCAGAAAACGCCTTATACGTTCAACCAAATATGGAATGATGCTTACGGCAAGAATGGTTCCGTGGCGTTCCACCCATACTTCAAGAACATGTATCTGCGCGATAGCAACTACAAGAAATTTGGTTTCAGCAAGTTGTATTCGCTCGATAGTAAACCTCCCATCACACATCAAGATCACATCGATAGTTCTCCCTATGTGAGCGATGCCGCCTCGTACCAGAACGTTCTTGATTCAATCAACAGCAATGATCACACCCAGTTCATTCAGCTGGTTACCATGCAGAATCATGCGCCCTACAATGATTTCTACGCGGACAACCAGTTCAAAGAAGCCGATGTTTCCCAACTCTCCGACGAAGAGAAACAGTCTATCGATAATTACGCCAAGGGCATCAGCCTCACCGATCAGGAGACTGCGGACTTTTTGAACCAGCTCAATGCAGTTGATAAGCCAGTCACCGTTATCTTCTACGGCGATCATCTGCCCGGCATCTACAGCACCGCGACCAAAGACAAGAACAATACTCTTGTCATGCATGAGACCGATTACTTTATATGGTCAAATCAGGCGTCCGCGTCTGCCGGTGTCAAACTCGACCCGCAGACCGCCGGCTATGTCTCATCGAACTCTTTCATGGCTTTGGCTGCTAAACATATGAATGCCAAGGTGTCACCTTATCTGGAAATGCTGACGCAGGTGCAAGCGCAGATTCCGGCAATCAGCCGACTGATCAGCTCCAACGATTCCTGGGGCGATGGCAGCACCGCCTATCTGGATGCTGAAGGGAACCGCATCAAGCGTAAGGATCTCTCCAAGGAAGCCAATCAACTACTAAATGATTACCGTCTCGTGCAATACGATATGAGTAAGGGCAAGGGCTACCTTAACGACGATGGATTCTTTGCAGTTAAGTAAGCAAAAGGGGCATCAGACGGTTGTCCAATGCCCCACGATCGCTTACTTCTCTCGAACCCAATAGTTGCCTGATGTACGAGACAGGTTTGGATTGTAATACGGATCGTTATCTACGATTTCGGCATACTTCTTACGGAATTTCGCAGATTCCCGATCTAGTCGAGCCTTCTTTTTCTTGCTTTCAATATCGTATCCACGCGTGACGGACTCGTAGTGGTATAGCTCCACCTCATGCGCCCACACGATGTCACGTCCAAGCTGTTCGTGAATCCGAATGCACAAGTCGACATCGTTATATGCAACCGCCAAAGCCTCATCAAAGCCATGTACCGCACGGAAGTCATCAGCTTTCACCATGCAGCATGCTGCCGTGACGGCAGAGTAATTGACATTCTCGATGAGTCGGCCAAAGTAGCCAAAATCTCCACGGGGGAAGCCAACCTGAATATGCCCAGCAGCCCCGCCGAGGCCGAGCACGATACCTGCATGCTGAATGGTCTCAGTGGGATAGTACAGCTTTGCTCCCACGACGCCGATTCGATCCAGCTGCGCGAACGACACCATTCTGGTCATCCAAGATGGGCTGATGACTTCAGTATCGTCGTTGAGGAACAGCAAGTAACGACCGGAAGCTTTTTGAGCAGCTATATTGTTAATCCGCGAGAAGTTGAACGGAATGTCAATCTCTTCCACACGGAAACGATCACCAAGCTTCTTGGCAAAACGCTGATACAAATCCTGCATATGCGGGTTGTCGCTGCCGTTATCAGCAATGATGATCTCATAATTGGGGTAGTCCGTCTTGTCAATAATTGAGCTGACACAACGTTCGATATTGTCGTACCCGTTCTTCGTCGGGATGATTACCGACACCAGCTCGTCGCCGGAGACATCGTAATGCACGTTATAAATGCCATTCGGACCGGCGGAAACCACTTCAGCCTGAATACCGCGTCTGTCAACCGCCGACTGCAATGCGCGCAAACCAGCGTCGGATGTGTAGCTCTTGGCACCGCCGCTAGACGCGGTAGAAGTTGCCAAAGTGCGCCAATGATAGAGCACCTTCGCGATGTGCTGGATGTGATCAGGAGTGGTTTTTTCTACGAAGCGAAGCACCAGATCATAGTCCTGCGAGCCCTCATAGCCGACCCGGAAACCACCGATTTCATCTACGATGCTCTTTCGATACACACCGAAATGACTGATGTAGTTAGTACTCATCAGCAAATCGGGAGAATAGTTCGGCTTGAAATGCGGGTCGAAGCGGTTCCCCTCTTCGTCCTCTTTGTCTTCGTCACTGTAGATAAGATCCGTGTCCGGATGCTCATTGAGGGTCTTCACTACCTCAAACAGTGCCTGGGGAGCCAGTTCATCGTCATTGTCAAGCAGACCGACGAACTCTCCTGAGGCCTCTTCCAAAGCCGAATTCGTTGCTCTGGAAATGTGCCCGTTTTCAGGGCGGAACACCACTTTGATGCGAGAATCCTGCTGTGCATACCGTTCAAGCAGCGGACGCACATGCGGCTCGGACGAATGATCATCAGCCAGGCACAACTCCCAGTTGGGGTATGACTGGTTACGAACCGAATCCACACACTTTTCCAGCCACTTCGGCTCCACGTTATATACCGGCACCAGCAGTGAAATCAACGGCTGATATGCAAACAAGGAAATCTCATTGCGCACTGCCGTCTCGTCGTAGCGCTCTGTTCGACGAATGAGGTTATGGTACACGTGCTTCTGCCAACGAGGGCCCCAATACTTATCCAGCAGACGCCTCGTGGTACGACGCGGATGTCCCAGTAGTGCAACCTTGCGCAGGAAGTTCAACAATCCCGCAAGAACAGGCGACGACTGAACCGGGATGACGACTTCCTGACTATCTGTGGAGGTCCTCATACGCAGACGCAGCTTGTCGTTCGCCAATTGCTTGCGTCCACCCGGCACCGATATTTCTGCACGGAAGCCAAGAATAGAATCTGGGGGAACCGTAGTTATTGCATTCACGTCAGGACGACCGTAACGGCTCAGGCTGCGCAAACTCGCCACAGGAGATTCCGCCAAAGAGATATCAACCTGTTCACCACCGTGTATATCGGCAGCCCATCCGTTGACGAGCACAGTGGATCCATCTTGCTTAGCATCCACTTGATCAAGGTTGTATACAATGCCCCGCTGTTCCTCGGAAGCAGGCGGGAAGCATGCAGCCGCAAACGGATCAACGATCTCGCGATGCATCTCCAGATATTCTGCAACGTCATCCTTATTGATTGACAAGTGAGTACGCTTGCAATCCGTGAAAACCGAATACGGCTCCCAAAGCACAGTATGACCGGACTGCTGATACATGCGAGCGCAATAGTCAATACCGCGCAGTCCCTCTGCCAGGCGCGTATTGAGTCCGCCTATTTCCACGAATTCCTTGCGACGCACCAGCATGCAATCTTCCGTGGCCGCGAACATGTCACGAGGAAGCAGATCTCTGAAGTAGTAACCGATTCCTTCATCCCAGGAACCGCGCATTTCAAAAGGCTCACCTTGCTTCAACGCCCGAAGAGTGACGCCCACATTGAGCACACGCTTCTTGGTATCAAACACCTTACCGCCCACAACGCCAACAGAAGAGGGACGCGCATAATTCACCATTTCGCGTAGCCATGTGCCATCGGTCGGCTTCATGCCGTTCAACAGCACAATCACATCTTCAGAACGACGTTTTGCCACATCATTGACGGAATCTGCTGCAGCAGCAATCACAGTGAACGACGGATAATCCGTCATCTCTCGTAGCTGCTTCACTTGCGCATCAGCCAGAGAAGAAGCAACCACCGCAACTGTCGGAGTGTAATCGGCATAGTCAATCTTATACGTACCGAGATTGTCGAGCATTCGCACGTCACCGGCTATTCCTCGACGCTCCAAGGCCGCTTCGATCGCCTTGCGACCAGCCTCATAGGCATACATCTTGCTTCGGGGGTCTCCGGCCACGGAGCTTGCAAGGGTGCGCCAGTGGTACAGCATCTGCGGAATATGATGAACGTGATGTGCCTGCTCGGTGGCACGCAGCACGAAGTCATAATCCTGGCTGCCGTCGTATTCGCTGCGCAATGCGCCAACCTTGTCCAACAGCGCACGGCTCACTACGACGAAATGAGTGATGTAGTTATGACCGAGCAATAGGTTTGGCGAATAATTCGGCTTGAAGAACGGGTCAAAGCGCTTGCCCTGCTCGTTAATCTTGTCTTCATCGGAATACACGAAATCCGTATCGGGCTGGTCATTCAACGCTCGGACGACTTCAAACAACGCCTGCGGTGCCAGTTCATCGTCATTGTCCATGAAGCCGACGTAATCACCAGTAGCGAGTTCTATGGCAGAATTCGTCGCCGCCGCAATACGTCCGTTGCTGTCACGAAAGACAATCTTGATACGGGAATCGCTCGCGGCAAGCTCTTCCAGCAGCGGCTTGACGTGCGCAGAAGGCGAATGGTCATCAGCCAGGCACAATTCCCAGTTGGTGTACCACTGGTTTTGCATGGATTCAACGCATTTGCGCAGCCAGACCTCGTCCACGTTGTACACAGGTGTCACCACAGAGATGAGCGGAGTCTTAGAAAATGCGGCAATGACGGGCTCAGCTTCCTGCTGAGTCATCGTTTCATGACGCTGAATCCAGGAATCGTAAAAATCCGTCTCACCAACAACACGACGCCTTACCGCGTCTCGCAAATCCTTCATCGCCTCGCGATTGCCGAGGTGCGCGGCATAAAACATGAGCCTGTGCACGCGGGTGCTGATGTATTGCATGCGGAATCGACTCATCAAACGCTGAACATTGATGTGCCTTGTCATGGTCGTGCCAGGCGCCTGACACATCAAGTCGAAATTCTGCACTCCCTGAGGAATAACAATCGTGAAGCCTGCTTGATCGCTGGGATCCAATCCATACGTCTTTTCCAGATCAACACGAGTATTCCGCGATACCGTCATACCCGTGCCGGCTACAGCCAGTGGGAGGGCGCACCTCGCCCCGTCCGGCCCCCAGCCAGTGGTAGGGCGGTCTGCCTCATCTTGTCAACCGCCCAGCCGGTCACTATAGTCCGAGACTGTTCCCCAACCTTGACGTTCTCTACTTTTTCGACTGTTACCTGATATGTACGATCATTCAACAGCGTCAGCATGCTTGTTCTGTCCTTATCATCTCAGCAGACGAATTAATCGACTGTCGCTTGCACCGTATTGTCCGGGTTCACCACTGACATCACTTCCGCGGCGGATCCCTTGATGTGGAATCTGCAGGCATTCTCTGCCAACTGCAAACGCTCAGAGTCCGTCTGCAGAGCAATACAGATGCGGAAATCGCCAAATGCGAGCACATTCTTCACCGCAAATTCGGCCGTATGCTTACCGGCTGAAATCTTATCGTCCTCGGAGCCAAACGGCATGGAAAGCACGGGAACATTGCGGCCATCAAACACATCGATGAACAGCTGGTTTGCAGGAACCGGACGATCGCATTCGAAGTCAACATTCATGGTGAAGTCCTCGCGCGTATCCAGGAATTTCTGCGTCTCGCCATCGACGGCAACGTTTACGGCATTCACGGTCACGGCATTGCGAATAGCCGCTTCCTTTTGCCGTGCCTCCACTACTTCGCGCGGGGGAAGGAACGAATCCGAGTAAGCATCGGCAATCTCGTCAGGGTCGCCGATCTTCGCAATATAGCCGTCCTGAATGAGCATTGCCCGATCGCAATACCTGCGCACATCCGGCATGGAGTGGGTGACCAGAATAACCGTCTTCTTGTTGCGCTTCGCCTCAAAGAAATAGTTCTGGCACTTCTTCTGGAAAGCTTCATCGCCCACGGCAAGCACCTCATCAAGAACGAGGATGTCGCCCTGCGATTTAATTGCCACAGAGAATGCCAGACGCACTTGCATACCGCTGGAGTAGTTTTTCAGCTTCTGTTCCATGAAGTCGCCGAGTTCGGCGAACTCCACGATGTCGTCATACATGGCATCAATCTCGTCGTTGGAGAAACCAAGCATGGCACCATTGAGATATACGTTCTCGCGGCCAGTCAGTTCAGGATTGAATCCAACACCTAACTCAATAAAGGGCACGAGTTTGCCGTCCACCTCGATTGTGCCTGTATTCGGCGTGTAAATCTGGGAAATCAGTTTCAGCAGAGTGGATTTACCAGAGCCGTTCTTACCGACAATGCCGAAAAACTCACCTTGTTTGATATCAAAGGTGATGTCTTTCAGCACTTCCTGCGTACGGTACCCGCGAATGCCACGGAGCCAATTGAACAGCATGTTCTTCAGGCTGCCAGCACGTTCAACCGGAAGTTTGAAGTTCTTGGATACGTGCTCCACCTTGAGCGCCACCGGTCGGTCAGCGTTTTTCTGTTCCATCGCTTTGTCCATCTTGTTCATCGTCACACCAACTCCGCGAAGTACTGGGATTTAACGGTGAAATACTTCAAACCACCCAAGAAGATCAGTACAGAAAGAATAATCGGCCAGCACTGCAGGAATGGGTTATCCACCCACTGCCAAATGGTCTGATTTGCAGGGCTAATCATCACATGACGCGCATCCTGAACGATTTGCGCCACCGGGTTGAGAATCAGATCGAGCCGGGCAAATATCGGACCATATTCGCCCGCCTTTGAAGTGATAAGGGAAATAGGGTAGATAATAGGCGTGGCATAGAATCCAGCCTGCATTACCACTTCCCAGATGGGGTTCAAGTCACGCAGATTGACATACACGGCACTGAGGAAGAAAGCGATTCCCAACGACAGCATATACAGCTCAAGCACCAGAGGAACCATCAGCAACCACGACCAGGTAAGACTGACGCCGTTAATCAGAGCAAATACCACCACCACAACAAAGTTGATGCCGAAGTTAATCATGGCGCTCATGGATGAGGCAATGACAATCACATACTTCGAGAAGTGAATCTTGCGCAGCAGATCACCATGCCCCACAATCGACATCATGCCGCCGGTAGTGGTTTCGTTGAAGAAATTCCACATGATGATGCCCAGCAAAAGCGCCACGGAGAAGTGAGGCACATCAGCACCGAACTTCAGGAACCGGACGAACACGAGATACATGATGGTGAACAGCATCAGTGGCTTGAGCACAGACCAGATGTATCCCAAGAAGGACTGCTGGTAGCGAAGTTTGAAGTCGGTGCTAACCATCGCCTTCAGTAATAGGCGGTTCTTCCTGGTGAAAATTTCCGTGATGTTCAAAATTGCTCCTCAAATACAACAAACCCGCATATTTTATCAGCGCGGACTAACAATCTATGCGGGTTTTCAGTGAAGGTCTATCGATCCATCGGTTTGACGATGAACTTATTATCCGCCACATCCTTCAGATGCTTGCCATACGGGCTCTTGCCATACTTCACAGCGGCCTCCATCAGCTCATCACGAGTAATCCAACCGTTCTCAAAAGCGATTTCTTCGGCAACGGCGATCGGCAGGCCCTGA
>OASZ01001265.1_pt1 | contig 10666 bp, 7 predicted proteins | sample 1501241 | NCBI WGS metagenome assembly OASZ01 (sample SAMEA2579926, study PRJEB22360) | human gut metagenome | biome: human gut; feature: human-associated habitat; material: faeces | place: Denmark | collected 2008/2010 | reverse complement strand
TTTCTTGTTATGAAAAGGTCCGGACGGGTGTTAGCGGGGGCTGCCGTGGCAGGAATGCTGCTGACAGGCTGCGGTGCAAGCCAGAAAAGTACATTCTCTCCGTCCGTAAGCTGTGTATATGTGGCGCAGGATGGTTCTGTTTCCAGTGCTCTGGTGAAAGAATACGAGGGAGATACTGTTAACAGCAAGGATCTCCAGCAGTACCTGGAGGCTGCCGTCATCCGGTTTAACCAGGAGAACGGTGCGCAGGGGCTGGCGGAGAATAAAGTGGGTGGCCCTAAATTTTATCTCAGAGCGTTACGGCGGATAAAGGAGTTATGAAGGCCGTATTTGATTATGCTTCCCTGGAGGATTTGATTAAATTCCGCCAGACGGAGGATAACGAGGATACAAGCAATACGGTTACAGCGCTGGAAGTCAGCAAAGTGGCAGATGCCGATGCGGCCGGATGGCTTGCAGAGGGACAAATTGTCAAGGCGGACGGAAGTCCGGCCTCGGCAGAGGAGATAAAATCAGACGCGGCTGCGTCGGCTGCCCGGATTAGCGGCGGAGGCAATATCATGTTTTCCGGAAAGGTTCTCTATATGACGGAGGGCATAGAAAAGAAGGATGAATACACGGTGACGGTGCCGGAGGGCGAAAATGCCCTTGTTGTGTTCAAATAGATAGGAGGATAAATTTAAAGATGGAAAAGACAATGGAAAAGATTGTAGCTCTTGCCAAATCAAGAGGATTTGTATACCCGGGTTCTGAGATTTACGGCGGACTTGCCAATACATGGGATTACGGTAACCTCGGTGTGGAGCTGAAGAACAATGTAAAGAAAGCCTGGTGGCAGAAATTCGTACAGGAAAGCCCGTATAATGTGGGTGTTGACTGTGCTATACTTATGAACTCCCAGACATGGGTGGCTTCCGGCCATCTGGGCGGTTTTTCCGATCCTCTTATGGACTGCAAGGCATGTAAAGAGCGTTTCCGCGCCGACAAGCTGATTGAGGACTATATGGATGAGAAGGGAATCAAGATTGAAGGTTCCGTAGACGCATGGTCCCAGGAAGAGATGAAGAAATACATCGATGACAACAATATCTGCTGCCCAAGCTGCGGCAAGCATGATTTTACCGATATCCGCCAGTTCAACCTGATGTTCAAGACATTCCAGGGCGTAACGGAGGATGCTAAGAATACCGTATATTTAAGGCCGGAGACAGCTCAGGGTATTTTTGTAAACTTTAAAAATGTTCAGAGAACCTCCAGAAAGAAAGTACCGTTCGGAATCGCGCAGGTGGGCAAGTCCTTCCGTAATGAGATTACACCGGGTAACTTTACCTTCCGTACGAGAGAGTTTGAGCAGATGGAGCTGGAATTCTTCTGTGAGCCGGATACTGATCTCGAGTGGTTCGCTTACTGGAAAGAATACTGCATTAACTGGCTGAAAGCGCTCGGCATCAAGGAAGACGAGATGCGCGCCAGGGATCATGAGCAGGAGGAGCTGAGCTTTTACAGCAAGGCCACAACGGATATCGAGTTCCTCTTCCCATTCGGCTGGGGCGAACTCTGGGGTATCGCAGACAGGACAGACTACGATTTGACCCAGCACCAGAACACATCGGGACAGGATATGACCTACTTCGATGATGAGAAGAAGATTAAATATATCCCATATGTAATTGAGCCGTCACTTGGCGCTGACCGTGTGACGCTGGCATTCCTCTGTGCGGCTTACGACGAAGAGGAAATCGGAGAGGGCGATGTAAGAACCGTTCTTCATTTCCATCCGGCTATCGCTCCTGTTAAGATCGGCGTGCTTCCTCTGTCCAAAAAATTAAATGAGGGCGCAGAGAAGGTGTATAATGAGCTTTGCAAATATTACAACTGTGAATTCGATGACAGAGGCAATATCGGAAAGCGTTACAGAAGACAGGATGAGATCGGTACGCCGTTCTGCATCACCTATGACTTTGATTCCGAGACAGACGGAGCCGTTACGGTAAGAGATCGTGACACAATGGAGCAGGTGAGAGTTCCGATTACAGAGCTTAAGGCATATTTTGAGGACAAATTCAGATTTTAAAATAGTTACTGTTTACATCCCGCCGTTTTTTGGGCGGGATGTGAGCAATAACACACTACTGACATATGACAACACAGGGCCGGGATCATCGATGATTGATTCCGGCCCTGTTTGAATGAAAGACGGTGGCCTGTGCGCAAAGCGCGCCTTTCACCGCTTTGGAGGAAGCTTGATGGCGAAGCGAATCTGCCCGGGATGCAGGAAAATATATCCTCAGGATACAAGCGTATGCCCGCAGTGTAAAAAACGGCTGGCCGATATTGAATATGACTTTGAGCTGGCCCTTTCCATGATAAAGGAACCGGTTCTTCTGACAGGCAGCACGGACACGGAGCTTCAGGCCCTGTATCTGGAAGAGGGCCTGAGGCGGAAAAATATCCCTTTCTATGTGGAGGAAATGAAAACAGCGGTGCCAACCGGAAATTACCGGGAACACACGGTAGATATAATCCCGGTTACAAATTATTACGTGGATAAAAGCAGTCTGGATGAGGCATTGGCCGTCCTGAAAAAAGCGGAGGAGGAGGCTGAGATAGATAATGCACAGCCGGTAATCTATCTCGATATGCCGGAAGAGGATGGGGAAGATGAGGAGGACGGGGAGTACGATGTCATACCGGATGGAAGCGGCGGAGCATTCCGAAGAGTTTTTTGCGGAATGGAACCGTCAGCCCGGTTTAACGTTCTGATTATAGGACTTGTAGCGGGATTTGCCGTACTGGGCTTATTTTTAGCTCTGATTTCTTTGGGATAAAGACGAATACAGATGAAAAATTTCATTGCTTGTCTGATTTTCTCTTTTTCATATCCCTTTCTGTGAAATTCAATTAAAATTAGAAGAAAAGCGTGCTTTTCTAGTGGGCTAACACTAAAATCTGATATGCAGACCAGCCTGCGGTTGGTCGTTGGCAGACAACACTAAAATTAGCCACAAAGAGAGAGTATATAGCACAGTGGTGTTTTATGAACGAAACTATCAACATCTATATTGCGGTCTTTTAGCGTAATGTGAAATACTGCAATTATTTTAGCGTAACTGCGTGAAAAGTACAAGAGAACAGGAGGCGGTCCGCTCCACAGTGTTTCAATGATGAAAATTTACAAATTATTTGGAAATAAATGAAGAAAACCCCTTTACTAGAGGCGAGTTTATGTTATAATATTCACGATGGGCGGATTGAGCAGGCGCATATCCAGAGGCCCATTGCAGCGTCATTTTGTATGGGAGCAGCAGTGGACACCTGGATATGCGCCTGTAAGAGCGGGACTTAAGCGTACATTTAAGCGTCTATTGGTCACGGAGGAAACTGTAGCCAATAGGCGTTTGAATGTGCGCTTGCGAGAGCGTAACGCGGACGGACAGGCGAGGGTCTTTTGTCCGCGGGAATTCTCAATCCTTTGCTCATCGCAGCATATCAATGTTAACACATAAACTTTAGGAGGAAGAAAACTTATGGCAAAATGGGTTTATAAGTTCGAAGAAGGCAATGCATCTATGAGAAACCTTCTTGGAGGCAAAGGCTGCAACCTTGCAGAGATGACCATCTTAGGAATGCCGATTCCACAGGGCTTTACTGTAACAACAGAAGCTTGTACAGAGTACTACAACAGTGGAAAACAGATCACACAGGAAATTCAGGATCAGATTTTCGAAGCTATCACATGGTTAGAGGAACTGAACGGCAAGAAGTTCGGCGACACTGAAGATCCGTTATTAGTATCTGTACGTTCCGGCGCCCGCGCATCCATGCCGGGTATGATGGATACTATCCTGAACCTTGGTTTAAACGACGTTGCAGTAGAGGGCTTTGCAAAGAAAACGGGAAATCCAAGATTTGCATATGATTCTTACAGAAGATTTATCCAGATGTATTCCGACGTAGTTATGGAAGTTCCGAAGTCCCATTTCGAGAAAATCATCGATGCGATGAAAGAAGAAAAGGGCGTTCACTTCGATACAGACCTGACTGCCGATGATTTAAAAGAGCTGGCTGAGAAGTTCAAAGCTGTTTACAAAGAGGCTATGAACGGCGAAGAGTTCCCACAGGAGCCGAAGGATCAGTTAATGGGCGCTGTTAAAGCAGTTTTCCGTTCCTGGGACAACCCTCGTGCAATCGTATACCGCCGTATGAACGATATCCCTGGAGACTGGGGTACTGCAGTTAACGTTCAGACCATGGTATTTGGTAACAAGGGCGAGACCAGCGGTACAGGCGTTGCCTTCACACGTAACCCATCCACAGGTGAAAAAGGCATCTACGGTGAGTACCTGATCAATGCACAGGGCGAGGACGTAGTTGCAGGTGTCCGCACACCACAGCCTATCACCCAGTTAGAGAACGATATGCCTGACTGCTACAAGCAGTTCATGGATCTGGCCATGAAGCTGGAGAAACATTTCCGTGACATGCAGGATATGGAGTTCACAATCGAGGAAGGTAAATTATACTTCTTACAGACACGTAACGGCAAGAGAACAGCTCCGGCTGCTCTTCAGATTGCCTGCGATTTAGTAGACGAAGGCATGATCACAGAGGAAGAGGCTGTTGTAAGAATCGAAGCAAAATCTCTTGATCAGTTACTTCACCCGACCTTCAACCCGGCTGCTTTAAAGGCCGGCGAAGTAATCGGTTCCGCTCTTCCGGCATCTCCTGGCGCAGCAGCAGGTAAAGTATACTTCACCGCTGATGAGGCTAAGGCTGCCCACGAGAAGGGTGAGAGAGTTATCCTTGTTCGTCTTGAGACATCTCCGGAAGATATCGAAGGTATGCATGCAGCCGAAGGTATCCTGACAGTGCGCGGCGGTATGACAAGCCATGCAGCCGTAGTTGCACGTGGTATGGGAACTTGCTGCGTATCCGGATGCGGTGAGATCAAGATCAACGAAGAAGCTAAGACATTCGAACTTGGCGGACACACATTTGCAGAGGGAGATTACATCTCCTTAGATGGTTCCACAGGTAAGATTTACAAGGGCGACATCGAGACTCAGGAAGCTTCCGTAAGCGGAAACTTCGAGCGTATCATGGTATGGGCTGACAAGTTCAGAACATTAAAGGTTCGTACAAATGCCGACACACCGGAAGATACACTCAATGCCGTTAAACTGGGTGCAGAGGGCATCGGTCTTTGCCGTACAGAGCATATGTTCTTCGAGGCTGACAGAATCATGAAGATCAGAAAGATGATCCTTTCCGATTCAGTGGAAGCAAGAGAAGAGGCTCTGAACGAATTAATCCCGTTCCAGAAGGGCGATTTCAAGGCTATGTACAAAGCTCTGGAAGGCAGGCCAATGACGGTTCGCTACCTGGATCCGCCGCTGCATGAGTTCGTTCCTCATACAGAAGAGGAGCAGGCTGAACTGGCTAAGAACATGGGCCTTACTTTAGCAGAAGTAAAAGCAAAAGTTGACGAATTACACGAGTTCAACCCAATGATGGGCCATCGTGGCTGCCGTCTTGCAGTTACCTATCCGGAAATTGCAAAGATGCAGACAAGAGCCGTTATGGAAGCTGCTATCGAAGTGAAGGAAGAGACAGGAATCGATATTGTTCCTGAGATCATGATTCCGTTAGTTGGCGAGAAGAAAGAGCTTAAGTTCGTTAAGGACGTAGTTGTGGAAGTAGCTGAGCAGGTTAAGAAAGAGAAAGGTTCCGATATGCAGTACCACATCGGTACCATGATCGAAATTCCTCGTGCAGCTCTCACAGCAGATGCCATCGCTGAGGAAGCAGAGTTCTTCTCCTTCGGTACAAACGACTTAACACAGATGACATTCGGCTTCTCCCGTGACGACGCCGGCAAGTTCCTGGATTCCTACTATAAAGCAAAAATTTATGAGTCCGATCCATTCGCAAGACTTGACCAGACAGGCGTTGGCCAGTTAGTAGAGATGGCAGTTAAGAAAGGCCGTCAGACACGTCCGGACCTTAAGTGCGGCATCTGCGGCGAGCACGGCGGAGATCCTTCTTCCGTAGAGTTCTGCCACAAAGTAGGCCTGAACTATGTTTCCTGCTCACCATTCCGTGTGCCGATCGCACGTCTGGCAGCAGCACAGGCAGCATTAAATAATAAATAATTAGCAATAAATAAAGCGAAAGCCCCAGAGTTGCAGCTCTGGGGCTTTCTATATGCTTAGTGTCTCCAACGGTTCCAGGATTCAATATCTCCATAGAACACATTCAAATCAATAAATGTTTCTTCCCCGGCATATCCATTCAGCCGTCCCCGGTTGGTATACTGCCAAAAGCACCAATCTGCCTGAGAATCCGGCTTTGTAACAACATTTCGGATCCATAGGGGATATTCGTCGAAATGGCCTTTCAAATAAGTTTCCCATACATCTTCTGTAGAATAGAGAACGGGAGGTTTATGATAATATTCCTCAAGCCGGTCCAGCATAATCTGCAGCTGCTCCCGCACAGACTCCGGGTCCGGCGGATTACTTTTTTTATCAGCATAATACTCTACATCAACTGCAGGGGGAAGCATTCCGGACCGGTTTCCCACCGTATGAATAAAATGGTCCGCCTGGGTATCACCGCTGCTGTCAAAGCTGAAAAAATGGTAGGCTCCTGCCGCCAGGTCGGTCTTACCGGACTCTTCCCAGTTATATGCAAACCTGGCATCTGTATGGCTGCTCCCCTCTGTAGCTTTTATGTATGCAAACATTATATTTTGCTGTGCCAGTACCGGCCAGTCTACTTCTCCCTGATAGTGGGACAGATCAATGCCGGACACAGGATACTGTTTTTTTGAAGGGTTGTTTAACAGCAGATATCCATTGTAAATGCAAAATCCATATCCAAGAACGCCTATAACGAAAAGCAGCAGGATTCCCGGTATCGCAATGAGGGTTATTCGTCTTTTCTTTCCGTTTCTGTCGATAATTCGTTCCACACGGCCTCCTCCTGCTGATGTCTGTCACAATGATATTGGTCAAACCGGGAGCAGTACACCAGCCTTAAAAATCATTGAATTCAAATAATTCAAACAATTCTCCCTCAAGTTCAAAAACATCGCGGATCGGAACACGCATCCCGTCTTCCAAGATAAGGAGCTGCCGATAGCCATCAATCCTCTTTATGACACCGGTAACGGAAATATAGGCTCCCCCCTGCTTTTTTTCATCCGGCTGAAAGTAGGTCAGATGGATCACAGGGTGTTCATCCAGTCTGCTGCAAAGAAGTTTAAGCCTTTCATCCAGTATTGTCTTTGCGGTTTCGTCCAGTTCCACCCGTTCCTCGGTCCGGCGGGCCGTTTCCTGAAGCGCCGCATAATGACCGGTCAGGGCTGAGAAGGGGGCGAATTGCGCCGCCCGGTCCGATATGGACATAGGCGGATGGGATTTGGAAACGGGATGAGGGAGGTGAATGATATCCTCATAATCACGGGGAGATTTATTTTTGCCGTCCATGATCGATTCCTTTCAGGAGACTCATTATGCCTGATGGCCTCCGATTTGATTATTGCGCTGTAAAGTCATAGCCCCGTCTTCCAGGTTCATGCCCTTTAAAACTGCATTTTTTCCGTATTTCTTTTTGATGGACAGCATAGCCTGCTGCATCTGTTTTTCTTTTTTCAACGCCTCTTTTTCTTCCTCCTGCTTTTTTTGAAGCGCCGCATAGTCGGTGAACAGGTCTAGCTGTTCGAAGCTTTCTGTCTGTGGAATTGCATTTTCATCAATCACGTGATTGGCGGAAACGGTAATTCTCCGGATCAGAAGATTTTTATTAATAATGCGGTCGTAGAGTTCCAATGCTGCGTCTGTGATTAGTCTGGCCGAGGCGGTATGCCGGTCAAGGTTGGCAGTGCCGTGGGCGTGTTTGGGGATACGCCGTCCGTATTGGTCGGTCGTAATCTCTCCTTTGTATAATTTGCGTATGTCAGGGTTGGTAAGGTTTTCGATATCATATCCGATGGTTAAGACAATCTGATCGGTTACGAGTTCTTTATCGATTAAATCAAGCACCATTAAATCGATCATCTCCCGGACAATCAGCCTGGCCTTTTGAAAATCGTAGGCATATTGCAGCACCTGGCCGGAACAGAGGCTTGAGGAGGCGGGCTTGTAGGATTTGATATCTTTCATGGTGCAGGGTTCCCATCCCCACGCATGGTCAATTAACAGCTCTGCATTAATTCCAAACAAGTGATAGAGCAGTTCTTCATTATGGTATTCATTTGATTTTCCAATTGAGCATCTGGCAATGTCCCCCATTGTATACAGGCCGTGTGCCTCCAGCTTTTTGGCATACCCCCGGCCAATCCGCCAGAAATCAGTCAGCGGGCGGTGGTTCCAGAGAAGTCTCCGGTAGGACATTTCATCCAGCTCGGCAATTCTTACGCCGTTTTTATCAGGAGGAATGTGTTTGGCTACAATGTCCATGGCAATTTTACATAAATATAAATTTGTTCCGATGCCGGCGGTGGCCGTGATTCCCGTATTTTTCAGAACATCGAGGATCATTTTCATGGCCAGCTCCCGGGGGGTAAGCCGGTAGGTATCCAGATAGTTTGTAACATCCATAATAACTTCATCAATGGAATAAACGTGAATGTCTTCCGGAGCCACATAGTTCAGATAAATATTATAAATCTGTGTGCTGTATTTTACATAGAGCGCCATCCTGGGCGCGGCAATGATGTAATCGATGGAAAGCCCGGGAGAAGCCTTCAGTTCATCCGTGTAATAGGAAGAGCCGGTAAATTGATGATTTGGCGCAGAAATACGGCGCCTGGCGTTGGCTTCCCTGATTTTTTGCACCACCTCAAATAATCTGGGCCTGCCGGGTATTCCGTAAGCTTTTAAGGAGGGGGAGACGGCAAGGCAGATCGTTTTTTCCGTTCGGCTTGCATCGGCTACAACCAGGTTTGTTGTCATCGGATCCAGGTTTCGTTCCCTGCATTCAGCAGATGCATAAAAGGATTTTAAATCAATGGCTATATAGATACGGTCTTCTGATGGCAAAACGGATGGCCTCCTTTCCGGTTTCTTATTTTGAAACGTTATTTGAACTTATTGTACCACAAAATGGGGAGGAGAGGAAGACGCCATGAAATCACGCAAATATAAAGGAAAAATACAGCCTTTCTGTTTCCCATGCTGCTGCCTGTCTGTCTCTATCTCCTGGTCAGCCCGGAAAAATCAACAAAAGAAAGCCCGGATCTCACCGGGGCCGTGAGGCCGGTGAAGTCCGGGCTTTTCTGTTTGAAGACGGTGGCCTGTACGCAGAACGTGCAGGCTATCGTTTTATACGCGGCTGACATCGGACGCCGCGGGTTAAAATTTTCTTTTTTGCTTTCCGGCATTTACTGTAGCACAGACAGGCGGCCACAATCCAGGAGATTCCCTCGCTGTAAGGGACGGATGGAAAGCCGAGCGGTGCGACAAGAATTGCTGCCAGCGTAAGGCGAACTCCCAGGCCGGTTATGTTGCAGACAGCGGGAGTAATCACGTTGCCGGTGCCCTGTAGGAACCCAATAAACAGATTCAGCATCCCGAATATGGGATAGAACACGGAGAGCATAAACAGGAAACTCTGTCCCAGCCCGGCAACCTCTTCGCTTACTCCGAACAGGAGGATAAATGATTTTCCGCCCAGAATAACGGCTGCTGCTATGGTGACGGAGAGCAGGAGCATCATTTTCACGCTGATGGAATACCCCTCGGATACCCTGTCATACTGTCTGGCGCCCATATTCTGCGCCGTGAAGGTGGAAACAGCCGAGGCCATACTGACGGCAGGCAGCATAGCGAGGGAGTCGAGGCGGTATGCGGAGGTGATGGCTGTGACGGCCTGAACGCCAAGGGTATTCATAATTCCCTGCAGGATAATGCTGCCAAAGGACATAATTCCGGATTGAAGCACGCAGGGAAGTCCGAGCCTCGTCTGTTCCTTCAGCGCCTCTTTTGTAAAGCTGTGACGGCACGGGAATTTTTTTACCACGCGCAGCAGCAGGTATGCAAGGACGTAAATGCAGGAGAAAAGCTGTGACAGTACGGTGGCCAGGGCAGCCCCCATAATTCCCCACTGAAAGACAGCTACGAAAAGAATGTCTACAAAAATATTTGTAAAGGTAGCGATTACGATGGCCTGCATGGAGGTCTTGCTGTTTCCCATGCCGCGCAGGATCGCGCTGCATATATTATATACCATGACAAACGGTATTCCTGCAAAAATAATGGAGATATAGGTTTTGGTCATAGCAAAGATACTTCCGTCCGTATGCATCATCGTTAAAACCTGTTCAATAATCCCAAGGCTCAGAAGAGCCATGAGCAGAGCTGCCGGAACGAGGTAGAAAAACGAGGTCCGTATGGCCTCGCCGATTTTTTCATTATCCCTGCGGCCGGTCAGTTGGGCGATATAGATGGAGACTCCTGTGGTAAAGCCGATAATGACATTCGTAAAAAACATTACGATGCTGGTGGAAACACCAATAGCAGCAACGGCATTTTCACCGATAAAATTGCCGGCTATCATGGAATCGGCTATATTGTATAATTGCTGCAGCAGGCTGCTGGCTACCAGAGGGGCAGCAAACTGGAATAGTATTTTAGTGATATTTCCTTTTGTCATATACGGCTCC
>OASZ01001254.1_pt1 | contig 10766 bp, 8 predicted proteins | sample 1501241 | NCBI WGS metagenome assembly OASZ01 (sample SAMEA2579926, study PRJEB22360) | human gut metagenome | biome: human gut; feature: human-associated habitat; material: faeces | place: Denmark | collected 2008/2010 | reverse complement strand
CCAGAACAGGCCGGAAAACCCGGCGTCCGACAGGAGCTGGCACTGTATCCACCAGGATGGACCCCGGATCTGCGGCTTTCCGCATTTTTATTATCTGTCTGCTCCGTCTTTTACGGAATGGTGGCTGGAACAGTGCAGGTTATGGAGGAAAAATACGATATGAAATACTATTTTGCACCGATGGAGGGGATAACCGGATATGTCTACCGGAATGCCCATCACCGATTTTTTCCGGGCGCAGATCAATACTTTACGCCCTTTCTCTCGCCTGCCCAGAATCATAAGCTGAGTTCCCGGGAGAAAAATGATATCCTTCCCGGACATAATGCCGGGATATCCCTGGTTCCGCAGATCCTGACAAATAAAGCGGAGGATTTTATCTGGGCGGCCAAGGAACTCAGCAGCTATGGCTACCGGGAAGTTAACCTGAATCTGGGCTGTCCCTCCGCCACTGTGACCGCAAAAAATAAGGGGGCCGGTTTCCTGTCCGTTCCAAATGAACTGGATCGTTTTTTGGAGCAGGTATTTTCCGGGCTGGAAACGGAAGCTGTCCAGGTTTCCGTGAAAACAAGAACCGGTATGGAAAGCCACGATGAATTTGAAGAGCTTTTAAAAATCTATAACCGGTACCCTCTGAAAGAATTGATCATACATCCCAGGGTCCGCAGTGATTTTTATGCCAATAAACCGGAACGGGAGGTGTTTTGCCGCGGAGTGAGGGGCAGCAATAATCCGGTCTGTTATAATGGGGACATCTTTACAAAGGAAGAATGCGCCCGCTTCCGGTCAGACTTTCCGGAAGATGAATTTCCAATGCTTAAAAGTATTATGTTAGGCAGGGGAGCCGTTGCCAATCCGTGGCTTTTCGCCGAAGTAAAAGGGATAAAGGAGCGTTCAAAGCCGGATAAAGCCACGTTAAGGGCCTTCCATGACCAGATCTTCTACGGCTATCAGGAGATAATGTCGGGAGACAGAAATACTCTCTTTAAGATGAAGGAATTATGGTTTTATATGGCCGGGCTCTTCGATGACAGCGGTGAGGGAAAAAAGGAGAAGTATATAAAGAAAATAAAAAAAGCTCAGAATGCAGTGGCTTATCTTGATGCTGTGGGGGCATTATTCGAGGAATTTAATTAAGCAGGTGAGGACGCCGCCGGTACGGCCAGCGTTCTCACCAGCTTAACTAAATCCCCACTTTAAACTGGTGATGTGAGAAACCAATTGACAAGAAGCGCCACTAAGGCTTATAATCGACCATAAATAACGGTTTTTGTGTTTCCAGCAGAGACATTTGAACGCCATATGGAGATTAAAGGCGGACAGATAAGAAACCGTAAGAAAAGACAGATGTGAGGGAATGATATGGTACGATATTTTTTAAAACGGCTTGGAATGATGCTGATTGCGCTCTTTCTGATAGTGCTTCTGACCTTTGCCATTATGCACGCCGTACCCGGCGGGCCGTTTACCAGCGACCGTCAGGTATCGGAGGAGGTGCTGCAGGCACTGAATGAAAAATATAATTTAGATAAACCGCTGCCGGAACAGTTTTTTGATTATTTAGGCAACATACTGCATGGTGACTTAGGACCTTCCTATAAGTATACCGGCAAACAGGTAAGTGATTATATTACCAACGGTTTCCCGGTATCGGCAAAGCTTGGATGCATCACGATTGTTTTTGTCCTGCTGGCCGCTGTCCCGATGGGAATCCTGGCGGCAGTGAAGAACGGGAAGTGGCAGGATATGGTTCTGATGGCAGTCGCCACAATCGGCGTTACAATACCTTCTTTTGTCATTGCTTCCGTTCTGATATACATATTTTCCTTCCGGCTGAATCTGCTCCCGACCTACGGAGTCGATACCTGGAAGGGATATATTCTCCCCGTTATCGCTCTGGGAGGATATTCTTTAAGCTATATGGCGCGGCTGATGCGTTCCAGTCTCCTGGAAGTAATGGGACAGGATTATATCCGCACCGCCAGGGCGAAAGGGCTTTCGGAGACGAAGGTCGTTCTGAAACACGCCATGAGGAATGCGCTGATCCCGGTTATCACCGTACTGGGACCCACTGTGGCAAACCTGATGACAGGCAGCTTTGTAATTGAGAAGATTTTTGCTATCCCTGGCCTGGGAGTTCATTTTGTCAACAGCGTGCAGGTGAGAGATTATACCACGATCATGGGCGTTACCATTTTCTACGCCACATTTTTGATGGCGATGATTTTCATCGTGGATATTTTCTACTGTCTGATTGACCCAAGAATCAAATTCGAATAAGGACGGGGATGTGTAATGGATAATAAATGGGAAATGCTTGAGTCCTCCAACGAGGACCGCGAGAAAATTTGGACTAAAAACAGAACATTTGCCGGAGATGTATGGTACCGCTTCCACAGGAAACCAACCGCTATCGCAGGCTTTATCATTATTTTGTTCCTGCTGTTTTTTGCAATTGCAGGACCGATGTTTACGAAATACAGTTATTCCACCCAGAATCTGGAGGTAGTGAATATTCCTCCTTATATGAAGGTGTTTGAGACACCGGATAATTCCGGATATCTCTACATCACGCAGGCGCTGAAGGTACTCCAGGTAGATAAGGACGGCAAGCTCGGCGTACAGCTTAAGAAGGTCCGGGAAGAGTCGGACCGGTCAATGACGATTTATGACTGCAACGGCACTGAGATAGGCCTGTATTACGGGCAGAAACCTTATGTTATCGCCAATCCGGAGACGAAGACAATCTATCCGACTGCTAAAATCTGGAACAAATCCTATGTGCTTGGCACAGATAACCTGGGACGGGATATCCTGACCCGACTGATGTACGGCACAAGAGTATCTCTGATGGTGGCCTTTGTGGCGGCAGCCGTCAATATGGTGATTGGTATACTCTTCGGCGGTATATCAGGATATGCGGGAGGAATGGTGGATACGGTAATGATGCGTATTGTGGATATTATCAGCACGATTCCGCTTACACTGTATGTCATCCTGATTATGGTCCTTCTGGGCCAGGGAATCCAGAGTATCATCATTGCCCTGGGAACCGTGTACTGGGTCGATATGGCCAGGGTGGTCCGGGGGCAGGTGTTAAGCCTCAAGGAGCAGGAATTTGTCCTGGCGGCCAAAACCATCGGCTCATCCACGAAAACGATTTTGTTTGAACATTTGATTCCCAATGCCATGGGCTCCATTCTGGTAACGGTTACAATGCTGATTCCGTCCGCCATCTTCATGGAGGCATTCTTAAGCTATCTGGGTATCGGCCTGAAACCGCCGTTAGCCAGCCTTGGAACCATGTGCAACGACGCGACGGAAAATCTTCGTTCCTGTCCGCACCAGTTATTTATTCCGGCCCTTGTCATCTGTATTATCATGTTTGCCTTCAACTTTGTAGGCGACGGCCTGAGGGATGCGCTGGACCCGAAACTGAAAAAGTAAGGAGTGAGAACATGGAACCGATATTAAAAATAGAAAATTTGAAGACTTCGTTTATGACCAGCGGCGGTGAAGTTCAGGCCGTCCGCGGAGTCAGCTTCTCTGTGGGGAAGGGGGAGATTCTCGGAATCGTGGGAGAGTCCGGTAGCGGAAAAAGCGTTACCTCCATGTCCATACTCCGTCTTTTGGCAGATACGGCCAGAATTAAGGACGGCTCCATCCTTTTTGAGGGGGAGGACCTGACGAAGCTGTCCAAAAAACAAATCCGGAAAATCAGGGGAGAGAAGATTGCCATGATTTTTCAGGATCCGATGTCCTCATTGAATCCGCTGATTCCGGTGGGAAAACAGGTGTCGGAGATGATCCGGGAACATCATCCCGACAAGAGCAGGGAGGAACTGAAAAAAGAGGTGATGGAGCTTTTCTCCAGAGTCCGTATACCGGAACCGGAAAAACGGTACCACTCATTTCCTCATGAATTTTCAGGCGGTATGCGTCAGCGTGTCATGATCGCGATGGCCCTTGCCAACAAGCCGGAGCTTCTGATCGCGGATGAGCCGACCACCGCCCTGGACGTGACGATCCAGGATCAGATCCTGCGCCAGTTGCGGGAGCTTGAAAAGGAGTACGGCACCAGCATTATTTTCATTACCCATGACCTGGGCGTTGTGGCGGAGCTGTGCGACCGTGTTATTGTTATGTACGGCGGCCTGGTAATGGAGGAAGCGCCGATTGAAGATATTTTTGAGCATCCCAGCCATCCGTATACGATGGGGCTGCTGGCTTCGATACCTGATATTGAACAGAACAAAGAGGTGCGGTTAAGTCCGATACCCGGTTCACCTCCGGATATGACGAATCCGCCGAAGGGCTGTCCTTTTGCACCGCGCTGTCCTTATGCGAGGAGCGTGTGCGCAGTGGAGTTGCCGGAATTCAGCGCAGTGGGAGAGGGACATTATTCCAGATGTTTCCTTTTATCCCCGGATGCACCGGCCGATGAAAATAATCCATTTAAACTAAGGAGCAAGCCATGAGTGAGCAGAATATACTGGAGGTCAGAAACCTCACAAAACATTTTAAAGCAGGCGGCAGGCAGGTGGTGCATGCCGTGGACGATGTGAGCCTGACGCTCAAAAAGGGCAGGACGCTGGGGCTTGTCGGCGAGTCGGGCTGCGGAAAGTCAAGCTGTGCCAGAACGATTATCAGAATGTACGATCCCACCTCCGGACAGATCATTCTGGACGGGGATGATATAACGAATTTGAGCCAGAAACAGCTCAAACCATACAGAAAAAAGATGCAGATGATTTTTCAGGACCCTTACGCTTCCCTGAACGCCAGAATGACGGTGCGCGACATCATAGCGGAGCCTCTGGTGGCACATAATGTTGTGAAAAGGAAGGATCAGTCGAATGAGCTTGTCTATCCGATGCTGGAGCGGGTGGGACTTACCAAGGAACACGGGGGCCGTTATGCACATGAGTTTTCAGGCGGACAGAGACAGCGTGTCGGCATAGCCAGGGCGCTGATATTGCAGCCGGAGCTGGTTATCTGCGATGAACCGATTTCCGCGCTGGACGTGTCAATCCAGGCCCAGGTCATCAATCTCCTGAAAGATTTCCAGGAGGAAAAAGGGGTATCCTACCTGTTTATTGCCCATGATTTATCGATGGTGCGCTATGTATCCGATGATGTGGGAGTTATGTACCTGGGGCAGCTGGTAGAGGTATGTGAAGCCGGCGAGATTTATAAAAATCCGCTGCACCCCTATACAAAAGGCCTGCTGGGGAGCATTCCGATAGCCAATCCGAAGCTGGCGAAGATGAAGGAAAAGAGCAGTATTGAGGGAGATATTCCAAGCCCGATAAAGCCTCCCTCCGGCTGCCGTTTCCACACCAGATGTCCTTATGCGAAACCGGCCTGCAGCGAGGCGGTCCCGCAGATGAAAGACGCGGGGAACGGCCATATGGTGGCCTGTCATCTGTACTGACCGGCGGTGAGGCTGCACCGCACCAACAGGTTTTTCGGCGCAGAGGCAACAGATACTCTGTGCGCCTGAAACATAAAAATCCAAAAAGGAGGAGAAATATTATGAAAAAGAAAGTAAGTCTGCTTTTAGCCCTCGGCCTTGTATGCACTACCGTGCTTTCAGGCTGCGGCGGCGGCAGTACGCCCACAGAGCCTCAGACAATCGCTGATGCGACGACGGAGGCGGCAGGAAGCGAGGCATCCACGGAGGGGGCAGAGGCGGCAGATACTCTGGCCGATGTTCAGGAGATGACGTTTGTACTTAACAATGAGCCGGACGGAATCGATCCGACAATTACGAACAACTCGTTTGCAACGCCATTTCTGGTAAATTGTTTTGAAGGCCTTGTAACCTATAATGAAAAAGGAGAGGTAGTACCGGGTAATGCAGAATCTTGGGAGTCGAATGATGATCTTACCGAATTTACCTTCCATTTAAGGGACGGATTAAAATGGAGTGACGGTAGTGATTTAACAGCAGATGACTATGTATATTCTGCACTCCGTGTTTTGACACCATCGACGACTGCACAGTATCTTAATATGATTTCCGACTATGTTGTAAATGCAGAAGAATATTATGCCGGAACAGCTTCAGCTGAAGATGTGGGAGTAAAGGCGCTGGACGAAAAGACAATTCAGTATACTTTAAAAGCTCCATGCCCATACTTTGTTGATTTAGTAAGCATGTGGGTATACTTCCCGGTTCAGAAAGCTACGGTAGAAGCAAACGGCGATAAGTGGACCAATTCAGCAGAAACATATGTTTGTAATGGACCATTTAAGATTACCCAGATGAACATGGGAGAGAGTTTTGTACTTGAGAAAAATGAAAATTACTGGGATGCTGGAAATGTAACGCTTGAGAAATTAACATATCGTTATATACTTGACACATCAACTGCTCTCACTGCTTATGAAAATAATGAGGTGGATGGTGTCAGAACAGTACCGTCCGGCGATATGGCAAGGCTGAAAGCTGAAAATGCGGGACTTGTCACAGCGCCAAGTTATGGAACTGTTTATTATAATATAAACTGTGAAAAAGAGCCTTATAATAATCCGTTAGTAAGAAAAGCGCTATGTCTGGCAATTGATCGTGATGCTCTTATTAATAATGTAGCACAGTTGGATGCAGTTCCAGCATATAGTTTTTACGCTCCCGGTTACGTGGTTGACGGTAAAGATTTGACAGACGGACGTTCAGATTTTGGCCTGTCCTCCACTGCTAATCCTGAAGAGGCAAAGAAAGTGCTGGCAGAAGCAGGATATCCTGATGGTGAGGGATTCCCAACTTTACAGCTTTCTTTCTATTCTGATGATAATGTAAAGAAGATTGCTGAGGCAATCAAGGAAATGTTAGAGCAGAATCTCGGCATTAAGGTGGAAGTAAGTTCCGCTGACTGGGCAGTATTCTACAGCGATGTTCAGTCAGGCAACTATGAAGTAGCAGCAATGGGCTGGAGCGCAGACTATGTTAACCCTATGAGCTTCCTTCCATTAATGTATACAGATGACGTGACGAATAACGGAAATTACAGCAACAAAGAGTATGATGCGATTGTTGATCAGATTAAAGTTGAAAAGGATCCGGTCAAATTCGGTGAACTTGTTAAACAGGCCGATAATATCGCATCATCTGAGTATGCAGTATTGCCATTATACTATAAATCTAATAACTATCTGGTAAAGGATTATATCAAGGGTGTATATATGACATCTTCCTCTAACCTTTACTTTAAAAATGCAAAGGTAATGGCAAAATAAAAATTAACGTCAGGCAACAATAATAGATTGCGCAGCGTCTGCAGCAGTGATGAAAATCGGTTGCAGACGCTGCGCATTTCTTTGATTGACGGACAGGAAAAAGGTTCACGAAACTGTCTTTTGCCGGATGGCGGAAAAGGTGATAAAAGCGGGAGTGGAGCGTGTTTGAAAATTCATTCCCGCCATCTGCACGTCCCACTTCGGGGAACAATCTCCCACAAAGTGTGACGCACATCTGACGGAAAGCAGTTTTCAAACATGTTCTAGCAGGAGGGAAAATGATGAGATGTATTATTACAACAGAGGGCTTCGGTGAGATGGTATTTGAATTATATCCGGAGCATGCACCTCTTACAGTAAAGAACTTTGAGGATACGGCGAAAAGCGGTTTCTATGACGGTCTGGCCTGGTGCCGGATTGTGAAAGATTACGTAATTCAGGCAGGTTCCCCGGACAATGATATCATGACGGACAGCGACTGGCATATTAAAGGGGAGTTTGAGGAAAACGGAGTATCAAACCCAATTCCTCATATAAGGGGAGCCATTTCCATGGCCCGCGACGACGGTTATAACACGGCGGGAACACAGTTCTTTGTTGTGCACCAGGATGCGCACAAGCTGGACGGCCGTTACGCAGCCTTCGGGCAGATGGTGTCCGGGTTTGATGTTCTGGATCAGATAGCCGCGCTTCCGACACATGGGGCCGAAACGTGGAATAGGCCGGTGGAAATGCCGGTGATGAGTTCTGTGAGAATTGAGTAAATAAATAGGAGGGGACGCGGCCGGTACAGCCAGTGGACGAGGTGGCTGATTACCTCATACCTTTGTTGTCAAAGGCGCAAATCTCATTTCGGGGCGTCCTCCCTCCATCAATTAAACATCAACGAAACCTCCGCAATTATGTATGGTCAAAATGACTGGATTTTGATATAATGGTTCTGTTTTAAATAAATATAGAACTAATTAATTCTATATACAGAGAGATAATAGGCGGACTGAAAGGGATTAAAATGACGTTAGTGGCAAGACGCAGCCTTGGCAGGGAGCCGGGCAGGAAAGCAGAGATTCAGTGGGAGACATACCGGGACTGGACGGAGGGACAGCTGTCCGCCCTTCTGGAAGAACAGTGCGGGAGGCTTGTTCCGGCTGATAAGGAAGCGGAACGGGCGGCGGCATTCCGCTTTAGTAAAATAGCAAAACCTCTAGGCAGCCTTGGAGTTCTCGAGGAAGACATTATTAAAATAGCCGGGATGACGGGTTCTGCGGCTGTAAAGCTTGATAAAAAGGCGTTGATTATTTTCTGTGCCGATAATGGCGTCGTAGAGGAAGGCGTTACCCAGACGGGGCAGGAGGTTACGGCGGCCGTCACCTCTAATTTTACGAAGGGGGAAAGCTGTGCCTGCCTGATGGCTGAAAAAGCAGGAGCGGATGTGTATCCGGTGGATATCGGGGTGGCCTGTGAACTGGGGGAGACGGGAACCGTACATCCTCTGATTGACCGTAAAATCAGAAAAGGCACCGATAATTTTATAAAGACAACCGCCATGACCAGGAGGGAAGCGGTTCTTGCCGTTCTGGCCGGAATTGAGCTGGCCGGAGAATTGAAGAATAAGGGGTATCAGATAATTGCAACCGGTGAGATGGGGATCGGCAATACCACGACGAGCAGCGCGGTGGCGTCCGTCCTGCTGGGACTGGATCCCGCCGCTGTGACCGGAAAAGGTGCCGGGCTGAGCGATTCGGGGCTTCAGCAGAAAATCCGAACGATCAGGAGAGGGATTGAACTCCACAAGCCGGATCCATCGGATGGCCTGGATGTTTTATCTAAGGTCGGCGGTTTGGATCTGGCAGGACTGGCAGGAGTATTTCTTGGCGGAGCCATCTTCCGTATTCCGGTTGTATTGCCGAGGGGTTTTGCCGCGGCAGCCGCAGCCGCGGCCGCTGTGGCAATTAATGAGACGGCAGGCGGATATATGCTGGCCGCCCATGTGTCGGCGGAACCGGCAAGCAGGAAAATGCTGGATTTTCTTGGGAAAAAACCGGCCATCGAAGCTGGAATGTGCCTTGGGGAAGGCACCGGGGCGGTCGCCCTGTTTCCTCTGCTGGATATGACGCTGGCGGTCTATGAAAGGATGAGTACTTTTGAAGACATTGAGATTGATGAGTACAAGCCTCTCTAACGTCGAATTTATTTAGCAAATCAGCTAAAGGTTTCTGTTTGCAGAGCTGCGCCTTTTGCAGGTCTGTGGACAATACAGGAAAAAGATGGGAGATACATATGCTGCATGTTGTGACAGGCGGAAGCGGAAGCGGAAAATCGGAATATGCGGAGAAGCTGATAGCAGAGAGCGCATTACACCGCCTGATTTATGTGGCAACGATGATGGTATGGGACGATGAGGGCCGGAAACGTGTCAGACGGCACCGGGAAATGCGCAGCGGGAAGGGATTTATAACCATCGAACATTATACCGGCCTATCCTCCCTCGAACTATCCACCTGTGATAAGCAGTCCACTGGCGATAAGCTGTCCATCGGCGAAAAAATGGCTTTGGCCGCCGCAGTGCGGGAAAAGGCCTTGCCGCAGGCCGGAGAAAATACCTCGGTTCTTTTGGAGTGTATGTCAAATCTGGCATCGAATGAATTTTACCGGGATGAGAAAAATGCCCTGAACAATATTTTGGAGGGAGTGGAGCATCTTCGCCGCCAATGCCGGGAACTGGTGATTGTGACGAATGAAGTCTTTTGCGATGGGATGGATTACGGGGCGGAAACCATGCGTTATATCCGCCTGCTTGGCGAAATCAACTGCCGCCTGGGACAGATGGCGGATACGGTAACGGAGGTAGTATACGGCATTCCGATCCGTATTAAGGGGCAGGGAAGGGAAATGAGAAAATGAATCTGCTTGGAAGCTTTTTGATAGCGCTGTCCATGTATTCGAAAATACCGGTGCCGCAGGTGGAGTGGACAAAGGAACGTATGAAATATGCCATGTGTTTTTTTCCGCTGATTGGATTGATAACAGGCGCAGTCCTGGTTTTGTTTATCTGGCTGGCGAAGAGGCTGGGAGCCGGAGAATTGTTCATGGCGCTGGGAGGCGCCGCCGTACCGCTTATGGTTACCGGAGGAATACACATGGACGGCTTCCTCGATGTGACGGACGCAAGAAGATCCTACGGTTCCCGGGAAAAGAAACTGGAAATCTTAAAAGATCCGCATACAGGGGCATTTGCCATAATCGGACTCGGAGTATACCTGCTTCTTTACGGAGCCGCATTCTCGGAGCTGGAACTTTCGGATATCTGCCTGCTGTCATACGTGTTCGTGGCGGAAAGAGCGCTCAGCGGCCTGTCGGTAGTCAGTTTCCCAAAGGCGAAGAAAGACGGTCTGGCCGCCGAATTTTCGGGAAAAGCCAAGACGAAGACGGTTCAATTCATTATGGCTGCATATCTGGCCGCAGCCGCTGCGGGGATTATGCAGGCAGGGGCAATTAGCGGGGTTATCCGGATTGTGAATCGTATT
>OASZ01001253.1_pt1 | contig 10772 bp, 8 predicted proteins | sample 1501241 | NCBI WGS metagenome assembly OASZ01 (sample SAMEA2579926, study PRJEB22360) | human gut metagenome | biome: human gut; feature: human-associated habitat; material: faeces | place: Denmark | collected 2008/2010 | reverse complement strand
TACACTTATTTGCTTTGATTACCAGCTGAATGTGCTGGAGCGCTATTGTGGCAGCCGGGTACGTTTCCAGACCATCGGCTTCGATAAATTTGAAAGGAGGTTCTTTCCATAGACAAACGGAAAATTATGAAAGGATTGATTGCCGGGCCGGTTGCCATACTTGCGATTTTGTACGCAGGCGGGTATCTGGCCCAATTCATCGGTAATTATGCTGTGTGGAAACAGGGCGGCGGCATTCCTGGGGATGGTACATCTCCGGTAATGGCGTCGCCTAACTTTATTGCCTGCATTACCACCGTATTTCAACCACCTTATGGACTTTACGGTGTCCTGATCTGCATCGGCCTGCTGGCAATCCTGCTTATTATGGTTATGCGGTTGGGATACAGCGACAGCGGTGAATATGATAAGGACCGCAATTTTACATACTCTGCCAAAGGTACCTATGGCACATCTGGCTGGATGAGCCGTAAAGAAATGACTGAAGTTTTGGACTTGGTATCGGACCTGCGCCAGCATCATGGAACCATTCTTGGCCTGCTGGACAACAAGGTGGTTTGTATGCCGGAGGAAACTCGGTTTAATGCAAACATGGCCGTGTACGGTGCAAGTGGCTCTATGAAAACCAGAGCCTTTTGTATGAACCGTATTCTCCAGAGTGCTGCCTGTGGAGAATCCCAGATTATTTGTGATCCCAAATCCGAACTATATGAAAAATCAAGTTCCTATTTGCGGGAACGGGGTTACTGCGTCCGTGTTTTCAATCTGGTCTCGCCAGAAAACAGCGACTCCTGGAACTGCCTTGCAGAAATCGAGGGACAGGAATTAATGGCGCAGCTTTTCGTAGATGTTATCATCAAAAATACAATGAATGGAAGCAAGGGAGACCACTTCTGGGATTCCGCAGAAATGAACCTGCTCAAAGCGCTGGTACTGTATGTGGACCAGAGTTACGATGCAGAGCATAAAAACATTGGGGAGGTCTACCGGCTGCTGACGTTGAATTCTGAATCTGAACTTAACAGCCTGTTTGAAGGACTTACGCCTACCCATCCCGCAAAAGCTCCGTTCAGCCTCTTTAAGCAATCCTCTGAAACCGTGCGAAGCGGTGTTGTTATTGGTCTGGGAAGCCGGCTCCAGGTGTTCCAATCTGAACCGATAAAGAAAATTACGGCACGGGATGAGATTGACTTGGAACTGCCCGGTCAACAGCCCTGCGCTTACTTTTTAGTTACCAGTGATCAGGACAGCACCTTTGACTTTTTGGCAAGCTTGTTCCTATCGTTTGTATTTATCAAATTAGTGCGTTATGCGGACAAAAACTGTCCCGGCGGTAAACTGCCTGTGCCTGTTCATGTATTAGGAGAAGAATTAACTGCATGCGGAACCATTCCAGATCTTTCACGCCGTCTTTCCGTAATCCGCTCTCGTAATATCAGTATGTCACTGGTGTTCCAGAATCTTGCGGGCCTACAAAACCGTTATCCTCTTAATCTTTGGCAAGAGCTACTGGGAAACTGTGATGTGCAGTACTTCCTCGGTTGTACGGACCCTTTAACAGCGGAATTTGTTTCTGAACGCACGGGCCTCGCCAGTGTAGATGTCACCAGCAAAGCAAAACAGCTGGGTACCTGGCGTATTTCCAACTACACACCGGAATATCGGGAGACCAGCGGTGTCGGCAAGCGTCCTGTTCTCACTCCTGATGAAGTGCTGCGGTTTCCTATCGACCAGGCTCTTGTTATCATCCGGGGCAGAAAAGCACTTAAAGTATCGAAGATGGACTATACAAAGCACCCAGAGGCGGAAAAGCTTCAATCCTGTAAGGCTTCCGCCCATATACCGGAATGGAGGCGTTTGGAGGAAGAAAAAGCAGCGGCAAAGACCTCGGCACCCGCCGTAAAGAAACCAACTCCCCGCCGTACCAGTAAAACGGCTACGCCCGCAGCACCCAAACCGGTAAAGAAGCCGGAGCAGCCCACTGCTATGCCTAACAAAAATGAAACGGCACCAGAGGGCATTATTGTGTCAGATAAGGATTCTATCCTATCTTAATTTTCATCATATAAAGGAGGACAATTTTTATGGCAATTAAAAACAATGACCTGTTGGAACAGGAGAACCAGACCTTGGAGACATCCGCAAGCGCAGACTATGGAATAGAACTCTCTGCTGCTGACACGAGCCTTGTGGCAACTGGTGATGGCAAAGAGAGCAATGTTGAGCAGAATGAACTGTTGGTCACCATGGATCTGACCGATGGTGATATCCAGGATGAGACTGCTGCACAGGCAGAAAGCGGCATAGCAGCTGAAACAGTTGAATCGGCTAATGAAACAGCTTCTACAGAACATACTGGTAATTCTGCTTCAGAAGAACCCATTCCTGACGGGCCGCCGGCTAAGACGAGGCGAAGTGTCCGCAAGAAAAAGGCCGCAGAAACTCCCGCTCCTGAATCTGAGAAACCGGTCATTATGGAAGAAGCTCTCAACCATTCGGAAGATGCCACAATTCCAACGATTGATGCCTTTCCTCTCTTGAACTCATCAGAGGATACTCAGGCGGATATTTCCGATGTGCTGTCAACTTCTGACAATATGGATACACCAGTACGGAGTAATGCCCCTGTTCTGACTATCCGAAGCAGGGAGGATGTAACCACTGAGGATGAGCAGGAGGCCATCATCTGGCACGAGATCCGCAATGCTTACCGCACCCGAAGGATTCTTACTGGCAAGCTGGGCGGCATTGAACAGACAGACAGCAAAAAGACCATCGCTATCGTTGATTACAAAGGGTTCCGTATTATCATTCCACTAAAAGAAATGATGATTCAGCTGCCCCGCACCAGCACAGAACAGGAATATAGTGAATTGATGCTTCGGCAAAACAAAATTCTTAATAATATGCTGGGAGCCGACATCGACTTTATTGTAAGGGGTATCGACTCCAAGACCTTCAGTGTGGTGGCAAGTCGTAGAGAAGCAATGCTTCGTAAGCGTCAGTTGTTCTATCTGGATACTGACCCTTCCGGCACATATCGTATTTATGAAGGGCGTATCGTGCAGGCACGTGTCATTGCTGTTGCAGAAAAAGTCATCCGCGTGGAAATTTTCGGCGTGGAATCCTCAATTATGGCACGGGACTTGGCCTGGGATTGGATTGGAGATGCTCACGAGCGTTTTTCTGTTGGTGATGAAGTGCTGGTGCGGGTACAGAAAGTGCGCCGGGAATCTTTGGAGGATATCAGTATCCGGGTGGATATCAAAAGCATTTCCCAGAATACCAGTCAGGATAATCTGCAGAAATGCCGTGTCCAGAGCAAATATATGGGTAAGGTCACAGATGTTCATAAGGGGGTAGTCTATATCAGGCTCTCCAATGGCGTCAATGCTATCGCCCACTCGTGTTACGATTACCGGACACCAGGAAAGAAAGATGATGTCAGCTTTGCGGTGACGCGGCTGGATATGGAACGTGCAGTGGCTGTGGGAATTATTACCCGGATTATCCGGCAAAATCTGTAACGGCTTCTATCTATGCCTATATTGTTATTGCAGTTTCGGTAGTTTGTAAAATTATTGCCGAAACTGCAATAAAATTTCAATTCTGCCATATCGGGCACAGAGGTATGGTAAAAGAAAACTATATTTATATCTGTACCAGTCTGTTATAATACTTTCTATTAAAATTATAAACGTTCTTGTTTTTGCCATATTTGTTCTTTTATTTTTATATAATATCCCCATTTTTGCGTTATTCGTTCTTTACATTTTGAATTTGTTCCGTTATAATAGAACAGGAGGTGTAATGATGAAATATTCTATTGAGATTGGAAAGATCGTAGAAGGCGCATTAAGACACGATCAAACCAAGGTTATAAATTATACAAAACAACTAGTTTCAAAACTAGAAATTGATAACGATTCTCGTGCTGTTGCAAAATTTCAACGTTTATTATCAGCTCAAGCGGAGACGGCTTTAGCTCCTATGAGTAGTTCCAATTCTGTTGCTATTCCTGTGGATAGTGAATCAAGGATGAACCTTGCCGATATAATTTATCCTAATGAAAACAATATTGAGGTTGTTCTTTCAAAACAAAATGCCGAAAAATTAGAATCTTTTATCTTAAGTTATCAGAATGCTGACAAACTTAATTCGCTTGGTATAAATGTTTCTAATTCATTACTACTATACGGACCGCCAGGGTGTGGAAAAACAAAGTGCGCCTACTTAATTGCAAAACAATTAAATTTACCGTTAGTTGTCGCTAGACTAGACAGCCTGATTTCTTCATATCTAGGTACAACAGCCAAAAACATCCGCAGTTTATTTGAATTTGCACAAAAAATGCCTTGTGTATTATTTTTAGATGAATTTGATGCTATTGCCAAGGCAAGGGATGATAATAATGAGCTCGGAGAACTAAAAAGAGTTGTTAATAGTCTACTACAGAATATTGATATAATGAGTAAGGATAGTCTGATGTTAGCAGCAACTAATCACCAGCAATTACTTGATCCTGCAATATGGAGAAGATTCGACTACAAATTAGAAATTGAGTTGCCTGACAGGGATGCCATAGCAGAATTAGTTACTCTGTTTTCAAATGAACTATATACTTTTAGCCCAAAAGAGATACTAGAAGTTTCAACTATGTTTGATGGACTAAGTGGTGCAGATATAGAGGAAATTATCACCAAAGCTATGCGAAATTCTATCATTCATAATTATACTTTTAGTGTATCTAACATCTATGAGGAATTTTTTATTACACAAAATATTATTCCTCAAAACTGCAATGATTCACGAGAGTTGTTGCAAATTAAGGCAAAATACTTGCGCGATAAGGATTCTAAAGTTTTTAGTTTACAAACAATCGCAGATATCTTAGGTAGTTCCAAAACAACAATTCAGAAAATTGTAAAGGAGGTTCAGTCATGAGCGAAAATAATTTACCTATAAAATTAGTTCTTCAAAAAGCAACTGACATTGTTCCAAATACTGGTGGTGGTACCCTCAAATTTTTTGGAGATGTAACACCCCAATTAAAGTCGGAAATAACCAATAAATTTGAATCTTTATTAACTTTTTATTCGGATGTTTTTAAAGAAAACGAAAAGATTCCTGCTGTAGGAAAAATAACTGTAAAGCCTGAAGCTATTGCAAAATCACACAAGCCTTCTGATTTATGCAGGAATTGCCCAATTATAGGTAGCGAGGATTTGAACGAAATATATATTAAGATTACTAAAAAAAACATTCAAGAAACAATAGCAATGGTTAACAATCCGCCTTCACAAAAATTTCAAGCTAACATGACCGCAATAGCTGACATTAAGCCAATCAAGCCGGAAGATAAAATTTCATCGGTTCTTACAAGTATTACACCAGAGAGTTTTAATTCTATTAAAAAAGCTATTAAACTTAAAATTTTTGATTTCGATGATGATTTTGATAATGCACAAATATGGGGCTATGTAAAACGAAAACTAAATCAACTTCATTTTGATGGTAAGTATGAAATTATTTCGTATGGAGATCAAATCAAATTTCTGAAAGTAGAGGTTGATTCTTATGACGATATTATCAAACTGGCTTCTATTAATGGGGTAAAAACTGTTGGTTTTTTTCAAGAATACTCCCTTCCTCGGAATAATTTTTCCTTGACGGAGATACAAACACTTTTAGATTCCGAGTATAGGGATAGTGAAATTACTATTGGAATCATTGATGGTGGAATTAGTGATGATAATCCATTTTTAAAACCATATATTGTTGCACGTGAAGAATATGTAAATAAGGCTTATCAAAACCCAACACATGCTACATTTATCGCATCTACTATACAATATGGTAATATTTTAAATGATATTTCCACCAGTACCACCTACCGTTTTAAATTTGTAGATATTGTTGCACTTCCTAACAGCGATAAAGATTTTGGATTGACGGACTCCATTTCCGAAGACGATCTCATGGAAATCATGGAGGAGGTGATGGATAAATATTCATCTTCGACTAGAATATGGAATCTTTCCTTGGGCATAGAAAGCAAACCGTGTGATGGTTCCATGTCCGATTTAGGCATATTTTTTGACTATATTCAAGATAAGTATCATGTACAAATTTTTGTTTCCAGTGGAAATGTAAATAATTTGCCTCTTAGAAATTGGCCTCCACAAAAAGGAATTGGCGAACACGATCGTCTTATATCTCCCGCAGATTCCGTTCGTGCTATAACAGTTGGGTCCGTTGCATTGTTTGACTCTGCCGATTCGATTGTAAAATACAACGAGCCATCACCGTTCAGCCGCAGAGGACCTGGTGCAAACTATATCGTCAAGCCCGATATTGTAGATTACGGCGGTAACCTTTCTACATCATATAGAATTGATGGATTAGGTGTAAATGGACTGGATACTTCTGGAAATATAATCGAAGGTAATGGCACGAGTTACTCAACACCGCGTTCTTTACAAAAATATGCTTCTATATATGAAGAAATGGTTGAGCCTGATTTACTCCTCGCAAAAGCGATGTTAATACATTCCGCCAGAATGAACTCTCGTGAACTGCTAGATGAACATCCGGACAATATTAAATATTATGGATTTGGGATTCCTTCTGCTGATGCACAAGATATTTTACAGTGCAGTAAAGATGCTGTAACACTTGTTTTTAAACAAAAAATATCTCAAGGCTCTCATCTTGAGATGTATGACTTCCCATACCCGAAATCATTGATTAAAAACAACAAGTATATTGGCGAAATAGGGATGACACTTGCTTACTTACCGCCGCTTGACCCAAAATACGGACGGGAATATTGCAGAACTAACATTGATGTTAGTTTTGGTACATATTCATACTTGTCTAATGGAAAAATCGACTATAATGGACAAGTTCCCCTTGAAGCAAAATGGGATGAAAAATTTGAAGCCGCACGAGTAGAAAATGGATTCAAATGGAGCCCTGTCAAGTCATATTATAGAAAATTAAGTAAAGGTATAAAACTAGGGGATGGCTGGAAACTTAGAATTGATTTAACTGCACGAAATGGAATGTATGTGCCATCTCAGGAATTCGTTTTAATCATTACTATCAAGGATTCAAATGGCAATGATATTTATTCGGAAATTGTCAATGGATTACGAGAAAGAGGTTATACAACCAGTAACATTGAAACCAAATATCAAGTACGCCAAAGGCGATAAAATCACTTTACAAAAAGATATTCTGATTTATGGGCATCTATTTTGTAGTGTGCAATACCCAGAAAGTAGTTTTATAAAATGTCCCGAAGAAAATTGGCATAACATTGGCACAGTTTTGCTCTTTCGCCGTAAATTCACATCTGCTATAATAAGTACAGTCAAAAATTTGCAAAGAAGCCACTCCGGTATGGGGTGGTTTTTTGTTGTAAAGGTGGTGATAATTATTTTTTACAAAAAAATCCGTAAGGCTTTGGCTAATGACAGAGCCGAAGCAAACTATTTCAGCACAGTATTCTTTATTTTTATTGCGGTCCTGTTGCTGGCGTTCATTATTGACCTGTTTTCCATCATATCTACAAAACAGGAACTCGACCACGCTGCCGATCAGATGGTAAAACAGATACAGCTGTCTGGCGGCATCAACCGGGAAACGGAGGAACTATTTTCTTTTCTATGCTCACAGATTGAAGGGGCCAGAGATATCAGCTACTCTATTGATGCCACCTATAAGTCGCCAACGCCATCCGGCATGACCCGCGCCATCCAACTAGGGAGTCCCTTCTACATCACGATTGAGGGCGATGCCAAACTGGGCGGATTTTGGAACTTTGACCTTGTGCATATCACGGTGGTATCCCGAGGGGCCGGCGTGAGTGAACATTACTGGAAATGAGGTGGCCTATGAACCGTATTTTACTGAGGCTGCGCCGGTCGCTTCGCAATGAGCGGGGGGAAATTACTTTCTTCGCCTGTTTTTTTGTAGTCGGCGTTGTCATGCTGATTTCTTTCCTTTTGTTATATGCCTCCATCCGGATTAACTGTATTAATATCCGAAACGGTGCCAAGATGGAATTGAATAACCTAAGCGCTCTGATTTATGCGGACACCTATCGTTCTCAACGAGAAACCAATTTCAGCGAGTATCTAAATACACTCTATTCCAGCAGCTCCTATACTGCTGCACTGGAGGATACCGTACAGGATGGCCTTGCAAATAAAATCCCGCTTTCCACCGATGACTACGAGATATCAAATATTCGGCTGAAATTCGATGTTACTGGTGACCGGGTGGAATATGTATTTTCCTGTGACGCTAAATTTTATATCCGAATGTTCGGCCAGTCATATCCTACTATCACTCAACGGATTGAGCTGACCGGTTACCACAATACAAAATTCTAAAATGTTGTTGAAAATCAGTCCAATAAACCGTAAAGTATTTATAAATAAGCAAACAGGAGGTTTTTCCTATGAAAAATTTTTTTAAGTCTAAAGGCTTTATAGTAACTTCACTCGCCGTTCTCTGCATCACGATTCTGGGCGTGTGCTGGTATGCCGGACAGGATAAAAGTGATCCGTTCCTGCCGGATGAATCGCCGCCTGTCAGCACAGAGAGCACCTGGTCTGAAAACAACTCACAGACAGACGGCAGCAATGGGGCAGACGCCTATATCTCCCCACAGCCTGCTGTTCCCGTTGAGGAATATCCTAAAGTAGTGGAGGAATCTGAGAATGAGGTCGTGATTGACTTTACCAATACAGAACCATCTGCGACTGAAGCCACGCCTCCTCCTGCTCCGGAAGGTAAGACAATAATGGAAGACCCCGGCCCGGCGCATGAGGTTAATCGAAGTCCAGAGGTAACCGCTCCCAGCACAGAAGCTCCTGCGGACACGGAACCAGCCCCTGGTTCCGGCAATGGGAATGGGGCAGTTTATGACCCGGTGTTTGGCTGGGTAGTTCCCGGAGAGGTCAGCCAGTCAACCATTGATAGCGATGGAGATCCCAATAAAATGGTCGGCAATATGGGGGATTAAACACATGTGCATTGTAAGATAATTAAATAACCGAATAACTAAAAATTATTGAATGAAAGGCTGTCACAAATTTTAAGTGGCAGCCTTCTTTGTTTATATTTTTCGCAGAATGGAGTGTGACAAATTGTGAAAAGAGTTTTCTCTGTACTATGTACAGTATCACTTCTGCTCTGCCTGTTTTCAACTACTGCCCTGGCAAGTAACGGGAACGGTAATTTAGATGGAGGCGGTGGTAACATGGGGCAGGGTACCTCAACAAATTTCTGGTCCACGGGCAATGATGGTGTCCGTGTTACCGTGGTAGACGCAGAAACCGGAACGGCGGTAAGTTCCTCCGTAGATTTTGCCAACCGTTCTCAGCCTGCAACTGTTTTACACTTTGGTAAGGTGAATAAAATACAGTATCGGGACGGCGTAGGACTTACATTACAATCAGGTATACCGTATGACTGTCTTCAGCCGGCTTATTCCATGCCTGCTATAGTCAATAGCAAAAGCAGGCCAACCAGTATTGAAGCCATAAAGAAATACTTCTGTTCAGAGTATGCCTGCCAGATGGTGGCATCCGCAACTGGGGTTGATTATGATAAAATGCTTGACGGACAGTATAAAATCCTATTAGAACCCATTGCCTATGTCACTTTCAACGGTTCTTACTACTGTATTACCGCCACTGAGGCTGCTTTGTATGACCAGCTTTCTGGAGGAGCAATGCGACAACGGCTTCCTACCGTTGCCTTCCAAAACCTTCCTCTTGCCCTGTTTCTGGAATATAGCGATTTAGGATTCTCCGCATGGACTGGTCCAAAGACTGGTATCCAGTCGAATGCAGACATTATCAACTGTCTGGGAATCGGAATTGTTTGGTTCAACGAACGGCCTGAAGAACCGGAAGGTGATATCAATGCACCTGATGTGGAATACCGTGTGGATACAGACGTAATAACTGCCATTACTTTGACAACTAATCGGGATCTGACACCAGATAATCCGGCCACTGTGACTTTCAATATCATGGGAACCAGCTATCGGGTACGGGACATTGTAATTCCGGGCGGTGATTCTCAGGTGGTATGGGTTAAGTGGCATACACCGCCCACGCCGCAAACTATCACCATAACCGTTTCTGTCAGCGGTGCTTATACGGCAAAAGATACGTTTGTTGCTAAAATTGTGGATCTTAACGAGCATATCCCGCCCGATCCTCTGGCTACCGACACCAATCCCGGTTACAGCGTACCCTCCCTGCCCTCCACTTCCCAGAAACTGACTGCAAACTGGGGGGTATGGAGCTGCTATTGGGTGCCGGTCTGGGTGTGGTGCGACCATGATGACGGTGGACACTGGGTCGATGAGGGCTATTGGGAATTTGAATACACCGGTTATTCCGCCTCCATAAGCGGCACCATGGCTTTGAATCCCGATGACATTGTTCCCACTGCCGCAGGCAAGTCCATGAAAAGCGGTTATGGGGTAAAAACTGATGTGACAGCTACGTTATCCACCAATGCGCCGACCAGCCACATCACTTATCCACAAACAGCCTTTTCTGTATTCCCGGAATTCCAGTATCAGACCTACCTGCGCCTGCTAAAACGAACATCCGGCGGACGCAGCGCACGGTTTATCTTCCGAGAAAACGAGTTCTCCACCTACAACCGGACGGTTCATTTTACACCGCTCTGGGTGCGCCCGTAAGGGCATGGAGTAGCACAAACTCCATGTTCGCGGGTTGTTA
>OASZ01001242.1_pt1 | contig 10861 bp, 9 predicted proteins | sample 1501241 | NCBI WGS metagenome assembly OASZ01 (sample SAMEA2579926, study PRJEB22360) | human gut metagenome | biome: human gut; feature: human-associated habitat; material: faeces | place: Denmark | collected 2008/2010 | reverse complement strand
GCCTCTCCTGCCGGGGCGTCGGGCTCTAGGGGGAGGACATTGCTGCCGTTATTGCCTCGGATGATGTGGCCTGCCAGCAGGCGGCCCGACTCATAAAGGTGGAATATGAGGAATACAAACCAATGGTCACAGTGGAACAGGCCATGGCAGAGGATGCCACGCCTCTCCACCCTGATCTGAGAAAGGACAATGTAATTGTCCATTCCCATCTCACCATGGGGCCAGAGGATTTTACCTTTGAGGAAGGGCTCAGGGAGGCTGAGGAGAAGTACGGAAAGGAGAATCTGGTGGTCCTGGAACGGGAGTACCACACCCCGCGTATTTCCCACTGCCATATTGAACTGCCGGTATCCTGGGCTTATCAGGAGCCGGGGGGCAAGATAACAGTTACGTCCTCCACGCAGATTCCCCATATTGTGCGCCGCGTCATTTCCCAGGCATTGGGACTGCCGGTTGGAAAGATAAGGGTCATCAAGCCCTACATCGGCGGCGGCTTCGGCAACAAACAGGATGTGCTCTATGAGCCCTTAAATGCCTATCTGACCACAGTGGTGGGAGGGCGTCCGGTCCGCCTGGAAATCAGCAGGGAGGAAACCATTTACGGCACCAGGACCCGCCATGCCATTGACGGGAAATGCAGGGCCCTGGCCACAAAAGACGGAAAAATGCTTGCCAGGAAGCTGGAAGCCTATGCCAACAACGGCGGTTATGCGTCCCACGGCCACGCCATCTGCGCCAACTGCGGCAATGTATTCAAGGATATTTACCAGGACCGGCTGGGGGCTGAGATTGACTGCTACACGGTATGGACCTCCACTGCCACTGCGGGAGCCATGAGGGGATACGGTATTCCCCAGGCAGCCTTTTTATCGGAATGCCTTACGGACGATGTGTGCCGGGCAATCGGCGCAGACCCCCTGGCTTTCCGCATGGAAAACTGCATGGGAGAGGGATTCGTGGACCCTGCCAACGGCATTACCTTCCATTCCTACGGCCTTAAAAAGTGTATGGAGGAAGGGGCGAAGTACATTGGATGGGAGGAGAAGCGCAGGGCTTATGCCAACCAGACAGGCCCCGTGAGAAGGGGAGTGGGAATGGCTATCTTCTGTTATAAGACAGGGGTATATCCCATTTCACTGGAGACTGCCTCCGCCAGGATGATACTGAATCAGGACGGCTCCATGCAGCTTCAGCTGGGAGCCACGGAAATAGGACAGGGTGCTGACACTGCATTCAGCCAGATGGCAGCTGAGACAACCGGCATTTCCCTGGAAAAAGTGTATATTGTATCCACACAGGACACAGATACAGCCCCATTTGACACAGGGGCGTATGCATCCCGCCAGACCTATGTGACCGGTATGGCTGTCAAGAAATGCGCGCAGCAGCTGAAGGCCAGGATTCTGGATTATGCCGGGTTTATGCTGGGAGGCCGCCCGGCAGAAGAGATGGACGTGGCTCACGATCACATTGTGGAGAAGGCCACGGGAAAAGAGCTTCTTGACATGGAAACCCTGGCTCTTACCGCCTTTTACTCCCTGGAGCGCTCTGAGCACATCACTGCGGAGGTCACCAACCAATGCAGGGACAATTCATTTTCCTCCGGCTGCTGTTTTGTGGAGGTGGAAGTGGATATGCCCCTGGGACAGGTGACGGTAAAGGACATTGTAAATGTCCATGACTCCGGAATACTGATCAACCCTGAGCTGGCAGAGGCGCAGGTGCACGGCGGCATGTCCATGGGCCTGGGATACGGCCTGTCCGAGGAATTCTTATATAATGACGCCGGCAGGCCTCTCAATGATAATCTGCTGGATTATAAGATTCCCACAGCCATGGATACGCCGGACCTTCATGTGAAGTTTATCCAGCTTGAGGACCCCACCGGCCCTTACGGAAATAAGTCCCTGGGAGAACCGCCGGCCATCCCGGTGGCGCCGGCCCTGCGCAATGCAGTGCTCCATGCCACAGGCGTTGCCATGGATACCATACCCATGACGCCACAGAGGCTCATAGAGGCATTTCAGGCAAAGGGTTTGATATAGAGCTGTAATGGCTGATGTAAAACAGCAGGTCAGGTAAGTATAAAGGAGAGTCATCATGTTTGATATAAAGTCATTTTACGAAGCAGATTCGGTGGAGGACGCCATTGCCGCCCTCACCGCGGACCCTCAGTCCCAGGTCATCAGCGGGGGGACGGATGTGCTCATACGCGTCAGGGAGGGAAAGGATGCAGGCAGGGGCCTGGTATCCATCCACAATATCCCGGAGTTAAAAGGCGTCAGCCTGGAGGAGGACGGGACCATCATCATCCGGCCTGCAACTTCCTTTTCCCATATAACCAATGACCCCATTATAAAGAAACACCTCAGCATGCTGGGGGAGGCAGTGGACCAGGTGGGAGGACCTCAGGTGAGAAATACGGCCACCATCGGAGGGAATATCTGCAATGGGGCCACCTCTGCGGACTCTGCCTCCACCATGTGCGCCCTGAATGCTACAGTGGTGTTAAAAGGGCCGGAGGGAGTACGGGAAGTGCCGGTTACAGAATTCTATACAGGTCCCGGACGTACGGTCAGGAAGCAGAATGAGGTCTGTACGGCATTTAAGATTACCAGGGAAAACTATGAGGGATGGGAAGGCCATTATATTAAATACGGAAAACGCAGGGCCATGGAAATTGCAACACTGGGATGTGCGGTGAGGGTAAAGCTGTCGCCTGATAAAACAGTGCTGGAAGACGTACGTCTGGCTTACGGCGTGGCGGCCCCCACTCCGGTGCGCTGTTACGAGGCGGAAGAAGCCCTTCGCGGGAAACAGGTGTCAGATGCGACCATATATGACCTGTTTGCAGATAAAGCCCTGTCCCAGGTAAATCCCCGCACATCCTGGAGGGCCAGCCGGGAATTCCGCCTGCAGCTCATCGGGGAGCTGGCCAGGCGCGCTCTTAAAACATCCATCACACTGGCAGGAGGTAAGGCAGATGCTTAAAGTAATCAAGCTGAAAATTAACGGAAAGGAACAGGAGACTGCTGTGGATGACAGGGAATCTCTTCTGGATACCCTTCGCCGCCTGGGCTTCACATCCGTAAAAAAGGGTTGCGAGGTTGGGGAGTGCGGGGCCTGTACGGTCCTTGTAAATGGAGAGGCCATTGATTCCTGCATCTATCTGTCCATGTGGGCGGACGGCAAAAGTATCATGACCGTGGAGGGCTTAAAGGGTCCCAACGGCGAGCTGAGCCCCATCCAGAAAGCCTTCATAGAAGAGGCGGCCGTGCAGTGCGGATTCTGCACCCCCGGTCTTATTATGTCGGCCGTGGAGATTGTAGGCACAGGAAAGAAGTACAACCGGGAGGAGCTGAAAAAGCTGATATCCGGGCATCCCTGCCGTTGTACCGGCTATGAGAACATACTCAACGCCATGGAGCGCATTGTGGAGGAGACATACAGGGTAGTAGGAGAATAATGGTAGTGGGAGAATAGGAAGCTGCTGCTGCAAAAAGGTAGTGTGCAGATTTGTCTGATTGTCGTGAAAAAACTGAAAATTTATACAATATATACGAAAAAGACTATTAAAATTTAGATATTAATAAAAAAGTATTGACAAATGACCTCCTTTTGAGTATACTAAAACTATCAAAAAGAACGAAATCTAAAAAAGGAGGTACAGACCACCGGAAAGTGATTTTTCGTTTTCCATATAATCAAATGATTATTATAGAAAACAGAGAATAAGGAATCTGCCTGATGAAATGTTCAAAAGGAAACTGATACAATACGAGTCCCGTTATATTTTCAAATACTGAGTAGATGATCAAGGAACGGGAACATTTATAATGATATGACGAGAAAGTATCATTAAAATGTACTTGATAATGAAAGGTGAAAATAAACAGACCGTATAAGTAAAGGAAATCCAAAAGAACAGAGTAAAGAGAGCAGAAAAACAAAAAACAGGTATCGAGGAGGAGAAATCTGAATCGGTACTTGTTTTTTTAGTGGAATAAAAGCGGTGGCGCACAGAATATAGGGCCTGCTTCCCATATGGGAATCCTGAGTATCGTTACAGGCCGGAGCCGGATGGCTTTCAGATAATGAAAACCATCCGGCTTTTTTTGTCCTTTTGGCCAGGCTGTGATCCGGGTATCTCAATCATTCCAATATATTGTAAATTTAAGGGAATACAGATGTAAAATTGCACAGAAAAGTTTGCCTGTATTTAGCAAGATTTAACGATTCTATGGGTGAATGTAAAATTGGGATTTACAAATATAATAAATCATGCTACATTTTAGATAACTTGTTAAACAAGTTAAGCAACATATATATACTAAAACAAAACAGGTATAAAATGGAGGGGAACATGATGAAGAAAAGAATCAGACAGTGGGCAGCATTATGTGCGGCAGTTGGCATTGCAGGCAGTGCAGTGATGGGATGCGGTTCGTCTGCACCGAAGCCAGACGCAGGGAGCGGGCAGACTTCCCGGGAAGCAGCAGATGGGACCGGAACTGGTTCCGGGGGAGGAGCACACATAGGAATCATTTTCACAGAGGCGGGACTGGGAGGCAATTCCTTTAACGACCTGGCCCTGGAGGGTGTTAAAAAGGCTGCCGCTGATTACGGAATCACTTACGATGAGGTGGAGCCAAAGTCCGTGTCAGATGAGGAAATCATCCAGGATGAGATGGCTGCGTCCGGGGACTATGATTTAATTATCTGCGTGGGGGCAGAACAGGTGGATGCCCTGACCAATGTGGCTTCCACATATCCGGAACAGCGGTTTGCCCTCTTGGATGCCACCTCTGATCTTCCCAATGTAGCCTCCTATTCCTGTAAGGAGCAGGAGGGAGCGTTTCTGGCAGGCGCCCTGGCAGCCCTTGCAAAGCAGGAAAAGACAGATGACAAGCTGGGAGACGGAAAGACCATCGGATTCATCGGCGGTGTGGATAATCCCCTTATCAACCGCTTCGCAGCAGGTTACAAGGCAGGGGCTGAGTATATTGAACCGGAAATGAAGGTGCTTGTAGATTACGCGGGCGGCTTCAATGACCCCACCACTGCCAAGACCATTGCCAACACCTTTGTGGAAAAGGGAGCCGACGTAATCTTCCATGCAGCGGGTGCTTCGGGAATGGGCATGTTCCAGGCCGCCGAGGAAAAAGGCTTTGCTGCCATCGGCGTGAACTTAAACCAGAACAGCATCGCTCCGGACTATATTATGGCCAGTATGCTTAAAAAGCTGGATTCCTGCGCATACCACGCCATTGCCAGCATTGTGGAGGATACCTATACAGGGGAGAACCAGATGCTGGGCCTTAGCGACGGAGGCGTGGATGTGACGGTGGAGGGAAGCAATATCAAGGTTTCCGATGATATCCTGGCCAGACTGGACGAGCTGAAGCAGAAAATTATATCAGGAGAGATTCAGGTTCCCTCTGAGCTTAATTAAGATAGGCCGGATAAATAGAGGAGGAAGATATGGACGCAATCAGAATGATTGGAATCGTCAAATGTTTTGGGCCGGTACGCGCCAATGACGGGATTGATCTCATCGTGGGACAGCAGGAAATCCACTGCCTCCTGGGTGAGAACGGAACTGGTAAGAGCACTCTGATGAATATTCTCTTCGGGCTGTACCATCCGGATGCGGGAGAGATATTCATCAATGAAAAAAAGGCCGCCATAGCCAATCCCAACGATGCCTATGCCCTGGGAATCGGAATGGTTCATCAGCATTTTATGCTGGTGAATCAGCTGACGGTTCTTGAAAACATTATTTTGGGAAAGGAATCCGGAGGATTGTTCCTCAACCGGAAGGAAAGCCGGAAAAAGGTGGAGGAGCTGGTGGAACGGTTCGGATTCAGGATTGACCTTCAGGAGAAGGTGGTGAACCTGTCCGTGGGCATGAAGCAGAGGGTGGAGATACTTAAGACCCTGTACCGCGGAGCGGACATCATTATCCTGGATGAGCCCACCGCGGTTCTCACGCCCCAGGAGGTGGACGAGCTGTTTAAGATTCTGCGCCAGCTAAAGGAAAACGGCAAGACCATCATATTCATCACCCATAAGCTGAATGAGACCATGTCCCTGTCTGACCGCATTACAGTCATCAGGAAGGGGAAGGTGGTGTTCCGGTGCGACACCAGCTCCACCAATGAGAGGGAGCTGGCCACCCAGATGGTGGGCAGGCAGGTGGAGAACATCGTGGCAAAGAGGGGACAGAAAACCGGCCAGGCCGTTCTGGAGCTGAAAGGTGTGCGCCTTCATGAGAGGGCCGGGGAAACCGTCAGCCTGAAGGTCCGTGCCGGAGAAATCCTGGGCATTGCCGGGGTGGATGGCAACGGGCAGCAGGAGCTGGAGGAAATGATCGTGGGAAACCGCAGGGTCAGGGAAGGCGAAATTTTTATAAATGGAATTCCGGTCCAGAACATGGCTGTCAAGGACAGGAAGGCCATGGGCCTGGGATACATCCCATCGGACCGCCATAAGAATGCCATGATTTCCAGCTTTTCCATTACAGAGAATTTCCTGCTGGGCTATCAGGAAACACCGGAGTATTGCAGGAAGGGTTTCATTGATTATGAGAGGCTGAGACAGGATGCAGAGAAACAGGTAGAGGAGTTTGAAATCAAGGTGGCCGGTGTGGACCAGGAGATAGGACAGCTTTCAGGCGGCAACCAGCAGAAGGCGATACTGGGAAGGGAAATCAGCCATGATCCCGGGCTGGTGGTGGTGGCCCAGCCTGTGAGAGGTCTGGATATCGGAGCCATTGAGAGGGTGCATAAGACACTTCTTCAGTTAAAGGAGCAGGGAAAGGCAATCCTGCTTATATCGGCAGAGCTTTCAGAGGTCATGAACCTGAGCGACCGCATCGCTGTATTCTACGAGGGAGAGGTCAGCGCCCAGTTTGACAACGGGGAGTATACAAAGGAAGAAATCGGACTGTTCATGGCAGGAAAAAAACAGGAGGTGCGGGCTCATGAAATGGAACAGCAATAAGAACGCCCAGGCAGACGGAGGTGACCGGACAGGTGAGAAAGCCCGGACCGTTGGAAAAATCCGTGGCGGCAGGCACACAGCGGAAATAGGCAAATCCCTGGCATCCATAGGGCTTGCGCTTCTGATAGGAGCCCTTTTTATCCTCCTGGCAGGGGAATCCCCTGTTAAAGCCTACGGTTCCCTGATTCAGGGAGCTCTGGGCACACCGCAGTCCCTGGCCAATACAATCAGCAAGAGCATTCCGCTGGCCTTTACAGGCCTGGCCGTGGCCATGGGTTCCAGGTGCGGTATGTTGAATATCGGTGCAGAGGGCCAGCTTCACGCAGGAGCCATGGCCAGTGTCATCACCGCCCTTTACTTTAGCGCGCTCCCTGCTCCCCTGCTGCTTGTAATCAGTATCCTGGCCGGAATCGCGGCGGGCATGCTTGTGGGCAGCGTTCCCGGCATTTTTAAGGCCAGATTCAGCACCAATGAAGTAATCGTGGCCATTATGCTGAACTATATCTGTACTCTTTTTACATCCTATCTGGTAAATGGGCCCTTTAAGACAGAGGGTTCCACGGCCCAGACTGAGCTTATAGCCGAGGGAATCTGGTTCGGAAAGCTGGTGCCCAGGACCCAGCTCACCTATGCACTGTTCCTGCTGCTCTTTGTGGCGGCAGCCATGTACATATTCCTGTGGAAGACATCGGTGGGATACCAGCTGAGGGCAGTGGGAGCCAATCCCTCTGCCTCCGGAACAGCCGGAATCCGTGTCAACATGTTTCTGATTATGTCCATGACCATCAGCGGAGGAATCGCGGCCCTTGCGGGCATTACAGAGGTGTTTGGAAAATACCACCGCTTTATAGAGGGTTTTTCCCCATCCTTCGGCTTTACGGGAATCGCCGTGGCCATATTGGGAAGGAATCATCCGGCCGGTGTGCTTTTGACCGCATTGCTTTTCGGAATCATGGATATGGGGTCGCTGCGAATGAGCCGCGAGACCATGGTAAGCACCAACATGGTGACGGTAATACAGAGTCTGGTGATACTCCTGGTAGCGGCTCCGGAACTGATTAAGTGGAGCAGAAAGAGAGGATGACATATGGATATGATTAATAATTTTATCGGACTTACCCTTCAGCTTTCAGTGCCCATTATATTGGGGGCCCTGTGCGGCACCATCGCTGAGCGCGGGGGCATCATCCTCCTGGGTGTGGAGGGAATCATGCTCATCGGCGCGTTTGCCGGGGCAGCCGGTTCCTATGCAGCCGGATCAGCCATGGCCGGGGTGCTTCTGTCCGTGGTCCTGGGCGGTATGATTGGCTGGTTTTATGCCCTTTTCTGTCTGAAATGGAAGGCCCACCAGTCAGTGGTAGGTGTGGGCATCAATCTTTTTGCCAGCGGTATCACGGCCGTAATGTTAAAGGCAATCTGGCAGACAGAAGGAATGTCGGAATCCGTTCCCTCCATTTCCAATCTGACCATACCCGGCCTTTCCGGTATTCCGGTTATCGGGGCCTTGTTTAAAGACCAGTCCCCCTATCTCTACGCTATGTTCCTTATTGTGGCTGCGGTGTGGATTGTGTTTTATAAGACCAAGTTCGGACTCAGGTACCGGGCCATTGGAGACCAGCCCTACGCGGTTCAGACTGCCGGTGTGCAGGTGAACCGTTACCGTTACATTGCCATGATAGCCGCAGGAAGCATTGCAGGGCTGGCAGGTTCCTACCTGTCCATTTCCCAGAACAACCTGTTTGTGGCGGATATGACGGCAGGCAGGGGCTTTATGGGACTGGCAGCCAACATTTTCGGCGGATGGCAGCCCCTGGGCTCCATGGGAGCCGGAATGATATTTGCGGTGGCCCAGGCAGCCAGATTCTATCTGACGGATGCGTCTGTCCCGTCCCAGTTTGTCCAGATGCTGCCCTATGGGGTGACGCTGCTGGTACTGCTGTTTGTGGGAAAGAGGGTGAAAGGTCCGGAGGCACTTGGCAAATTGGTGGATTAGTTCTATACTAATCTATAGTGAGCTATAGTGAGGACTGCCCGCCGGGCGCGCGAAAGGAGCAAGCAGACCTGTGAAGGACAATGTGATAAATGAAAAGAATGTAAAGATACCGTTGTATGTGACTGCCTATGAGACCATCAGCCAATGGCTGAAAGAGGGAAAGTATAAGGCTGGGGATAAGCTGCCTGGAGAGAACATCCTGGCAGAACAGCTTGCAGTCAGCAGAGGCACATTGCGGCAGGCCATGCTGCTTCTTCAGGAGGATGGTTTAATCATAAACCATCAGGGAAAGGGCAACATTGTGCTTTCCAACCAGGATATGAGCAAAAGCGGGCTGGAGAAGGTGGGAAATCCCATTGTGGATTTCTGCAGCAGGCCCATTGATAAGGTGGTGACCGCCATAGGGTTCCAGCCGGCCACCCAAAAGCACCAGCAGGTGCTTAAGCTGCGGCCCTCCAGCGTGGTGGCGGTCATTGACATAACCTACTACTGCGGTGATATGCCGGCCGGCTTTGCCATGGTGTATATGCCTCATGAGGTACTTGACAACAGCGATGTGGACCTGGAGAATCCAGATACCGTTTACCAGTATTATACCGGGCTGCTGTCCGAAGGCGGCCTGTACAGCGATGCCAAAATCCGGCTGGGACAGGCCAGGGAGCGTCTGGCAAATATACTGAACATGCAGGAGGGAGACCCAATCCTGATTCTGGAGGAGGTGCTCTATTCCGAGTATGATACGCCTGTCCTGTCCCAAAAGCTGTTTTTTGGTTCCGAGCAGCATGAGCTGAGCATACGAAGAAAGAATGACAGGAATATAATAAAGAAATCGGAGTAATCAAATATGAAAACATTCCATAATGAAGCGGGACCAGGACAGATTGGCAAGGTTGTCCTGATGCCGGGTGACCCTTTGCGCGCAAAATACATTGCAGAGACCTATCTGACCGACGTATTCTGCTACAACCGGGTAAGGGGCATGAATGGATATACAGGATATTATAAGGGTAAGAAACTATCGGTCCAGGGCAGCGGCATGGGCATTCCCTCTATGGGTATCTATGCGTACGAGCTCTATCACAATTATGATGTGGACACAATCATCCGGGTGGGGACCGCGGGCGCGATTCACCGCAATGTGGAGGTGGGGGATTTGGTGCTGGCCATGGGCTGCTGCACCAACTCTAACTTTCCCTCCCAGTACCATCTGCCGGGAACCTTTGCACCCATAGCGGATTTCGGCCTTCTGGAGGCCGCTGCGGCCCATGCCAGAAACAGCCATACCCCCTTCCGGGCAGGGAATGTATACAGTTCGGATGTGTTCTATGAGGACTGTCAGGGAGAAAAAGGACAGTGGGAAAAAATGGGGGTTCTGGTCCAGGAAATGGAGACATTGTCCCTCTACTGCACAGCGGCAAGAGCAGGCAGGAGAGCGCTCAGCATGGTGACTGTGGGGAGCAGCATCCACCATGACAGGGCTCTTACCAACGAGGAACGGGAGCAGAGCCTGGACAGCATGATCCGGTGCGCCCTGGAACTGGCGGCTGAGGCAGCAGAGGCGGCAGAGAAAGCCGGGACAGCAGACAGGATACTGGCGCCGGGATATACCGCATGACATAATGAAAGAGGAGAGGCAGATGAAGGTTTTACTGGATGTGGATACAGGTGTGGATGATTCCATCGCCCTATTATACGCGCTTTTTAATCCTGAGATAGAGATAGTGGGCATATCTGCGGTGTGCGGCAATGTAGAGGCATGGCTGGCAGCGGAGAATACCATGAAGATACTGGACCTGGCAGGAGCGCCCGATATACCGGTGGCAGTGGGGGCGGAGAAGCCATCCTGCCGGGAATGGGACGGCCGGG
>OASZ01001241.1_pt1 | contig 10885 bp, 9 predicted proteins | sample 1501241 | NCBI WGS metagenome assembly OASZ01 (sample SAMEA2579926, study PRJEB22360) | human gut metagenome | biome: human gut; feature: human-associated habitat; material: faeces | place: Denmark | collected 2008/2010 | reverse complement strand
ACCCGATCAGGGCCATAAATCTCCGATCCGGCCCTTTGACCGGCATCCCGGAAAAGGGTGTCTCCTTCGGGAAATAGATCTTGATTCCGTGGGAATTATGGTTGGGAGCCCCCATCAGATAATCTCCCTGACCCAGCAGGTCAAATACTTCATCCATTACCTGGATGCAGGTATGTATGTCACCGGCTCCCGCTTTAACTGCATCCGCCTCAGACAGAAATAAAAAGTCCAGATTATGATTCATGTCAGGCCTCCTCTCATTTTATAACGCTTTACCGTACCCAGCATGCAATTACATTTGAATAAAATTGCCGGATTTTGTTCCCGTGGCAGGCGGTGCCGGATCCAGTCTGCGATCTGCTATCTGAAGTACATCCTCCGGCCGGATCCACGGCCTTCCCTGAATCGCGCTCGTCTCCTCATGCGTCAGAAATCCTTTATACGCCGTGAGGCTTCTTCTCAGATAACCGTCTCTTTCGCAGGCTCCCGCCACACCGTTCTTCATGATGCTTCTGAAATGAGGAAGCACCGAGGCCGCATAAGCTATGGAAGTGGACTGCGCAATGGCTCCCGGAATGTTGCTGACACAATAGTGGACGACACCTTCTTCAATATAGCGCGGATTGTCATGAGTCGTCTCATGGAATGTCTCTATCGCGCCCACGTCGTTGCTGATATCGACAATAACGGACCCCTTTTCCATTGAACGGACCATTTCACGGTCAATCAGGAATTCTTTGGCGTCTTTCGGCCATTTTACACAATTATAAACCACGTCAATTTCCGGAAGAAGCTTTTTGATATTATAGCGGTTGGAAATCTGGGTGTTAACTTCTTCGTTAAACTGCTTTCCGATTTCCCGGAGCGTTCCGATATTAATATCCATCACAGTCACCCAGGCGCCAAGCGAGTGGAGCACGGAGGCTACGGACTTGCCTACAATTCCGCCGCCCAGAACCAGCGCTTTAATACCGGGAGCGCCGCCGAGTCCATTGACAACCTTCCCCTTGCCGCCGTGAATCGCCAGAAGGGAATCCAGTCCCATTAAAGCGCCCTGCTTGCCGGCCGCCTCGCAGTTTGGCGAGCCATACCGGTGAGAATCCTCCGCTGTAAAGGCAATGCATTTGCTGTCCAAAAGAGCCTGTACCTCCTCAGGATGGGCTGCCGGATGAATACAGGTAAACACAATCTGATTTTCACGGAGCAGGCCGTATTCTGAAGGTTCAAATTCTTTCACCTTTGCAACAAAATCGCATTCGCCGTAAATCTCCTCCTTTGTATCAACCAGCTTTGCACCTTCTGCCGCATAAGCCTCATCGCTGAAGCCGGAGCCTTCTCCCGCCCCCCTCTGAACGTAAACCTCATGTCCGTCTGATGCAATCATGCTCACCTCTGCCGGTGTTGCGATAACGCGGTACTCTCCAACCTTGATATCCTTCAATACTCCAAACTTCATGATTCTTCCTCCACTTAGATTCTATTTTTTTCTGCCGGCGCCTTGCAGTATTTTCTTATAGCTATATAATAAGCAATTTACGTGCCAACTTTACCGCTCTGCCATAATCAAGTAAAAAGCCTTGAAACATAAAGGGTCCCATACCCATGAGCAGGATATGTAAGTCCTTTTGTCTCATTTTCGGTCAATTAATATGCCCATTAATGAGCTTTCAACGCCCAAAAATGAGCTTTTTATTTTATTACTCTGTTTCTTATTGTTTTTTCATCTCTGCAATCGTGTAACCGATTTGGGGTAATCAATTCTTCTCTCTCAGTCCCCTTTTGATCACCTTGATATATTATTATTTTTCGATTAATATCCGAACGACTTACTGTCACGGCGGAAGTCGGAACCTCCATACAGTTTTCCGTCATCACCGTAATATACCGCATTGGCATTTCCAAAATATTTATCTATCTCTTCCTTTTCATCCATCTCATACCCCATTTCCACCAGTTCAGCTATCACACTCTTATCTATTCTGCCTTCATATGCGACAGCACTGGTAGAGGTATTAAAGATTCTTGGAGCATCAATTGCCTCCTGTATTGTCATGCCGTGATCGATGACATTGCTGATAAGCTGCGTTACCGTCGTGATAATTCTTGTCGCTCCCGGCGTACCCAGCACCATGAACGGGGAACCGTCTTCCTTAAGCACCACCGTGGGACTCATCGAGGACAATGGCGTCTTACCCGGTGCAATGGTGTTAGGAGATTCCGGATCGGCTCAACTTTTTATTGACGGGGATGAACAAAAAGAGATATGATCAGACTGTTATACATTGCAAAAGCCTCTGCTCACAGAGCATAAGACCTGCAGTTTGAAAGGAGATGGAATGAGTATAGAAATAGTACCCGCATACAATTTCCAGGAGGAAATCCGAGAGTTATTGACAGAATACACGGATATGTTAATCGAGGGAGATTCAGATATTAAAAATTATCTGGAGCTACAGAACTACGATGAGGAATTAGAAGATTTACAAACAAAATACGGCCTACCTTATGGACGGCTTTACCTGGCTTATTCCAATAAAGAGCCTGCCGGGTGTATTGGGTTAAAGAGAATTGATAATAAAAACTGTGAGGTAAAGCGCCTCTATGTCCGTCCTGCCTTTCGCGGCAGACATATCGGCCGCCTGCTCATGGAGCAGATTATACACGAAGCTAAGGAAATCGGCTATTCCCATATGCTGCTGGATACGCTGCCGTTTTTGCAAAGTGCAATACACATGTATAAAAAGCAGGGTTTTTATGAAATTTCCGGTTACAACAACAGCCCTATGGATACATCAATCTACATGAAATTAGATTTATAACTTCCTGCTGCCTGGTTATACGGAGAAAGAGCATTCTTTCGGCCCGGGATTCCCGTTTCGAAGAATGCTCTTTCATCTGTCTGTTATGCAGACAAACCGTAAATCGCGCCTGGTTTTTCCCGGGGCTGCTATCAGTTCAGGTACTCACCCAGCTTATGGCCGCCTGTTGTCAGCTCTTCATAGGTGGGAATGCCTGTCATGATAAGCTCCCCTTTTTCAGCTCCGTATACATCGTTAAAAGCTTTCATATACTCCATGCATCCCTGTAAATGTCTTCCGACACGCAGCTCCAGCGGAACTCCGTTTTCATCGTAGGGGATATACAGATAGCCAAGCTCAGATGCCTTCATATAACAGTTATCTTTACCGGTTAAAATCAGAGCTTCATCAATCTTTCCGTGGAGACGTCCCTGAGCCGGGTTTCCCGTCTCCATCAGAAGAGCCAGCGTATTGGTGTGATCACCCAGCTCACGGTGTGTTAAGCCGTGCAGGGAAACGGGTGACGGCTCCAGCGACATATTGATGCCTGCCATCTGCAGCTCCAGGATTCCCATGGAGGCCATATTCATTGCCCTCTCATGGGCAACGGTTGCATTGATGGTCGGATACTCGGGAGATGCCTCATGGAGATCCATCTCCATATCTATATCCAGCGTATTGATCATATTCGTAATCGCATAGGCAATCTGTTCCGTCAGCGTGCCGTCCTTTACGCCCGGATAAGCGCGGTTGATATTACGCATCTCGCTTCCGGAAAGCGTCTGTCCCGATGTGTGGGTATACACGTCCGGATCCGGCCACTGGTCAATTGGATTAGAAGCACGCGAGCCGTATACAAACTGGCGCGTACCGCTCTCTGTCTCAAAATGATAGAAATGAGGAGAGCCCTCCTGCGGATCATTGTGTGTGAATGCACTGTTGTCGGTTCGGGGAATTACGTAAACTGTACCGGCTTCCACCTTACCGCTTTCAATCATCGTGATTGCCGCCATATGTCCCGAAGGCTCATTGGGATGAGTTCCACCGAGTACCAGGAAAGAGCCTCCCTCTTTTTCACCCTGCATCACATAGACAGTTGTATCGCCGAATGTACCTTTTAAATTCTCATTATATTCGCTTAACTGGAAAGTTGACGTCACCCCTTCACCGGGGATAATCACTTCCTGATAATGTCTGAAATCGTAGAAATCCTTTCCGGCGACTACGGCAACGGCGATACTTGCAACGGCGCAGACTGCTGTAACGAGATTTTTATGTGTCTTAAAAAATTCCATTTTCAGTCCTCCTTATTTAATCATCAGGACGCGCAGTAAAAGAGGTACCATTACCATACAAGCGTTCACCTTCATTGACGGAGCATCTTCTTTGTACATGTCAATTGCCGTAAATACAAGGAACAGAAGCGCAATGGCTCTGTAAATCAATGTAATCATATTTGTATCCCCCTTTTAAAACCATCCTGCAATTGTCTTTGAGAAATAGATGAATACCATTCCGTATACAAGCATTACTGCCATCGGAACCATACATCTCCTCAGAACCTTCACATAGTTGTCAACACCGGTAATCTTAGCCGCAAAGAGGCCGGCCAGAGCGGTCGGCGGCATCATGTCGCCAAGGGCTGCGATGAAGGACAGCGCCGCAATTGTAAATACGGTATCCATATTCAGGAATGCCAGTGCAAACGGCACGCCGAGTACGGAGGAAGCGCCAAAGGAAGATACGGCGCCAAACAGCGGGATGGATACGCCGGATGCCAGCAGACGCAGGCTTTCCGGAAGTCCCAGACATGTCATAACGATGAATCCGCGTACGCCGGTCAGTGTCATTACCTGGATAAACATACCGACGCCCATCAGGATACCCATAACCGGGAGAGAGCTGTGAAGCGCCTCCTGGATGGTTTCCACCGAATTGACCCTGCGGCCGGTGAAAAGGCCGACCGCTGCGCTGACTAAGAACATTAAAGGCATTCCGATATCCGGGATTATCTTGAATATCTTGGTGAGAAGCATCAGGATTACCAGCACAAACAGAGGAATATAAACTCTGAATCCATATTTCTCAGACACTTCTTTGTCCAGATGCGGCTCCATTTTTTCATAGTCCATGTTTTTAGCCTGCTTTAATCCCAGAAATAATGCAGAGAAGACAGCAATCGGGATGGTCAAAAGCAGAAGCGGAATACCAAATCCCACGAAAGGAACGTCGATACCGCCGCCGATGATCATGGCCGGCAGGTTAACCGGCGGCGCGATCATGCCTAAGAGGCCACCCATGGCGATCAGTGCTGCGGCTGTCACGTTGTCCAGCCCCATGATCAGAAGAACCGGTGCCATGATGCTTCCTGCAGACAGGACGGCTGCTGTGGAAGAACCTGTAATCATGCCAGGGAACATGATAACTGCCATGATAAGAATCAGCAGAATCGCCGGGTGTTTGTGGAACTTTTTGATGATAACGGCGCTCAGTGCGTCCAGGGTGCCGGATTTCTCAACTACTTTCATGAATACCATGGCAGTTGCGATAACAAGGATTGTATCAACATAGGAGAAAGTACCTTCCACCAGATGGCGGATTGGGATCCCCTCACCGGCTGCCAGGCATCCCCCGATGGCGGAAAGCATCATGGACACGCCCACCGGAAGCTTTGCTAAAAAGCAGCCGAGCATAAAGATACCAATCATTACAATGAAAATAATAAGCTCGTGAGTCACGTTTTACTCCTTTCTGTCCCTCCCTAAAAAGCCGGGGCCGCTTGATTTTTGCGGCCCCGCTTAACAGACTTTACATTATTTACCGAAAATAGTCTTCAGAGGCTCTACCGCTCCAACCTGATTGTCAATAAATGCAGTTGCTATGCCGTTTTCTGTAACGATTCCCTTCATCAAACCATCGCTGTCGCCTTCTGATACAACGATTGCCGCATCTGCTACCGCTAAAGCATCCGGGATAAATTTGTCGGATAAGGTACCGCGTCTTGCGCTGCCTCCGATGTGAAGGGAAACGATGGTCATACCCTGCTCTTTTGCTTTTGCAATTACGCTCTTTACACGCTCTAACTCCTGATTCTCGTCAACGCCGGCTGCGCCAAGTCCCTTGGAGCTTCCGCCAATAGCCAGTACTAGTGTCTTATAATTTGCCAGATCATCCGCTGTCACCGTTGCATTTAAATCACTCTCAATCTCGCATTTTTTAAGCAAGGTCTGGACTACGTTTACGTCGGCGCTCTGGCCTACGCTTGTGAGGATGATCGGACCCTCGGCGATGGCTTGCGTGATTGCCTTCACGTCACCGGATTCCGCTTCACCTGCTGCCTCCGCGCCTTCTCCGCCTGCTGCTTCTGTCGCTGCTGCCGGCGCTTGGGTTTCCTCTGTTCCCTTGCTTCCGCATCCGGTCAGGGAACCTGCTGCCATAGAAACACATAATGCTAATATTGCTAATTTCTTTTTCATTTTTATATCCATTCCTTTCTCTTCGCTCATGCACAAAACGTAATGATAATGTTTTCCGTACCGAACATTTTGTATTATAGTTAATTTAATAATTAGGCATCCCGTTATCAATGGCTGATGCACCCATCCGTTAAGTATTGATACGCAGGCGGCCTCCTTCCAAAGGTCTTCATTTCTCCTTTTTTGGTTTGGTTCGATTTCTTTATACACTACTTTGAATTAATAACCAAGGGCTTTTCCGTCACGTCTCGGGTCGGCCGCGCCTACCAGAGTGCCGTCATCCATGTAGATAACGCCCTGAACGCCGCCGAAGAACATATCCCATTCTCCTTTCGCTGTCATTGTGTGGCCCATTGCTTCCAGCGCTTTCACCGTCTCCTCGTCAACACCGCCCGGCGCACCTAATTCGTAGCAAATTCCGTCATCGGTCCCGTTATCGAAGATACGTGCATTGGTAATAGCTTCCTGGAGGCTCATCTTGCTGTCGATCACGCGGGAAATAACCTGGGCAACTGTCGGGAAAATGCGGACGCCGCCCGGCGTACCTAATGTCATAAACGGAGTGCCGTCTTCATTTAATACAACGGTTGGGCTCATGGAAGATAACGGGTGCTTTCCGCCCTCCACACAGTTTACGGATTCCGGGTCGGTGGAGAAATCATGCATCTGATCGTTTAAGATAAATCCGTATTCCGGAACAGCCACCGCACTGCCGAAGCTGCACTCGATTGTCTGTGTTACAGTTACAATATTTCCTTCTTTATCTGCAACAGAGAAAGAGGTTGTAGAATTGCCCTCATATGCCTTCGGATCGCCCTCCTGCCATTTCTGGCACTGATCCGTAATTTTATCAGAGATGGTTTTTGCATAATCCTTATTTGTCAGGCCCACTAATGGAACGTTGTCGATAAAGTCCGTGTCACCCATGTAAGCGGCGCGATCGGCAAATGCAGCTTTGAATGTCTCAGAGAACAGGTGGGCATATTCCGGAGAGTTTACTTCCATGGAGCCAACATCATAGTTTTCCAGTACATTCAGGATTTCAATCAAGTGCGTACCTCCTGAGGACGGCGGTGGACAGGAAATAATCTTGTATCCGCGGTATGTGGATCTGACCGGTTCGCGCATGTTCACTTTGTAGTTTGCCAGATCCTCTTTTGTCATCAGGCCCTCATATTTTTCAATCTCAGCGATAATGGCATCAGCGATCTCACCCGTGTAGAACACCTCTGCGCCGTTGGTGGCGATCATCTGAAGGGATTTTGCCAGATCCGGGTTTCTTAGAACATCGCCGTTCTGGTAAGGAAGCCCGTCCTCACGCAGATAGTAGCTTCCGAGAACCGGATAGTCGCCTGTCATGTCGCCGTAATGATCGTTGATCTGCTGGGACTGGTAGGTACTTACCAGATATCCCTGTGTCGCCAGGTCGATGGCCGGCTGCATGATCTGCTGGCGGGTTACCTTGCCGGAACCAAAGTTCTCCCTTGCATATTCCATGCCGGCCACCTCTCCCGGAACGCCAATAGCCAGGCCTCCTCTGCTGTTAGCCGTACCGCCGTTCTTTACTTCGCCGTTCTCATCCAGCCAGGAATATGCGTCCTGAGCTGCCGGGGCCACCTCACGGTAATCAATAAAGCTGTCATCACCGTCCGCCGTATGTACCAGCATGAAACCGCCGCCGCCAAGGCCGGAAGCCTGGGGCTCCACCACGCCCAGTGCGTAGGACACTGCAATCGCGGCATCCACTGCGTTTCCTCCTTCTTCCAGGACCTTAAGCCCTGCCTGGGAAGCATAGACGTTAGCGGAAGTTACAACTCCGTTCTCGCCGGTTCCCTCGCGGTCGTCACGCTTCGTCTGTCCATTCTCGTCCACCGGCGACCATACCTGCTCAACTGGAGCCGGTCCATTGCCTGAGGCCTCTGTCCCGGCCGCTTCCGTCGCCTGAACTGTTGTCTCAACTGCGGCACTGCTCTCTGCCGCAGGCGGGGAAGCGGTGCCGCAGCCTGTCAGTGTAAAGCTCATGGAAAGGGCAAGCAGCTTTGTCCAATTCTTTTTCATAACAATTCCTCCTCGATTTGTAAACATCCCTGCCGGATGCAGGTCTGTTTTACCGTTTTACTGTAATCCGTAATATTTAAGTATCCACCCGGCAATTTCCAGTTGGTTTTCAATGCGCTGTTCCAATACTTCTTCCCGGAATGTCTCCACTGTGATAACCGGGATTCCAAGTTCTTCCGTGACAACGCGGTTGATGCTTCCCGGAGGCGCTGAACCGTACAGTGTCAGCTGTTTACCGCTAAAACGGCCGCTTTCCGATTCTGCCAGAAGTTCAAGAATCAGATCGCCTGTCTCCTCAATGGATTGGCAGATAAGGGAATTACCCAGTGCATCCTCCCCTTCCCCCTCCTGCACCGCCTCGTGCAGATCCAAGAGCAGGGTCGGTTTTTTCTCTTTTATATCTTCATAAATTGCCGCCGCGATGCGCTCCGCATCACAGCCGTCCGGGTTGCCCGGAAAATTCCGGTTGAGATCCCGTTCCTCCTCAGTCCGCCTCTTGGCCTGCTCTGCCCCAAAGGGGTTGGCCGGACTTACTATATAAAGTGTTCCCGCCGGGAGGCGTTTTTTTTTCAATTTCTCTGCTGCCATCAAACCGGCCGTTTCGTCCCCATGGATTCCCGCCACGATATAGACTGCCGGCCCTCCCTGTTTTCCTCTTATCCTGCAAACCTCTATCTTCAAACCGGATTCCTTCAAAATACAGTATTGGGAAGTCCGGCTGCCTGCGTTTAAGAAAATCATAGATAACAGGGCGGCCGCCAAAATGACGGAAACCATCCGGTAAATCAGCTTAATATCCCAATGCCTTGCCGTCACGTCTTGGATCCGCGCCGCCTAAGAGCGTTCCGTCCTCACCGTACATCACCGCATTGACAGAACCAAAGGAACGGTTGTATTCATCGGACATCTCCAGTCCATTTCCAAGCTCTTCCAGCTTCTTCATGGTATCTTCGCTGAATCTGGACTCGTACTGGATTGCGCTTGTCGCGTTGTTATACAGACGGGGAGCATTGATCGCTTCCTGCATATCCATGTCAAAGTCAATTACATTGCTGATGATCTGGGCAACAGTAGTAATGATCTTAGTGGCACCCGGGGAACCTAATACCATGAACGGTGTACCGTCTTCCTTCAGGACAATCGTCGGGCTCATGGAGCTTAACGGTACTTTGCCTCCTGCAATAGCGTTTGGGGATTCCGGATTTGCCGAGAAATCATCCATCTCATTGTTTAATACAAAGCCGTATCCGTCCGGAATAATCTTGGCGCCAAACAGGCCGTTAACTGTCTGTGTTACGGAAACCATGTTGCCTTCCGCATCGGCTACGGAGAAATGTGTGGTATCCTCATGCTCATACTGCCATGGGCTGATCTGCTCATATTTGCTTGCTACAGCCGGGTCAATCTGTGCTGCCAGCTCTTTTGCACGTTTTTTAGAAAGAATCCCGTTTACAGGAACTTCCACATAGTCAGGATCTCCCATGAACTCTTCACGGTCATGGAAACACATCTTAAACGCCTCGGTCATAATGTGAAGCTTCTCCGCAGAGTCAAATCCCATGGAGGCGATATCAAAATTTTCCATGATATTCAGCGCTTCAATTACGTGCGTGCCGCCGGAGGACGGAAGCGGGGAAGAAATAATCTTGTATCCGCGGTATGTGCCGGTTACCGGTTCCATTACCTTCACTTCATAATTTGCCAGGTCATCCATAGTGAATAAACCGCCGTATTTGTTAACCGTATCAACCATCTTCTGGGCGATTGCACCTGTATAGAATGCATCTGCTCCGCCGTCGGAAATAGCTTTCAGCGTTTTGGCAAGATCCGGGTTCTTAAATGTATCTCCCACCTGATAATTTAATCCGTCCGCATTCAGGTATACATTTCCGAACTCCGGATAATTAACCATTGCATCATAGGAACCGAACATGTCGTTATAAAGAGTGGGGGTAACGATATATCCTTCCTCAGCCAGCTTAACGGACGGAGCAATTACCTCTTCCCAGGTCACATTCCCGGAACCGTATTTTTCAAAAGCGTATTCCATTCCCTTTACGTTGCCTGGAATACCGACTGATTTTCCGCCGATGGCCTTCTGGTTGCCGATAACGTTTCCCTCAGCATCAAGCTGCCACATATCAGGCGTTGCCGCCGCAGGCGCTTTCTCACGGAAGTTTACAAATACGTCTTCTCCGTCTGCGCTGTGGATTGTCATGAATCCGCCTCCGCCGATACCGGAAGAGTTCGGTTCCGTTACACCGAGTGCAAACGATACCGCTACTGCTGCGTCAACCGCATTTCCTCCAGCCTGAAGAACTTCAAGGCCGGCCTTGGACGCCTCATATTTTCCGGATGAAACTACTGCTGTTTTTCCCTCCGCGCCTCTGCCTTCCAGCGTCAGATTGCCGTTCTCATCCCAGAGATACCATCCCTCTCCGTCAGTCACGCGGTTCCCGGTCTCAGCTGCCTCTTCTCCAGCTCCTGCGCTCTCTGCTTCCGTGCCGGCCGGCTGTGTCTCTGCCGCGCTTTCAGCCTGTGTTGAGGCCGTCT
>OASZ01001226.1_pt1 | contig 11058 bp, 9 predicted proteins | sample 1501241 | NCBI WGS metagenome assembly OASZ01 (sample SAMEA2579926, study PRJEB22360) | human gut metagenome | biome: human gut; feature: human-associated habitat; material: faeces | place: Denmark | collected 2008/2010 | reverse complement strand
CGGCGCCATGGACGGTGCTACGAAGATCGTAAAGGGAGATGCGGTCATGTCCCTGATCATTACCGCAGTCAATTTCTTCGGCGGTATGATCATCGGAATGGTGCAGGGGGGAATGTCATTTTCAGAAGTCCTTTCGGTGTATTCGATCGCAACGGTCGGAGATGGTCTTGTATCTCAGATCCCTGCGCTTCTGATCTCCACGGCAACCGGTATGGTCGTGACCAGATCCGTTTCGGAGGGAAGTCTGAATGAGGGTGCTTCCAAACAGTTTCTTGCCCAGCCGAAAGCGATCATGATCACCGGCGCGGCGCTGGCAGTGATGCTTGTGATCCCGGGAATGCCGAAGATCCAGTTTGGCGTAGTCTCACTTGGATTGATGCTTGGAGGTTATATGCTGACGAAGCGGATGGAGGAAGCAGCTTCCGCTTCACGAAAAGCAGAAGAGATGGAAGAAGCCATGTCGCAGCAACAGCAGATGGTTTCCGAGGAAGAGGCGTTTAAGGACATCAGCAATGTGTATGATCTGATACAGGTAGAGCCGATCGAGATGGAATTTGGATATAGTCTGATCCCGCTGGTAGATGAGGGCAGCGGTGGAAAAATGATCAACCGGATCGTGATCTTCCGGCGGCAGTACGCACAAGAAATGGGATTTGTAATTCCGTCAATCCGGTTAAGAGACAGTTCCAGTCTGAATACCAATCAATACGTGATCAAGATCCGCGGCGAAGAAGTCGCAAAGGGCGAGATACTTGTGGATTATTATCTTGCTTTAGAACCGCCGAATCCGGAGAAAGAGATCGAGGGAATCGATACGATCGAACCGGCATACGGCATTCCGAGTAAATGGATCACTGTGGATAAGAAGGAGATGGCGGAGATTTATGGATATACGGTGATCGATCCGTTATCCGTGATGCTGACCCATTTATCGGAGACGATCAAACAACATTCTTACGAGCTTCTGAACCGACAGGAAGTTGTGAAGCTGGTGGACAATATGAAGAAGAAATCACCGGAACTGATCGAAGAACTGATTCCGACAACGATTTCTTATGGAAATTTCCAAAAAATATTGACGAATCTTTTGAAAGAGGGCATTCCGATCAAAGATATGGAGACGATCATGGAGACGATCATCGACGCGTCTATGGCGGTGAAAGATCTGGATTCTGTGACCGAACATATCCGTATGGCGCTGAAGCGTACGATCACGAGAAAGTTCTGTGAGGGCGGCAGCATGAAAGTGATCACTCTGGATGCAGATCTGGAGAAGAACATCATCACAAGCCTGACCGCAGGCGATCAGGGAATGTATCTGGCGCTCAGTCCGGATGTGATGCAGACCGTGATCACAAAACTGGGAGAGGAAATTAAAAAATTCAACGGATTTTCACAGCCTCCGGTTGTTCTTACGAGCCAGGTCGTGCGCGTACATGTGCATCATCTGATCGAACAGTTTTATCCGAATGTTTATGTTCTTTCTTTTAATGAGATCAACAATAATATACAAATCCAGGCGGTAGGGAACATTGCCGTCTGACAGTTATGAGGGAAGAGTATGAGTATACAGGAAGATTATACAGAAAAGTCGAATGAAGAACTTTTGCAGATGTATGGCTCTACCCATAGTCTGGAGATCAAACAGGAACTGGTGATGCGTTATCTCTATGTTGTAAAGAGTATTGCGCTGCAGATGCGCGATGTATATATCAGCTTTTCGCAGATGGAAGATATTGTCAACGAGGGCGTGCTTGTGATCATGAATGCGATCGAGAAGTTTGACGCAAAAAAACAGGTGAAATTCGAGACCTATATTTCCAAAAGGATCAAAGGCATGATCATCGATCTCGCGAGAAAACAAGACTGGGTCCCGAGGAGCGTAAGAAAAAGCGCAAGAGATATTGAAGATGCGGTTACCACATTATATAATAAAAACGGAACAGATCCGTCGCCGGAAGAGGTAGCGAAATATCTTGGGATCACGATGGAGAAGTATCAGGAGATCTTAAGGAAAGCGACGTTGTTCCATGTACTTTCTCTGGATATGGTGCTGGCAGAGGCGCAGGAGAACAGTACGCATGTACAGCTTCCGACCAGCGGGGAAGAAAAGCAGCCGGAATCCTGCCTGCTCAGGCAGGAGCTGACCGATGTGTTGGCGGAGGGGATCAGAACATTGAGGGAAAAAGAGCAGCTGGTCATTTCGCTTTATTATGTAGAGGAATTGAACATGAGGCAGATCGCGCAAGTGTTGGAGATCAGCGAGCCCCGTGTGTCTCAGATCCATAGCAGCGGTATTAAAAAATTAAAAAAATATATGCAGAAATTTAATCAGGAAGGGGAAAAGAAGCATGTTTCAAGGATATTATAATCTGGCGTCGAATTTGATCGTGCAGAATCGAAATATGAATGTGATCAGTAACAATATGACGAATATCTCCACGCCCGGATTTAAAAGCGACCAATTAGTTCAGGGAACATTCCGGGATGAGATTTTGTATCGGTTTGAGAGAGACGGAAGAACTCCGATCGGAACTACCTCAAGGATCAACACGGCGGAGGGCGTCGCAACAGACCAGACGCAGGGAACGCTTCGCGCCACGGAGCGGGCGCTGGATCTGGCTTTGAGCGGAAAAGGCTTCTTTGCGGTACAGAGCGGACAGGAAACCGTGTATACAAGAAATGGTTCTTTTAATGTGGATAATGAGGGGTATCTTGTACTTCAGGGGCTTGGAAGAGTTCAGGGACAGAATGGACCGATCCGGGTAAATACAGATGACATCCGTGTGACGGAGCAGGGATACGTCTTAAGTGCAGACGGAAGAGAAAATTACGGACGATTACAGGTTGTGGATTTTGCGGATTATGAACAACTGGAAAAAACGGCAAACGGAGCGTTTCGTTCCAATGCGCAGCCGCAGGGCGTAAATGGTACGGTGATCAAGCAGGGATATCTGGAAGATTCGAATGTGTCGATGGTGCAGGAGATGACGAACATGATGAGCGGTCAGCGGTCGCTTCAGAGTTCGGCGCAGCTTTTGAAAATGTATGACCAGCTCAGCGGAAAAGCAATCCAACTTGGTTCGATGTAAAGGAAAGGAGATCGTTATGTATTCATCTTTTTATGCGGCTGCAAGAGGCGTGATCGCACAGCAGCAGAAACTGGATGTTACGGCAAATAATCTGGCGAACATCAATAACTATGGATATAAGAATAAAAGCGTTTCTTTCTCCAATCTGATGTATTACAATATGAACAATCAGTACGGACAGGATACGGCGATGAAAGCGGGAACCGGCGTAAAGGTGGAAATGACAAACACGGATTTTACACCGGAAGCATACACAGAGACCGACGGGGCTTATGATTTTGCGATCGGAGGATTTTTCAGACTGGTCAATCCGTCCAGCGACGCGGTGACTTATACGCGGAATGGACATTTCAGTCTATCCCAGCAGGGAAATCAGTTTTATCTGGTCAATGACGCAGGCAACCGGGTGTGCGACCGGAACGGAAATCCGGTTATTGTGAACAACGGTACGTTCAGCGGTGAGATCGGGATATATCAGTTTAATATCACGGATGGGATGCAAAGCGTCGGCGACAACGAGTTTGCACCGACGGCAAAGAACGGAACGCCGTTTTTGGTACAGGACGGAAAGCTGATCCGTCATGCTTTGGAAACTTCCGGAGTAGATATGGCAGAAGAGATGACAAAGGTGATCGAAAGTCAAAGAGCATACTCCTATGCACTGCGCATGGTGCAGACGTCTGATGAAATCGTAAATACAGTCAATTCATTGAGACAGTGATAAGGAGAGGGAAGTTATGGCGATTTATAGATATGAAGAACTGGGAGAAAACCAGATGGACGTATTCCGTGAGATCGGAAGTATCGGGAATGGAAACGCGATCACAGCGCTTTCCGGGATCTTGTCGGAAAAGATCAGTATGGAACTGCCGGAAGTCAATATTCTGGAATTTAATATGGCGCAGAATAAGATCGGCGATGCGGAAGAGATCGTCGGCGCGGTTCTCGTGGAAATGTCCGGAGAGCTGTCAGGGCTGATGATGCTGATCTTAAAAAGAGATTTTATCAAAACAATGATCAAAAAAGTCCTTTCTTATGAGAAAGAGAACTTGCTTGATATGGAAGAAATGGAAGAATCTTTGCTGATCGAGGTTGGAAATATCATGCTTTCCTCCTATATCAGCGCACTCTCTTCCCTTACGAATATTCAGATCCATTTGTCCGTTCCGCAGTTTGCCGTCAATATGCTGGGAGGGATCTTAAGCATGCCTATGGCAATGATGGGAATTGAGTCTGATCAGATCATGATGATTACAGGGGCGTTTTCGATAGGAGGAGAGGAGATGGACAGCAATATTCTATTGCTGCCGGACATCCGTTCATTGAATGTCCTGATGAAAAAATTAGGAGTGGAGTAGCTTATGCAGAAGAAGATATCTGTGGGAATTGCGGACATGAAGCTTACCAGACAGGAGGGAGTACTGATTACATATGCGCTGGGTTCATGTATCGGAATTACCTTTTATGATCCAATGATAAAGTTAGGGGCGCTGCTCCATATCATGCTCCCGGAAAAAACAAATTCGCAGGATTCCAATATTTTGAAATATGCGGACACAGGTATACAGGAAACACTTCGAAAGTTCTATACATTCGGCGGTCAGAAAGGACGGACAGTTTGTAAGATCGCAGGTGGCGCAAAAATGTTTGAAATGAAAGGAACAGGCGGTCTGGGCAATATCGGAGAGCGGAATATCATCAAAGTAAAAAGTATTTTGAAAGCGGAGGGGCTTCGGATCACCGGAGAAGATACCGGATCAAATTATGCACGAACGATGCTTCTGGATGTATCGACCGGTCAGGTATCGATACGAACAGCGAGCCGTCAGGAGAAATATATCTAAGGAGGAGAGGGAAAATGGCAGATACAGAGATATTATTGGAATCAGGGACAAATGAGATTGAGATCATGCAGTTCACAATCAATGACGAACTGTATGGCATCAATGTGGCAAAGGTTCGGGAGATCATGATGACGGATAAGGTAAAACCGATCCCGCATTCCCACAACGCTGTGGAGGGGATCTTTAAACCGAGGGAGATCCTGCTGACGGTTGTGGACTTGCCGAAATATCTCACGAAACAGGAATGCGAAAAGCATCCGAGAGATTTATTTATCGTTACAAACTTCAATAAAATGCATATTGCATTTCGCGTTCACCGTGTTGTGGGGATCAGCAGAATCTCGTGGACAGATATTCAGAAACCGGATAATACGATCAGTCACGGGGAAGAGGGCGTGGCAACCGGAATCGCCCAGTGCGGAGACAATCTGGTGACGATCCTTGACTTTGAAAAAATTGTGGCGGAGATCGCTCCGGAGACCGGAATCCAGGTGGAAGAGATCACAAAGATGGGAAAACGTTCCGAGCGGCAGGAAAAGATCGTTTTAGCGGAAGATTCCATTTTGCTGACCAAAATGATCATGGATTCCCTGACAAAGGCAGGCTATACGAATGTAACCAATTTTAATAACGGAAAAGAAGCATGGGATTATCTGACAGAGGCGAAGAAGAACAACACATTGGATGAAAGTGCGGATTTGATTATTACGGATATCGAGATGCCGGAGATGGACGGGCATCATCTGACGAAGCTGGTGAAATCAGATGAGGAGATGAAAGGGATCCCGCTGATCATTTTCTCTTCTTTGATCAACAGTGAAATGCGGATCAAAGGAAAACAGCTTGGCGCAGATGAGCAGCTTTCCAAGCCGGAAATTGGTCATTTAGTGGAAGTCATGGACACGTTGCTGGAAAGGAGATAGTGGAATGGAGAAGATTATTGCCAGACAATTGATTAAAAAGACAGATACAAGCGAGATTATGGGATACGAACTTCTGGTGCAGAGCGACGCAGAGAGTCTCTACAATTCCAGCGTGGACAGTGCGGCAGCGAACGCAATGACCGCCTTTTTGACTGAAAATTCAAGTAAGATATTCCGGGACCGGAAAACGTTTATGACATTTACGCCGGCGCTTTTGTTCCGCAATACACCGAAGATCTTTGACAAAGATATGATCGTGATCCAGATAGAGGACAATGTTGTGATCCATCCGTTAGCTTCGATCCTGATCGAAAAATACCGCGAAGAGGGGTATCATTTTGCGATCAATGATTTCCAGTTCATCCCGAAATATTTCAGTATGTTGGAATATGTAGATTATATCAAAGTGAAAGTGACCGGAGAAGAGGAAGACCGGGAACGCCGGAGCCTGGAAAATGTGGTGGAGATGGCGCATGGATTCGGAAAAGAAGTGATCGCTACAAGCATCAATACGAAAGAAGCGTTTCTCCTTGCGAAAGAAATCCATACAGATTATGTAGAGGGCGCGTATATTTCTGATACATCGGTATCAAAAGTAGGGAAGATGGAATATCTTCAGGGAAATCTTTACCAGCTGATCATGGAAGTTACAAAAGATGAGCCGGATATGGAAGTGATGGAACAGATCGTGACGAGAGACGCCGCGCTGACCTATGCGCTGCTGAAAATGGCGAACTCAGCTTATTTTTCGGCAAAACACAGAACTGCTTCCGTACGGCAGGCTATTATGCGGGTTGGAATCAACCAGTTAAAACAGTGGGTATATCTGTTAAGTTTTCGGGAGGAAGAATCCGGAACGGAAGAACTGATGAAAACGTCATTTATGCGGGCGAATTTTGCAGCGGCATTGGTGAAGAAGATGGGACATTTTCCGATCGATCCGGCAGACGCGTATCTGATGGGAATGTTTTCCACACTGGAATGTATGATCGATGCGACTATGGAGGAGATCTTAAATGAAATCCCGATCGTTGAGGAAGTGAAGAAAGCGCTGATCTCAGGCGAGGGTGAAGCCGGAACATTATATCACCTGATCCTGGCTTATGAGAGAGCGGACTGGACGGAAATCAAGAAGCTTTCGGATGAATTGGGATTGCAGACAAACGTAATGGCGCAGATTTATATGGAATGCGTGGAAGAAGTAAGCGAGATCTGGGAGAATGTTGTAGCAAAAGCATAAAAAGATAACATAGGGGGATTGCCGGGCAATTTGTGAATTGTTCCGGCAATCCCCCTATATTGAATCAGGATGCACCATTTTTATGTCTTGGATTTTCTTTTACAGTCATACATGCTTTCGTTGCTTCCACCGTGATCTCGGAAATGAAATGGTTGGTATAGAAGCTAAGCAACGGGGCTTCGGCTGCCGGTTCTGTAACAATGTATTTTGGCGGAAGTCCGTTCAGCGTCAGGGCAATAGTGTCAGCAATACACTTCTCACAGGTACAACATTCAAACTGACGCATAAAATAAATGATCTTATCGCTGACGATCCGCTCCATAACATTGATCCGCACAAATTCCGGCTCCGCTGCCGGTTCTGCTTCGGTTGTTCGTTCCGGTTCGGCTGCCGCGTTTGTTTCAGCTTCGGCTGTCGCTTCCGGTTCAGCGCTCGGTTCGGATTCCTGTGTCGGCAGTTCTGCTTCCGGCTCTTTTTCCCGGGATTCTTTTTGGGATTCTTCCGGATTCATATCATGTTCTTTTTGAAATTCCTGAAAGAGATTTGCCTGAATCTGTTCTGCCACCGGATCTTTTTCCGTCTGATCGATGATCGAGACAGAGGGGGAATCGAGAACAGATATTTTTCCCTGTGGGATTTTTTCTGTCGGTTCCGGATCCGGGTGCGGTTGTTGGGCATCCTTTGGTTGGGAATCTTGTTCCGATATCGGATCCGCGTCCTTTTTCACATCCGTTTCCAGTTCTTTTTCCGGCTCTTTTTTCGTATCGTGCCCGGATAAAAGATTTAAGACGTGTGCCGTTTTATTACTTTTTCTTGCCATTATTTTGCCTCCATAGAAACCGTGGTAATTTTATCCATGACTTCTTTTACAAACTCTTTGTAGTCCAGAGATGGATTGGAACGTGGAGCATGATCATAGACGCTAAGTCCGTGAGCGGGCGCTTCTGCGACAGATACGCTGGCACGGATCTGCGTATGGAAGACACAGGAACCAATCTGTTCGGCGATATTTTCCGCCATCTCTTTGACCTCTCTTGCAAGAAGCGTACGTCTGTTGTATTTGGTAAGAATCAGACCAAGTACGTTCAAGGATGGATTGAGCTTTTCACGCACGGAATCGATGGTTTCTTTCAACTGGGTAAGACCTAAAAGACTTAGAATCTCGGGTGCCATCGGGATGATCAGATGATCCGCTGCAACGTATGCATTTACCGTCAGGATGTTCAGAGCCGGCGGAGTATCTATAATGATGAAATCATAATGATCTATTACAGGAGCCAATGCCTTTTTTAAACAGAGTTCCCGGTCAGCGGAAGTAAATTCCAGTTCCGCACCGCTTAAAAGAATGTTTGATGTGATAATGTCGCAGTAATCGGTTGTCTGGATCGCATCTTGTATGGGAACATTTCCTTTCAGAACGTCGTAGATCGTGCTGGAAGTCTCAATGTCAAGTCCGAGACTGAATCCGAGACTGCCCTGAGGGTCAAGGTCGATCGCAAGGACTTTTTTGTTATAAAAAGAGGATAAACCAGCAGCCAGCGCACTGGATGTGGTTGTCTTCCCCACTCCGCCTTTTTGATTCGTGAGCGCAATAATTGTAGTCAAAATAATTCCTCCATTCATAAATGAAATAACTATTATCTAAAGTATACTATATGCCGATAAATAAGTATAGAGTAAAATTGTAGAATTCCGTCCGGAATTGTCGATAAAAACAAAGGAGAGGATCAAGATGGCAAGTATAGGTGGATTAAGCGGAACAACAAGCAGCAGCCTGAACGGGTTAAAAGGATACGGTGGTTTGGCGAGCGGTCTGGATCGGGATTCCCTGATTGAAGGCATGACGCAGGGGACGACCAGTAAGATTTATAAACAGCAGCAAAAAAAGGATTTACTGCAATGGGAGCAGAATGCGATCAGGGGGATTACAGACAAGATGATCGGATTTGCGGATAAGTATTTATCTACATATTCATCTTCGACGAATTTATTCAGCAACAGTTTCTGGGGGAGGAATCTGATCACGGCGTTAGGAGCGAACAGTAAGTATGTAAGTGTATCCGGGACTTCATCTACGGCGGATACGCTCTCGATTTTGGGAGTAAAGCAGCTTGCGAGAAAGGCTCAGATGACATCGAAGATTCCGGCGTCAGACCGGACTCTGGAAACGGGAGCGATCGATCCTTTGGAAGTACAAAAAGCAGAGAATCTCCCGGGATCTACGATCAAGATCAATTATGCGGATAAGAATTATACGATTACATTGCCGTCAGGAAAAGACGCGAATGGAAAAGAGTACAAGTACGATACGGTTGAAAATATTGCCGATTCGCTGAACCGTGCATTTCAGGATATAGAAGTTGGCAAAGGTAAAAAACTTAGCGAAGTTTTGCAAGTGGAGACAAGCGGCGATAAGATTGTGTTCAAAGATAAAGAAAATGCCGGAAATATTTTCAAACTCACCGGAGGCAGCGCGCTGTCTTATCTCGGGTTCAAAGATAAGCCGGATAGTGAGTTTAAGGAGATGGATATTACAGAACAGGGGCTTTCCTCTGTGCGGGATATTACAGAAGACGACATTTATACAAAGACAAGTTTTATCGATCGGATCGCAGAAAAGGAGCTGACATTTACTTATAATGGAACGTCTAAGTCCATCAAGATGCCGACGAAAGAAGAGTTGGAGAAAGCACAGTACAACAGTGCATATGGATCGACAAGAAAAGAGCGGATCATGAATAAACTGAAAGAGTCTATGCAGGATCAGCTTGACGATGCATTTGGAGCGGGCAGAGTGAAAGTGGAGGCAAAAGAAGACGGAAGCGGACTTTATAGTCTCGGTTTTCAGACGACGACTCCGAATGGAAAAATGGATCAGTCTTCGATTCTTGCTGTATCTTCAGGCGATGTGGGATTGTTGGGGGCGAATGGCGCGTTTAAGATGAATTACGGGGAGTCTAACCGGGTAAATCTGGACGCTAAAATTGCAGAATCAGGACTGGCAGGCGCCCAAAATATGACGTTCCCTACAACAATTGAGATTAATGGAAAATCGATCGAAGTGAAAGCGGAAGATACTGTACGGACGCTGATGGATAAGATCAATGAGTCGGATGCGGGCGTTCAGGTCACCTATCAGAATTCTTCCGACTCGTTCGTTTTTTCGGCAACGGCGAACGGAGCCAGTGGTAAGATCGATGTCGGCGGCGATTTCGCCAAGATTTTTGGTGAGTTCAATAAGACGGACGGTCAGGATGCCATTGTCACAGTGAAATACGCCGGTTCGGACCAGACAGTGGATCTGGTCCGGGATTCCAACAGCTTTAAAGTAGACGGCATGACAATTTCTGTCAACGGGGAATTTGGATATGTGAAAGACGAGGCGACCGGTGAACTGAAATTAGATCCGTCAGCGGAAGCGGTAACATTTGACGCGAAGGTGGATGAGGACAAGATCGTGGAGACGGTCAAAAAGATGGTCGAAGAGTATAATGAGATCATCGAACTTGTTAATAAGGAGACCGGAACGAAGCCGAATCGGGACTACCCGCCGCTTACATCAGCTCAGAAAGAAGAATTGAGCGAGAGCGAGATCGAAGCATGGGAGGAAAAGGCGAAAGAGGGACTTTTGTTTAATGACAACGATCTGAAAGGTTTGAGCAACAGTCTGCGTTTTGTTCTTTCTCCGGCAGATCAGGCGGCTTTGAAAAAGATTGGTCTCACAACATCGAGTACCACATCAGATAATGGAAAACTCTCTTTTGATGAAAGCGCTTTTCGTGCAGCGCTGAAATCGGACCCGGAGGGAGTAAAAGAGATGTTCACCAAGGAAGCGGTGAAAGATGAAGATGGAAACGTGGTCTCCCAGGCGGGCATTGCGGTAAATATGAAAACAGCATTTGACAAATATGCGAAGACATTGGGAGAACCGAAAGGAATCCTGATCGAGAGAGCAGGGT
>OASZ01001219.1_pt1 | contig 11123 bp, 9 predicted proteins | sample 1501241 | NCBI WGS metagenome assembly OASZ01 (sample SAMEA2579926, study PRJEB22360) | human gut metagenome | biome: human gut; feature: human-associated habitat; material: faeces | place: Denmark | collected 2008/2010 | reverse complement strand
CCGCTCTGGCGGAACGCCTGAATGTGGAGCTGGCGGTGGGAACTCCGGAAGCCTTGTTCCCCGTGATGGATGCCGCCGTGGCGGCCGTGGCTGTGGATGGTGACATTCCGTCCCTCTGCTCCTTCCGCGGTCTTCCGGTGGTGACCCTGTTTTCCACCCGCCTCCCGGACGTTTGCCGGCCCATGGGCCCCTTCAACCGCTCCCTGTACAGCCACCAGTGCTGTTCCCCCTGCTTCCTGAAGGAGTGCGACCGTGATGTTCCCTGCAACCGCCATATTGCCGTGCAGGAGGTATTGGATGCTCTGAGGGAAATAACAACCTCTGAAATTTAACGGGTTTCTCTACCAAGAAAAGAGCTTAGTCCTTTTTCTTATGATGAAGAAACGCCTGTGTTAAACAGGAAGTCATGTCTAAAGGCATTAATTTTAAAAAGTTGAGAAATGATGCCGGTTTAACGCTGGCTCATCTTGCTGAATTGTCTGGATATGACGTGACCGATATAGTTCGTTTGGAACAGGGAGAAAAATTCCTCCCTGCATACGGGAATGTATTCTTGCGTTGCTGTTACAAGCACGGGAGGAGGGTCTGGCTTTGGATGTCAGAATATGGCGTGAACGTGCTTTAAAAGCTGAATATAAGGTAGAGATTTTACTTGGAATGGTAAAAGGAGGAATGGATGTTTTATAAACGCCTCATGGTTGAAAAGAATTTTTCCTGCCTTCAATGCACGGAACTTTTTAAATTTTCTTCCTGGCGGAAGATGTCGCGGACCTGTTCCGTCAGTTCCTCGGAAGGTTCCGGAACGTCCTTCAAGGTGTAGTCCAGCTTCAGTTCATCCCACTTGAAGCGCCCCATCTGGTGGAAAGGGAGCACGTCCACGCGCTCCACGTTGCCCAGGCGCGCCGCATGGCGGGAGAGCTCTGTGATGTCTTCCATGTTGTCCGTGAGGCCCGGAACCAGGACGTAGCGCAGCCAGACGGGTTTGCGGAGGGCGGCCAGGCGTTCCGCGAATTCCAGGGTGGGGCGCAATTCCCCGCCTGCCAGGGCCCGGTACCGTTCCGGGTTCCACGCCTTGATGTCCAGCAGGACGAGGTCCGTATTCGCCAGCAGTTCTTCATCCGCGTTCGCGCCCAGATGGCCGGAGGTGTCCAGGCAGGTGTGCAGCCCCAGTTTCTTGCATCCTTTCAGTACGGTTCTCGCAAAATCCGGCTGGAAAAGGGGATCTCCCCCGGAAAGGGTGACCCCGCCGCCAGCAGGAAATCCCGGTAGCGGGCTATTTCTTCAAGGACGTCGGCCACGCTTCTGCAGCGTCCCCTCCGCACGTAGGAGGTGTCCGGATTGTGGCAGTAGCGGCAGCGCAGGCTGCACCCGGACAGGAAGAGGACAAAGCGGATGCCTGGACCGTCCACGGTGCCGCAGGATTCCACGGAATGGACCAGTCCGGTGACGGCAGTTTCACCGTCCGGGGCCGGATTCTGGGAGAAAGCCTGCGGCATCCGCTTCCTGGCTGGGTTAACGGGTATGGAAGGTGCGGTTGATGACCTCCTGCTGCTGTTCCCGGGTCAGCTTGATGAAGTTCACGGCATAGCCGGAAACGCGGATGGTGAGCTGGGGGTATTTTTCCGGGTGGTCCATCGCGTCAAGGAGGGTTTCCCGCTCCAGCACGTTCACGTTGATGTGGTGCCCGGTGGCGGCAAAGTAGGCGTCCAGCAGGGAGACGAGCTTCGTGCGGCGTTCCCCTTCTTCCTTGCCCAGGGCCTGCGGCACGATGGAGAAGGTGTAGGAGATGCCGTCCAGGGAGTCGCCATAGGACAGTTTGGCTACGGAGAGCATGGAGGCCACGGCTCCGTTCCTGTCCCTTCCGTGCATGGGGTTGGCGCCGGGCGCGAACGGTTCCCCGGCGCGGCGGCCGTCCGGCGTGTTGCCCGTCTTCTTGCCGTACACCACGTTGGAGGTGATGGTCAGGATGGACTGGGTGGGCAGGGAGTTGCGGTAGGTGTGAAGCTTGCGCAGCTTTTCCATGAAGTTGCTGACCAGGCTGCATGCGATTTCGTCCACGCGCGGGTCGTTGTTCCCGTAGCACGGGAATTCCCCTTCCGTCTTGAAATCCACAATCAGGCCCTCTTCATTGCGGACGGCCTTCACGGTGGCGTACTTGATGGCGGACAGGGAGTCCGCGGCCACGGAGAGCCCGGCGATGCCCGTGGCCATGGTGCGCAGGATTTCCGGATCATGCAGCGCCATTTCAATGCGTTCATAGCAGTACTTGTCGTGCATGTAGTGGATGATGTTCAGCGCGTCAACGTAGGTTTTGGCAAGCCAGTCCTGCATCTTGTCGTACAGGGCCATCACTTCGTCGTACTTGAGCACTTCCTCCGTATAGCGCGGGGAGGGCGGGGCCACCTGTTTCCCCTTGAGTTCGTCCACGCCGCCGTTCAGGGCGTACAGCAGGCACTTGGCGAGGTTGGCGCGCGCACCGAAGAATTGCATCTGCTTGCCGATGCGCATGGCGGACACGCAGCAGGCGATGCCGTAGTCGTCACCCCAGTGCGGGCGCATCAGGTCGTCGTTCTCGTACTGGACGGAGGACGTTTCAATGGAAACCTTGGCGCAGAAATTCTTGAAGGCTTCCGGCAGGTTCCCGGACCACAGCACCGTCAGGTTCGGCTCCGGAGCCGGACCCAGGTTGTACAGCGTCTGGAGCATGCGGAAGGAGCTGCGGGTGACGAGGGTGCGCCCGTCTTCCCCCATGCCGCCGATGGATTCCGTCACCCAGGTGGGGTCCCCGGAGAACAGGTTGTTGTAGTCCGGCGTGCGGATGAAGCGGACGATGCGCAGCTTCATCACGAACTGGTCAATGATTTCCTGCACTCCCTCTTCCGTGATGAGGCCCTGTTCCAGGTCGCGGGTAAAGTAAATGTCAAAGAAGGTGGAGACGCGGCCCAGGGACATGGCCGCGCCGTTCTGTTCCTTCACGGCGGCCAGGTAGCCCAGGTAGGTCCATTGCACGGCTTCGCGGGCGTTCCCGGCGGGGCGGCTGAGGTCGCAGCCGTAGGAGGCGCCCATCCGGGCGAGTTCCTCCAGGGCGCGGATTTGTTCGCTCATTTCCTCGCGCAGGCGGATCAGCTCATCCGTAAGGGGGGAATTTTCACGGTTTTTGAGATCCTTGCGGCGTTCGGCAATCAGCTTGTCCGTGCCGTACAGGGCCACGCGGCGGTAGTCCCCGATGATGCGGCCGCGGCCGTAGGCGTCCGGAAGTCCGGTGATGATGCCGGCGGAGCGGGCGGCGCGGATGTCGGAGGTGTAGGCGTCGAAAACGCCCTCGTTATGCGTCTTGCGTATCTTGTTGAAAATATCCGCCGTTTTTTCGCACATCTTGAACCCGTAGGATTCAAGGGCCTGCTGGGCCATGCGCAGGCCGCCGAAGGGCATCAGGGCGCGTTTCAGGGGAGCGTCCGTCTGGAGGCCCACCACCACTTCCAGCTCCTTGTCAATGTAGCCGGGCTTGTGGGAGACGATGGAGGAGACCACTTCCTGGTCCGCATCCAGCACGCCGCCGTTGTCTATTTCCCGTTTCAGCAGGACTTTCAGTTCCTCCCAGAGCCGGAGCGTGCGTTGGGAAGGGCCGGAAAGAAACTCTTCATTGCCGGAATAGGGCGTGTAGTTGTTCTGGATGAAATCCCGTACGTCAATGGACTCCGTCCATGCTCCCGGCTTGAATCCCTGCCATTCCTGCGGAAGGGCGGGGGATTCCTTCAAGTCTTTTACTATGCTGATCATAAATAGGATGTAGTGAAGAAGACCGGAGAAAGACGCTCCGCGCCCGCTGAAAGCCCGGAAGCGGCGAAACTCCGCACCACCTGATTATACCGGGAATGTTAGCGGTCAACAAGGCCAATTCTTCCAGGCGGGGGAACTGGAACGGTTGCGCTGGTCTGTTTCAGGCATCTGGCTGTTCCGGAATAAAAAATGAGGGAAATTTACGGTTATGGGGGATAGTTTTTTCTTTACTCTCCAAATTGCCGCCAACAATATTTTAACTATCATTTTGATGAAATCCCATTCATTCCTCTGTTTGTTGCTGGCGGGAGTTTCTTGCGCAGCCTTTTTCTCCGGCGCGTGCGCCAATGAGCTGCCGTCTACGCTAAAGCCTCAGGTGAACGAGCGCGCCGTTTATGACTGGAATGGCCGTCATAAGGCCGTGATGGAGAGGAACCGGAGCGTTAATCCGGAATATGCCGTCTTTAGCGACAGCATTACCCACCGCTGGGGAGGGGAGCCTTCCGGAGACAACAGGGGCCTGGGGACGGGAAAGGAGGCATGGAAAAATCTTTTCTCCCCTCATACGGTGACCAATATGGGGTTTGGCTCAGATTACGTGGACAATGCCTACTACCGTGTGCAGCTTGGGGAACTGGACGGAATCTCTCCGCGCGTGATCATCGTGCTTTTGGGAACCAATAATCTTGGCGGCAGGAAGGATACCCCCCAGTCATGCGCGGACAACCTCAAGGCTTTTGTGAGCCTGGTGGGGCGGAAGTGCCCGGCCTCTAAAATCCTGCTCCTGGGCATTCTGCCCAGGAAGGAAAAGGCGGTGGCGCCCCTGATTGTGGAAACCAATAAAATGATATCCGTTCTTGCTGATGGAAAGAGGGTGTTTTTTGCCAATCCGGGCACGGCGTTCCTGGCAGAAGATGGCGTGTCGCCAAAGAGCGGCCTGCTGGTGGATGGCTTGCATCCCAGTGCTGCGGGATATGACGTGCTGGGGAAGGAATTGAGTTCGCTTCTGGAGAAAATAGACGGCAGATACAAGGGAGGTTCCGTAGTTCGGTAAGACAGGAATGGGAGGATGCGCGTCCTGATGTTCCGGCGCGGCATGGCCGGCTGTCGGGGCAGTGGTCTTTTTCTTCCGGGAAAGGCCGCTTCAGCATGTGGTCTTGATGCGTGGAAGTATTTCCTTAAACTGCTTTTCAATTCCGTTTTTCCGTCATGAATTCCCTGCTGTATACGTTCACTGCGCTGCTGGGCGCCGCCTGCCTGGCGCTCCCCGCATTTTCCGCTCCTGCGGCCGCGCTGCCCGCCACCCTGAAGCCGGAACCCCACCAGCGGGATCCGTATGACTGGAATGCGCGGCATGAAGCCGTCAAGAAGCGGAACCGGGCCGTGAAGCCGGAATACGTGATGATAGGGGACAGCATCACCCATCATTGGGGAGGGGAACCCTCCGGAGACAGCAGGAAGGCGGGGGAGGCCTCCTGGGAGAAATTGTTCGGTCCCCATGCGGTGACCAACATGGGCTTTGGCTTTGATTACGTGGACAATGCCTATTACCGCGTGCAGAACGGGGAGCTGGCCGGCATCTCCCCGCGGGTCATCATTATTCTGCTGGGAACCAACAATCTGGGCCACCGGAAGGATGCTCCGCAGGCCTGTGCGGACAATATCAAGGCATTTGTCCGCCTGGTGCATCAGAAATGCCCCTCTTCCAAAATCCTGCTGCTGGGCATTCTGCCCAGGAGGGAGAAAAACCTGGCGGAGCCGGTGAAGCAGACGAACAAGCTGCTCGCAAAGCTGCAGAATGGAAAAAACGTCTTTTTTGCCGATCCGGGGAAGGCTCTCCTTTCCGCGGACGGCGTTTCTCCGCGCAATGAATTGATGAAGGATGTAGTGCATCCCAACGCCAAAGGGTATGAGGTGCTGGAGAAGGAACTGTCCGTACTTCTGAAAAAGCTGGATGCGAAATACCGCGGCGGGAAATCCGCGGGCAAGCATTCCTGACGGTGGTCTTTTTGAGGAAGGAGGGAATTGTGCTTGAAGGGGAAGTCCTGTTTGAGGAAAATGTACCGCCTTTAGTATTTGATTTATGAAAAACCTGTTGTTTGCGTTGTTTGCCGGTTCCGTCTGCTGCTGTTATGCCCAGCAGAACGCCGCTCCCGCTCCGGAGCCTGAAATTGTCGCTACGCCGCCGTCCGATGCCGGGCGCGGCCTCATCCGCGTGAACTCCCGTGAAATCCGCCATTACTCCGGCACCCGCAAGGAACCGGACTACCTGGTCAGCAAGGACAACGGAAAGACCTGGGAAATGAAGGCGGCTCCGAGCGGTTACCCGCCCAACTACGGTGGCATTCCCAAGGAATCCCCGGCGATTGCGCGCAACCCCGTGACCAGGGAATTCATCCGCGTGCAGCCCATCGGAGGGTTCATCTTCCTCTCCAAGGGAGGCCTGGACGGCAAGTGGTTTGCGGTCACGAACGACGGCAAGCTGGAGGAAGACTGGAAAAATCCGGAGAAGCAGAAAAATCTGAAAAAACTGGGCGGCATCATGCGCACGCCCACCTTTGTCAACAAGGGCAGGAGGGTGATCGTGCCGTTCCATAACATGGGCGGCGGCACCAAGTTCCATATTTCCGACGACGGAGGCCTGACCTGGCGCGTGTCCAAAAATGGCGTTACCTCTCCCAAGCATGAAGCCAGGCCGCCCCACCAGGGCGTCAGGTGGTTCAACAATGCCGTGGAAGCCACAGTGCTGGAAATGAAGGACGGCACCCTGTGGGCGCTGGCCCGCACCTCCCAGGACCAGGCGTGGCAGGCTTTCTCCCAAGATTTTGGTTCGTCCAGATTTCGGTGAAACATGGAGCAAGCCGGAGCCGTCCCGTTTCTTCGGAACCCTGACCATGAATACGCTGGGCCGCCTGGATGACGGAACCATCGTCTCCCTGTGGACGAACACGATGGCCCTGCCTGAAAACGCCACGGCAGGCAACGGCACGTGGGAGGACGTGTTCACCAACCGTGATTCCCACCACATTGCCCTTTCCAATGACGAGGGCAAGACCTGGTACGGATTCCGGGAAATCATTCTGGACGAACACCGCAACCATCCCGGCTATGCCACCCTGGACGGTCCGGAGGACCGCGGCAAGCACCAGAGTGAAATGGTGCAGCTTGACAAGAACCGCATCCTGATTTCCCTGGGGCAGCACAAAAACCACCGCCGCCTGGTCATTGTGGACCGCCGCTGGGTGGCTGCCAAAACGCGTTCCACGCAGACGGGCAGGGACCTGGACGGCCAGTGGACCATCCATACCTATATCCCCCAGAAAAAAGGCCATTGCAGCTATAACCGCAAACCCTCCGCTGAACTGGTGCCCGACCCCTCTGGAGGTGGAAAAAAAGTGCTGCAAATCAAACGCCTGAATGATCCAGAACTGGTTAATGAGAAATCCAATGTGGATTACCAGAACGGGGGCGCCACCTGGAACTTCCCGAACGGGACCACGGGGCTGGTCAAGTTCCGCTTCCGTGTGGCGGACGGGGACCAGGCGGACGATTCCGGCCTTCAGGTTTCCCTGACGGACCGCCTGTTCAATGCCTGTGATACCACCACGAAGGATTACGCCCTGTTCACCTTCCCCATCAAGCTGAAGCCCGCGCCCCATCTGCTGCTGGGCATGAAAAAAGTTCCTTTTGCGCCCGGCGCGTGGCATGAAATTTCCATTCTGTGGCAGGGGCCGCAGGCTGTGGTCTCCCTGGACGGGAAGAAGGCCGGAACGCTGAAAATGGCCAATCAATCTCCCAACGGAGCCAGTTACATCCATTTCATCAGCACCGGTTCCAAACCGGATGCCGGCATCCTGCTGGATACGGTGAACGCCCGGGTGAAATAAAAGGCGTCCTGCCGCAGGGGGGGGGGAGGGAATCACAGCCGGGGAAGGAACTCAGCGGCCTCTCTTTTTCGGAAGCGGTGAAGCGTTTAACTCCGGCAGGTTCTTCAGGACCATGTGCAGATGGTCGTTTGACCGGTTGCCTATCTGCTGGAGGACCGTGCGCCCGTACTTGTCACGCAGGGAAGGGTCTGCCTGGTGGTCCAGCAGCAGGCGTGCAATGCCCAGTTTCAGGCGGTCAAGGGAATCGTCCCCCAGCAGCATGTCACGGCAGCACAGCATGAGGGCCGTTTCCCCGGCTGCGTTTTGATGGTTGACGTCCGCCCCCTCGCTGATGAAAAGATTGACCAGTTCCCTGATTTGGGGGAGATGGGATATATCAATGAAAGCCAATTGGCGGCACAGGTTCAGCAGGGCCGTGTCTCCCCCGGAATCCGGCGGAGCCGTGTTCATGGGCATGGCCGCGTTGACGTCCGCCCCGTACTCCAGCAGGGTATGCGCGATTTGCAGCGCGGTTTTCGGGGTGTTCAGGTTCAGGGAAAGAAGGGGAGGGGTCATCTCTCCGCGGAAATTGGGATCATACCCGGCTTCGCAAAGCTTGCGGACCAGAAGAGGGTATCCGGCAGCGGCGGCCCAGGTCAGCAGACTGGTTTTTTTACCCCTCAATTCCGGCTGGAGGGAAATATCCGCCCCGCATTTCAGAAGAAACAGAGCCGTTTCCTCATAGGGCGCCCCTCCGATGCCGGCTACGCAGGTCATGACGAGGGGAGGCCAGCCCATCGGGCCCGGTTTATCCACATCCGCGCCGTTCTGGATCAGCAGGTTAAGGCAGGAAAGCCTGTTGTGCACCGGCAGGGGTCTGGTATCGTCCATTCCGGGCTGGCAGGCATAAGTCAGGGGTGTATCCCCCTGTTCGGACCCCGGGATGGAGGGAAGGGCCTGGTGCGGCAGGATGATCTGGAGGTTCGGGTCCGCGTTGCGCTGCAGAAGGCGGCCCAGCAATTGCACCTCTCCGAGCCCCGCAGCCAGGTGCAGCAGGGTTTCGTGGGACGAGGTGCTGCAGCGGCCGTCCGCGCTCTCCGCCGTATTCCGGATCATCTGGAGCCTTTCCCTGATTTCGTCCTGCATGTACTGGCGCATGGAAACCTCGGAAAACATGTGCCAGTCAATATGGCGGGAATTGGGGGAAAGCCCGCGGAAAATGAAACGCTCCGGGCTGCGGTGCGCCGTGAAATCCGCTGCGGTAAGAATTTGCTCCCTTTCCGCTTTTGTCCAGATAGGGTTGAATTTCCATTCCGCGGGGGAAGGGTCATTCCTGAGGAACCAGAAAATGGTGGAGCCTGCGACAAGAGCCGCAAAAACGCTCAAAGCTCCAAGAAACCAGAGGGTTTTCTTTCTTAAGGTCGTGTGTATCATAAGCAGGGGAACTGCAAAAAGCCATGATGCAGGAATCCGTAACTTCGGGCAATGAAAAAATGGTACGCGCAAGGAATGCCCGGAGCGAATTATATGGAAATTTAAACGGCGGATTGTGAATCCGGACATAATTCAAATAATTGGAATTAAATGAACCACATCATAAGACCCATGTCCAATATGACGTCCGGGGCATGACACCATATTTTCCGCCACCCTCGCAAATGACTTTATCCACGGGCTTCTTTTCCATGTCAGGCAGGAAAAAATCTCCCTCCGGATTCACAATCCGGTATGATGCGTTAGGCGTTGCGGTTGTGACGTCTGTCTTAAAATTTCTTTCATTTGCTGTTGTTGCCATTGAAGTTAAAAAATGCAGGGAGCACCAGTTTTCCGTAAAAACAGCCGGAAAAAAGGCGGCATTTCCGTTACTGTGTGCTGAAACGTCTCTTCCGCCGCCTGGCCCGTGCTGTCTGAAGCCGCTCTTGCCTTGGAAGAAACGGCGCATGATGATTCAGGCAACGTTATGGACTCCGTCAAACTTATTGCGTCCGATATGGATGGAACGCTGCTCAATGGAAAGGGAGAACTGGACCCTGCGTTTTTCTCCCTCTTTAAAAAACTTGAACACCGGGGCATCCGCTTTGCGGCGGCCAGCGGGCGCCAGTATGACGGACTGCGCCGGACCTTTGCCCCCGTGGCGGACCGGATGCTGTTCATTGCCGAAAACGGCGCCTATGTGGCGTCTGGTTCCAGAGAATGGCTGGTGCTGGACATGGACCGTGAAACGGTGGCCGGGCTGATTGCCATGATCAGGCGCATTGAAGGGACGTGCATTGTCCTTGCGGGCCTGGACTCCGCATATATTGAAGATAAACAGCCGGAATTCGTCCGGGAGGCCCGCCGGTATTACACCCGCTGCAAGGAGGTGGATGACCTGCTGGACGTGCAGGGGGACAAGCTGCTGAAAATAGCCGTATATGACTTCAAGGGAGCGAAGGAAAACAGTTATCCCCGCCTGAAGCATTTGGAGCATGGCTTCCAGGTGGCCGTCTCCGGAGAAAAATGGATGGACATCAGCCGGAAGGGGGCCGATAAGGGCGCCGCCCTGGAGCTGATTCAGCGGAAACTGGGCATTTCTCCGGAGGAAACGATGGTCTTTGGGGACCAGATGAATGATGCGGAAATGATGCGGCAGGCCCGGTTCAGCTATGCCGTGGCGAACGCCGTGCCGGAAATCCGTGCCATGGCCGCGTTTGAGGCCCCGTCCAATCAGGAAAACGGAGTCATGCAGGTGCTCGGAAAGTTGCTGGAGGTCCATGCTCCGCAGGGTGGGGCCGGGGACTGCTGAGCCGTCCGGTCCATATTGCCGGGAGCAGGGAAACTGGTAAAACAAGGGCATGGGGCATCCTGGCGTGGCTGGCAGGCTTATGTTCCATGCCGGTGATGGCCGTGTTCGCCTGCGTGGGCGGCGTTTTGCCGGGAACTGGCTTTCTGCTGTTCAAGCTGGAGGATCCCCTTCTTGGGATTCTGGCGGGGTGTCTGGTTCTGATGGAAGCGGCTGGGGACTGGGTTCTCCATTTGATGGGAGCGTAAACCCGTTGTCCGCGGCAATGAAGGATGCTTCCTCCACGCCTTCCCGGCGAAGGGCTTCCCGGAAATCGTCCAGCGTTTCCTGGTAGCCGTCGTCCGCCAGTTGCCAGGTGCCGAAGTGGAAGGCCATGCCCTGCCTGGCGCGCAGCGTTTTAAAGGCCCGGACTGCGTCGCGCGGCGACAGATGGACGCCTGCCATGAGTTCTTCCGGAAGATAGGACCCGATGGAAAGAAGGGCCAGGTCCGGAGAGCCGAGGCGGTCCCGTATTTCCGCGAAAAAGCGTGTCCGGGCCGTATCTCCGGCAAAATAAATGCCCGGACCGTCCGCCGCGCGCAGGAAAAAGCCTCCCCACAGGGACCGGTTGGCGTCTCCGTGGAATGGACTGCGGCCGCTGTAATGCCGTGCGGGGGTGAAGGTGACGGTGGTTTCCCCATCCCCGGACGGCAGGG
>OASZ01001211.1_pt1 | contig 11198 bp, 6 predicted proteins | sample 1501241 | NCBI WGS metagenome assembly OASZ01 (sample SAMEA2579926, study PRJEB22360) | human gut metagenome | biome: human gut; feature: human-associated habitat; material: faeces | place: Denmark | collected 2008/2010 | reverse complement strand
AAACATATCAAAATCTATTTCAAAAAGTTCTTGACATATCACCAGAATGCTATCTCACTCTTGGGTCCAGAATTCCATATATTATGTCGACCATCATGTTGGTAAAAATGTAAACAACCGAGATCAGCAGCACACATCCCTGTATCAGCGGATAGTCACGGTGATTGATGGCCTTTACGAGAAGGGAGGCAACTCCCGGCCAGTTAAATACCGTCTCGCAGAGTACGGTTCCTCCAATCAGGTTTCCAAGCTGCAGGCCGATAATCGTGATAACGGGAATCATCGCATTGCGGATTACATGCTTTCTGATGACTTTGCCGCCCGACAGCCCTTTTGCACGCAGCGGCCGGATGGATTCCGCCGCCATCGCGTCCAGCATTGAGGAGCGCGTCGTCCGCATGATGGATGCTGCCACACCAAGGGCCAGTGTGACGGCAGGAAGGATAATCTTCTGTATATGCATGGCCGGATCCTTGGAAAATGCGGTGAACCCGCTGGCCGGCAGCTTTGCAATGGGAAGATTGAATATATTGAGCGCAAAAACCACCACGAGCAGATACCCCAGAACATAAACCGGCACCGAGGTTCCCACCGATGCCACTGTTGTCAGCATCAAATCGGAAAGTTTCCCTCTTCTAACCGCAGCGATAATCCCCAGGGGAATCCCCGCCAGACAGGCAAGCACCAGGGACACGAAGGCCAGCTCCAGCGTCCTCGGGAAACGTGATGCAATCGCCTGTACCACCGGAATCTTCTCGGAATAGGATTTCCCCAGATCCAGCTTTACAATTCCTTTCAGATAATTGCCATACTGTACCAGAATCGGCTGATCCAGTCCCAGCTCCGTGCGGATCTTTTCCACCGTGACCGGGTCAGGGTTGCTGTCGACGCCCAGCATCGTAAGGACCGGATCGCCGGGCATCATATGTACAAATGCGAATACCAAAGTTGTCACAATGAAGAGTAATACCACTGAGATTGCAAGTCTTTTTGCTATAAATTTCACCATATCAGCTGCCCCCTTTCCCGGCCAGGAAGCAGGCGGCAAAATGACCCGGCCTTATTTGTGCAAGCTCCGGCCTCTCCGTCCGGCAGCGATCCTGTGCAAAAGGACACCGTGTGCAGAACCGGCAGCCGGCCGGAGGGTCTGCCGGACTTGGTATATCGCCGTTTAATATAATCCGTTCTTTCTTCTGCGTCGTCTTTGCTTCCGGAATCGCAGACAAAAGCGCTTTTGTATAAGGATGGGACGCATTTTCATAGATTTCCCCGCTGTCGGCCAGCTCCACGATCACACCGAGATACATTACCGCTATTCTGTCCGCCATGAATTTCACAACGGATAAATTATGTGAAATAAACAGATACGTCAGTTCAAAATCTTTCTGAAGATCCTTCAGAAGGTTGAGAACCTGTGACTGGATTGATACATCCAGAGCCGACACCGGCTCATCGCAGATTATTAACTCCGGGTTTCCTGCCAGCGCCCTGGCAATTCCGATTCTCTGCCTCTGGCCTCCCGAAAACTCGTGGGGGTAGCGGTTTAGCCACTCCCGGTTCAAGCCTACCATATCCATCAGCCTGAGTACCTCATCCTCCAGCCCGCTTTCCGGCACCGTATGATGGATTTTAAGAGGCGCCCCGATTATATCCTTCACCTTTTCCCTCGGGTTCAGAGAGCCATACGGCTTCTGGAAAATCATCCTCATCTTACGGCGGATTTTTTCCATTTTCTTTCCCTTCAGGTTCGTGATATCTTCTCCATTGAATATTATGGTTCCCCCATCGGCAGGCACCAGGTTTAAAATTGTCCTGGACAGGGTGCTTTTGCCGCAGCCGGATTCCCCTACCAGGCCGAATGTCTCACCTTTTCTTATCTCAAAGCTTACGTCATCCACCGCATGGACCGTACCTTTGCTACCGGAAAACATCTTTGCCTTGACAGGGAAGTACTTTTTAAGATGATCCACTTTCAGAATTACTTCACTCATCAATCAGGCCTCCCTTCGCAATTTCCTCCGCCCTGTGGCATCTGACGAAATGTTTCTCATTTAGCTTTACAAACGGCGGCTCCTTCTCTTTGCATACGGGAAGAACAAAGGGACACCGCGTACAGAAACGGCAGCCCGGAGGAAAATTCCTGATGTCGGGAACCGTTCCCTGAATGCTGTAGAGCCGTTCCGCCTTTGTATCGAGCTGTGGGATGGATCGGATCAGCCCGTGGGTATAAGGATGGCACGGTGAATTAAAAATCGTATCCTTTGGTGCAATCTCCATCGATTTTCCCGCATACATAACCACGATATCGTCAGCCACATCCGCCACAACTCCCAAATCATGCGTAATCAGGACAATCCCCATGTTATATTCTTTCTGAATCTTCTTGAGCAGCTCCATAATCTGGGCCTGCACCGTCACATCCAGGGCCGTCGTGGGCTCGTCCGCAAACAGCAGCTTCGGATTGCAGCTCAGCGCAATGGCTATCATGACCCTCTGGCACATACCGCCCGACAGCTCAAAGGGATAGGAGCGGTACACGCGTTCCGGATGGGGAATTCCCACATCGCCAAGCAGGGATAACGCCCTCTTTTTGGCATCGGCCTTCGGCATTTTCTCATGAGTCAGAATCGCCTCAATAATCTGATCCCCGACCGTATAAATCTGATCCAGGGACATGACGGGATCCTGGAAAATCATCGACATTTCGTTGCCTCTTAATTCCTGCATCTCCTTTTCACTCAGCTTCAGAAGATTTTTTCCCTTAAACGTAATCTCACCTTCCGCCACCCTTCCCTGATTCGGAAGCAGCCGCAGTACGGAGAGAGACGCCATCGTCTTTCCGCTCCCGCTCTCGCCTACGATTCCGAGGGTTTTTCCCTGTTCAACAGTGAAACTGAGTCCCTCCACCGCAGCAAATGAGGACTTCTTATTCTGGAATACCATCTTAAGATTCTCTACTTTCAGTAAAACTTCTCCCATCCGCTCACACTCTCTTCTCTTTACTCTCTGTCTCTTCCGCCAGATTCAGCAGCCCTGTTTGCATATGCGCTTAATGCGTATAATATTTAGCATGTTATTATGTATCATTATATAATATGTAGATGCATAAAAAATGGCTGTTTCACCGCGCCAGCTCATTATATAACATTACAAGATATGTTATTCTCTTTAGAAAAATATTATCATTTTGTAAAATCCTTGTCAAGATATTTGAAAACTTTTTATTATAATCTTATCAGGATGAAAACGCCCTCCATCACGCCCTGTATTCTTAGCAAATGCACAGTATTTTGTTAGATTTCTGACAATATTTCATTCTTATATCCGTTTCTTTATCCCTCAGATAACCGAATCAGCTCCGGCTGTCTCTGTCAGGCCTTGATAATTAAAGGTTTTACCCTTATTCGTCATCAATATTATGCTTATCTGTCCCGTTAAAAAAAGTACAATTGGAATAGTTTTACAGAGACGCCAAAAAAGCCAAAGTCATCACTCATGCTGCTGACTTTGGCTTTCTGCCGTGTTATCATGTATTCATTTATCGGCCGTACCCTTATACGGCCGTCTTTTCCGCTTCTGCCAGCGCTTCGTCAATACAGCCAAAGAAATTTTCTTCCCCTGCCTCATGACAGAAGCCGGCCTTCCTCATAACCCTCATCGGTTGTTCATTGACATGTGAAAGCATCAGCCGGATTCCCTTCTCCCTGCAGACACTGTTTAGTTTTCTCAGGCTGTTCAGCGCAGTGATATCCATAGCCGGAACACTTCTCATTCTCAGGATCATCACCTTCTTTTCTTCATGAAAAGGCACTTCCAGAATCTTGTCGGCGGCAGCGAAAAACATTGGTCCGGTAATTTCAAATACCGTTGTATGGCTGGGAACCGGCTTCAGGTTCCTGTTGTCCTTGCCCTCTTCATAATCGTCCAGATAATCCCATTCCTGCACATCCGCCACATCAGCCATCCGGCTCAGGAAGAGCAGGGAAGCCAGAATCAGCCCCACTGCGATAGCCACAACCAGATCAAAGATAACGGTTAACGAAAAGGTCAGTACCAGTACGGTCACATCACTTTTCGGTGATGTCTTCATAATCTCTGCGAACGTGCGCCATCCGCTCATGTTATAAGCCACCATGAACAGGATTGCCGCAATGGCCGGCATTGGAATCAAGGCCGCATAAGGCATCAAAAGCAGCAGCGTCAGAAGAAGGACGACGGCATGGACCATTCCGGCTACAGGGGAGGTTCCTCCATTCCTGATATTGGCCGCGGTTCTGGCAATTGCCCCTGTCGCCGGAATACCGCCAAACAGCGCAGAACCCACATTGCCCAGCCCCTGCGCAACCAGCTCCATATTGGAATTATGCCTGCTGCCGATCATACCGTCGGCTACCACGCAGGAGAGTAATGATTCAATCGCCGCCAGAATTGCGATGGTAAATGCATCCGGCAAAACGGTTTTTACCAGTTCATAGGATACCTCCGGCAGGTGAAAAGCCGGGAGGGAGGAAGAAATCGTATATAAATCCCCTATCGTATTGACATTCAGCCCTGCCGCCTTTACCAGCACGGCCGACACAAGAACGGCAATCAGGGACGGCGGTATCTTCTTAAAGAATCTGGGCCATATGATAAGAATCGCGAGCGATATCAGCCCCACTGCCAGCGCCTGGACGTTCAGCGTCCCGAAACAGGTAATTACCTGCTCCAGTTTCTCCATCGTTTCCACAGGCGCCTTTTCAAAGGTCAGCCCCATAAAATCTTTAATCTGCCCAATCACGATAGTCACGGCAATCCCGGCCGTAAAGCCGGTGGTAATTGTAAAAGGAATAAACTTAATCATGCTTCCAAGATGCAGAAGTCCCATGGCAACCAGGATAATTCCGGCCAGTACGGTAGCAATAATCAGCCCGTCCATTCCGTTCCGGGCCACAATACCCGCCACGATTGAGGCAAATGCGGCTGTCGGGCCTGCGATCTGTACTTTGCTGCCGCCGAAAAAGGAAATAATGAAACCGGCGATAATAGCCGTATAGAGCCCCTGTTCCGGTGTCACACCGGAGGCTAGCGCCAGAGCAATCGACAGCGGAAGGGCAATGATGGCAACGATAACACCCGCTGTCAAATCCCCCGCCAGCTGTTTTCCGGAATACTCCTTCATGGATAGAAACAATTGTGGTTTCAGTTCTTTCATACTAATAAAACTCCCCTTAAAAGTAATAAAATAATAAATGTTAAAAATTTGTAAATATGTTCCATCCCAATCTTACACTCACCTTCCGCCATAACACAAGTTCTTTTTTAAGTACTTTGTTTTTTGTATACATCTCACCGGGAAACTGGTTGCCGATTATCAGCCTGCATGCTAAAATCATAACGTTACGGTTACCATAAGACGGCTGCCTATCAGGAGGAACTTTCCGCATACAGGGCCGGTATTAACGATTAACCGGGGCAAAAAATCCCGTACAGCCTGAATAAAAGGCCGTACGGGATTTATTACATTGTCTGGACTGCTTCAGCCGTTTCAGCCAGTTACTGGGCTGCCGGCATCTCCACTTCGGTATATCCTTCTGTGTCGGGAAGCTCTACCGTCACATCCTGTCCCGGGTTATTCACTTTACCGGTTAAATCCAGGACCATGGAAATAGACTCGCCTTCCATTGCCATATCCACACTCATCTTCATTGTCATGTCTGTGTAGAATCCGTCTTTGTTTACAGTATAGGTTCCGCTGGCCTCTTTGAAGGTCATCTCCATACCGTCCATTGTGCCCATTCCGCTCATGCTGCCCATAACTTCCGATAAATAAGCATTCATTTTTTCCGGGTCAGCGGTAAAAGTAAGGATTGTGCTGTCCCCCTCTTTTGCCATGGTAATCTCTTTCATCTGCTCGGACTGCAGGTTTGTACTCTCGGTGCTCTGTTTAACAGATTCCATCAATTCGGTCAAATCCATCGGATATTTAATCTTCTGGCCCATTCCGTCCATGTAATAATATCCGTCTTTATAGAAAATCCTGGCATCCATGCTCTGGCCCATCAGGGAAGTTTTTGTGTCGGCAAGGTACTGCATGGAGTCCTCATTCATGTTGCTCATCTTCATGTTCATATCAACCGTGATGTCCATGGTCTCCTCGCCCTGGGTCATGGTCATTTTCATTGTCGTATCCATATCCAAGGATGTCAGCTCCGAGTTTTTCTTAACTGCTGCGTCAAATACCTCTTTCGGATCTGCTTTCTTTGCGCATGCTGTCATGGAAAATACCATAATGGTTGACATGATGACTGCTGCTGTCTTGATCATCTTTTTCATTGTTTTTCTCCTTTTTCCTCACTTTTAAACGGCTATTGCCGTACAGCCCTTCTTTTACCGAATAAGCATAGCAACAGTATAGCATTTTTTCATCTGTCAGACAATTGACTATATTTACCTTTTAATTAATATTTTACGACTATTTTATTACAACTTCAGTAATATCACAAAATTTCCGGCTGAAATTTACGCAGCAGCGTACACGCCTCGGGTGCAGATACCGCCTGTCGCTTCTACTTAATCGGTGTGCGGTAATCATTCATGAGTTCATCCGCATTGTCCGTCTTAACAGGCTTTAACGTATATGTGTACTGATAATTCTGATCCGAGGGATTCAGATATTTAGTCAGCGGCTTTGCTCCCCAGGAGTTGTCGCCTCCCAGCCCCATCTGACGCATGTTGATGCGCAGTGTAATATCCTGGCCTTCCGGCAGCATATAGGAATGAAGGGCATTGGTAAGCTGTTCCGGCGTATAGGTAAGAGTATTAAATTCTATTGGTTTTGCCGCCTTCACCAGAAGCCCGGCGCCCTGATCATTGGTCAGGCTCACCCATCTGACATCTGTGCGGTTCCCTGTTTCCTGCGGCTTAATATAATCAATGAAGAATTCGTCTACATTCTTACGGTAGACTCCAACTCCGTAACCGGTCTGACGATCAATATAATTTTCTTCCGGTCCTCGTCCGTACCAGGTAATATTGGAAAAATCTTTCGGAATCGTCAGCATGTTTCCTATTTCAGGTATCATTGGCAGGTCCGCGCTTCCTGGCTTTAATGTGCTGGTAATTTCCACATCGCCTGTTCCGTATACCGTATATACCTGATTGTATCCGGAGGTGGTGCGTGTAGGAAGCTCTGCGCCCACTGTAAATGTCACACGATCCGTTTCTTTTTTCACTGTCACGTCCGTCACTGTCCTGTCTTCACCTGCATAGCGCCAGTCGGCCATCTCCAACTGAGAATAAAAGCCCAGGTCACTGTCCGTAGGAGCGCGCCAGAAGTTGGGAACAGGGCCGTTCTTTATCAAATCAATTCCGTTAAACCGGAAGGAATCTATGGTGCCCGTTTTCTTGTTAAATACCAGGTCAAAGTCTTTTCCTTCCACATTGACCGCAGCATCTGCCTCTTCCACAGTCAGCGGATCCATTTCCGCTTCCGACGCATCAGCCTTCGGTACGTTAAATGGCAGATAAAATTGTTCCTTTGCAACCTCATGTCCTGCCTTTGCCCAAGAGGTGTCTTCCTTCAGGATAAAGCTTACATTGAGGAAATATTCAGCCCCCGGTTTGAACTCAGGCGTTGTAAAGGCTGCGGTAAGAATCCCTTCCTCCAAAGGAGCGATATTCAGTTCCTCCGGCGCAAATATACCGGATTGTATTACTTTTCCGTCCTCTATCAGCTCCCAGGACCCATTAAACCGGTTAAGGTTTGTAAATAAGTATTTATTCTTTGTGAGTATTTTACCGTTCATCACATCGCCGTTTTCCAGACCGATATTCTGATACAGTTTTTTTACTTCCACTAACTCAGGCTGCACTGTACGGTCAGCTGATACAAGCCCGTTAGCACAGAAGTTCTTATTATTAGGGTTCCCTGCGGGTATATCCTGCCAGTCACCGCCGAAGCTGTAATAAGTCGGCTGCGGATATGTCACATCCTCCGCCCCTTCAAAATCCAGCCATACAAGTGCGTTCTCATCCGGTTTGCGGGAAGTTTTTTTAATCTCATCCGGCGTCAGCGCCTTATTGTAGATACGTACATTGTCAATCAATCCTTTAAAGACCGGCGGAACGTTTGGATTCTGTGCGTCATAGGTTACATCCGCGCCGATGCCGACCGCATTGCCTCCCCTGGCGATTCCGTGGGAATCCTTCGCCGCGGCAACCTCTTTTCCATCCAGGTACAGCTTCAGGTTCTCTCCGTCAAATGTTCCCGCAATCCGGTGCCACTGTCCGGCCCAGTTATCAGGTGTGGGAATGGAGGCCGATACCTTGGTATAAACACCGTCGTCTTCGTTCCACTCTGTGTTGTAGATATAAAATTCAAGATAATCCTCCACCGGATCTCCTGTCTCCTGATTAAAGAATACTTTTCTCTGTAAGCCGTAGGATTCGGTACACTTCCACTCATCATTTCCTTTGGTGATAATTGGTGTTGAAGCCACCGTATCCTCAGGATATACATATGCCTCCAGGGTAAACGGCATCTTTCCGGAAAAGGCCAGCGCTTTGTCATTGTAGCAGACAGCATAGCCCTTCATTGCCTTTCCTTCATTTCCGCCATCCTCCAGGCTGCCTTTTAAAGTAATTGCCAGATCTCCCGCGTCATTCTTAAGGCGTTTTTCCGCCGGAACCGGCATCTCCACGGTCTGATCCACCCAGTCCCAGATAAAACCGCCCTGTAAAATCGGATATTTCTCATAAATATCCCAGTATTCTTTCAAGTTTCCAATGCCGTTGCCCATTGCGTGGGCATATTCGCACTGGAGAGCCGGCTTGGTACCGTAATTGCCCCACCAGACCAGGGGGTTGGCAGTCTTGTCCATCACATCCGGCTTGTTAACGCGGCGGTACATACGGGACCAGACGTCAACCTCCGGTATATCCCGGTCCCCCTCGTAATGTACCAGACGTGACGGATCCAGTTCCTTGCAGAGACGTCCCAAATCAGCCCAGGTATCACCGTTATAGGATTCATTTCCCAGGGACCACAAAAGAATGCTTGGGTGAGTCTTACTGCGCTCAATGGTGCTGGTCATCCTGTCCCGGCATGCTTTCATCCACTCCGGATCGCTCTGGGGTATATAATCATTCAGCCCGTGGGACTCAATATTGGCCTCGTCAATCATATAAAGGCCATATTCGTCGCACAGCTCATACCACCTTGGCTCGTTGGGGTAATGGGAATTTCTCACGGAATTAATATTGTGCTGTTTCATCAGAAGAATATCCTGAATCATGCTTTCCTCCGTGATATGCCTTCCCCCCTGCGGTTCCGTCTCATGGCGGTTAACTCCCTTGAACATGATTGGCTGACCGTTAATCACGACCTGAGCCTGGTTAGTCCCGTTATTGATAATGGAAACCTCCCGGAATCCCACGTTGCAGCCGGCGCTTTCCAGAATTGAGCCGCCGCTGTCCTTTAAAGTCAGCACCATCTGATAAAGATTTGGTTCCTCCGCCGACCATTTTGCAGGATTGCTTACGGAAACCTGTTCAGAGATCACTGCCTCCTCTCCATCAAATGTGACAGGAAGCGTTTTCCTGAACACCTCTTTCCCGTCCTTATCAAGCAGCGCAGTTTCCAAAGTATGTCCGCCCCCGGCAGACTCGTCGAAACGGCGCAGCACCGCCTCAATATTCATCACTGCATCCACGTAGCTGTCATCCAGATCCGTGGTGTAATTAAAGTCAAAAATGGAAGCGCCGCGGTCTTTGCTGTATAAAAATACATCTCTGAAAATACCGCTTAAGCGAATAAAATCCTGATCCTCCAGATAACTTCCGTCAGACCAGCGGTATACCTGCACCGCAATCGTGTTATTTTCACCGGCTGCATTTAAATACGGGCTGATGTTAAATTCTGCGGCTGTGTAGCTGTCCTCACTGTAGCCTGCATATTCACCGTTCACCCATACATAAAAAGCGGATTCCACTCCCTGGAAGGAGACAAAAACCTCCTTGCCGTCCCAGTTCTCAGGCGTTTTAAAGTCCCTGCGGTAGGAGCCTACCGGGTTATACAAAGTCGGGGACACGCCCAGTTCCGGAATTTCCACTCCTTCCCAAGGCAGCCTGGTATCTGTGTATTTCGGATAATCAAAACCTTCCGTCTGCCAGTTGGAAGGTACATCGATATTGTCCCATCCGCTGACATCGTAGTCCGTCCTGTAAAATTCTGTGTTCCTCTGATGAGGGCTGTCAACCAGTTGGAACTTCCAAATTCCGTTTAAAGACTGGTAAAAAGGTGACTTCTCCTTCTCCCTTACCCTGGCATCTTCCTCAGATGCAAAGGAAATAAAGCTGGTATGAGCCTTTTCCCGGTTCACCTCAAACGTTCCCCTCTGATCAAACCATTCCTCTCCTGCAAATACGGACGCATTAGGATCTGGCCCCGCTTCTTTGATGGCGGTTGATTCGCCGGAGCTTCCCGAACCGTCTCCGGAGCCGTCTGCTCCTCCTACAGTGCTGCCTGCCTGGCTTTCGGCAGCCTTTTCATCCTGCCCACTGTTATTCGGAGTCTTTGAACACCCCGCCACTGATGAAATGCCAAACACAGCGGCCAGAGCAAGACAAAGCGTCGCTTTCCGTTTCTTCATATAAATCCCCTCCACATTTCTTCGGTTAATAATCCACTCCGTCTTACACCTGCGGCCATATGTAAAAAAACGCTCGCCGCTTCAGTCATAATGACGGTGAATTATACCGATATTATTACGACATTCATATTGTATCAACATAAATCAAGAGGGTATATAGGAAATAATTGGATGTATATACAAAAATATTTATTTATTTCAAAAATTCAGAAAAGCGCAAATTTTTACAAAATTTTCATCTGTTGTTTCAGATATATGCTATTTGGGATTAATCAGGACGTATGGGTAGACTTTCTGCACAAAAAAATACGGCTTCCGAAAGGAAACCGCATGATACTTTCTTTTATAAGAGCGCGAGACGGGATTCGAACCCGTTAAATCAAATATCCCAAAACCCTGTAACTGCAAGGAACATTGTAATCACGGGACATGCAGCGCATATCATTGTACATCATTATGTTATAAAATACCCTTCCGCGTTGCATTTTACACCACCATGCAACACGGAAATGCAACACGAAAAGACAAGCGCACGAACAGAATGGCAGCCGATTTTGGCTGCCATTT
>OASZ01001209.1_pt1 | contig 11212 bp, 9 predicted proteins | sample 1501241 | NCBI WGS metagenome assembly OASZ01 (sample SAMEA2579926, study PRJEB22360) | human gut metagenome | biome: human gut; feature: human-associated habitat; material: faeces | place: Denmark | collected 2008/2010 | reverse complement strand
GGCACCGTGGAATGAAAACGTCAAAACTGAGATCCAACACCGCGTAAATAACACAGATCAATCGGATGTGAATTGTCAAGGTACTCCGGCTACTGAGAAGTAGCCGGGTAATTTTTTGACTATGGCTGAAATTTATGCGCTTGCTTTTCATGAGTGTAACTTTTTTGCAAAGTTCAGATTATTATTTTTCCCCTTAGTTTTTTGATAAATATTGATTTATCATCATTTTGCATCCCAATTGTTAATAATAATCCGATATGAACAATTGAAAAAATAAGACCATGAATAATTAATGTCAATATAGGACTATTTATTATAGTTATTTTCTTTGCTATTATACCAATTATTAATGATGGACATAATTTAATCCAAATTTTTAACACACTTTTCGCAAACGCTACAATATTAATATGAATATATTTAATATAAATCAAATTCATCAAAAAACCCGATGTTATAATAATAGTAATTGCTGTGGCAGTTGCTGCTCCTATCATACCATATTGTTTAGATAAAAATATAGTTAAAGCAATATTTAAAATTGCAGCTGTAAGCATGATTTTTGCACGTAAGCCATACAGGTTTTTAGCTTGTAATATTGCATTACCTACGTTTTGAATTAAATCAATACTATATGGAATTGCTAATAGTATTAGAACTATGTACATGTCATTTTCGTAATCCTTATATAGTATTTTCATTAGTTCATCGGAATATAAAATTATTCCGAATAAAACAAATGAAAGAATATATGATTGGAATCTTCCTAATTGCTTGAAACGATGTTCTAATAGGTGAAAATCACCACTATGAATAATACTGACAATTGTGGGCAAAATCATTCCACCAAGTACAGTGCCTATATTTATATACATTGCATTAATTTGGGTTGCGATACTATAGGAAGAAACTGTTCTTGTTCCGTACAATTTTCCAAGAACTAATTGATCGACTTTCCAGAATATTTGATCCGCAAGTGCAACTCCTAATACCGAAATTGATAAAAAAATAATTTGTTTTACTAAAAATTTATCATAGTAATGGTATTTAATTCTAACTTTAAGTTTATATTTGGCATAAAAATAGTTCAATATTGATACAAAAACATTCATACTCATTTGAATAAATACGATTGTTAATGCATAAGGGAACTTTTTTATAAACGCAATTACTGCAATTGGTTGCACGCATTGGGAAATTAAATCTAAACATTTTCTGAAAATGAATTTTTGATGAGCTTGAATTGCAGCAGAATAAATATTATTATTTAAATATATTAATATATTACAAATTAGAATTACATAAATTATTAAACATTCATTTAATTCATGTTCTGTGAGTGCGTTTGAATAGCTATGAAAAAAAAACAAAATAACTGGTATGGATATTACTATAATCAACAACGAGATTACCCTGAATATTTTTCTACTGATTGCAAGAACATTTTCCTGTTCATATTCATTTTTGTGAAGCGTTTCTGCATAATTTTTTAACACCGAAGCATTAAGTGATGTATATGTTGTGGTAAAATATGCCACTAATGATCCAATCAATTGGTATACGCCATACTCACTGCTTCCTATTCCTTTTGTCAACAATGGAATATATACTATGGCAATAACTGCTGATATCACCATATTTATATACCCTATGATGGAACCAATTCTAATTTGTTTATTCACCCTTGAAAGTCTCCACTTTATTTTTGATCTTTTTGAAAATAATACAAAAATCGTTATGTATTGTATAAAACGCAAAGGAAACAGATTTAGTTACCGCAGTTCCGTGTAAAGAAAATCTTTTTTTTAGATAATTATAATGTCTCTTCATAAAAATGGCGTTATTAATTATTTTGTAAATTTCATACGTTAGTCTTAGGTTATTATGCTGTCCCCCCTTTTTGTTAAAATTTCCTGGAAAATGATAACAACATGTTTCGCTAGTATAAAATATGTGATTTCCATTCTTAAGCATCTGAATCTGAGCATCTGATTCTTCTCTAAAGCCATTAACTTTGTATCCCTCAAAATAGGTTACATTATCATAAAAAGATCTGGGAGCTAATAATAGTGCATGACCAAATGGGATTTCACATAACTCTTTTACATTTTTTTGATAACATCCTTCAAAAAAATTAAAATCAAATAATTTCTTGTTTGATGCAGTCTTTATCTGTTCTTCTATAATAGATTGCATTTGTTCGTTTGTATAATACGGTAAAAGTCCATAATAGATTGCTCCACAGATAGCAGTATTTCCTTTAGGATTCACATGTTTCAATAGTATTTCTGTATATTTACTATCTAAAAAAGCATCATCTTCCCCCCACAAAATCATATCGTATTTAGCAATTTTTAAACCAACATTTCTACTTCCCGCGGCCCCCAAATTGTTTTGATTTTTTATATATATCAGTGGGATACTATATTTTTTTCTGGCTTTATCAATTAGCGGAGCATAATTATCCAAACTATTATCATCAACAATAATTATTTCTCCAACTTCTTTTTGTATGAAATATGATGGCAAAACCAATTCTAAAGTATCTATTCTATTATATGTGGGAATAATAATCGAAATCATAATTTACTCTCTATTCTCCTATTCGTATTAATATCTAGGCGTTTTATTGCAAGGTCTCCAATTGCAAAATATTCCATAAATTTATACACAACAAATAATACCATTGGTAATATAAATGTCCCCATGATATTACCGCAAACCATCGAAAAAGCATATGGAATATATGCATCCCAAAATGAAGTTTCTATATGGCTTTCTAACCACCAGTCTACAAACGCTTTAAAGTACCCAAGCAAAAACATACCAATAATCATTCCAGGTATACCAAAATCAATATAAAAAGAGCCTTGAATAAAGGTTACAAAACCACCACCGTCATATGTAATTCCAACCGCATCTTTTAACCAAAGCGAAAAATCTTGTCCAGGACCGGGTAAAAGCATTATTAAGTCAATAATATTGGTATATCCGTGCTGAAATGGCATATAATGTGGAAACGTAGTCACAACGTAATTGTAATTCCACATACAGCAATCAAAACGAGACAAAAAGCGTTGCATTAAAGATGACGTCGAAAAAATAGAACCTGACCTTATGATTTCGAAACCCATCGCAAGTACAAACAAAATCAGAAACCAAAAAACCGCATCTTTGACGTTGAACTTTTTTAATCGTGCCTGAATTACGAAGATACAAAAAACAGATATGACAAGAGGTGTACGATAACCCACACAAATCAACTCAAAACACGAAATAATTACCAATAAGCAGAACAATTTTATTGATATTTCACGTTTTTTTAATAATATATATAACATGGGGATATACATTACATGAAGCATTACTGAATAAAGGAAAATACCATTTCCAGACATTGCATCAACACGACCACTTTCAAGATTTTCGCCAAACAAAAATGCTCGATTTTTTAGTATATATACTCCCCACATGATTGTTGAGTATACATACATTATTTCAATTATGGTTTTCCATTTCAGCTTAATTATTTGGCTTCGCTTTATTTTGAATTGTTTAATTCTAAAATGTTTTGTGTTATGTCCCATATAGTATCCAAAGAGTAAAATCCCAAATGATCCCAACACGACAAAATATGGATTGTATAAATATACTGTTTTCGAAGTAACATAACCTAGCGCATAAATTGTATATTGTAGCCAAAAAAGAGTGAGCGTTGATATCCAATCAAATGAAATTAAAAAACAAATAATCGATAGCAATAAATAAATACTCAAATACACTACTTTATCAGCTCGTATAAATCCTACTGAGGAAATTAATACAATAAGCAATGTTAAAAAAAGTGCCCCTACAATAAAACGATTATTTCTATTTAGTTTAATAACCATATTCTAATGATTCACCCCCAAAAATATCACGAAATAATATCAGACATTCTTTTTAGATTCGTTTCGAAGGAGTACTTTTCGTTTGCCCATTTTGATAAAGGGGTATTATATATTGGAAATTCTTTCTGGTAAAGAGATATAATGCAATTAGTAAATTCCAATTCTGTATCGCAACTAAAAACAGATGTATTTTTATAACACGAAGGCATGTCATCCCAATATCCCGTTAATGCCTCTGGCGTGCCAATTATCGTTTTTCCGTATATCAAGGCCTCTCCAGTCTTTACTTTCATGCCACCACCTTCAAAAAGCGGGATTACAATCACATGGGCTTCTTCATAAAAAGGGGCAATTGAATCCACCGTTCCAAGTACAGTTACATTATCACTTTTAAATTCATCCTGATATTTTTCCATTTTATTTCCAATAATTGTTAGTTCGCATATGCTATGTAAATTTTTCATCACAGAATTAATAAACCATCGTATTCCATTAACATTTGGATAATAATTTGCCCCAACAAATAACAATTTGATTTTCTGATTTGAAGAATGTATCAATGAGTTATTTTTTAATGTAGGTTGCGCTAAAACAATCGGTAACAAAAAATCCGGAGTTTTTTTATAGGCACATTTAAATAATCGAGCATCGCGTTCGTTTAGTACAACACACTTATCAGAATACATTGCCGTTTTAATTTCATTTCTAATCATAGTAATTAAATTGAATTTCCTTAAAAATCGAGCTTTTTTAAGTTGTTCTTTCATAAGAAAATATTCAATATCATGAAAAAAACAAATTATTTCAATCTTTGGGAATTTAGCTTTCAATTCTTTTACAAATTTTCCACTGACTGAATTATCTATAAATACTACTTCGGTATCATTACTTCTAACGATGCTAAGAGCCTGCTGTCTCATTCTTTTATTTAAATACGCTGGATAGCCATGTAATATACAGAAAATTTTGTCTTGTGTTGTACTTGCCTTCAATCTAATATTCTCAGGTATATTTTTTTTATCATCTTGCTCAGGAGATACGCCTAAATATATAAAATTATCGTGGCATATTTTTTTTAAAAGCTGTAAATGCATTAAACCGTTTGAAGTAGCACCGCTTTTATCATTTATATCCATATCTGAAATAAATAGTAGTTTTTTCATTAAAAAACCTCATTTTCTATTATGTAAGCAACTTTTACTATTAGTTATTTTTTAGTTGTTGTGCGATATCAGCATCCACAATTTCTTCTCCGGTCTTATGTTTAAGCTGTTCTTTACTTTTTTCGCTTAAACCATTGTTGACCGTACCTTTCATATCGCAAGTACTGCACATATCTAATTCCTCTTTGGTGATTATTCCATCACGATAATCGCGACAAATTTTTAATTCATACATGCTATAAGGATGCTTGGTGAACAAGGCTTTTAATTTGTGAGTAAGAACCCATATAGCCGGTTTCCAGATATATTTATGCATAGCAGGGCTTACACTACCGATCATCCAGCATTCACGGTTACAGCAGCGAACTTTTGCACGAACTTTCTCAGCTTCTGGACTATTCCACAACTCATCCCAACTCTGGCTATTTAGGTTGCCCATAACTTCTTTATCCTTGGTACCGTTACAAGGCATAACATTGCCGTACGGATCAATAAAGAAGGTATCAAAGCTCATGTCACAAGGCAACAAACGTTTCTGACCGTAGATATAGTTAATCAGACCATGGTTAAAATAAGCACGGAACCACTTCTTCGGGCTGTTACTACGCAACAGTTCATTAACCAAACTTTCAAAGTTCTTTGCAACCATTGGGCGGTCATGGATGATATTCTTTGCCTCAACAAAGTAGAAGCTATTGTGCAGAGAAGCAGTAGCGAACTCCATGCCCATTTTGTTGGAAATCTTGTACAAAGGAACCAAATCAGGAGCATTCTTGTCCTGAACGGTCATGCCAAAACCGACATCTTTCATGTCCATATCACGCAATTTCTTCAGAGTGCTATAACCACGCTGGTATCCGTTCTGTAGACCACGAATCTCGTTGTTGGTCTGTTCCAGACCTTCGATAGAAATACGAATACCAATCTGTGGAAATTCTTTGCATAAGTCAACGATACGGTCGGTGAAGAAACCGTTTGTGGAAATAACAATACGATCAGACTTCTTGTACAATTCACGCACAATATCCTTCAGATCGGTACGGATAAACGGTTCACCGCCAGTGATGTTTGTGAAGTACATTTTAGGCAGTTTCTTAATGGTTTCAATGCTGATTTCTTCTTCCGGATTAGAAGGTGCCTTATAGCGGTTACACATAGAGCAACGAGCGTTGCAGCGATAAGTAACGATGACCGTACCATTTAACTTCTTTTCTTCAGACATGCTTAATTCTCCTATTATTAATTATCCTTTTTAAGAATATTTCGATTTTGTTTAAAAACCACTTGGCACATATCGAAAATACAACAGAGCCACAGATGACTGCAACGGCTGTGAAGATATATGCCAGTAGACTATTTTGAAATAGATGTATAAGATGTAGCTTCTCAAACATACGATAAATCACCATATGGCACAGGTAAATTTCAAAGCAGATGCCACCGAAGAAGTTGGTAACTGGATTGGCCAGTAACTTTCCCCCCGTTCTGCAATTAAGGGCATAGATTAGTGCTGCCACGCAAAAAAATAGCAATGTGAGTGTAGAACTGCCTACTGCAAAATAGGAAACTGTGGCAATTAGCAAAATCGCACCAGTAATAATCTTGTACTTCGATGCAAACTCTACCAATTCCTTTTGGTAGAGGAACACCAAACCGCCTGTCACAAAATACACTGCACAATACAGAATATTTGTTCTCGCACTGAAATTCACTGCAGCTTTATCTGCAATGTGATTTTCGTCAAAAAAATATGTACTGCATACAAAGTTGTAAATTACAGTGCATACAAATGCTCGCCATGCACATTTTTTGTTTTTCAGCATAAAGCAGAAAAACGGAAATAGCAAATAAAACACAAAAATCACTGCCAACGTCCAACTCACACCGATAACCGATATATTCATATTTGGCAGGAGTCCCTGACAGAGTGTCAGGTTTACAAATACCTCATACAGTGCACTTTTGCTAGGTGATATTACAAAGTCCAATACACAAAGCAATGCATAGTATGGCCAGATTTTACTATATCTTTTGGCATAGAACTCTCCTACACTGATTTTCTGATCCTTGAATTTTTGATAATAACCACAGCACATACCAAAGCCACTGACCGTCATGAAAAGGAACACAAGATTTGTAAAAGATGGTATCAGCTTCTGGAACATAAATCCGTTTAAGCCAAAATCGCCATTCGCCAAAATATGCATCAAAGTAATTCCTAATATGGCATAGGCCTTCAAACCATCTATTCCTTCATATCTTTCTTTCATTCTTTAATTTCTCCATTAAATTTGTTTGCATATTTTTCTTCAGAGCATTCACTTTCAAGGATTTTTAACTTTGCTCCACTAGAACTGGTTTCTTCTTTATGCTTTAAGTAATACTGGATTTTATTTTCCGGTTTTCTACAGTCTTCCCATATAAAGTATATCTGCCATTAGCAAAGTACTTTTGTGTGGTTACTGTATCTAATAAGTAAGATTGCCATCTTCCCATTGGAGACTGTCTGAAAAAACAATTCGTCCAAACTGCCGGCATTTTTTTGATGGAATCACATTTGGGTAAAGAATAAACTTATCAAATTTCGGCTGTTTCATAGCTATCCAGAAATGTCATATTCGATTTATTTGTGGGGTTATCAAATAACGTATAAATTGTTAATATCATTTTCTAAAGGAAACGACATAATAGTCGATCCTCTCAGATTGTCACTTGTTTTTCGACCATCTGTGATAAACAAGCATACTTGGCAGTGCTACACACATTGCCAACCCTTTGTATGGAATTTTTGCTATAAGATATTTTTCTCCTGCAAGTTTTCCGTAAACAAGGTATTGTACTGCACCCTTCAAGCGATATTTCAGCTTAAGCTCAGGTCTCATGAACTCCTTTGCCCGTTCCATACATCCGTATGGTGAGTGAATATTGTTTTTTCTTCTATTCTTTGTCAGACCATCTTCCAGATAGTTGCCCACATAGATTGCTTTGTTTATATGAACCATCTTGTATTTCAATGCCATCCGAATCCACACGATATCCTCTCCTAGGAACTTTTCTTTCCTATATTCTGGAAACGGAAACTCTTTCAGGCACTTTGTATAGAATACTTCTGCTTTATCCGCCTGGGTATCGTCCGCATTGATTCGACATTCAATGTACGTTCCCACTTTCTCATCTGGCTCAAATGGCTTTCCATTTATTTTTCCATTTGGGAATCTTCTTAGGAAGGAATAACCACATAGATCTTTTCTCTCGCTGTATTTCTTGTGGTATTGCAGAATTGTTTCAATAGCGTTTGGTACAAGCGTATCATCAGAATCAACAATAAAGGTCAGTTCTGAGGTTATGTGTTTCACACCGACATTCAGAGCCGTATGCTTCCCGCCGTTTTCTTTGTATATGTACCGCATTGGAAACCCAGCTTTTTCTTTCATTTCCTTAACTTTGTTTTTAGTGTCATCTGTACTTCCGTCGTCAACCAGAAGCCACTCAAAATTTTTTATTGTCTGTTTCTTTAATGACTTGTATAGGTTGCTTAATTGCCCCCCCCCAAAAAAAAATCGATTAAATGTGGGAGTAAGCACTGTTACAATCATTGTTTTTCCTCCTGTAATTTACTGATATACCTTCATAATCTTCTCGTAATACTCATCGATAGTATCGAAGCTGATATCTTTGCAATTATTGCTGTATTCTTTACACAACTTCTTATCTTTCCAAAGTTTTTTTATCTTTTCTTTTAGGTCTTTCACATCACTGCTCTCAAAAAGTTCACCAGTCTTTCCAACTTGAATCAGTTCCGGAATACCACCTATTTCAGCCCCTAATACCGGTGTGCTGTACATCTGAGACTCCATTACAGAGAACGGACAGTTCTCATACCACTCTGATGGGTAGATGGAAAACCTTGCCTCACGGATGAGTTTTTTCAGTGCCTCACCTTTCTGGAAACCAACGTTTTTGATATTCTTAACATCATTCACCATCTCACCCAGCGGACCAGTGCCAGCGAAAATGAACTGTATATCCGGCAGTTTTTTGCAAACTTTGATGAGTGTACCGATGCCCTTTTCCTCAGAGAAGCGGCCAAAATAAAGAATATAGTCTTTTTTTTCCACCTCTTTCCACTCCACCTTATCAATGAAGTTATGCATCGTTACTGTTTTTTTTGCAAATAGAGGATTGCTATCCATTTTACTCTTCATAAACTCAGAACAACAAATTATCGTGTCGATATACTTGTATGTTCCCTTCCACTTCCAGAACTCTGCCTCCATCATGCCGATGGCAGATTTTACCGTGGATCCGTGGATACATTTGTCTTTCATGCAGTTTAGGAAATGACCACCAAGGCACTTCTCACAGTTCTGGTGGATGTTAGGATTATTCAACATGTGGTTCGGGCAGACCAATTGATAATCGTGAGCCGTAAAGACGATTTTGCACTCACACTCATTTTCTTTACGCCACTTCACGATTTCAAGAATAATGGAAGGTGTCAGCTGGTAATTGAAATTATTAAGGTGACAAACATTTGGTTGGAAGTTGTCCAGAACCTTCCGAAGCTGCACTCTTGCTTCTAGGTTGTAAATGGTCTTGATCGGATAGGTCAGTTTGCGTAGTTTTGACCCACTGTGGAAATCCATGTCGCTTGTGTAGGCATTAACCCGATTACCAACACATCGACCCTCATGTTCCATACCGAAGTACTGAACCTCATGTCCATACTGTTCCAGTGCTTCTCCTAGCTTGAATATGTACGTTTCTGAGCCACCGTTTGGATACAAAAACTTATTAATTATCAGTACTTTCATTATTTTCTCCTGTACAGCTTCGCTGTTTCTTCTACAACATCATCCCAGCTATATTTCCCACAGATAAAATCAATAGCTTGCTTCTTCATTTCCATAACCTTTTCTGGATGGCCACAGGCATCCTGTAATTTTTCTCTAAGAGCATCCATATCCGATTTTTTAAAAATCATTGCCTTATCCTCTACAACTTCTGCACATTCTGGAATATCTGAAACCAAGCAACAATTACCATAACTCATAGCTTCTAGTAAACTCAATGGCATACCTTCCAGATCAGATGGTAATATGTAGATATACGCATTGCTGTACAATTCACTCAATATTTGTCCTTGTACAAAGCCAGTGAAAATGATCCGCTCATCACCTTTTGCAAGTTCTTTTAATTCTTTCATAAAACTATCGGTATCACTGGAACCACCGGCAATAACCAGTTTTTTATCAGTTCCAACATTCTTAAAAGCTTCAATCAAATATCGTATTCCTTTTTCAGGCACTAAACGACCAAGAAACAAGATGTATGAATTTTTTATCAATCCAAATTTTTCTGTAATCATCTCAGCTGGCTGGTTTTCTGGCCTGCTTACACCATTGGGGATGAACTGAGTCTCTCTGCCATAGACTTTTTTGAAATATTCCTGAACTCTTTTACTTAGGACAATAATTTCATCCGCATATTTCACCGCATTTTTTTCACCCTGACGAATGAACTTGGAGCCAAACCCTGATTTCCACTTTTCGCGTTGCCAGTCGATGCCATGAATAGTAACAACAACACGCTTTCCCAACAATTTCGGAAGCCAGCAGAAAAAAGCAGGTCCCTCCGCATGAATATGTACCACATCATATCTTCCAAATGCACTGTATAATGCAGCAAAGAAAGAAGAACTTACAGCAGCTAGCCCTTTTTTTTCAATAGTTGGTACATATTTTTGACATATACCTTCATATTCATTTTGGGCATCATATTCAGCTCCACTTACATGATGGCCTGATCTGTTATAGCACGTAACCTGATAGCCCTTTTGAGCCATCCTGGTGCAGAGTTCTTTTACAACTATTTCTATTCCGCCTTCTCTGGATAGCCGTTTTTGACCAAACATGGCTATTGAAAGTTTATCGTTCATACTGTCTCCAACTAACATTTCTAACGTTTGAATATATTTGAGACATATGTAAAGAATTGATAAAACAAAACCGATAATCGCACCCAACAGCAATTACCGACTTCATTCCCAAAAAACATTACTCTTAAATTTTTGCATCAAATATCTAGGTCAAATCCCACCCCTGAACTCCAAATAATTGCTATTATTTGGACCTGACCTGTATAGATGATTATTGCTAT